>Ga0310823_100121_pt1 | contig 109992 bp, 111 predicted proteins | sample P4_ome_3_FD_201316 | JGI IMG/M metagenome (GOLD analysis project Ga0310823, IMG submission 201316) | Sorghum-adapted microbial communities from Joint BioEnergy Institute, Emeryville, California, United States - P4_Day56_Rep3 | ecosystem: Engineered > Bioreactor > SSF (Solid state fermentation)...
GGCCGCGCCCGTGCTGCCCCACCGACCTGCCCGCCGACGTCACCGTCCGCACCATGCAGCCCGAGGACTGGGCAGACGTGCGGCGCATCTACGCCGAGGGCATCGCCACCGGCAACGCCACGTTCGAAACGGAGGTCCCCGACCGGCGCACCCTGGACCGCACCTGGCTGCCCGACCACCGGTGGGTGGCCGAGATCGACGGCCGGGTCGTGGGTTGGGCCGCCGCCGCTGCGGTGTCCTCCCGGCCGGTCTACTGCGGGGTCGCCGAGACCTCGGTCTACGTCGGCGAGCGCCACCGCGGCCGCGGTGTCGGCAAGGCGCTGATCCACCGGCAGGTGACCGCCGCCGACGACGCCGGGCTGTGGACCCTGCAGACCACGATCTTCCCCGAGAACCGGGCGGCCATCGCCCTGCACCGGTCCGCCGGGTACCGCACGCTGGGCGTGCGCGAACGCATCGCCCGCCACCACGGGGTCTGGCGCGACACGGTCCTCCTGGAGCGCCGCCGCGCCGACGACCTCTAACCCGAACCTCGCCTCAGCAGCCGCGCCGTGCACCACCACGCGCTGCGCGGACGAGCACACCTGTCCCTGAACCGACCGTTCCTCCACCCCGGAGGACTCGATCTTCGAGGTGCGTGTGAACAGTTCCGACGCGATCGTCGTCGGCGCCGGCCAGGCCGGCCTCGCTGCTGCCCGCTCGCTGCTCGCCCGCGGCCTGAACCCGGTCGTGTCGGAGGCCGGACCCGAGCCGGTCGGCTCGTGGCCGCGCTACTACGACAGCCTCGTGCTGTTCTCCCCGGCCCGCTACAGCGCGCTGCCGGGGCTGCCGTTCCCCGGAGACCCCGACCACTACCCGCACCGTGACGAAGTCGTCGACTACCTGCGCCGCTACGCCGCCACCCTCGACGCCGACATCCGCACCGACCAGCGCGTCACCGACGTCCACCCCGACGGAGACGGCTTCGCGGTCCACACCCCGACCACAACCTCGACCGCCCCGCTGCTGATCGCCGCCAGCGGCGGCTTCGGAACCCCGCACCGGCCCGACCTGCCCGGCCTGCACACCTTCACCGGGCAAGTCCTGCACGCCGCCGACTACCGCTCGCCGCAGCCGTTCGCCGGGCAGCGCGTCGTGGTCGTCGGCGCGCGCAACTCAGCCGTGCAGATCGCGCTCGAGCTCGCCCGACACGCCCACGTCACCCTCGCATCCCGCGCCCCGATCAGGTACGCGCCGCAACGCCTCCTCGGCCGCGACGTGCACTTCTGGTCGGCCGTCCTCGGCTACGACCGCCTGCCCATCGGGCACCTGCTGCGCACCGAACCCGGCATCCCCGTCGTCGACGACGGCACCTACCGCCCCGCCATCGACGTCGGACGCCCCGCCCGCCGCCCGATGTTCACCCACGTCGACGGGGACCAGGTCATCTGGCCCGACGGCCGACACGAGCACGTCGACACCATCCTGCTCGCCACCGGCTACCGCCCCGCCCTGGACCACCTCACCCCCCCTCGGCGCGCTCGACGCCACTGGATCGCCCCGACACTCCCGCGGCCTGTCCTGCACCCACCCCGGCCTCGGCTACGTCGGCCTCGAATGGCAACGCAGCTTCGCCTCCGCCACCCTGCGCGGCGTCGGCCGCGACGCCGACCACGTCACCACGCGCCTCTGGCGGCGCACCTCCGGAAGCAACCGTTGCTGTGCCCGCGCAGCGGCAGCGGCGTGACCGATGCCTCGGGCGTCACGCGTGCGGTCGACGAGTGGTACTTCTGGTGCCGTTTCGCCTCGACCGAGCTGAGTCGGGCCAACCTCAGCGAGTACGAGCGCGGCTACGTCCAGGAGCTCAGCTGGTGGGCGATCGACGACCCGGACCTGCGCAACGTCCGGATCTTCCCGTCCGGCTTCGTCGACGCGGCGCGCAGCGTGCTGCGGGACGGCCGCCCCGCGGAGCCGCGATGGTTGGAGTAGTTGTCGGATCGGGGAGCCGTTCTCCAGGTACAGCGTCGTCCCTTCGGCCCGGGCGCGGCGCGCTGCTCGCGTGCGTCGCAGCACGTGCGCCGAGAGCCGGGCCTCCAGCTCGTCACCGGTGCACCAGGCCCAGCTGCGCAGCTCGGCCGGAAGCGCGATCTCCTCCTCGGAGGGGAGCGGGGCGCCGTCGTAGACCAAGAGGAGCCCCTCGATGCGGCCGGGGCCGGGCGGAACCCGGTCGACCACCAACAGCCGTCCCGGTTCGACGGACGGGCCGAGCTCGTGCCGTACGGCGCGCGCCGCCGCCGCGAAGGGCGACTCGTCGGCGCCGACGACCACGCCGGGCAGCAGCCAACGGGGCCGGTAGGTCGGCTCGACCAGCAGGGTGCGGCGGAGCTCGTCGCGAGCTGCGTGCCGGCCGCGGTGCGCTTGCGCGGCAGGCCGTTGAGGTATGCCGCGCGCTCGGGTGCCATCGCCTCGAACATCTCCTCGACCGGCATCTCGGTCCCCTCCTCCAGGTGCGTGATCGTGGCGGCCACGGTCGAGGAGAGGGGGCGCAGCCGGTAGGAGTTGCCGTGACGGCAAGGTCAACGGATCGCCCGGAACTCGGTGGTGAGACCTCGGGATCGTCGGCTACGGTGCCGGAGGCCGTGCGCGAGATCGAGGAGGTGGTACCCGTGAACGCATCGACGTGGGTGCTCCTCGAAGGGGTCACGGTCGGGCGGTAGGTCGCCCGGGAGCGCCGTTCCCGAGCACTCCCGGAAGGCCGGAACATGCACTTCACCACCGAACAGCACCTCGACGGCGTCGTCGTACGCCGGTTCAGCCTCGTCGACATCCCCGGCATCCTCTGGGCGCCCGGCCGCGCATCCGCGCCGGTCCCGCTGGTCCTGCTCGGCCACCCCGGTGGCCTCGACGCGATGTACCCCCGGTTGGCCGCCCGCGCCCGGGCCGCCGTGGCGGACGGCTTCGCCGCGGCCACCCTCGAGCTGCCCGGCGCCGGTGACCGGCCCCGGTCCGCCGCCGCCGACGAGGCCCGCGCCGACCTGCGCCGGGCGATCGCGGCCGGTGGGCCGGTCGACGACGAGATCGTCGAGCGGCTGGTCCGTCCGCTGGTCGACCGGGCGGTGCCGGAGTGGCGGGCGGCCCTCGGCGCCCTGCTGGCCCTGCCGGGGATCGGCGGCCCGGTCGGGTACTCCGGCGGGCCGATCGCCATCGGTGTCCGGCTGGCGGTGGTCGAGCCGCGCATCGCGGCCACCGTCCTGTTCGCCGGCAGCTACGTGCCGCGTGCGATGTTCGACGAGGCCCGGCGGGTCACCATCCCGCTGCACGTCCTGCTGCAGTGGGACGACGAGGGCAACGACCGGCAGCTCGCCCTGGACCTGTTCGACGCCTTCGGCTCGAAGGAGAAGACGCTGCACGCGAACACGGGCGGGCACACCGGCGTCCCGGCGTTCGCGGGGGAGGCCGCGGGCCGTTTCCTCGCCCGCCACCTCCGACCCGGAGATCAGTACGCGATCGGCGGAGGCGGGAGCCGGTAGACCAGGGCGTACCGGCGCTGCCAGGCGTCGTACTCCAGCTTCCAGCGTTCGAGGTCCTCCCGGTACCGCAGCTGCGCCTGGTGGTTGATCCCAGCGGTCTGCTGAGCGGCGATACCCCAGATGACCAGCCAGAAGCCCGCGGTGAGGATCGACAGCAGCAGGTGGAGGATGTGGTTGGTCTGCCGGGGGCGTGGGGGCTCCGGCCGGACCGGCGGCGGACCGACGTACTCCATGATCCTCCTTCGCGGGAACTGCCCGCCGTCGCTCCTGGTCGGTGGGGAGCCCGGGCCCTGCATGGTTCGGCCGGCCCGGCGGGGTCGTTACCGCGACGTGCGAACGCCGCCCGACCCGGCGCCGCCGCGATGAGCGGGGGCCGGGGCCGGGCGGCGCTCGATCAGTCCCGCGGCCCGCGGCGGATGGAGGCCCGCAGCTCGTCGACCCAGCCGCCCTCCGGGTCGATGCCCGTCACGAGCCAGGTCACGCCCGCCTTCTCGTAGTCGCGGGCGGGATGGCCGGCCATGTGCACGGAGACGACGTCCCACCCCGGGGGCCGCTCGACCCCGTCGAGGTAGTCGGCGACCTGCTCCGGGGTCAGGGCGCCGCCCACCGACAGCGGGACGAAGCCGTCCCACCCCAGCGCCCGGCGCAGCGGCCTGCGGTGCGGGCTCTCGCCCGCGACCCAGATGGGTGGCCGCGGGGACTGCACCGGCCGGGGCAGCAGCTCGGTGTGCACCTCGAAGTGCTCGCCGTCGTGGTCGACGCGGCCACGCAGCAGGCCGTCGAGCACGGCGAGGCCCTCGTCGAGCACGTTGGCACGGTGGCGGGCGTCGCTCGGCTCCCCGAACGCGGCGAACTCGGCGTCGGGCGGCGCGCCGAGGCCGACGCCCAGCACCGTGCGCCCCCCGCTGAGGTGGTCGAGGGTGGTGAGCTCCTTGGCGACCTTCCACGGCCTGCGCCGCGCCAGGGGGGTCACCATCGTGCCGAGCACCACCCGCTCGGTCCGGACGGCGACGGCGCCGAGCAGCACCCACGGGTCGTGCACGTCGAGCCGCAGCTCGGGCAGCCACGTCATGTGGTCCCAGAAGAACACGCCGTCCCAGCCGGCCCGTTCGGCGTCCACGGCGAGGGAGACCAGGGTCTCCGGTGGCGCGAACGGAGGCAGGTTCACCGCGTGTCGCATGTTTCCCCCCTTGTGTTTCCGGTTTTCCGGGTGCGGACGGGTTCCGCCCGCGCGGCGTCGACGGCGGCCGCGACGCCGTCCAGGATCAGGTCGAGTCCGAACGTGAAGGCGGGGCCGGGCTCCGCCTGCGCGGCGGGGCGCGTCGGGGCGGACTCGAACAGGTCGGACGCGAACAACGCGGCCGCGTCGGGGAACCGGTCGCGGTCCACCAGGCGGGCCATGGCCCGACCGTATCCGCGGGCCACCTCGGCGGCGCCCTGCCCGGTCCGGCTGCGGCCCGCCGCCAGCTCCGCGGACTGCAGGGCCGTGCTGCGGACGTAGCCGCTGAGCACGGTGAGCACGTTGACCTTCGCCGCCCAGCCGAGCCCCGTGTCGCGCAGCACCCGCAGGCCCACGTCGAGCCAGGCGGTCGCGTTCGGCCCGCCCGGCGGTCCGGAGACCGGCAGCCGGGCCAGCCACTCGTGCCGTCCGTGCACCTGCCGGTGGGCGACGGCCCAGTGCCGCAGCCCGTCCCGCCAGTCCGCCGCGTGGATCTCGGGCGGGGCACCGAGGACGTGGTCGCCCATGAGCACGTACAGCTCGTCCTTCGAGCCGACGTGCCGGTACAGCGACATCGTCGTGAAGCCGAGCTCCTTGGCCACCCGCGACAGCGTGACGGCGCTCAGCCCATCGCGGTCGGCGAGGTCGACGGCCGTGCGCACGATCCGCTCGACGTCGAGCTCCGCCGGACGCCCCAGCCGGGAACCCGAGCGCAGCCGCCACAGCCGGCCCAGCGTCGGGGGCACCTCGTCGACCGTCACCGGAGCAGTCTCCCCCCAACGGTCGCGCCGCTCGAACACCGCATTAGTATGTCCCTTATAGTTTATGTCATCAACTAAGGGGGGATACGTGTCCGTCGCCGTGAGAGGGCCCGTGCGCCGCGCCGAGCGCGCGCTCGCGCCCGACCTGGCCCGCGGGGCCATGCTGCTGTTCATCGCGCTCGCCAACTGCGCGGGCGCGTTCTTCGCGGCCGCGCCCGGTGTCGACACCACGCCGCACGGCCTGGAGCGCGCCTACAACCTGCTCATGTTCACGCTGGTGCACGCGCGGGCCTACCCGATGTTCGCGATCATGTTCGGCTACGGGCTGGTGCAGATCGCCCGCCGGCAGGACGCCGCGACGGGGGACCCGCGCGCCGCGCGGTCGGTGCTGCTGCGCCGCAACGCGTGGCTTCTGGTCTTCGGCGCGGTTCACGGCGCGCTGCTGCTCAGCGGCGACTTCCTGGGCGGCTACGGCCTGGTCGGGATCGCCTTCACCCTGCTGCTGCTCCGCCGGGGCGAGCGCGTGTACCGGCTGGCGCCCTGGTACCTCGCGGTCACCGGGGTGTACTCGGCCGTGCTCGCCGTGGTGATCGCGCTGACGGCGGGCGGCCCTCCGGCCCAGGTGCCCACCTCGCCGAACGCCTCCTTCGCCCAGCCGGACTACCTCTCCTCGCTGGTGCACCGGCTGCAGGAGTGGCCGATCCACACGCTCACGATCACGGGCCTGGTCTTCGTCGTCTGGGTCGGCGCGTGGGCGGCACGGAAGCGGATCCTCGAGGAGCCCGGGCGGCACCTGCGGATGCTGCGCGTGGCGGCCGTGGGCGGCATCGGGCTCGCCGTGGCGGGCGGTCTGCCGATGGGGCTGTTCAGCGCGGGCCTGATCGAGGTCGGCGCCGCCGCGGCGCCGTGGGTGAAGCTGCTGTACGAGGTGTCGGGCACGTTCGGCGGCGTCGGTTACGTCGCACTGTTCGGCCTGCTCGCCCACGCGCTCACGACGCGGACGCGCTCCCCGCGCGAGAACGTCGTGGTCGGCGCGCTCACCGCGCTCGGCGAGCGGTCGCTGTCCGGCTACCTGTTCCAGTCGGTGGCGTGGGCGGTGCTGGCCTGGCCGTTCGCACTGGGGCTCGGCGCCACCGCGGCGAGCCCGACGTTCGCCGCCGCCGCGTGTGCCACGGCGGTGTGGCTGATCTCGCTCGTGGCCGCGTACGCCATGCAGCGCCGGTCCTACCGCGGTCCGGCCGAGGTGCTGCTGCGGCGGCTGGTCTACGGCCCCCGTCGAGCGGCGGTGCGCGCGGCATGACGGCGGCCTGGCGGCTCCCGGACCGGATCCGCGTGGCCGGCGGCGAGGTCGCCGCCGGGGTGTTCGGCGACGGACCACCGGTCGTCCTGGTCCACGGCACCCCCGCCTGGTCGTACCTGTGGCGCCGCGTGGTGCCGCTGCTGGCGCGGACCCACGCCGTGCACGTCTGGGACATGCTCGGCTTCGGCGACTCGCGGGTGGCCTCCGGGGTGGCGCCGTCGATCGCCCGCCAGGCGGCGACGCTCGCCGAGCTCGTCGACCACTGGGGCCTGACCGCGTCCCACCTCGTGGGACACGACATCGGCGGCGGGGTCGTGGTCCGCGCCCACCTCGTCCACGGCGTGCCAGCGCGCCGGCTGGCGCTGCTGGACGCCGCGGTGATCGGGCCGTGGAACACCCCGTTCACCGAGCACATGCAGCGGCACAGCACGGCCTACCGGACGATGCCGACGCACGTGTTCGCCGACATCATCCGGCCGCGCCTGCGCAGCGCCGTCCACCGGCCGCTGCCATCCGACGTGCTGGAGGAGTACCTGCGGCCGTGGGCGGGCCGCGCCGGGCAGGAACGCTGGGTCGACCAGGTGGTGGCCGTTCGCCACGCCGACACCGCCGAGGCCGTCGCCCGGCTCGACCGGATGCGCACGCCGACCCTCGTCCTCTGGGGCGAGCGCGACGCCTGGCTCACCCCCGACGTCGGGCGCCGGCTCGCGGCCGCGATCCCCGGCGCCCGGCTGCACGTCGTGCCGGAGGCGGGCCACTTCCTCCCCGAGGACGCCCCGGACGCCGTCGCCGCGGCCCTCCTGCGGCACCTGGCGTAGCGGCCGCGTCCGGCTCGCCCGGTCGCGGCGGCGTCAGCGCGCCGCGCCGGGCAGGGCCGCGGGCCGCGGTGCGGCGGAGGAGGCGATCCTGCGGTGGGTCACCCGGCGGGCCGCGTCGAGGACGAGCGCGCGCACCAGCTCCAACAGGCGGTTCGTCGGGACGAACCGCTGCTGCTTGACCCGCGCGGAGTTCTGCTGCCCGGTGATGAACGGGCGCAGCCCGGTCTCCCACGCAGCGAGGGCGGCGCCGAGGTCGTCGGGGTGGCGCTGCAGGGCCGTGGCGAGCGCGGCGCCGCCGCGCATCGCCGACGAGGCGCCCATGCCCGAGTAGGTGGTCATGCACCACGCCGCGTCCCCGGTCAGCACGACCCGCCCCCGGCTCCACCGCGGCAGCTTCACCTGGTGCACCGAGTCGAACAGGTGCTCCGGGGCCCGTTCGAAGCAGTCGAGGACGTGGCGCACCACCGGGTCGTCCATCCCGGCGTAGACCTCGCGCAGCCGCTCGATCCGCGATCCGGCGAACTGCCCCGGGACGTCGTCGGTGCAGTAGGTGAGCAGCGCGGTCGGTGGGTGGTCGCCGAACCCGAACACCCACACCGCCCGCTTCGCGCGCGCAGAGGCGACCGTGTGGCTCGGCGCGATCGAGGGCACCTGCTCGGGCAGCTGGAACGCGCAGATCATCGCGTTCCAGTCGGTCAGGAACTCCGCGTCCGGGCCGAACACCATCCGGCGCACGCTCGAGCGCAGCCCGTCCGCGCCGACGACGAGGTCGAAGCCCTCCCGGTACCGCGCCCCGGTGTCGGCCTCGGCCAGCAGGACCTCCACCTCGTCGTTGCGTTCGGTGATCTCGAGCGGCGTGGTGGCGAACCTGACCTCGACCGGCTCCTCGCCCGCGGAGATGCTGCGCCACAGCGCGGCCTCGACGTCGCCGCGCAGCACGGCGGCCCCGCCGAGGTCCAGGAAGCCGAGGGCCGGCTTCCGGCGTCCCCGCCGGGTGAACGACCACGTGATCCCGCCCGGCTCCCACTCGGGGTTGCGGGTGTGCAGGTGATCGGTGATCCCCAGCTCGGCCGCGGCCTGCACGCCCTCCGGGAACAGGAAGACGAAGTAGCCCCCGGTTCGACGCTGCGGCGCCCGTTCGACGACCACCGGCGTCCACCCCGCGCGCCGCAGCCCGATCGCCGCGGACATCCCCGCGATCCCGAGTCCCACCACGAGTGCCTTCTTCCGCACGGCTCACCCCTCTTAACTAAGTTAAGGACCAGCGTCCTTGAACTTAGTTAAGTTGTCAACGTGGGCCGTGGCGGTGGCTCAGCGCACCCGGGCGACCACCCGGACGTAGTCGTACTCGTAACGGGCCGGGCCGCCCGGGCGGCCGCGGTCGGTGCGGACCGCGAAGTCGAGGAAGTCGCGGTCGAGGGCGGCGACGCGGTCCGGGTCGTGGGCGGTCGCGGCATAGGTGGAGATCGTCGGGCCGAAGGTGCGTTTGTAGAACGCGCAGAGCTGCGCCGGCTCGGTGAACTGGTCGACGGTGAGGGCGTGGCGGGAGACCTGCAGCGACTCGACCCGGTCGCCGAACAGCTCCGCCACGTGCTCCTCGGTGCCCCACAGCAGCGGGGACGCCGCGCCCGGCGGCGGTGGCTGGTACCGGGCGAACACCGCGAAGAACTCCGACACGAACCCCTCGGGCGGCCAGTTGATCATCCCGATCAATCCGCCGGGGCGGCAAACCCGCACCAGCTCGTCGGCGACGGCGCGGTGGTCGGGGGCGAAGATCACCCCGACCGCCGAGGTCACCACGTCGAACTCGTCGTCGGCGAACGGCAGGGACTGCGCGTCCGCCTCCACCCACTCCAGGTCCAGCCCGCGCTCGGCGGCGACGCGGCGCCCGACCTCCAGCAGCTCGGGGGTGAGGTCCGAGGCGACGACCCGCGCCCCCGTGGCGGCGGCGGGGACGGCGACGTTCCCCGTCCCGGCCGCGACGTCGAGCACGCGCTGCCCCGCCGTGATCCCGCAGGCCCGGACCAGGTCGGGTCCGAAGCCCGCGAGCACCTCGGACACGGCGTGGTAGTCCCCGAGCGCCCACATCGTCCGCTGTGCCGTCATGGCATCGGTGGTCATGGTGTGCCTCCGGTTCCGGTTCGTCGCAGCCGAGGATGGGCCGGACGCGGGCGGGCGCCCACGACAGAAATCGGAGTTGGCGTCCGCTCCGGGCGGGGCCATAGTGGTGCCCGTGGAGCGCGGCTACGGGCAGTACTGCCCGATCGCCCTCGGCGCGGAGGTGCTCGCCGAGCGGTGGACGCCGCTGATCATCCGGAACCTGTGGCTGGGCTGCGAGCGGTTCTCACAGATCCACGAGGGCTGCCCGCGGATGTCGACGACGCTGCTCGCCTCGAGGCTGCGCACGCTGGAGCGCGACGGCGTCGTCGCCAGTGCCCCCGCGCCGCGCGGGCGCGGGCGGCGTTACCACCTCACGCCGTCGGGGCGGGAGCTCGCCCAGGTCGTCATGGCGCTCGGGGCGTGGGGGGAGCGTTGGCGCGAGGTGACCCCGCGCGAGCAGGACCCGTACATCGCGCTCTGGTCGTGGGCCCGCATGATCGACCTCGACGCCCTGCCGGCGCGCCGGGTGGTGGTCCGGTTCGCGCTGCGCGACCGCCCACGCGACCGGTTCTGGCTGGTGCTGCAGCGTCCGTGGCCCGAGGTGTGCGTGACCTACCCCGGCGCCGGGGACGACCTGGTGGTCCGCACCGACGTCGCGACGCTCGTCGACGTTCAGCGCGGCCGGCTCGCGCTCACCGAGGCACGGGCGAGCGGGGCGTTCGCGGTCGAGGGGGACCCGGTCCTGGCCCGGTCGCTGCCCCGCTGGGGCGGGATCAGCCCGTCGATGGCGCGCGCGGTGGGCGCGTCGTCCGGTGCCCGGTCCGCCCGGGCATAGGATCGGGCCCCGACGACGCACACCTTCGCGGGCGAGGACGGGGCATGCCGGACACGCAGTACGAGGACCTGCTCCGCCGCGTGCTCGACACCGGGTCCTGCAAGGCGGACCGGACCGGCACGGGCACGCGTTCGATCTTCGGCCACCAGCTGCGCTACCGGCTGGCCGACGGCTTCCCGCTGATCACCACGAAGAAGGTGCACTTCCGCTCGGTGGCCTACGAGCTGCTGTGGTTCCTGCGCGGCGACGGGAACGCGCGCTGGCTGCAGGACAACCGCGTCACGATCTGGGACGAGTGGGCCGGGCCCGACGGTGATCTCGGCCCGATCTACGGGGTCCAGTGGCGGTCGTGGCCCACCCCGGACGGCGGGCACGTGGACCAGATCAGCGAGGTGCTGCGCACGTTGCGGGAGAACCCGGACTCCCGGCGGATGGTCGTGTCCGCGTGGAACGTCGCCGACATCCCGCGGATGGCGCTGCCGCCCTGCCACGCGCTGTTCCAGTTCTACGTCGCCGACGGCGAGCTGTCCTGCCAGCTCTACCAGCGCAGCGCGGACCTGTTCCTCGGCGTGCCGTTCAACATCGCGAGCTACGCGCTGCTCACGCACATGATCGCCCAGCAGGTGGGCCTCGGCGTCGGCGACTTCGTCTGGACCGGCGGCGACTGCCACATCTACGACAACCACACCGAGCAGGTCCGCACCCAGCTCGCGCGGGAGCCGCGGCCGTTCCCGCGGCTGGTCCTCAAACCCGCCGACAGCCTGTTCGACTACACCTACGAGCACATCTCCCTCGAGGGCTACGACCCGCACCCCGCCATCCCGGCGCCGGTGGCGGTGTGACGAACCGGTGATCGGGCTCGTCTGGGCGCAGTCGGCGAACGGCGTCATCGGCCGCGACGGCGCGTTGCCGTGGCACCTGCCGGAGGACATGGCGCACTTCCGCAGCCTGACCGCGGGCTCCACCGTGCTGATGGGCAGGCGCACGTGGGAGTCGCTGCCGCCGCGGTTCCGGCCGTTGCCGGGCAGGCGCAACCTCGTGCTGTCGCGCACCCCGCAGGACGGGGTGGAGACGTTCCCCGGCCTGGAGCAGGCCCTCGCCGCGGTGTCCGGGGACGTGTGGGTGATCGGCGGCGCGGCCGTGTACCGGGCGGCGCTGCCGCTCGCGGACCGGATCGTGGTCACCGAGCTGCGCGAGCACTTCGAGGGAGACACGCACGCGCCGGACGTCGGGCGCCCGCCGGACGAGGTCGGGGAGTGGCGGGTCTCCTCGACCGGGTTGCACTACCGGTTCCTCACCTGGACGTAGCGAACCGCAGCGCGGGCACCGCCCACAGGCCGGAGGCGGTGCGCAGCCGGGCCCGGTCCAGGTCCTGCACGCGGAACCGCCGGCCGTCCCGGCGCGTCACCGCCTCGACGGTGGCGGTGAGCCCCCCGCACGAGCGCAGCGCCCCGAGGCCGGTGTCGAACACCCGCGCGGCGATGGCGTTCTCCCCGGCCCGCAGGTGGCCGGTGACGTCGACCACGGACGGCGCCGCCCACGCCCACCCGCACCGCGCCGTTCACCAACACCTGCGCGACCTCGCCCACCGGCGCGGTGATCCCGGCGCGGAACGAGGCGCCGAACAGGCCGCGCTCGCCGTCGACCTCCGGCGCCCGGCCGGACCGGTCCGAGGTCGAGCAGGGCGCGCTCGCCGAGCCGCTCCGCCGGTACGTGGACGGTCCGGTGGGCGGCTCCTGCTCGGATCGGTCGCCGATGTGGGCGGCGACGAGCGGGTCGCCGCGCAGCCTGCGGCGGCGGTCTCCTCGGCGATGTGCGGCCCGCCGTAGGACCAGCCGCTGCCGAGGGTGACGTCGAAGCGCGACCCGAGCCGGGCCGCGGTCTCGGCGGCGAGCCTCAGCCACGACGGGCTCGGACGGGAAACCGCCGCCCGCGCGGTCGGCCTCGGCCGCCGACAGCGGGCAGACGGCCGCGACCTCGACGCCGCCGATGCCGGCCGCCGCCATGGCCGGAAGCTCCCGGGCCGGCTCGGCCTCCTCGATGAAGGGGCCGAACCACCACCAGCACGTCATCACCCGCCGTCCGGCGGGGGAGCGGCGAAACCCGCTCGCGGCGATCGCGCGGCCCGGCCCGGTGACGACAACGTCTCGACTCCCCTGAACGCGATTGGTCCGCGGGTGGGGTTTGACGCAATCAGTTGGTTGCTATAGCGCGTGTCGCAACCAGTTGGTTGCTACTTGAGGAGCGAGGATGGCTTTCCCGGACCGCATCGAACGCACCGTCGAGCTCACCCACCCGCCGCAGAAGGTGTGGGCGGCGATCACCACGGCCGAGGGCCTCGGCACCTGGTTCGGCCACAAGGCCACCGTCGACCTGCGCCCCGGCGGGGCGGCCCGGCTGAGCTGGGGCGACGGGAACACGGCCGACCTGCGCATCGAGCGGGTCGACGAGCCGCGCCTGTTCGCGTTCACCTGGCACGTCCACGGCCTGCCCGAGGGCGACCCGCGCCGTACCTACGTCGAGTTCACCCTCGAGCCGGTCGGCGCGGGGACGCGGCTCACGGTCGTCGAGAGCGGCTTCGCGCAGCTGCCGGACGAGGCGCACCGCGCCGCGTTCGACGGCAACACCGACGGTTGGCGGCGCGAACTGGGCGAGCTGGTTGACTACCTCGATGCCGCCGCCTGATCTCGAGGCGACCGCCGAGCGGGTCTTCGTCGCCCTGGCCGACCCCACCCGGCGCGCCATCCTGGCCGCGCTGGCGACCCACGGTCCGTCCACGGCGACCGAGCTCGCCGATCGGCTGCCGATCACCCGGCAGGCGATCGCCAAACACCTGGCCCTGCTGTCGGACGCGGGCCTGGTGGCAGCACAACAGGGGGAGCGGCGGCGCGTGCGGTTCCGGCTCTGCTCCGCCCCGATGCAGGTGGCGCAGCAGTTCCTCGCCGCGCTCGCCCGCGACTGGGACGGCTCCCTCGCCGCGTTGCAGCGGCACCTCGACGGATGAGAGGCGAGGAAAGCGATGAGGACACCCGAGATCGTCCCGGCCGACGAGTGGGAAGCCGCCCGCGCGCGGCTGCTCGGGCAGGAGAAGGCGCTGACCCGCGCCCGCGACGCGCTGGCCGCGGAGCGCAGGCGCATGCCGTGGATGTCCGTGGACACCGACTACGCGTTCGACGGCCCGCGCGGGCGGGTGAGCCTGCTCGACCTGTTCGAGGGCCGCCGGCAGCTGGTCGCGTACCGGGCGTTCTTCGAGCCCGGCGTGCACGGATGGCCGGACCGGCCGTGCGTCGGCTGCTCGATGATGGCCGACCAGGTCGCCCACCTCGCCCACCTCAACGCGCGCGACACCACGCTCGCCTACGTGTCGCGCGCGCCGCAGGCGGACATCGCGCGGGTGAAGGCCCGGATGGGCTGGGCGATGCCCTGGTACACGATCACCGACGGGTTCGACGCCGACTTCGGTGTGGCCGAGTGGCACGGCACCAACGCCTTCATCCGCGACGGCGACCGGGTCTTCCGCACCTACTTCGTCGAGGCCCGGGGCGACGAGACACTGGGCAGCGCGTGGTCCTACCTGCACATCACCGCACTCGGCAGGCAGGAGGAGTGGGAGGACTCCCCGGAGGGCTACCCGCAGACCCCGCCGTACACGTGGTGGAACTGGCACGACGCCTACGGCGACAGCGCGGCTCCCCCCGCGGGTGAGGAGCAGGTGCGCCGGGCCGTGGCGTCGGGGCTGCTCGGCGACTGAGCCCTACCGGACGAGCGGACGCAGCCGCGCCGCGAAGCGCTCGGGGTCGCCGACGAACCCGACGTGGTCGCCGGGGAACAGCACCGGCTCGGTCCCGAGCGCCGCGGCGAGCGCCCGGGACACCCGGTCGCAGTGCTGGCCCGCCGACCCCTCGCCGATCCCCACGACGATCCGGTCCGCCGCCGCGCGCAGCGCCCTCAGGTCGGGCCGCCAGGCGACCGTGCCGCGCAGCTCGTGGGCGAACCAGCGGCGCTCGTCGGCGAGGACGCGCGGGTCGCGGTGGCCACCGAACATCGCCTCCAGCGCGCCCTCGGGGAGCTCGATGTTCGCCTGCGCCATGAACTTCGCCCACGCCCCGAGGGCGTCGCCGCCCAGGTAGGTGGCGATGAGGTCGTCGGTCTGCGCGAGGAACCGCTCGCGGTCCGGGAGCAGCGCGGCGAACGGCGGCTCGTGGGCGACGACCGCGCGCACGAGCCCGGGGTGGTTCTGGACGAGGGCGAGCGCGGTCACCGCCCCGCCGCTCGACCCGAACACCGTGGCCGGGCCGGCGTCGACGCGGACGACGAGCCGGGCGAGGTCGTCCGCCCGCAGCTCGGGGGTCGAGTCCTGGTCGGGGTCGTCGAGCGGGCTGCGGTTCGTGCCGCGCGGGTCGGTGGTCAGCACGGTGTGGTCGGCGGCCAGCCGGTCGGCGAGCGGGGCGAACGCCGCCGCGTCCATCGGCGCGCCGACGAGCACCACGAGCGGGCCCGAGCCGCGCACCTCGTGGTACAGGCGGGTGCCGGGGACGGTCAGGGTCGCGGTGATCGGGGCGGGGGCGGTGCGGGACACGAGGATCCTCCTGGTCGTGCGGTGCGGTCAGGAGGTGGGTCGCGCGCGGCGGGCCGGATTCATCGCTCCGACGCGGTCAGACCGGGCCGACGACCCGGAACGTGTTGACGATGCGGTCCACCGCTTCGAGGTCGCGCTCGCCGTTGACCCGCACCTGCACCCCGATGAGGTACTCGCGGCCGGGTGGCGCGGCGCCGATCACGACGAACTCCGCCCCGACACCGCCGGTCCGGGGCGGCGCGCACGTCGACGCGGCGGATCCCGTCGGGACCGACGTACGGGGTGCCGTCGACCTGGCTCCACCCGGCGGGCACCTCGACCTGGATCGCCCCGGTGTCGTCGGTGATCGGGACGTACCGCCGGTAGGTCGCCGCGGTTGCGGAGCACATCGCAGTACTCGCGCATCGTCCCGTCGGTGGCGAGGGCGAGGTTCTCGAGCTTCGTGATGACGTCGCCCGCTGCGATGCCCGCCCGATCGGCGGGCGAGCCGGACCGCACCGACGCCACCCAGACGCCGCTCACGCCGCCGTCGACCGCCACGGCGTGGCCGTTGACCCCGATCGAGTCCACGTCGGTGCCCCGCGCAGCCGGGTGATCAACTCCTGCGCGTCGGGCGTCGAGATCGGCGTGGGGCGGTCGGTCAGGCCGTCGTCCGCGTAGTTGATCCCGACGACGCGGCCGGTCTCGGCCGCGAGGGGGCCGCCGGAGTTGCCCGGGTTGACGGTGGCGTCGCGCCCGAGGACGCCGTCGACGGACGCCCAGCTCGTCTCGCCGACCGTGGCCGCCGTCGAGACGACACCCCGGGTCGCGGTGAACTCGGTCGCGCCGAGGGGTGGCCGGCGGCGTACACCCCGAGGCCGGGCCGGACCTCCTCGGTCGACAGCCACAGCACCGGGAACCCCTCGCCGTCGATGTCGATCACGGCGAGGTCGGAGCACGCCGACGCGCCGAGCGCGCGTGCGTTGCGCGGCCGCTCCTCGCCCGGCACGTGGACCTCGAGCGTCGCCGCGCCGGTCACCACGTGGTTGTTGGTGATCGCGACCCCCGACGGGTCGATGATGAAGCCGCTGCCGGAGCCCACCTGGTTGAGCTGCTCGCCCTGCGGGGACCGGAAGGTCCCGGTCGCGGTGGTGCGGATCGTGGCCGCGCGGCGCGGCCTCGAGCGGGTCGGTGCCGCCGCAGGTGGGCACGGCCGCGGCGAGCCCCAGGACCGGGGCGACGAGGAGGAGCCGGCGGGAGCGGGATGCGCAGCGAGCCATCGTGGTCCTCCGATGCGGCGCGAGGTGGCGACCCACCCGGCCGGCGCCGACAGGGCGTTACCGCGCCTGGGTTACAGTGCCCGCGATTCCTCAGACAAGTAGAGGGGTGCGGGGATGGTCGCCCAGCTCCAACGGCATCCGCTCGCCGCGCAGGTCGCCGATGCGCTGCTGGAGCGCATTCGCGCCGGGGAATGGCCGCTCGGTCACCGCCTCCCCGCGGAGACCGTGCTGGCCGCGCGGCTGGGCGTCGGGCGCTCCACGCTACGGGAGGCGATCCGCGAGCTCGCCGGCAAGGGTGTGCTCGACAGCCGCCAGGGCGCGGGCGTGTTCGTCACCGCGCTCGACGTCCCCGACGACTGGGACGCCGTCCTGCGCCGGGCCGACGTCGCGGCGGTGCTCGAGGCACGGATCGCGATCGAGGCCGAGGCGGCGGCGCTGGCGGCGGCGCGGCGCACGCCCGCCGACGTCCGCGCGCTGCGCCGTGCGCTCGCCGGCCGGGCGCCCGCGGGCCGCTGCGTGGACGACCACGTGGACGCCGACATGGCCTTCCACCGCGCCGTGATCGTCGCAGCGCACAACGAGGTGCTGGTCGAGCTGTTCGACGCGTTCGTGCCGCGGGTGCGCACGGCCATGGTCCACATGCTGCGGGCGCGCCCGCTCGCGTCGGAAGAGGCCGACCACGAGGCGCACGCCCGCCTGGTCGAGGCGATCGCGCGGCGGGACGCGCCCGCGGCGGCCGCGGCGAGCCGCACCCACCTCACCGCGTTGAAGGAGGCGCTCGGATGAGGACGCCGGTCCTCGAGCTCGACGACGTGACGTTCCGCCGCGCGGGAAAGCAGATCCTGCACGGCGTGTCGTTCACCGTCGGCGAGGGCGAGCACTGGGCGCTGCTCGGGCCCAACGGCGCGGGCAAGAGCACCGTGCTCGGGTTCTGCGGGGCCGTCACCCACCCGACCACCGGCACCGTGCGCGTGCTCGGCCACCAGCTCGGGCGCGTCGAGCTGCAGGCGCTGCGCCGCGCCATCGGGCACGTCAACCCGCGCCACCCGCTGCGCTCACCGCTCACCGCGCTCGAGGTCGTGCTCACCGGCCTCACCGGCAGCATCGAGGTGCCCCCGCGGTGGACGCCTGAGGCCGCCCAGCTCGCGGCGGCCCATGACCTGCTGCGCGAGTTCGGGCTCGCGGGGAAGGCGGAGGACCGCTGGCCCACGCTGTCGCAGGGGGAGCGGGGCCGGGTGCTGATCGCCCGCGCCCTGATCCCCGGGCCGCGGTTGCTGCTGCTCGACGAGCCGACCACCGGGCTGGACGTCGCGGCGCGCGAGCAGCTCCTCGAGGCGATCGACGGGCTGGACGCCACGCACCCCGGCACCGCGTCGGTGCTGGTCACCCACCACCTCGAGGAGCTGCCGACCACCACCTCCCACGCGCTGCTGCTCGCCGACGGGCGGGTGGTCGCGGCCGGGCCGGTGGACGAGGTGGTGACCAGCCGCACCGTCAGCAGGGCGTTCGCCCACCCCATCGAGGTCGAGCGCCGCGACGGGCGGTGGAGCGCCCGCGCGGGCCGGCTGCTCCCGGCCGCGGGCACCTGACCCGCGCCCGCGAGGCGCGCCCCGCGTGTCCGCGAGTCGCGCTCTCGGTGTCCGCGAGTCGCGGTCTGGGTGTGGGCGAGTCGCGCGCTCGGTGTGCGCGAGTCGCGCCGGGCGCGCGGGTCAGTCGGACGGGCCCCTCGGCGTCGGAACCCTCCCCAGGGACGAGGCCGGGCAGGTGAACATGTCATCGACGCGGCAGTCGCAGCGGTGGCAGGCGCCCGCCAGCTTGGCCGGGTCCGGGCCGAGCCGGAGGGCGATCTCAACGAACGTGCAGCAGTGCGCGTGGTCGCCGCGGATCGAGTTGGCGCCGCTGTGGCATCCGGGGTGCGAGCAGCGCTGCACCTGCGGCACGCCATGGCCGGAGGTCATTGGCGGAGTTTGGGCCGATCATCCGGTTCCGTGCCATGCCCCGAAAGCCTTCTGCGCCCGGGCACGATGGGTGACGAGCGGCTGAGCGGCGCGTTCGTCGCGCCGCCGCGCGGAACCGGGCGGCGATTGCAGTCGAACGGGTGACCGGCTCAGTCGTCGACGGCGCGGGTCTCCCAGAGGATGCGTCCGGTGGCGCCCGGCTGCCCGAACTGCGGGTTGGGTGCCGAGGCGGTGAACGTCGCGACCTGGCCGGGCTGCACGTCCAGCGGGTGGTTCGCGACGACGTTGCCGTCGGCGGAGACCTCGAGGCGACCCCGTGCCGCGCCGGTGCCGGTGTTGGTCACCGTGATGGTGACGTTGCAGGTCTCCGTCGTGCACAGCGGGTCCGGCTCGAGCTGGATCCCGACGTTCGGGCGTTCCTGCAACACCTGGGCCAACGTCTTCGGGGTCGCTTCCTGGCGCACCCGCGCGGCCGCACCGGCCACGGCGGCGACCTGCTCGTCGGTGGCCCTGCTGACCGGCACCGGCGGGGTCTGCGACTCCGGCGCGACGTCCAGCGCGAGCACCGGGTGCGCGTCCTCGCTGCCGACGACCACGCGCCGTGCCCCGTCGAACAGCACGATCCCGGTGCGGCCCTCCACCAGCTGTTGCTCGATCGCCTGCCACTGTGCGGGGTCCTCACCGCGCACGTGGTCGGCGAGCGCGGGCCCGGACAGGCGCAGCAGGGGGTCGATCTCCTGGGTCTCGGTGAGCGGCTCGGCCACCCAGGTGTCGGCGAGGTCGTCGGCCCGCGTCGGGTGGTGGTACAGCCACCACTCCCGGTTGGCGCGGATCAGCCCGCCCGAGCCGTCCCAGAGCAGCTCGGCGGTGGCCCGGCCGCCGTCGCGGGTGAGGGTGCCCGACGCGCCGTCGGCGGTGACGGTGAGGTCGAAGCGGATCTCGCCGCCGTCGTTCGCGGCGACGGCGCCCTGGTAGTGGGCGCCGGGCCAGCCTGCGACGTCAGCGGCGGCCGAGGTGGCGAGGTCGGCGGGGCTCGTGCGCGCGACCGAGAACACCAGCGCGATCCCGGCGGCGACCGCGACCAGCACGCCGACGACCGTCAGCGGCCACGCCCGCCGCTTCACCGGCTTCGGGGCGGCCGGCGGGCCGACGACCGAGGTCAGGCCGGTGGTGTGGCCGCCCCTGGGCGTGGTCGGGGGGCCCGAGCGCGGCGCGCGCCGCTCGGCGGTGGAGACGGGCGGGGGATCGGTGCGCTGCTGCGGAACCGCCTGCTCGCCGAACGACCATGCGCCGGTGCGGGGCGAGGTGTCCGGTGCGGGCTGCGGGGGCTCGGCGGGCGGTGGCGGTGCGGCGGGGGCCGGGCCCACCGCAGGCATCGTGCCGGTGGCGGGCGGGGGCGGCGCCGCCGCGGGGGAGTCCGCGGCGGCCGGGGCCTGCGGCGGTGTGGACGCCGCGGGGGCGGCCGCCGGGGTGGCCGGGGTGAACAGGTCGCCCGACGGCGCCGGGATCGGGTCGGGTGCGGGACCCGCGGGTTGCGGCGCTGCAGGGCCGGACGGCGGCGTGACCGGGGTGAACAGGTCCGCGGGCGGTGCGGGCTCCGCGGCCGGAGCGGGCGGAGCTGGCGGTGCCCCGGGGGCGATCAGGTCGGCCGCGGGGTCCGCGGGTGGAGCGGCGGCCGCCGCCGCGACGTCCGGAGACGCTGGGGCATCGGTCGGGACGACGGGCTGCGGCCCGGTCTCCGCGGCCGCCTCGGCCGGGGCGGCCGCGGGCTCGAACAGGCTGGCGGGGGACGCGCCTGGCCCGGGGTCGCTCCGGTCGGTCGGCGGAGCGGGGACCGCGGGCTGCTCCACGGTCGCGGGCGTCGCATCCCGTGGGGCCGGGTCCGGCGGGACCGGGTGCTGGGGTGCGCCGTTCTCGGGTCCCGGGTTGTGGTCTGCCGGCGTCGGCGGTGCCGGGTGCTGGGGCGGTGGGTCGTCGTGCGCCGCGTTCTGCGCAGGCGCGGCCGCCGACGCTGCGTTCTCGGGTTCCGGGGCCTGCGACACCGCGACCTGGGGTGCGCCGTTCTGAGGTGCCGGCTGCTGCGCCGCCTGCTGCCGGGGTGCCGGGTCCGGCTGGGGTGCACCGTCGGGTGCCGGGGCGCCGGACCCGGGGGCCTGCGGCGCCGAGGTCGGGAACACCGCGGCCTGCGGTGCGGGGGACGCCGAACCGGTGTTCTGCTGCGCCGGGTGCTGGACCGCGCCGTTCTGCGGTGCCGGGGCCGTCGGCGCCGGGTTCAGCACCTGGTTCCGGGGTGCCGGTGGGGCACCCGCCGGGGACCGGGATGCCGGGCCCGGCGCTGCCGCGTTCCCGGGCGCCGGTGCGTCCGGCGCGTCCGGCACCGCCGGCAGCGGTCCGGTCATGAACCACGACGACGGCTCCGCGGTCGGCACCACGGGCTGCGCCGCCGTCTCGGGCGGGATGACCGGCTGGGCGGCCGTCTCGGCGGCGGGGGAGAACCACGAGTTCGCCTCCGAGGCGGGCAGCGGGCCGGTCGCGTCCGCGGGCGGCTGCACGGGAAGCGGGCCCGTCGCGTCGGCCCGGCCCACGGGGCGCGCCGGCCCAGCGGTGACGTTGCCGGAACCCTCCGTGACGCCCGCGGGCTCGGACCGCCCGGTGCCCGCGCCGGGTGCGTCCATCCTGGTCCCTCCCCCCGTCGGCCACGCGCGATCGAGTGATCGAACGATGGACGGCTCGGTGGCGGCTCGCCCAGTGTGCTGTGCGGTGGATCACGCCCGGTCACCCGGGCGTGCCGGCCCCAGCTTCGCACGTCGCCCGCCGCGGCCCTCGCGCACCCGTGGATCACGCCGGATCACCCGACGAGCGTCCCCCGCCCCGCCCCGGCGCGGGCCGACCGCAGGCGCGCGATGATCGCCGGGCCGACCAGCAGCAGCACCGCGAGCGCGAGCACCACGACGCACAGCGGCCGGGTGAACACGATCAGCAGGTTCCCGTCCCCGATGGCGCTGGTCTGCACCAGCGCCTTCTCGAACAGCGGGCCGAGCACCAACCCGAGCACGAGCGGGGCGGTGGGGAAGCCGAGCCGCTTCATCGCGTACCCGACGAGGCCGAACACGAGCACCACCCAGACGCTGAAGGTGTTGTTGGAGATCGCGTACGCCCCGAGCAGGCTCGTGAACAGGATCAGCGGGTAGAGGTAGCCGTAGGGCACGCGCAGCAGCTGCGCGAACACCGGGGCGAGCGGCAGGTTGAGCACCAGCAGGATCAGGTTGCCGATGAAGAACGACGCGAGCAGGCCCCACACCAGCTCCGGCTGCTGGTCGAACAGCAGCGGGCCGGGCTGGATGCCGTAGATCGTGAACGCCCCGAGCAGCACGGCCGTGGTCGCCCCGCCCGGGACGCCGAGCGTCAGCGTCGGCACGAAGTTCGCGTTGGCGGCGGCGTTGTTCGCGCTCTCCGGGGCCGCGACGCCCTCGATCGCGCCGCTGCCGAACTCGTCCTTGTGCTTCGAGACCCGCCGCTCGATCCCGTACGCCATGAACGACGCGAGCGTCGAGCCCGCGCCCGGGAGGCAGCCGAACAGGAACCCGACCCCGCTGCCGCGCAGGATCGCGCCGCCGGAGCGGCGCAGGTCGGTCCGGCTGATCAACAGCTCGCGGAAGCGCGCGCGGATCGGCGCGGCGGCGCCCTCGTGGATCTGGTTCAGCACCTCGCCCACCGCGAACAGGCCGATCATCACCTCGACGAACGGGATGCCGGAGAGCAGGTCCACCGAGCCGAACGTGTAGCGGGCGACGCCGCTGCCGGTGTCGACACCCACCAGCGCGATCACCAGCCCGAGCACGGCCATCGTGGAGCCGAGGACCCGGTTCTCACCGGAGAAGCTCACGATCGTCGCGAGCCCGAGCACCATCACCGCGAGCATCTCCGGCGGGCCGAACCGCAGCGCGAAGGCCGCGAACGGGGGAGCGAGCGCGATGAGCAGCGCGAGCGAGACGATCGCGGCGACGAACGAGCCGATCGCCGCGATCGACAGCGCCGCCCCCGCCCGTCCCCGCCGGGCCATCTGGTAGCCGTCGATCGTCGTGACGACCGTCGCGGCCTCGCCCGGCGTCGAGATGAGGACCGACGTGATCGTGCCGCCGTACTGGGCGCCGTAGTAGATCCCGGCGAGCATGATCAGCGCGGACACCGGCTCGAGGTCCAGCGTGAGCGGCAGCAGGATCGCCACGCCGGTGGTGGAGCCGAGGCCGGGCAGCACGCCGATCACGGTGCCCAGCAGGACGCCGACGAAGCACCACATCAGGTTCTCGGCGGTCAGCGCGGTGCTGAAGCCGAGGATCAGGTTGTCGAGCACGCCGTCACCACCCGAGCAGGTCGCCGACGGCCCCGGTCGGCAGCGGGACGTTCAGGAACTCGGAGAAGACGCCGTAGCCCGCGGCCACGGCGACCGCCGCGACGAGGAGCGCCACGAGCGGTGGCCGCCGCTCGACGACGGCGGAGACGAACAGCACCATCAGGCCGAGCGCAGGCAGGAACCCCAGCAGCGGGACGAGCAGCACCGCGACCGGCAGGGCGGCGACCACCGTCCACAACTGCCGCGAGCGGCGCGCCTCGGTGCCGTCCGGCTCGGCGGGGGTGGGGGCGGCGCGGCGCAGGCGGGTGGCGAGCTGCCCCGCCGACAGCAGGAACAGCAGCAGGCCCGTGACCATGGGCAGGAGCCCGGGGCCGACCCTGCCCTCCTCGCCGAAGAGCCCGTAGCCGAACGAGCTGCCGAACACGGCCGCGCCGAGCGCTGCCAGCACCCCGAACGCGACGGCCTGGGCGCGCGGGCCCGCGGCCTGCGGCGCCGGGGCGCTCACGACGACGCGAGCGCCTGCTCCAGCAGCGCCCTGTTCTCGTCGAGGTAGGCCACGAACTCGTCGCCCGCCGCGCTGATCGGCTGCAGGTAGCTCTCCTCGACGTAGGAGCGGTACTCGTCGGTCTCGAGGGCCCGCTGCAGCGTCTCGATCCAGAAGGTGCGCTGCTCCGGGCTGATGCCGCCGGGCGCGAGCACGCCGCGGAACTGCGCGAACGACACCGGGATGCCCTGCTCGGCGGCGGTCGGGATGTTCTGCAGCTCGCCGTAGGGGTAGCGCTCGTCGGCGAACGCGCACACCGCGCGCAGGTCGCCCGACTCGAGCTGGCCGATGACCTCGCCCGGGTTCAGCGACGCGATGTCGATCTGCCCCCCGAGGAGCGCCGCGACGAGCTCGCCGCCCGACTCGAACGCCACCCGGTCGAACCGCACGCCCGTCTCGTCCTCGGTCAGGCTGAGCACGATGTTGTCCAGCCCGGTCTGGCCGCTGATGCCCGCGACGACCCGGCCGGCGCGCGCGGCCTCGACCACGTCGGGGCAGGTCTGGTACGGCGCCGCGGCGGGCACCACGAGGAGCGTGAAGTCCTCGGCGATCTTCATGATCGGCGTGAAGTCCTCGAACGTGAACTCCACCTGGCCGCTCGTCGGCAGGGCGAGCAGGGCGGTCTCGGTGGCGAGCAGGGTCTCGGCGTCCCCGTTGCGACCGAGGAAATAGGAGTAGCCGACGGCGCCCGATCCGCCCTCCCGGTTCTCGACGGAGACGCTGATGTCGGGGTCGGCCGCCTCGATCGCGGCGGCGAGCGCGCGCCCGGCCCGGTCGCTGCCGCCGCCCGCGGCGAACGGGACGACCATCGTGACGTCGCCGTCGGGCCGCCAGCCTCCCGCGTCGTCGGCGCCGTCCGCCCCGCCGCCGCCTCCGCACCCGGCCAGCGCGAGCGCGCCGACCACCGCGGCCGCCAGCGCGGCCCTGGTACCTGCACGGATCATGTCGGGTCCTCCCTCTCGCGCGTGTCGGACGGGTCGGGTCCCCGGCCGGGGAGGGCGGCGCCGCCCCCGGCCACGAGCTCGTGGATCTCGTCGTCGGAGTAGCCGACGGACCGCAGGGCGTCGGCCGTGCCCTCGCCGAGCAGCGGGCCCGCGGGTCCGCGGACGGTCGGCGTGCGCGACAGGCGCATCGGCGAGCCGAGCTGGCGCACCGGGCCCATCGCCGGGTGCGGCGCGTCCCAGAAGTAGCCGCGCCGGCGCAGGTGCTCGTCGGTGAACACCTGCGCGTAGTCGGCGATGGGGGCGCACGGCACGCCGGCGGCGTCGAGCGCGCGCACGAGGTCGGCGCTGGTCCAGCGGCGGGTGACGGCCTCGATCTCGGGAATCAGCGCGTCGCGGTGGGCGAAGCGGCTGGACGCGTCGGTGTAGCGGGGGTCGGTGCGCTGGGCGTCCAGGCCGAGCACGTCGCAGAGCCCCGCCCACGTCTTCGGGGTGACCGCGCCGAGCGTGACGTGGCCGTCGGCCGTCCGGATGGCCTGGTAGGGCGCGCTGGTCTGGTGCGCCGACCCGAGCGGCCTGCCGACCTCCCCGGTGGCGAAGTAGCGGCCCGCCTCCCAGACCGCGAAGGACACGCCCGCCTCGAACAGGGAGACGTCGACGTGCTGGCCGAGCCCGGTCCGGTCGCGCTCCCGCAGGGCGGCGGTGACGGCGAGCGCGATGTACAGCGCGCAGACCAGGTCGCAGATCGGCACGCCGATCTTGGTCGGTTCCCCGTCCGGGGTGCCGGTGATGCTCATGAGCCCGCCGCGGGCCTGCGCCATGATGTCCAGCCCCGGCAGCGCCGCGAGCGGGCCGTCCTGGCCCCACCCGGACGCGGACGCGTAGACCAGCCCTGGCGCGACCGCGGAGACGGCCTCGTAGTCGAGCCCCAGCTTGCGCATCGCGCCCGGCCGCAGGTTCTCGACGAGGACGTCCGCCGACGCGGCGAGCCGCAGCAGCGCCTCCCGCCCGCCGTCGGTCTTGAGGTCCAGGGCGACGGACCGCTTGTTGCGGTTGAGCCGCGCGAACGGGGAGCTGTGGCCGTCGACGAACGGGCCGGTCGTGCGGACCGGATCGCCCGATCCGGGCTGCTCGATCTTCAGCACGGTGGCGCCCAGGTCGGCGAGCTGCATGGTCGCGAACGGGGCGGCCATGAAGGCGCCGACCTCGAGCACGGTGATGCCGGCGAGAGGTGGGCGGTCCCGGTCCGGCACGCGCGCCTCCGGAGTCTTGGCAGCAATGGCAAGCTGAACTACTGTCTACAGAAGTCAGTCGCCTGAAGACAAGGGCGAATTTGGGAGGTGCCCGGTGTCCGCCCCGTCCGGCCGGCGCATCGAGGCGCCGCCGAGCATCACCCAGCTCGCCGCGTCCGCCGTCCGAAAGATGATCTTGTCGGGGGAACTGCGGCCCGGCGACCGCGTGGTGGAGAGCCAGGTGGCGGGCACCCTGGGCGTGAGCAAACCGCCGCTGCGGGAGGCCCTGCGGGTGCTCGAGCAGGAGGGCCTCGTCGTCCGGACCCCGCGCCGCGGCGTCGTGGTCACCCCGCTGACGCTGCACGACGTCTACGAGATCGTCACCCTGCGCTACGACCTGGAGCGCCTCGCCGTCGACCTCGGCGTGCCGTGCCGCGCCCCCGAGCGCATCGAGCGCTGCCGCGCGGCCCTCGCCGAGCTCGAACGGGCCGCGGAGGCGGGCGACGCGGCCGCCGTCACCGAGCGGGGCTTCGCCTTCCACGTCGCCGTCGTCGGGCTCGCGGGGCACCGCAGGCTGGAGGAGGCCTACCGCTCGCTCGCCCTGCAGCTGCACCTGTGCATGGCGATGAACCGCCGCGCCCGCCGCACGCACGAGACGCTCGCCGGCGACGCGCGGCGCCACCGCCGGATCCTCGAGCTCGTCGAGGCCGGCGACCCGGCCGCCGTCCACCACGAGCTCGCCCACCACGGCGACCGCAGCTTCCTGCTGGAGGCGGACGAGACCTTCCCCGGCGGCTCGCCCGAGTCGCTGGCCTGGCTGGAGCAGGTGCGCGGAGGCAGTCGATGAGGATCGTGCTCGGCAACGACCACGCGGGGTTCCCGCTCAAGGAGCACGTCCGCTCCGTGCTGGAACGACTCGGCCACGAGGTGCTCGACGTGGGCGCCCGGGGGACCGACCCGGTGGACTTCCCGGACGTCGCCAAGGCCGTGAGCGCCCCGGTCCGCGCGGGCGAGGCCGACCGGGGCGTGATGGTGTGCGGCACCGGGGTGGGCGCCGCGATCGCCGCCAACAAGATCGCGGGGATCAGGGCGACCGTCGCCCACGACACCTACACCGCGCGCCAGGCCGTCGAGCACGACGACGTGAACGTCGTGTGCCTCGGCGCGTGGCTGGTCGGCCCGGCGATCGCCACGCAGGTGCTCGAGGAGTTCCTCGCGGCGCGCTTCCGGTCCGACGACCCGGACTTCCGCCGCCGCGTGCAGCTGCTGCACGACATGGAACGGGAGATGGCGACCGACACCGCCTGAAACCGCAAAGGAGCGGACCGTGGCGAACCCGGCCGAGACGACGCAGTTCCTCACCTACCCGGAGCCGCCGCAACAGTTGCGGCGCAGGCTCACCCTGGTCACCGCCCTGTCGGTGCTCGGCCCGGGCGCGATCGTCGCGTCGGCCAACATCGGCAGCGGCGAGATGGTGTTCGCCGCGCGGGGCGGCGCGCTCTTCGGCTACGCCCTGCTCTGGGCGTTCGTCGTCTCGGCGGCGGCCAAGGCGGCGCTCGCCTACTCGTTCAACCGCTACACCGTGGTCACCGGGGAGCACCCGATGTCCCGCTGGGCCACCCTGTTCCGCGGCCCGCGCGGGTGGTTCACGCTGCTCATGGGCGTGGTGTCGATCGCGGCCGTCCCGTCCTGGGTGGGTGGGCTCGGCGTCGCGCTCGGCGACCTCATGGCCACGACCACCGCGATCGGCACCGGAGCGCTGTGGGCCACCGGCCTGATCGTGCTGTCCGGGGTGCTGTCCTGGGTCGGCGGCTACGAGCGCCTCGAGCGCGCCCAGACCGTGATCGTCGGGTTCATGCTGATCGCCATCGCGGTCAGCGTGGTGGTGCTGCGGCCGGACTGGCTGGGCGTGGTGACCGGCTTCCTGCCGACCGTGCCCGAGTACAACGACTGGGTCGCGGGCGCCTACCCGGACCTCGCCGAGCGCGCGGTGTGGCTGGAGCTCGCGGTGTACCTGGGTGCGGTCGGCGGCGGCACCTACGACTACATCGGCTACGCCGGGATGCTGCGCGAGAAGCGGTGGGGGATGCTCGGCCGCGAGGACCAGGCCGGGCTCGCCGAGCGGCTCGCCGCGCTGCCCCGCGGCGCCCGGCTGCCGCTCTCGCCGGACGCCGAGCAGGTCGAGCGGGGCCGGGCGTGGGGCCGCGCCGCGCTCGGCGACACGGTGCTGTCGTTCGTCGCGATCGCGGTGTTCGCCAGCATGTTCATGATCAACGGGGCGTCGCTGCTCGCCGAGCAGCAGCAGATCCCCGAGGGCAACGACACCCTGACCTACCAGGCGCAGTTCCTCACCGCGGTGCACCCGACGCTCGAGTACCTGTACCACGTCGCGGTCTTCTTCGCGTTCTTCGGCTCGCTGTACGCGTTCTGGGAGCTGTACACCTATACCGCCTACGAGACGGTCTCGCCGGTGTTCGCCCGGCTGCGCCGCGCGGGCCAGCCCGCCCTGCGGCCGTGGATGTACGGCTACATCCTCGTCGCGAGCCTCGCCCTGGTGTGGACCGTCGGTGAGCTCGTCGTGATCGTGACGCCGGCGTCGGTGCTCGGCGGCCTTCTGACCTCGGGCCTGTTCTGCCTCGCGATCCTGTGGACCGAGCGGAAGGTCCTCCCGCCCGCGTACCGGCTCACCACGGCGGGCCGGTGGTGGGTGCTGCTGTCCGGGATCCTGCTGACGGTGCTGGGGGTGGTCTCGACGTGGCAGCTGTTCGCGTGACGCCCCGGAACTGCAGGAAAGCCACTTTCCTGGAGCTGCACTTCAGGAAAGTGGCTTTCCTGAAGCGGGCGGTGCCGCGGTGAGGCCCGGCAGCGCCGTCGCCACCGCGTGCCTCGCCGTGCTGTCGGTGTGGCACGCCGCCGACGGGGAGCCGGTGTGGGCGGCCGTCTTCGCCGGGCTCGCGCTCGTCCACCTCGCCTTCGCACTGCGCCGGCCCGGCGTGGCGCGCGCCCCCGGGCCCGCCGATCCGGCTCGCCGCACCTGGGTGCGGATCGCGATCGCCAACCTCGTGCTCGCCGTCGCCGCGGTGTTCTGGTTCCCGCCGCTGGGTCTCGTGCTGGCCGGGTTGGGGGTGTACTCGGCCCACCGCGCCCGGGTGCGGACGCCCGCCTGATCGCGCAGGGCCGTGTCCCGGCCCCGCCCCAGGGCGGCTTCACGCGGCGTGGGTGTGCTGCACACACCGCCGGCGCCGTGTGAAACGCACTCCCGGTTGGTGAAGTCGCTGGTGGGCGCCCACCAACGCCCGTGATCGGCCCCGCCCGTCGTGTCCGCCGTCACTCATGGCAAATTATGAGTACGGCGTACCCCGCTCCGCGGTTCATCGTTGGTCGGGATGGGGTGGTCGCGGCGACGGGCTGCCCGCAGGGGGGATCCATGATCGAGCTCCAGCGAGTCTCGAAGGTCTACGGCAACGGTGAGGTGCGGGTCCGCGCCCTCGGGCCGGTGGATCTCCTCGTCGAACAGGGCGACTTCGTCGCGATCATGGGCCCCTCCGGCTCGGGCAAGAGCACGATGATGAACATCCTCGGCTGCCTCGACGTGCCGACCGAGGGTCGCTACACGCTCGACGGGATCGACGTCTCGAGGCTGCGCGACAAGCAGCTCGCGGCCATCCGGAACACCCGGATCGGGTTCGTGTTCCAGTCGTTCAACCTCATCCCGCGCACGTCCGCGGTGCGCAACGTCGAGCTGCCGCTGATCTACGCGGGCGAGCGGCGCGGACGCAGGGAACGCGCGATGGCCGCGCTGGAACGGGTGGGGCTCGGCCAGCGGGCCGACCACATGCCCAACCAACTCTCCGGTGGGCAGCAGCAGCGCGTCGCGGTGGCGCGGGCGCTCGTGACCAACCCGGCGATCATCCTGGCCGACGAGCCCACCGGGAACCTCGACACCACGTCGACGGTCGAGGTCATGCAGCTGCTCACGGAGCTGAACGACGCGGGCCGCACCGTCGTGCTGATCACGCACGAGCCCGAGGTGGCGGAGTTCGCCAAGCGGGTGATCGAGCTGCGCGACGGCCAGATCGTCCGCGACGTACGGCAGAAGCAACTGGTCGCATGATCTGGGAGGTCGTGCGCATCGCGCTGCGTGGCCTGCGGGCCAACAAGCTGCGCTCGGCGCTCACCACGCTCGGCATCATCATCGGCGTCTCGGCGGTCATCCTGCTCACGGCGCTGGGCAACGGCATCCAGACCGGTTTCAACGAGCAGTTCGGCTCGCTCAACACCCAGATCACGATCACCCCGTCCGAGGGCGGGGTGCCGGGCGGTGGCCGGGCCCGCGACCTCACCGAGACCGACCTGGAGGCGCTGCTGCGCGACGCCCCCGACATCGCGACGGCCATCCCGATCGTCGGCGGCGCCGCGCTCCTGCAGCGCGAGGGCGACCAGTACCGCACGCGGGTCACCGGAACCACCGCCGACTACTTCCCGATCACCAACCGGGAGCTGACGGCGGGGCGGTCGTTCAACGACCAGGAGGTCCGCACCAACGCCAAGGTGGTGGTGCTCGGCCCGAACCCGGTGAACGAGCTGTTCGGCGGCAACCCGGCGAACGCGCTCAACCAGGAGATCCGCATCGGCAGGGCGGTGTTCCGGGTGATCGGCGTGGCGGAGGCGACCGGCCAGCAGGACGATGTGGCGATCATGCCGGTCGGCGCGGCCCGCAGCTACCTGACCGGCGGCGACGACGAGCTGGACACGATCATCGTGCGGGCGCGGTCGGCGGAGGCGGTGACGCCCGCCACGGAGCAGATCACCGAGATCCTCTCCGAACGCCACAACATCCGCGACCCCGCGAAGCGCGACTTCGACGTGCAGGCGCTGCAGCAGCAGATCCAGGAGGCGACGCAGTTCCTGTCGTTCCTGACGCTGTTCACCGGCGCGGTCGCGGGGATCTCGCTGGTGGTCGGCAGCATCGGCGTCGCCAACATCATGCTGGTCACGGTCACCGAGCGGACCCGGGAGATCGGCATCCGCAAGGCGATCGGCGCCCGGCCGCGGGTGATCCTGCTGCAGTTCCTGCTCGAGTCGGTCTTCCTGTCCGGGCTGGGCGGGCTCGTGGGGATCGCGCTCGGGGTGGGGCTCGCGGTCACCGGCGCGATCGTGCTGCCGCAGCTCATCCCCGACTTCCCGGCGCCCGCGGTCGACCCGTTCTCGATCGTGCTCGCGTTCACGATCAGCTTGATCATCGGACTCATCGCGGGCGGATACCCGGCCCACCGCGCGTCGCGGCTGCGCCCGATCGAGGCCCTCCGATACCAATGACCCGCGCGGGAGTCAGTGCAGAAGTGCTCATGGCAGGAGAACCCATGTCCCGAACGACCGGTCGGCGCGGCTGGGCGGCCGGCGCCATCGGTGCGGTCGCGGTGCTGGCCCTCACGGCGTGCACCGGCGAGGAGCCGCCACCGCCGACGCTGCGCGTGGACCGCGGCCCGGTCCAGTCGACGGTGTCGGCGTCCGGGACGCTCGTCGCGATCTCCGAGCAGTCCCTCGGCTTCCCGCGCGGCGGGCAGCTCAAGGAGGTGCTGGTCAACGTCGGCGACCAGGTCGTGCCCGGGCAGGAGCTCGCGCGCATCGACGACTTCGCGCTCCGCCAGACCCTCGAGCAGGAGCAGGCGAACCTCGCCGAGGCGCAGGCCGAGCTGGACCGCGCCCAGGGCGACAACCGGGTGCACGCCACCGGGCGCACCCTCGAGCAGGCCCGGGAGATCCTCGAGGCGGTCAAGAAGCAGGTCAAGGAGACCAACGACCTCAACGAGGCCGCCACCCGGCGGGCCCGCGAGTCGCTGGAGTTCGAGAAGAAGGTGCTCCGGCGCGCCTGGGACAGGTTGCACGAGGTCGAGGAGCGTTGCGGAGACTCCGAAGAGTCGCCGACCGAGCGCCGGGCTGACAGCGCTGCCAATGGCGCTCAGGACGACGACTCGCCACCCGCGGAGTCGCGGGCGCCGCGTACGACGTCTCCGCCGGAGGAGGAAGACGACACTGAGGACGCATCGTTCCTCGTCGACGGCATCTCCTACCGCCCGGCCCAGGCGGCGTGCCCGGAGGAGCTCGCCAGCGCCCGCACCGCCGTCGAGAACGCCAAGCGCGCGGTGCTGTCGGCGGAGGCGGAGCTGGACCGCGCCAAGCACCAGGAGGACCTCGACCGGGCGGCCGGCAAGGTGGCGATCGAGCGCGAGGAGCAGACCGTCATCTCCGCGGAGAACGACAGCGGCGCCGCCCGCAACGACCGCCCCGCCGACATCGAGGTCCGCAAGGCCCGGCTGCGCAACGCGCAGGCCGCCGTGCGGGTCGCGCAGCAGGACGTCGACAACACCGTGCTGTACGCGCCCACCGCGGGCACCGTCGCGGAGATCAACGGCCGGGTCGGCGAGTTCGTGGGCGACGCGTCCGGGACGACCCCGGTGGCGCCCGGGTCCACCGCGCGGATCCCGGACAGCGCCGACCTGACCTCCGAGGGTGGCCTCTCGGGCGGCGGGGGCGGGGGCGGCGGCCCGTTCATGGTCCTCTCCGACCTCGACACGTTCCAGCTGGTGGTGCCGTTCGAGGAGTCGGACGCGGCGCGGATCGCACCGAACCAGGAGGTGGAGGTCACCGTCGACGCCGTGCCCGACCTGCGGGCGCCCGCCACCGTGCTGTCGATCGCGCCGAAGGGCACGCCGTCGAGCGGGATCGTGGAGTACAACGCGACGATCGTGCTGCGCGAGGGCGACGCCCGGCTGCGCGACGGCCAGACCGCGCTCGCCGACGTGATCGTCGAGTCGGTGGACAACGTGCTGCGCGTGCCGTCGGCGGCGGTCCGGCGCGAGGGGGAGCGGACGCTCGTCGACGTCCGCGGGGCGGACGGCGAGCCGGTGCCGACGCCGTTCGAGGCCGGTGCCGTCGGCGACGAGTACACGCAGGTGCTGTCGGGCCTGCGGGAGGGCCAGGAGCTGCTGCTGCCGCCCGCCCCCGCCGCATCCGGCAGCAGCGGTGGCGGCCCCGGCGGCGGAGGCTGATCCCGGGGACGGGGCGCGCTAGCGTCTGCGTGTGATCACCGCTGCCGAGGCCCCGCCCCGCGCGGGGGCGGCGTGGGGCGGGCTCGGCGCGGTCGCGGCCGGCGTGGCCGCGTTGCTGCTCGCCGTGTCGGGCCGCTACGGTTACCACCGCGACGAGCTGTACTTCCTGCGGGCCGGGCGGGAGCCCGCGTTCGGCTACGTCGACCAGCCGCCGTTCACACCGCTGGTCGCGCGCGCGATGGACGCCCTGCTGCCCGGGTCGCTCACCGGGCTGCGGCTGCCGTCGGTGCTGGTGTCGGCGCTGGTCGTGCTGCTCACCGGCCTGATCGCGCGCGAGCTGGGCGCGGGTCGCGGCGCGCAGCTGCTGGCCGCGGCGAGCATGGGCGTCTCCGCGGTGCTGCTCGCGGTCGGGCACCTGCTGTCGACCACAACGTTCGACCTGCTCGCCTGGACCGCGCTCAGCTGGCTGCTGGTGCGGGCCCTGCGCGACGGCGGCCCGATCTGGCTCGCGGTGGGCGCGGTGGCCGGCCTCGCGCTGCAGAACAAGGCCCAGCCGCTGGTGCTGCTCGCGGGCGTGCTGGTCGGGATCCTGCTGGCCGGCCCGCGCGGGGCGCTCGCCGCCCGGTGGCCGTGGCTGGGGGCGGCGGTGGCGCTCGCGATCTGGGCGCCGCACCTGGCGTGGCAGGCCGCGAACGGGTTCCCGGTGCTCACGCTGTCCGCCGCGATCGCGGGCGGCAGCTCCGGCAGCAGCGAGCCGTGGTACCTGTTCCTGCCGTTCCAGCTCGTGCTGGTGAGCCCGCTGCTCGTTCCGGTGTGGGCGCTGGGCTGGTGGCGCCTCGCCCGCGACCCGGCGCTGCGCACCTGGCGGGCGTTCGCCGTCGCGTACCTGCTCGCCGCGGCGCTGTTCCTGGTGACGGGCGGCAAGCCCTACTACATGGCGGGCTTCTTCCCGGTGCTGCTCGCGGCCGGTGCGCCCGCGGTCGCCGCGTGGGCGCGCCGCGGTGCCCGCCGGGTCCGGTCCGGGCTGCTGGTGGCCGCGCTCGCGCTGAGCCTCGCGATGTCGGCGGTCCTCATGCTGCCGCTCGTCCCGGCCGAGGACCTCGCCCGCACCCCGATCCCCGACATCAACTACGACGCGGGCGAGACGGTCGGCTGGCCCGAGTTCGCCGCCACGATCGCCGACGTCCACGCGCGGCTGCCCGCGGGCGAGCGGGTCGCCGTGCTCACGAGCAACTACGGCGAGGCGGGCGCGGTCGACCGGTTCCTGCCTGCGCTCGCCCCCGCCCACAGCGGGCACAACGCGTACTGGACCTGGGGCCCGCCGCCGGAGGAGACGGACACCCTGATCGTGGTCGGGATGGACGAGGCGCCGCTGCGCCGGTGGTTCGGCCGCGTCGAGCTCGCCGCCCGGATCGACAACGGGCTCGGCCTGGACAACGACGAGCAGGGCGAGCCGGTCTTCGTCGCCCGCGACCGGCGCGTCCCGTGGTCGGAGCTGTGGCCGCAGCTGCGCCACATCGGGTGAGCGGAATCCGGTTGCGCGCGCGTCCCCGGCAGCGGATCTTGTCCCGGTGCTGGTCCGCCGCGAGCTGCCCGGCGACGCCCCCGCCGTCGCCGCCGTCCACTCCGAGGCGTTCGCCCCGATGGCGCCGCCCGGCTCGGCGCCGGTCGAGCCGGGGCTGGTCGAGGCCCTGCGCACGAGCGACGCGTGGCTGCCGCCGCTGTCGCTCGTCGCCGAGGTCGACGGGGTCGTCGTGGGGCACGTCTGCGCGACGCGGGGGACGCTCGGGCCGGACGCGCTGCCCGCGCTCGGCCTCGGCCCGATCGGCGTGCGCAGCGCCCACCAGGGCGGCGGGGTGGGCAGCGCCCTGATGCACGCGGTGCTCGGCGCCGCGGACGCGCTCGACGAGGGGGTCGTGGTGCTGCTCGGCCACCCGGGCTACTACCCGCGGTTCGGGTTCCGGCCCGCGGCCGAGCTGGGCATCGAGCCCGAGGTGGCGGAGTGGGCCTCGCACTTCCAGGCCCGCCCGCTCACCGCGTACCACCCGGGGTTGCGGGGCACGTTCCGCTACGCCGCCCCCTTCGGCGAACTCTGACCCGGGAGGGCGGTTGCCCCGCAGCCACCCACCCGGTGACGATCCCGGGCCATGACGACCGAGGTGCACCTGCGCGAGCTGCGGCGTGACCCGGACGGCGTCGCGTCGCTCGCCGACCGGGACGACGTGCGGGTGCTGCGGCGCGGCGGGGTGCCGCTGCTGCTGGTGCGGGAGGACCGGGCCGAGCAGGCGGCCGACGGCGCGCTCGCCGCGGCCCGGGCGCTGCGCGCGGCGCTGCGGCGGCTCGGCGGCGCCGCGCCCGAGGCGCTGTCCGGCGAGTTCCCGTGGGCCGACCACCTCCCGGCCGACGACCGGCGCCGCTTCGCCGAGGACTTCGGGCGGGCGGTGCAGACGTCGGCGGAGATGGCGCGGTGGGACGTGCTGTCGCGGGCGCTGGCCGAGTGGCGGGCCACCGCCACCGCGCACTCCGACGCGGGCCTCGCCGCGGCGCTCACGGGCCCGGTCGAGGACACCGGCCCGGTGCCGCCCCCGCCGGGCTGTGCGAAGGCGCCGGGTGGCTGGGAGCTGCGCTTCGGCACGTCCGAGGCGGTGACCGGCTGGGAGGAACTGCAGCGGGCGGGCGCGGCGTGGCCTGCGCGGGCCTGGGCCGCGCTGCGCCGGCACCCGGCCCGGCCCCGCGACCCGGCGCGCCAGCACCGGTTGCGCGGCCTGCTCGCCGAGCGCGAGATCGACGGGCGGCGCCTGCCGCAGTGGCAGTACGAGGTCGCGGGCGGCGGGCGGGTCTGGTACTGCCCGGACGGCGAGCGGCGCGTCGTGCGATTGGTCGCGGTCGCGCCGGTGCGGGCGGCGCGCCGGGGGTGAGGACGCCGTCGCCCGAACGGCACCCGGCCGGAAGGTAGCGGGACGGGGCCGGGTCGGGCCTACCCTGGACCCCGTGACCACGCACCACCTCCACCCCGGACACCCCGATCCGGCCAGCCCGTGGGTCTTCGGCACGCGCGAGCTGGGCAGGCGGCCCGGGAACATGCGCGCCTACAGCAGGCGCATCGCGGCGCCCACCGGGCCCGCCCGGCTCGGGCTGGAGACGATCGCCGTGCCCGACAGCGCGCCGATCGAGCTCGACCTGCGCATGGAGTCGGTCACCGAGGGGGTCTACGTCTCCGGCACGGTCCACGCGCCGCTGTCGGGCGAGTGCGCCCGCTGCCTCGACGCGGTCACCGACGTGGTCGACGTCGAGCTGTCGGAGCTCTTCGCCTACCCCGACAGCGTCACCGACGAGACCACCGACGCCGACGAGGTGCCGCGCGTCGTCGACGAGCTGGTCGACCTCGAGCAGACCGTGCGCGACGCCGTCGTGCTGGCGCTGCCGCTCGCGCCGCTGTGCCGCGACGACTGCGCAGGCCTGTGCCCCGGCTGCGGGGAGAAGTGGGCCGACCTCGCGCCCGACCACGGGCATGAGACACTAGATCCTCGGTGGGCCGCTCTGAAGGAGCGCCTGTCCGCCGACTGACCCGCACTCACCGCTAGGAGTTTCACGTGGCTGTTCCGAAGCGCCGGATGTCGCGGTCGAACACGCGCTCGCGCCGGGCGCAGTGGAAGGCCGCCGTCCCCACGCTCGTCACCTGCTCGAACCGGGCCTGCCGGGCCACGAAGCCGCCGCACGTCGCCTGCCCCACCTGCGGCACCTACGACGGCCGGCCTGTCGTCACGCCGGCCTGACGACGGGCGGATGGCGGAACGCGCCCAGCAGGGGCCCGTGGAGGATCGCGGGCCCCTACTCGCGTCACTCGGGGTGAAGATCTCCGACGAGCTCCTCACCCTCGCACTCACGCACCGCTCGTACGCCTACGAGAACGGTGGGCTGCCCACGAACGAGCGGCTGGAGTTCCTCGGCGACTCGGTGCTGTCGATCATCGTCACCGAGCGGCTGTACCGCGACCACCCGGAGCTGCCCGAGGGGCAGCTGGCCAAGCTGCGCGCGAGCGTGGTCAACATGCACGCCCTCGCCGGCGTGGCCGCCACCCTCGGCGAGAACGGGCTCGGCGACTTCCTGTACCTGGGCCGCGGTGAGGAGCTCACCGGTGGCCGGCAGAAGGCGAGCATCCTCGCCGACGCCACCGAGGCCCTGATCGGCGCCGTCTACCTCGAGCACGGCCTGGACACCGCCCGCGAGCTGGTGCACCGGCTGTTCGACGCCCTGCTGCAGGGCGCCCCGCTGCTCGGTGCCGGCCTCGACTGGAAGACCAGCCTGCAGGAGCTCACCGCGTCCGCCGACCTCGGGGTGCCGGAGTACCGCATCACCGAGGAGGGCCCGGACCACCTCAAGGAGTTCACCGCAACCGCGGTGGTCGGCGGCCGTGAGCTCGGGTCCGGGGTCGGGCGCACCAAGAAGGAGGCCGAGCAGAAGGCGGCCGAGCTCGCGTGGCGCACGCTCACCGCGGAGGCCGCGGCGGGATCCGAGGCCGGCTCCAGCTCGACGAACTAGTGCCCGAGCTGCCCGAGGTCGAGGTCGTCCGGCGGGGCCTCGCCGACCACGTCCTCGACCGCAAGATCGCCGAGGTCGTCGTGGCGCACCCGCGCGCCGTGCGCAGGCACGCCGAGGGGGCGGCCGACTTCGCCGGCCGACTGGTGGGCCGCACGATCACCGCGGCCCGCCGCCGCGGCAAGTACCTGTGGCTCGAGCTCGACCACGCCACCGAGGGCGAGGACGCGGTCCTCGCCCACCTCGGCATGAGCGGGCAGATGCTCGTCGCCGACGCGGGCCGCCCCGACGAGACCCACCTGCGGGTCCGGCTGCGGTTCGCCGACGGCGGTCCCGAGCTGCGGTTCGTCGACCAGCGGACCTTCGGCGGGCTGTCGGTGCACCCGCTCGTGGCCGCCGCGGGCGGTGGCCTGGTGCCCGCCCCGATCGGCCACATCGCCCGCGACCCGATGGATCCCGCGTTCGACCTCGACGAGGTGGTCGCCGCGCTGCGGCGCCGCCGCACGGGGCTCAAGCGGGCGCTGCTCGACCAGACCGTGGTCTCGGGCATCGGCAACATCTACGCCGACGAGGCCCTGTGGCGCGCGCGGCTGCACGGCTCCCGGCCCACCGAGGGGCTCACCCGTGGGCAGGGCCGCGCCGTGCTCGGCGCGGCCGCGGCGGTGATGGAGGAGGCGCTCGCCGCGGGCGGCACCTCCTTCGACGCGCTCTACGTCAACGTCAACGGGGCGTCGGGCTACTTCGACCGCTCGCTCGCGGTGTACGGCCAGGCCGATCGCCCCTGTCCGCGCTGCGGCACCCCGATCCGCCGCGACCCGTTCATGAACCGCAGCTCCTACACCTGCCCCCGCTGCCAGCCCCGCCCGCGCAACCCGCACCCCTGACCGGGGCGCCTCCGGTCACGCCTCCCGCGGCGCCGCCCCGAGCAGGGCCTGGTCGACGAGGCGCTCGACGATCGAGGTGTCGAACGGCACCTTCAGCACGAGCAGCCGGTGGTAGCAGGCGCCCCAGAGCTGGTCGACGATGACGTCGAGGTCGGCGTCCTCGCGCAGCTGGCCCCGCCGCTGAGCGATGCGCAGGCGCTCCTTGGCCAGCTCGCGCCGCGGGATCGCGTAGCTTCCCGACCACGCCTCGGCGAGGCTCGGGTCCATCTGGGCGGCCCCGACGAGCTCGGACACCGGCTTCTCCGCGCCCTCCTCCTTGAGCCAGCGGACGAACGCGGTGAGCTGGCTGATCAGATCGGCGCGCAGGTCACCGGTGTCGGGGAACTCCAGCGTGCGCCTGCTCTGGGCGAAGTACGCCTCGGCGGCGAGCGCTCCCGGCGACGGCCACCACTTGTAGAGGGTGGTCTTGCTGGCGCCGGCCTCGGCCGCGACGCGCTCGAAGGTCACCGCGCGCACGCCCTCGTCCAGCAGGAGCCTGCCGGCCGCGGCCAGCACGTCGGCGCGCACCTCGGCGGCGGGGCGCCTGCCCCGTCCGCGCCGTACTCGTGTGGTTTCGGTCATACCCCACCTCATTTGTGGACGACTCGTTCATTTCCGCGCTAGCCTCTCATATGAACGAACCGTCCACATACTAGAGAGGCCAGGGACATGGCGGACAACGCAGGCCGCGTCGCGATCGTCACGGGCGGATCCGGGGGCATCGGCCGGGCCGTCGCCGAACGTCTCGGGACCGAGGGCTACTCGGTCGTCGTGCACTACGCGGGCGGCAAGGAGCGCGCGGAGGAGACCGCGGCCGCCGTCGTGAAGGCCGGCGGCCGCGCCGTCGTCGCGGGCGGGGACGTCGCGGACGAGCGGGCGATGGCCGAGGTCTTCGACCTCGCGGAGCGCGAGTTCGGCGGCATCGACGTCGTCGTGCACACCGCGGGCATCATGCCGCTCGCCCCGATCGCGGATCTGGAGCTCGAGACCTTCGACCGGGTCCACCGCACCAACGTGCGCGGGACCTTCGTGGTCGACCAGCTCGCCGCCCGCCGCGTGCGCGCCGGCGGCGCGATCGTCAACTTCTCGACGTCGGTGACCCGGCTGCAGATCCCCAGCTACGGCGCCTACGCCGCGTCGAAGGGGGCCGTCGAGGCACTGACGCTGATCCTCGCCCGCGAGCTGCGCGGCCGGGACATCACGGTGAACGCGGTCGCTCCCGGCCCCACGGCCACGCCGCTGTTCTTCGAGGGCAAGACGCAGGAGGCGATCGACCGGATCGCCGGGATGAGCCCGTTGGGGCGGCTCGGCGAACCGCGCGACGTCGCCGAGGCCGTCGCGTTCCTCGCCGGGCCCGCCCGGTGGGTCAACGGGCAGGTGCTCTTCGTGAACGGGGGTGCAGCCTGATGGCCGTCGTGCTGATCATCGGCTCGTCGACCGGCATCGGGCGGCGGACCGCGGAGACCCTCGCGGCCGCGGGGCACACCGTCTACGCGACGATGCGCGACCCGGAGGGGCGCGACGCCACCTCGGTGGCCGAGCTCGCCTCCCTCGGGCACGACCTGCACGTCGTGCCGCTGGACGTCACCGCGCAGGCGTCGGCCGACGCCGCCGTGCAGCGGGTCATCGCCGAGGCGGGTGGCCTCGACGTCGTCGTGCACAACGCCGGGCACCTCTACATCGGCTACGTCGAGGCGTTCACCGACGCCGACATCGCGCACCTGCTCGACGTCAACGCGATCGGGGCGCACCGGGTGAACCGGGCGGTCCTGCCGCACATGCGGCGGCGCCGCAGCGGGACCCTGGTGTACGTCGGCAGCACGATCCTCGTGACCACGCCGCCGTTCCTCGGCCCGTACGTGGCGTCGAAGGCCGCGTTCGACGCGCTCGCCGTGGTGACCTCCTACGAGGCGGCGCAGTTCGGGATCGAGACCTCGATCGTGATGCCCGGGGCGATCACGCGGGGCACGCAGCACTTCCCGAACGCGTCGCGGGCCACGGACGAACGGGTGACCGCCGAGTACGCCGAGCTGGACCCGCTCGTCGCGCGGACCCACGAGGCGCACGAGCGGCTGTTCGAGCCGGGGGAGGAGGCCGACCCGCAGGACGTGGCCGACGAGATCCGCCGCATCCTCGACCTGCCGGTCGGGCGCAAACCGTTCCGCTCGGTGGTGGACGCAGCCCGCGCCGGCGTCGACCACGTGATGGCCTTCGCCGACCTCACCCGCGAGGAGTTCGTCCGTCGCCTCGGCTTCGCCGAGACGCTGGAGCTGAAGCGGTGAACGCGCGTGTCGCCGTCACCGCGGCCGTGCTCGCCATCGGGCTCGCCGGGTGCTCCGGACCGTCGGACGGGCCGGTGCCGCCACCGGTCCGTCCGGCGCCCGCCGCGCCGGCGGGCCCGGTCGCGACCCTCGGCGAGCCGGAGGAGCTGACGAGCGGGCTGGAGGCCCCGTGGGGGCTCACCTTCCTCCCCGACGGGTCGGCGCTGGTCTCCGAGCGGATCAGCGGCGAGATCGAGCGCGTCCCCGCGGGCGGCGGCCCGGCGCGGACCGTCGGCGTCGTCCCCGACGTGGACGTGAGCTCCGAGGGCGGGCTGCTCGGCATCGTCGCCTCGCCGGAGTTCGCGACCGACCGCCTCGTCTACGCCGCCGTCTCGGGGCGGGACCAGAACCGCATCGTCGCGCTCACCATCGCCGAGGACTTCGGCTCGCTGGCGGTCGACCGGGTGCTGCTCGACGGCATCCAGACCGCCGACCGCCACCACGGCGGCCGCATCGTCGTCGGACCGGACGGGCACCTGTGGATCGGGACCGGCGACGCCTTCGAGCCGGAGAACGCGGCCACCGCCGACTCGCTGAACGGCAAGATCCTGCGCATCGCCCGCGACGGGTCCGTTCCCGCCGACAACCCGGGGCCGTCGCCGATCTACTCCAGCGGCCACCGCAACGTCCAGGGGATGGCGTTCGGGCCGGACGGCACCGCCTACGCCTCCGAGCTCGGCCACCGCGCCTGGGACGAGGTCAACGTCCTGCGCCCGGGCGCCGACTACGGCTGGCCGGAGACCGAGGGCATCGCGGGCTCGACGGGCGAGCCGCCGATCGCGACCATCCACCCCGACGAGGCGAGCCCGTCCGGCGTCGCGTACGCCCAGGGCTCGCTGTGGATCGGGGCGCTCGGCGGACAGCGGCTCTGGCAGCTCCCGGTCGAGGCGGGCGCCGCCACCGGCGATCCGATCCCGCACTTCGTGGGGGAGTACGGCCGCATCCGCACGGTCGAGGTCGGCCTCGACGGGGCGCTGTGGCTCGTCACGTCGAACACCGACCGGGCGACCTGGGGCGGGACCGACCCGCGGCCCGGCGACGACCGCATCCTGCGGGTGGAGGTCGACCCGCCCCGCTCGTGACCCGCGCTCTGAGAACTCACCCTAGGAGCGCTGCCCGCGTTCGAAGTACGCCACGAGCCCCGGGTCGAGCGGAGGGATCGCCCGGGGCTCGCCGCCTGCCCGCAGCGACGCGGTGGCCTGCACCGCCGCCGCGACGCTCATGCGGGCGACGACCGGCGAGGTGTCGGTGGGGCCGCCGTCGCGGGCGAACCGCAGGAACTCCGCGATCAGCGGGCGGTCCGCCCCGGCGTGGACCTCACCGCTGTCCGGCAGCACGTGCTCGGTGTCGGCGTCCGGCGCGTAGCCGGGCCGGCGCCTGCGCCACACCTTCACCACCGCGCCGGAGCCGTCGCCGAAGTTCTCCAACCGCCCCGCGTCGCCGATCACCGTGTAGTTGCGCCAGTAGTCCGGGGCGAAGTGGCACTGCTGGTAGGCGGCCAGCGCGCCGCCCGCGAGCTGCAGGTTCACCACCGACAGGTCCTCGACGTCGATCACCGCGTTGAGGTCGCGCTGGGCGCGCGGCGGCCAGTTGCGTTCGGGGTCGAGCCAGTCGGCCGGCTTCGGCGTGCCGGGCGGGCGGCGGTGCCCGTCGCCGTACACGCGCAACGCCCCGAACGCGCTCGCCCGCTCGGTGTAGGCCCCCGCGAGCCAGTGCACGACGTCGATGTCGTGCGCGGCCTTCTGCAACAGCAGCGACGTGGTGCACCGCCGCTCGGCGTGCCAGTCCTTGAAGTAGAAGTCGCCGCCGTTGCCGACGAAGTGGCGCACCCAGATCGACTGCACCGCGCCGATGTCGCCGCGCCGGACGATCTCCCGCATCGCACGGACCACCGGCATGTGCCGCATGTTGTGCCCGACGTAGAGGCGGCTACCGGTCCGTCGCGCCGTCTCCAGCACCCGGTCGCAGTCGGCGACGGTGGTGGCGAGCGGCTTTTCCACGAAGACGGCCTTCCCCGCCTCCAGCGCGGCGCAGGCGAGGTCGGCGTGGGTGTGGTCGGGCGTGATCACCAGCACGGCGTCGACGTCTGCGCGCTCGAGCAGCGCGCGGGGGTCGGTGAGCGCGACCGCGCCGGGGTGCCGCTCGGCCACCGCCCGCCGCGCGGCCGTCCCGTCGACGTCGGCGATCGCCACCACGCGGGACGTCCCCGGCACGTCGGCGGCGGTGGCGAGGCCGCCGCGGAAGCCCGCGCCGATCACGCCCACCCCGATCACGCCCACCTCGGTCACGCCGGCGCGCCCGTGCGCACCGACTCGTACGCGCGGGCCACGACCCGCAGCGAGCGCAGGCCGGACTCGCCGTCGGGCTGCGGGCGCCGCCCCTCGCGGATCGCCGAGACGAACTCGGCGAGCATCGCGCCGTCGCCCCCGGTGCCGTAGTCGAGCCGCAGCGGCGACCGGGTCGACTCCCGGAACCCGAGGACGGCCTGGGCGAACGCGTCCATGTCGGCGATCCCGTCCTCGCCGACGAGCCGCATCGTGAGCCCGCCCCAGGTGGGGTAGTGCTCGGGCACCGACCAGCTGCAGTCGATCGTGGCGATGACGCCGCCCGGGTAGCGCAGCGAGATCTGCCCGCCGGTCTCCACCCGCGCCGTCGCGTTGATCATCTTGTTGGCGACGGCGTGCACCGACTCCGGCTCCGCCCCGTCGAGGACGACGTCGAGCAGGTCGGCCAGGTGCACGGTGTGGTCCATGACCGCGCCGCCGCCGGCCAGCACGGGGTCGGCGAACCAGGCGCGCGCCGTCGGGAGCACGCCGTTGTTGGTGCCCGCCGCCGCGACCAGCCGACCCAGCGCGGGCAACGCCGCCTGCAGCGCGCGGAACTGGCGGGAGAACCGCACCGGGTAGGCGATCATGAGGTGGACCCCTGCCGCCGCGCACGCCGCCAGCATCGCCTCGCCGTCGGCGACGGTCGTGGCCATCGGCTTCTCGCACAGCACGTGCGCGCCCGCCGCGGCGGCGAGCTCGGTGAGCTCGCGGTGGCGGGAGTTCTCCGAGCAGATCACGACGCCGTCCGGGCCCCAGTCGAGCAGGTCGGCGTAGCTGTCGAAGTAGCGGGTCACGCCGAGCCGTTCGGCGAACGCGCGCCCGCCGGACTCGCCGGGCGGGCGCTGGGCGGCGTCCGGGTCGGCGACGGCGAGCTCGACGTCGGCGAACCCGGAGAGCAGGCCGACGTAGCCCACGGCGTGCAGGTGGGCGAGCGACATCACCCCGATCCTCACGCCGCCACCTCCGCGGGCTCGACGGCCTCGGGGCGGCCGCTCGCCAGCGACGCGTTGGCCGCCGCCGCGATCCGGACGGCGGCCACCCCGTCGGCGGCGCTCACCCGGGGCGCTGGCCCGCCGCGGAACGCCGCGGCGAACTCGCGGATCTCGGCGACGAACGGGCTTTCCACCAGCGACACATCGGGCAGCAGCCGGTCCCCGCCGCCGTCGGTCGGCGCGCCCGTGTCGGTGCGCAGGGACGGGTCGGCCGCCGAGTCGTGCGACAGCAGCCCGTCGGTGCCCGCGACGTGGAAGCCGTACCGGAACCGGGTGCCCGGCCGCGCCCACGTGCCGGTGACGGTGCTGATCGCCCCGCCCCGGTGCCGCGCGACGACGTGCGCCGACACGACCCCGGTCGGGGTGCCGGGCGCGCTGTCGGACACCCGCGCGTGCACCGTCTCGACCTCGCCCGCGAGCCACCGCGCGAAGTCGAGGTCGTGGATCATCTGGTCCATGATGATGCCGCCCGAGCGCGCCGGGTCGGCGAACCAGGCGCGGTGCGGGCGGGCGCCGCAGCGGTCGAACCGCAGCACCGCGGGGGTGCCGATCGTGCCTTCGGCCACGGCCGCCTGCAGCGCGACGTACTCCGGGAAGTAGCGCACGACGTGCCCGGGGTAGAGCTGCACGCCCGCCGCCGCGCACGCCCGCGCCATCGCCTCGGCCGTGGCCGGGTCCAGCGCGAGCGGCTTCTCGCACAGGACGTGGCGCCCCGCGGCCGCCGCGGCGAACACGATCTCGGGGTGGGTGTCGGTCGGGGTGCAGACGTCCACGACGTCCACGCGCGCGATCAGCTCGTCGAGGCTCGCCGCGACCTCGCCCGCTCCGTGCCGTGCCACCAGGTCGTGACCACCGTGCAGCGAGTGCACGACGACCTCGGCGCCGGCGTGCAGCCAGGCGGGGAGGTGGGCGTTCGCGATCCCGCCCGCGCCGACCATGCCGACGCGCAGGCGTGTGTCCGTACCGATGGGGATCATCCTTTCGTTCCCGACAGGGCGATGCCCTGCACGAACTGCCGCTGCAGCGCCAGGTAGGCGAGCAGCATCGGGATCGAGGCCATGGCGGCCCCGGCCATGAGCACCGGGTAGTTGGTCCACTCCTGGCCCTGCAGGCTGGTGAGGCCGGCGCTGATCGGCATCGACGCCGGGTCGGTGTTGACCACCAGCGGCCACAGCAGGTCGTTCCACGAGTGCATCACGGTGATCACCGCGAGCGCCGCGAGTGCGGGCTTGACCAGCGGCAGCATCACCGAGAAGAAGATCCGGAACCGGCCCGCGCCGTCCAGGACGGCGGCCTCCTCGAACTCCTTCGGGATCGTGGCGAAGAACTGGCGGAGCAGGAACGTGCCGAACGCCGAGAACAGGCCGGGCAGGATCAGCGCGGGCAGGGAGTTGAGCAGCCCGAGCGCGGACATGATCTGGTACTGGGGGAGCACCAGCAGCTGCTTGGGCACCATCAGCACCGACAGGAACAGCGCGAACAGCACTTCCCGCCCGCGGAACTCCAGCCGCGCGAACGCGTACGCCCCGAGCGAGCAGAACGCGAGCTGGCCGATCGTGACGGCGCCGGCCACCACCAGCGAGTTCACCAGCTGCGTTCCGAACGGGATGGTCGCGAAGACGTCGGCGAAGTTCGACCACAGCCACTCCCGCGGCAGCAGGGTCGGCGGCACGGTCGCGGTCTCGGGCTGCGACTTGAGCGCGGTGAGCACCTGCCAGACGAACGGGCCGATCATCGCGACGGAGCCTGCGACGAGCACGGCGTGGGTGGCCACCGAGCCCAGCAGCGACCCGCGGGCGCTGCGGGGTGCGAGGAGACGATCAGACATAGTGGACCCACCTGCGCTGCAGCCGGAACTGGACGAACGTGAGGGCGCCGATCAGCAGCATGAGCAGGAAGGCCAGCGCGGTGGCCGTGCCCTTGTCCGCCTCGACGAAGGCCTTCTCGTAGAACAGCGAGACGATCGACTGCGACGCGCTGAACGCCGGGTTCGCGGTGGCCGACGCGCTCATGACGTAGACGAGGTCGAAGATCTGCAGCGTCGCGATGACGTTGATGACGGTGCAGAAGAAGATCGTCGGGCTGAGCATCGGCAGCGTGATGCGCCAGAACCGCTGCCAGGCGTTCGCGCCGTCGATCTCCGCGGCCTCCCAGTACTCCTTCGGGACCGCCTTGATGCCCGCGATGAAGATCACCAGGTAGTAGCCGACCTGGGACCAGACCTGGACGACGCCGATCGCGAACAGCGCCGTGTCGGGGTTGGACACCCAGTACGTGCCGGGGATCCCGAAGACCTGGAGGACCTGGTTGAGCAGCCCGAAGTCGCCGTTGTAGAGCCACTTCCACACCAGGCCGCTCGCCACCGGCAGCGTGATGAACGGGATGAAGAAGAGCGTGCGGTAGACCGCGACGCCGCGCAGGCCCTCGCGGTTGAGCAGCACCGCGAACAGGATCGCGATCGGCAGCGTGAGCAGCCCGATCACCATGTAGAGCAGGGTGTTGCCGAGCGCGGTCCAGAACGTCTCGAGCTGGAAGACGGCCGCGTAGTTGTCCAGCCCGGTGAAGGTGTGGCCGCCGAACGGGCCCCACTCGGTGAAGCTCAGCGCGAACGTCGAGACCGCCGGGTAGAGGTAGAAGACCAGCAGGCCCAGCCCGACCGGGGCGATGAACAGGTAGGCGCTGCGGTGGGTGCGCCGCGGCCTGCGCGCCGGCTGCGGGGTCGCCGGGCGCACCGCGGGCGGGGTCGCGAGCTGGGTCATACCGCGGCCTCCTTGGCGAGCACGACGTCCATGTCGTGGGCGAGCAGCCGCGCCGACACCTCGATCGGGCGGCCGCCGGGGCCGACCCAGGACGGGCCGAGGATCTGCAGCTGCATCCGCTCCCAGGTCATGGTGTTGACCGAGGCCGGATAGGCGGTGGCGTCGGGGACCTGGTCGATGAACGACTGCATGCGGAACTCCGGCTTGGCGTCGAGGAAGGCCTGCTGGGTGCCCGCGTAGCTGGGCAGGATCGTTCCCGAGCGGCCCTGGATCTCGCCGGCGAGGCGACCGGCCATGAACTTGACCAGCTCGTAGGCGGCGTCGGGGTACGGGGTGCGTGCGTTGACGACGTTGGCGAGCCCGTGGATGACGGTGCCCCGGCGGACGCCGCGGGGAAGGACGGTGACGCCGGTGCGGGCGCGGACGGCCGGGTCGGCGTACGGGTCGTTGGAGTCGTTGGGCAGGCCGTTGTACATGGCGAGCTTGCCGCCCTGGAACAGCTCGCGGGAGCGGGTGTCGGCGTTGGCCATCGCGTTGGGGGCGAGGTCGCGGTCGATGGCGCCGGTGAGGTGACGCAGGCCGCCGATCGTCGCCTCGTCGGCGAAGCCGGAGCGGCCGTCGCGCAGCACCCACCCGCCGTTCTGGAAGATCGCGGGGTAGAGGTCGCGCTGGCGGTCGAGCGCGGCGGAGAAGCCGAAGACCGAGGAGGCGGGGTCGCGGATCTCGGCGGCGGCGTCGAGCACGTCCTGCCAGGTCCAGTTCTCGTCCGGGTACGGGACGCGGGCGCGGTCGAACAGCTCGCGGTTGTAGAAGAGGCTGATGGTGTCGAAGTCCTTCGGCACGCCGAACTGCTCGCCCGCGTACCGGTACAGCTCCACGAGGTTCTGCGGGTGCTCGGCGAGCGTGACGCCGTCGCGGCGCAGCCGGTCCGACAGCGGCAGCAGCGTGCCGTGGCGGGCGTACATCGCGATGTTGGGCGCGTTCATCCAGAACACGTCGGGCGCGCCGCCGCCGACGATCGCGGTCTGCAGCCGCGACCAGTAGGTCGTGAACGGGGTGAGCTGGATCGTGACCTCGACGTCCGGGTGTTCGCGGCGGAACTCGTCGATGACCTCCTGCATCGCGGGGACCTGGTCCTTGTCCCACATCCCGTAGCCGAGGCGGGCCCTCCCGCCGCCCGGCAGGAACGCCGGGCCCGACGACGCGGAGCACCCGGCGACGCCCGCCGCGAGCGGCACCGCGGCGAGTGATCTCAGAAGGGTGCGGCGGCGCACCCCGGGCGGTCGCGGTGTCATCGCGGGCCTCCTCCTCCAGCGGGGACGGGACGGGTGGCGCCGCCGAGCGGCGGCGTGACGAGGGCCGCGAGCAGCGGGCTCTGCTGCACGGCGAGCTGGAGCGCCGAGCGCACGGCGCCGAGCGCCACGGCCTCGGGGCCGAGCTCGGACAGCACGATCGGCATCGTGTTGAACACGGGACGGTCGAGGTGCCGCTCGACGCCCTCGACCAGCGGCCTGCCCGCGCGCGACACGCCGCCGCCGAGCACGACCATGTCCGGGTCGAACGCCTTGACCAGGAACTCCACGTTGCGGGCGAGCCGGCGGTAGAACTCCTCCACCAGCGCGGCCGCCTGCTCGTCACCCGCCTGCGCGGCGCGGAACACCGAGCCGATCGCGTCCGGGGAGTCCGGGTCGGTCCCGGGCGGGGCGAGCAGCTCCTCGGTGCTGAAGTACAGGTCGGGGATGCTGCCGATCTCGCCGGCCGCGCCGTGGCGGCCGGTGTGCAGCCTGCCGTCGACGATGATGCCCGCGCTGGTGCGGCGGCCCGCGAGGACGTAGACCACGTCGTCGACGAGGCGGGCGGCGCCGATCCAGTGCTCGGCGAGCGTCGCCATGTTGGCGTCGTTGGCGACGGTGACCGGCACGCCCGCCCAGCGCCGGAAGTGCTTCTCGACGTGGAAGCCGGTCCAGCCGGGGATGACCGTGCTCAGCGTGACCCGGCCGGAGGGGTCGATGATGCCGGGCACGCCGAGGCTCAGCGCGAGCGTCTCGTGCGGCTCGACGCCCAGCTCGGCGACGGCGTCGGCGATGAGCGACTGCACCGCGGTGCGGCGCTCGGTCCCCGGCGTGGCCCGGTTGATCGGGCGGGTGGCGGTGTGCCGGGTGGTGCCGGTGATGTCGGCGACCATCGCGGTGAGCAGGTTGACCCCGACGTCGACGCCGACGACGAACCCGGCGTCGGGGTTGAGCCGGTAGGTGCGGGCGGGTCGGCCCGCCGGGCGCCCTGTCGGCGGGTCCTCCGGCTCGCGCTGCTCGACCCACCCCAGCCTGCCCAGCTCGGTGAGGATCGAGTCGACGGTGGGCCGCGACAGGCCGGTGCGCTGGGCGAGTTCGGCGAGCCTGCTGCCCTCGTCAACGCGCAGCGCCGTCAGCACGCTCACCGTGTTGGCGTGCCGCTCGGCGGAGGAGTCCGAGGCCACGGGCCATTACGCTAGGTGGGTTTCATAATTGGGGCAAGGGGAGCGGCAAGCGGTTACCGGGAGTTTGCTAGAGCCAGCCGCGGCGCTTGAAGACGATGTAGAGCGCGAACCCGAGCACCAGCATCAGCACGACGGCGAACGGGTAGCCGAACGCCCAGTGCAGCTCGGGCATGTGGTCGAAGTTCATCCCGTACACCGAGGCGATCAGCGTGGGGGCGAACAGGATCGCCGCCCACGAGGAGATCCGCTTGGTCTGCTCGTTCTGCTCGTACCCCGCCTGGGTCAGGCGGGCCATCTCCTCGTTCTGGCGCTGCCCGACGAGCGCGGCGTTGACCTGGAGGGCGTTGGTGAGCAGCTGCCGGAACGCCTCGATGCGCTCCAGCACCCGGGTGGCGTGGTCGGCGACGTCGCGCAGCGCTCGCCACAGCTCGACGTCGGCGTCGTCGGCGGTGTCCTGCAGGCGCTCTCGGATCGAGACGAACATCCCCGACAGCGGCTCGACCGCCCGCTGGAACTCGATGACCTCGCGGGAGAGCTGGTAGATGCGCTTGGACACGCCGGGGTCGCCGCCGAAGACCTGCACCTCGATCTCGTCGATGTCGGCCTGCAGGCCGTCGAGCACGGGCGCGTAGTCGTCGACGATCTTGTCCAACACCGCGTAGAGCACGGCGTACGGGCCGTTGTCCAGCAGCTCTGGCTCGCGCTCCAGCCTTTGGCGGACCTGGGCGAGGTCGGGCTTCTCGGCGTGCCGCACGGTGATGACGAAGTCGGGGCCGAGGAACAGGTGGACCTCGCCGATCTCGATGATCTCGACCGAGTCGACGTAGCGGGCCGGGCGGAGCACGACGAACAGCACGTCCCCGTAGCGCTCGACCTTCGGGCGCTGGTGGGCGCTGATCGTGTCCTCGACGGCGAGGCCGTGCAGCGAGAACTCCTGCGCGACCGCCTCGATCTCCTCGGGCGTCGGGCGCAGCAGGCCGATCCAGCAGAAGCTGCGCCCCTGGTCGGGGCACTGGCGCAGCTCGGCGAACGTCCGATCCAGCGATGCGGGTGCCGCGGCGCGCTTGCCGTCGATGTAGATGGCGTTGTCGACCACGGACATGCCGGGAGCGTAGCCGCGGGGGCGGGACACCCGCCGGTCCGCTATTCTGCGATGCGTAGTACCGTGCATCGCAGAAGGAGGGCAGCCATGGACACGAGCCAACTGCTCAAGGGCGTGCTCGACCTCGCGGTGCTCGCGGTGCTCGACAAGGGCGACGGCTACGGCTACGAGGTGGTGCGCGGGCTGCGCGCGGCCGGGCTGGGGGAGGTGGGCGACGCCTCCGTGTACGGCACGCTGCGCCGGCTCTACAACGCGGGCCTGCTCACCTCGTACGTGGTGCCGAGCGAGGAGGGTCCGCACCGCAAGTACTACAGCCTCAACGCGCCGGGTCGGGAGCGGCTGCGCGAGATGGCCAAGACGTGGCGGGCGTTCGCCGAGACGATGGAAGGGCTGGTGGCGGCGGTATGACCGACGACACGACGGTGCGCCTGGCGAGCCCGGCGGCCGAGGAGTACCTCGACGGCGTGCGGGCGGCGCTCGCCGACCTCCCCGCGCCCGAGGTCGCGGAGATCCTCGACGACGTCCGCGCCCACCTCGCCGACCTCACCGCCGAGCTGGGCGGCGAGGTCGACACCGATGCCCTGACCGCCCGGCTCGGCCCGCCGAGCGCCTACGCGGGCGAGCTGCGCGCCGCGGCCGGCTACCCGCCGGCGGAGCCCGCCGCCGCTGCCGCCGCCCGGCCGGGGTACGTGCGAGCCCGGCTCGCCCTCGCGGCGCCGATCGCGGGCGCGCTGCTGTTCCTGCTCGGGGTGGCCGCCGGCGAGGTGGCGTTCGTGATCACGGGCATGCTCCTGGCCGTGTTCGGGCTGCCGCTCGTGATCAGCGACGGCCCGCGCGTGCCGAGCGTGGCCGCGCTCCCGGAGGTGCGGCGGCTCGTCGCCGCCCGCCCGGCCCCGGGGACCCAGGGGCGGCGGTTCGCCGACTTCGTCGCGAGCCTGCAGCCCGCCTGGTGGCTCGCGCGGGCCGTCGCGGCCGCGGTGCTCGTCGGAGGGCTCCTCGCCGACGGCGGGCTGCCCGCCGTGCTGCTGCTCGCGATCGTCGCGGTCCCCGTCTCGATCCGGGTCGGGCACCTCACCCGGCGCGACCGGCGCTGGCTGTGGGCGGTGGTGCCGCTCAACGGGCTGGCCGCGGTCGTGCTGCTGTGGCTGCTCGCGGCGGGCCTGCCGGGCCCGTCGTCCGCCACGTCGGCCGCGAGCGATCCCCCGGCGCTGCCGGGGCTGTGGCAGGACTCGGAGCGGCAGATCCGCGACATCCGCCCCGTCGACGCCCAGGGCAACCCGCTCACCGGCGTGTACCTGTTCGACCAGGACGGGCTGCCGATCGACACCTCGGGCGGCGCGGAGTGCGGCCCGCTGGACGGGGCCGTCCCGGACGGCAACGCCGCCTACCCGCGGGGGACGTGGGACTTCGACCCGCGCACCGGGAGCTGCCGGCACACCCCTCCCGCGCCGCTGGTGGCCGCGGTGCCCACCACCCCCGCGCCCGTCGAGGTGGCACCGCCGCCCGCGGTCCCGGCGCCGGAGCAGCCGCCTGCCGTCCCGGCGCCCCGCTAGAGCCTCGGGCCGTGCCGGCACGTCGGGGGCGCCGGCACGGCCCGTCCCACCGGGGGACCGGCGGGGGCTACTTGCCGAACTCCTGCACCCAGTAGTTGCCCGAGCGCGCGACGCCGATCGTCGTGAACGAGCAGGTGAGCATCGCCGAGCGGTGCGACGGCGACGCCATCCACTCCCGCACGACCTGCTTCGCGCTGGTCTGCCCCTTGGCGATGTTCTCGGCGCCCGGCCGGGGGTAGCCCGCCGCGCGCACCCGCTGCTCGAAGCGCCGCCCGTCCCGGCTCACGTGCTCGAAGTAGTTGTTCTTGTGCATGTCGTTGGCGTGCGCCTGCGCCGCGCGCGTGAGGCGGGCGTCGGGGACGAGGTCGCGGCAGCCGGCCTCGCGCCTGCGCTGGTTGGTCAGCGCGATCACCTCGGCGATCGCCCCGGACACCCTGATCGGCGCCCGCTGCGGCGCGGGTGCGGCCGGTGCCGCCGGCTTCGGGTCGGGGGCGTCGGGCGGTTCCCCCGCGGTCGCGCCGGGAACGGACGCGTACGCGTGGATGGTCGAGATCTCCGTGGGCGGCGGCCGGTCGTCCACCTGCGCCGCCCTGGCCACCACGTCGGCGTCCGTCGCCGCCGTGATGTCGGTGCGCGCGTCGAGGGGCGCGACCTCGTCGGTGAAGGTCGCCACGGCGACCCCTGCGACCAGCACGACGCCGGTGGCGAGCGCGAGCATCTGCGCACCCGCGTTAGACCGGTTGGGGGGCACGAACGGGTAAGCTAGCAGTTCGTGATCACCCGCAGCGATGAGGCGGTTCGGCTCACGGCTTGGGTGCACGGCCACGTACAGGGCGTCGGTTTCCGCTGGTGGACCCGTTCTCGCGCCCTCGAACTCGGTCTCGTCGGCAGCGCGCGCAACCTCCCGGACGGCCGCGTCGTGATCGTCGCCGAAGGTCAACGTCACTCGTGTGAGTTACTTCTGGATGCGCTGCGTAGTGGTTCGACTCCGGGACGTGTCGACCGCGTCGTCGAACAATGGGGCGAGGCACGCGGCGGCCTGCGGGGGTTCGAAGAGCGCTAGCGGTAGCCTCGACCGACTGTTCCCGGTCTTTGGAGAGCTCCGCCCGTGCACCTGAAGAGCCTGACGCTGAAGGGCTTCAAGTCCTTCGCCTCGGCCACGACGCTTCGGCTGGAGCCGGGCATCACGTGCGTCGTCGGGCCGAACGGGTCGGGCAAGTCCAACGTCGTCGACGCGATCAGCTGGGTCCTGGGCGAGCAGGGCGCCAAGGCGCTGCGCGGCGGCAAGATGGAGGACGTCATCTTCGCCGGCACGTCGGCCCGCGCCCCGCTCGGCCGCGCCGAGGTCACGCTCACGATCGACAACTCCGACGGCGCCCTGCCGATCGACTACTCCGAGGTGTCGATCACCCGCCGGATGTTCCGTGACGGCGCCGGCGAGTACGAGATCAACGGCAACTCGTGCCGGCTGCTCGACATCCAGGAGCTCTTGTCGGACTCCGGCATCGGCCGGGAGATGCACGTCATCGTCGGGCAGGGGCAGCTGGACTCCGTGCTGCAGAGCAAGCCGGAGGACCGCCGCGCCTACATCGAGGAGGCCGCGGGCGTCCTCAAGCACCGCAAGCGCAAGGAGAAGGCGCTCCGCAAGCTCGACGCGATGCAGGCCAACCTCACGCGGCTCACCGACCTCACCGCGGAGCTGCGCCGCCAGCTCAAGCCGCTGGGCAGGCAGGCGGAGATCGCGCGGCGGGCGCAGGCGGTGCAGTCCGAGCTGCGCGACGCCCGGCTGCGGCTCGCAGCCGACGACATCGTCGCGGTGCGCACGCAGCTCGCGCGCGAGGAGGCCGACGAGGCCAGCGCCCGCGCCCGGCGCGCCGAGGTGGAGGAGCAGCTGGCGGCGGCGCGCGTCGAGCAGGAGCGGCTCGAGGCCGCCCTCGCGCAGGACGCGCCGCGGCTCGCCGCCGCTCAGGACACCTGGTACAAGCTCTCGGCGCTCGCCGAGCGGCTCGCGGGCACCGTACGGCTCGCCCAGGAGCGCACCCGCCACCTCGCCGAGCCGCAGGAACGCACGCCGGGCCGCGACCCCGACGAGCTCGAGGCCGAGGCCGACGCCGTCGCCGAGGAGGAGGCCGAGCTGGTGGCCGCCGTCGCCGAGGCCCGGCGGCGGCTGTCGGAGATCCTCGAGGAGCGGGCCGAGCACGAGAAGACCCTCGCCGCCGCCGAGCGCGCCCACATGGCCGCGGTCCGGGCGCTCGCCGACCGCAAGGCCGGCATCGCCACCCTCGCCGGCCGCGCCGAGGCCCTGCGCAGCGGCGCCGCCGCCACCGCCGACGAGATCGAGCGGCTGTCGGAGGCCCTCGCCGAGGCCCAGGAGCGCACCGAGGCCGCGACCGCCGAGCTGGAGCAGGCCCGCGACGAGCTCGGCGCGCTCGACGAGGGCGACTCCGGCATCGAGGAGCGGATCGCCGCCGCCACCGAGGCCCACCGCACCGCCCGCGAGCGGGTGGCCGAGCTGGTCGCCCGCGAACGGGAGCTGGAGCAGCAGCGGGCGCACTGGCGGGCCCGGGTCGACGCGCTGTCGGTGAGCCTCGCCCGCCGCGACGGCTCCGGCGAGCTCGTCGGCACCGACGGCGTGCTGGGTCCGCTCTCCGGCCTGCTCACGGTCGAGCCCGAGGCCCGTACCGCGGTCGCCGCCGCGCTCGGCGAGCTGGCCGACTCGCTCGCCGTCGAGTCGCCCGACGCGGCGGTGGCGGCGCTGGAGCTGCTGAGGGCCAAGGACGCCGGGCGCGCCTCGCTGGTGGTGGGCTCGCTACTTCAGGAAAGCCACATCCAGGAAGCTGCGCTTCAGGGAAGTGGCATTCCTGAACCCGGCGAGCCGCCCGCCGGCCGCTGGGCGCTCGACCTCGTCACCGCCGAACCCCAGGTCGCCGGCGCCATCGCCCGGCTCCTGCGCGGCGTCGTCGTCGTCGACGATCTCGCCGCCGCGAAGGCCGTGATCGCCGCGCACCCCGACCTCACCGCCGTCACCCGCGACGGCGACGTGCTCGGCGCCGCCCGCGCCACCGGCGGGTCCGGCACCGCGTCGAGCGCCCTCGACGTGCAGGCCGCGGTCAACGAGGCCGTCGAGCGCCGCGAGGCCGTCGAGGAGGAGCTCGCCCGCCTGCGCCCCGCGCTGGAGGGCGCCCGCGCGGAGGAGGCCGCCCGGCTCGCCGACGTCGAGGCGGCGAAGCAGGTGCAGCAGCAGGCCGAGTCGCGCCGGGCCGCCGCGGCCGCGCAGCTGGGGCGCCTCGAGCAGGCCGTCCGGTCGGCCACCGCCGAGGCGCAGCGGCTGCGCGAGCGCCGCGACGCGGTGGAGGCCCGCCGCTCCGAGGCCCTGCTCGCGCTCGAGGCCGCAGAACAGCAGCTGGCCAGGGCGGAGGACGAACCGCTCGAGGAGGAGCCCGACACCGAGGTGCGTGACGCCGCCGCCGAGGCGGTGGCCGCCGCCCGGGCCGCGGAGGTCGAGGCCCGGCTGGCGCTGCGCACCGCCGAGGAGCGGGCGCGGGCGATCGCTGGCCGCGCGGAGTCGCTGCGCCGCCAGGCGGCGTCGGAGCGCCAGGCGCGGGCGCGCGCCGCGGCCGCCCGGGAGGCGCGCGAGCGCAGCGCGCGGATCGCCCGCCGCGTCGTCGAGGCGGGTGAGATCGCAAGCGCCCGCATCGCCGAGTCGCTCGCCGCCGCGGCCGCGGAGCGCGACGCCGCCGCGGCCGCCCGCGACGCCCGCGAGCGCGCCCTCGGCGAGGCCCGGCTCGCCACGCAGCGGCTGTCGGCGGAGATGGACAAGCTCACCGACGCCGTCCACCGCGACGAGGTGCTGCGCGCCCAGAACCGGATGCGGCTCGAACAGCTCACCGAGAAGGTGCTCGCCGAGTACGGCCTGGGCGTCGACGACCTCATCGCCGAGTACGGCCCCGACGTCCCCGTTCCGCCCTCGGCCACCGAGATGGCCGAGTACGAGGCGGCCAAGGAACGCGGCGAGGACGTCGTCGAGCCGCCGCCGATGCCCTACGACCGCGGCACCCAGGAGCGGCGGGCCCAGCGCGCGGAGAAGGACCTCGCGATGCTCGGCAAGGTCAACCCGCTCGCGCTCGAGGAGTTCGCCGCGCTGGAGGAGCGCTACCGGTTCCTGTCCACCCAGCTCGAGGACCTCAAGAACACCCGCCGCGACCTGCTCACGGTCGTCCGCGAGGTCGACGACAAGATCCTCGAGGTCTTCACGACGGCCTACCACGACGTCGCCCGCGAGTTCGAGATCGTCTTCCGCACGCTGTTCCCCGGCGGCGAGGGGCGGCTCGTGCTCACCGACCCCGACGACATGCTCACCACCGGCATCGAGGTCGAGGCCCGCCCGCCGGGGAAGAAGGTCAAACGGCTGTCGCTGTTGTCCGGCGGCGAGCGGTCGCTCACCGCGATGGCCCTGCTGGTGGCGATCTTCCGGGCCCGTCCGTCGCCGTTCTACGTGCTCGACGAGATCGAGGCCGCCCTCGACGACGTCAACCTGCGCCGGCTCATCTCGCTGCTCGAGGAGCTGCGGGAGACCAGCCAGCTCATCGTGATCACCCACCAGAAGCCGACGATGGAGGTCGCCGACGCGCTCTACGGCGTGAGCATGCGTGGCGACGGCATCACCACCGTGGTCAGCCAGCGGCTGCGCGCCGCGAGCTGACCGCGGGCATCACGCGAGCGGAGCAGCGCGACGCGCCATCGGACCAGCGGCCCGTTCGTCCAGGTGGCGGCGGGTCCGGCCCCGCGCTCGCCGGCGCGGCGGGCGTGACAGGCTGGAGCGGTGACCACGCAGACCCTCTGGATCCTCGTCGCGGTCGTCGTGGCGATCGTGATCATCGCAGTCGCGCTCGGGCTGGTGCTGCGCAACCGGCGCCGGATCAGCCTCCGCGAGGCCGAGCAGGTCGAGCGCGGCACGGACACCGCCCCGCCCCGCCGCGGCGGCAGCTACCAGGCCTCGGGCGGGATCTCGTTCGCGGGCGGCACGGACACCGCGGAAGCGCCCCCGGAGGAGCCGGCCGCGCCACCTGCGCCGAAGCCCACCGTCGACGACACGGTGTTCATGCGGCCGCCCGCCCCGGCCCCCGAGAAGCCGCGCGCCGAGGACGCCGCCCCGACCGGCACGGCGCCCACCAGCACGGCGCCCACCGACACGGCGCCCACCGAGCCGGCCCCCACCGAGCCGGCCCCCACCGAGCCGGCACCGACCGATGCCGCGCCGGCCGACACCGCACCCGCCGAGGCTGCGCCCGCCGAGACCGCGCCCGCCGACACCGCGCCGACCGAGACCACTCCCACCGACACCGCCCCGACCGACACCGCCCCGACCGACACCGCCCCGACCGACACCGCCCCGGCCGCGCCCGCCGCCCGGCCGGACGAGGGGGAACGGGGCCCCAACGGGACCGGCACGGCCACCGCGGTTCCGCCTGCGGAGACCGCTCCCAGCGTGCCGGCCCCGGCCGACACGAACGGTGCCGCGCCCGCCGCCCCGGCCGCCCCGGAGATCGCCCCCGCGGAGGGGCGGCTCGAACGCCTCCGCGGCCGCCTCGCCCGCTCCCGCAGCAGCTTCGGGCAGGGCCTGCTCGGCCTCCTCGGCGCCGGCGAGCTGGACGAGGAGTCCTGGGAGGACGTCGAGACGATGCTCCTGCAGGCCGACCTCGGCCCGGAGATGACGCTCGAGCTCGTCGAGACCCTGCGCACGGAGCTGGCCGCCCGCGCGGTCCGCTCGGCCGACCAGGCCCGGCAGCTGCTGCGCGAGGTCCTCACCGACGCGCTGCACACCGACGCCGACCGCGCGGTGCGCGCCCTGCCGCACGACGGCCGCCCGGCGGTCGTGCTCGTCGTCGGGGTCAACGGCACCGGCAAGACCACCACCACCGGCAAGCTCGCCCGCGTGCTGGTCGCGGGCGGCAGGCGCGTGGTGCTGGGCGCCGCGGACACCTTCCGCGCCGCCGCCGCCGAGCAGCTCGCCACCTGGGGCGAGCGGGCGGGCGCCACGGTCGTGCGCGGTCCCGAGGGCGCCGACCCGGCGAGCGTCGCCTTCGACGCGGTCAAGCAGGGCACCGAGGAAGGCGCCGACGCCGTCCTGCTCGACACCGCGGGCCGCCTGCACACCAAGACCGGGCTCATGGACGAGCTGGGCAAGGTCAAGCGCGTGGTCGAGCGGCAGGCGGAGGTGGACGAGGTCCTGCTCGTCCTGGACGCCACCACCGGCCAGAACGGGCTCACCCAGGCCCGGGTGTTCGGCGACGTCGTCAAGGTCACCGGCATCGTGCTGACCAAGCTCGACGGCACCGCCAAGGGCGGCATCGTCTTCCGGGTGCAGCGCGAGCTGGGCGTTCCGGTGAAGCTCGTCGGCCTCGGCGAGGGCCCCGACGACCTCGCTCCGTTCGAGCCGGCCGCCTTCGTCGACGCCCTGCTGGACCGGTGACCAGCCGCGTCACGTTGATGTAACACCCGGGCGCGGCTCGTTCACGTTCCGGAAACAGCAGGCGCCGGTGCTCGAAACACGTCGATCCGATGCTTCCCGCACCACTCGGGAAGGAGTTGACGTGCTCGATACCGGCGATACCGCCTGGATGTTGGCCAGCACCGCGCTCGTGCTGTTCATGACACCGGGCCTGGCGCTGTTCTACGGCGGCATGGTCCGCAGCAAGAGCGTGCTGAACATGATGATGATGAGCTTCGGTTCCATCGGGCTCATCGGCATCCTGTGGGCGCTGTACGGCTACTCGATCGCGTTCGGCAACGACGTGGGCGGCGGCCTGCTCGGCAACCCGTTCGAGTACATCGGGCTGCGGGGCCTGTTCGTCGGTGACTACGAAGCCGGCGTCTACCCGATGGCGGGCACGATCCCCGCGCTGCTCTTCGTCGGCTTCCAGGCCACGTTCGCGATCATCACCGTGGCCCTGATCTCGGGTGCGGTCGCCGACCGCATGCGGTTCGGCCCGTGGCTGCTGTTCGCGGGCCTGTGGGCGACCATCGTCTACTTCCCGGTTGCGCACTGGGTGTTCGCGTTCAGCGACGACGAGGCCGGGGTCGTCGGCGGGTGGATCGCCAACGACCTCGCCGTGGTCGACTTCGCCGGTGGCACGGCCGTCCACATCAACGCCGGTGCGGCCGCCCTCGCGCTCGCCATCGTGGTCGGCAAGCGGGCGGGCTGGCCGCGTGAGCCCATGCGGCCGCACAACCTCACGCTGGTCATGCTCGGCGCAGGCATCCTGTGGTTCGGCTGGTTCGGGTTCAACGCCGGCTCGGCGGCGGGTGCCAACGGCACCGCGGCCTTCGCGCTGGTCAACACGATCGTCGCGACCTGCGCGGCCATGCTGGGCTGGCTGATCACCGAGCGGATCCGCGACGGCAAGCCCACCAGCCTGGGCGCCGCGTCCGGGATCGTGGCCGGCCTGGTCGCCATCACCCCGTCCTGCTCGTCGGTGTCCCCGCTGGGCGCGATCGCGATCGGCCTCATCGCCGGCGTGCTCTGCGCCCTCGCGGTCGGCCTCAAGTTCCGCTTCGGCTACGACGACTCGCTCGACGTCGTGGGCGTCCACCTGGTCGGTGGCCTCGTGGGCACCGTCCTCATCGGCCTGTTCGCCGACCCGGGCTCGCCCGCCGCCGTCGCCGGCCTGTTCTACGGCGGCGGGGTCGACCAGCTGTGGCGCCAGGTCGTCGGTGCGGTCGCCGTGATGGTCTACACGTTCGTCGTGTCGCTCGTCCTCGCCTACATCGTCAAGGCGACCCTCGGGCTGCGGGTCACCGCCGAGGAGGAGGCCACCGGCGTCGACGAGGTCGAGCACGCGGAGACCGGCTACGACTTCTCCAGCCACCGCAGCCTCTCCGGCCTGGGCTCGGCCCGCCCGGAGACCGCGGCGGCCCCCGCCGGGAACGTCCCGGCAGCAGCCGGTAAGGAGGCGTGAGCATGAAGCTCGTCACGGCGATCGTCAAGCCGTTCGTGCTGGAGGACGTCAAGGGTGCGCTCGAGCAGATCGGCGTGCTCGGCATGACGGTCAGCGAGGTGCAGGGCTACGGCCGGCAGAAGGGCCACACCGAGGTCTACCGGGGTGCGGAGTACTCCGTGGACTTCGTGCCCAAGGTGCGCGTGGAGGTCGTCGCGGACGACACCAACGCCGACAAGGTGGTCGACGCCATCGTCGAGGCGGCGCGCACCGGAAAGATCGGGGACGGCAAGGTGTGGGTCACGCCCGTGGAGACCGTGATCCGGGTCCGCACCGGCGAGCGCGGGGCCGACGCGGTCTGACGCGCCTTTTCTTTCTCGGCATGGTGGCTCCGCTCCGGCCCTTCCGGGGTGGGGCCACCATGCGTCGTTCCGGGCAATCACAGATGTAAGGGGAGATGCGGGTAGTGGGTGCCGTGGCCGCGCCGTCGGGGGACGCGGGGGACCTGGCCCGGGCAAAAGCCGTTCTGTTGGAGCAAGGCGCGGGGAAGCGCAGGCTCGGGCCGGAGGCGCTGCGCGCGGCGCTGGTCGACCTGCACGACTTCTGGCTCTCCTCGCGGGCCGCCGCCATCGGCCTCACCGAGCGGGCGGCGCTCGTGGCGGTGGGGGCGCTGGGCCGCCGGGAGCTCGCGCCGTGGTCGGACCTCGACCTGGTGCTGCTGCACGACGGCCGCAAGGACATCGACCGGCTGGCGCGGGAGCTCTGGTACCCGCTGTGGGACGCCGGCATCGGGCTGGACCACTCCGTCCGGACACCCGGCCAGGCCGTGCAGGTGGCCGCCACCGACCTGCGGGCCGCGCTCGGGCTGCTCGAGGCCCGGCACATCGCGGGCGACCCGGCGCTGTCGGAGAAGGTGCGCGCGGCGGTGCGCCAGTCGTGGCGGGCCGGGATCCGCGGCCGCTTCGACGAGCTCGCCGAGAGCGCCCAGGAACGGTGGCGCAAGGTCGGTGACGTCGCCCACCGGGTGGAACCCGACCTCAAGCACGGCCACGGCGGCCTGCGTGACATCCAGCTCATCGACGCGCTCGCCGCGGCCCAGCTCATCGACCGGCCCGCCGCGGACGTGCAGGCGGCCCGGACGCTCCTGCTCGACGTCCGCACCGAGCTGCACCGGCTCGCGGGGCGGGCCCGGGAGGTCCTGCACGCCCAGGACGCCGACGAGGTGGCCGCCGCACTGGAGATCTCCGACCGGTTCGAACTCGCCCGCGCGCTCTCCGGTGCGGCCCGGTCGGTCGCGTTCGCGGCCGAGGTCGGGCTGCGCTCGGCCCGCAACGCCCTGCCCCGGCGCGGGCTCGCCGCGCTGCGTCGCCCACCCGTCCGCCGCCCCCTGGACACCGGCGTCGTCGAGCACATCGGCGAGGTGGCGCTCGCCCGCGACGCCTCCGCGGCCCGTGACCCCGCCCTCGTGCTGCGGGTGGCCGCCACGGCCGCGCGCACCGGCCTGCCGATCGCGGCGGGCACCCTGCACCGGCTCGCCGACACCGCGCCGGAGCTGCGGGCCCCGTGGCCGCGGGCGGCCCTCGGTGAGCTGCTGTCGCTGCTCGGCACCGGCCGCCCGCTGGTCGATGTGGTCGAGTCGCTGGACCGCACCGGGCTGTGGGGGCGGCTGTTCCCCGAGTGGGGGGCGGTGCGCGACCTGCCGCCCCGGGATCGGGCGCACGTGTGGACCGTCGACCGGCACCTGGTCGAGGCCTGCGCGCACGCCGCCCGGCTCACCACGCGCGTCGCCCGGCCCGACCTGCTGCTCGTCGGCGCGCTGCTGCACGACATCGGCAAGGGGCGCGGGGGTGACCACTCCGAGGTGGGGGAGTCGCTCGCCGTGCAGATCGGGCACCGGCTCGGCTTCCCCGAGGAGGACGTCGCCCTGCTGGGACGGATGGTCCGCCACCACCTCCTGCTGCCGCACACCGCCACGCGGCGCGACCTCGAGGACCCGGCCACGGTCACCCGCGTCGTCGACACGCTCGAGGGCAACGTCGTCCTGCTGGAGCTCTTGGAGGCGCTCGCCGAGGCCGACGCGCTCGCCACCGGCCCCGGCGTGTGGAGCCCGTGGAAGCGGACGCTCATCCACGACCTCGCCAACCGCTGCCGCGCCGTCCTCGCCGGCGAGGCCCTGCCCGGTCCCACCCCGCCGTCGGAGACCGCCACCGCGCTGGCCAGGACCGTCGAGGCCGACGGGCGGGCGCAGGTGCGCCTCGACGAGGGCGACCCGGCGGTCGTCGTCGTGGCCGTGCCGCACCGGATCGGCTCGCTCGCCGCGGCTGCGGGCGTGCTCGCCCTGCACTCGCTGGAGGTCCACGCCGCGGAGCTCGCCACGCTCGGCGACGTCGCGGTGTTCACCTTCACCGTCTCGCCGCGGTTCGGCGGCCTGCCCGACCCCGCCCTGCTGCGCTCGGACCTCACCCGGGTGCTCGAGGGCAGCCTCCAGCTGCCCGAGGCGCTCGCCCGCAAGGAGCGCGACTACGCCCCGCGCGGCCCCGCGGTCGAGCCGCCCGCCCCGTCGCGGGTCCTGTGGTTCGACGACGAGGCCACCGGCGCCGTCGTCCTCGAGCTGCGCAGCACCGATCGGATCGGGCTGCTGCACCGGGTCGCGGCCGCGTTGGAGGAGTGCGGGGCCGACGTCCGGTGGGCCAAGGCGTCGACGCTGGGGGCTTCCGTGGTCGACGCGTTCGGTCTCGCCAGCGCCGACGGCAGGGGCAAGCTCGGGCTCGCCGAGCGGCGCCGCATCGAGGAGGCGGTGCTCGCCGCGGCCGGCTGACCACTGCGCACCCGGCCCGCGACTCGCCCGCATCGAGAGCGCGACTCGCCGGAACTCCCCGCGAGTCGCGCTCTGCGTGTCCGCGAGTCGCGGGCTGGGTGTCGGCGAGTTCGCGGTGTGGGTGTTCGCGAGTCGCGGGCTGGGTGTTCGCGAGTCGCGCGCTGCGGTACCGGGCGCGGTTCGCGAGGTGGAACGAAGCGCCCGAATCGCACGTTGGCGGTGCGTGACCACCGCGACACCGCCGGTGCGGCTCGCCCTGCCGGGACGCACGCTGCTGCTGGTGGCCGGCCTGCCGGGCGCAGGCAAGTCCACGCTGCTGGCGAGCCTGCCGCCGGCCGACGGGCTGACCGTCCTCGACTCCGAGGCGCACCGCGCCGCCCTGCGGCCGATCGCGGATGCCGTGCCCTACGCCTGGCTGCGCCCGGTCGTGCACCTCGCGCACCGCATGGCCGTGGTGCGGGCGGCGCTGTCGGCCACCCCCACCGTCGTCGTGCACCTGCCGGCCACCCAGCCGGGCACGCGCGCCGCGATGGCCCGCCTCGCGGCCCTCACCCGGCGCGACGCCCACCTGCTGTGGCTGCACGCCGACGCGGCGGAGGCCCGGCGGGCCCAGTACGAGCGCGGCCGCGTGGTGCCGGAGGCGTCGTTCAGCAACCACGCCCGGCACGCCGAGCGCACCGCGGCCGAGCTCCTCGGTGACCCGCCCCAGGGGTGGCGCAGCATCACCGTGCTCGACCGGGAGGCCGCGCGCGGGGGCCTGCGGTTGGACGTCGGCCCCGCGATCGAGGTGGACGTCAGCCCTGGGTGGTCGGCAGCACGATCAGCTGCGCGACGTTGAGCCGGGCCGGCGCCGCGGCCGACCAACAGATGGTGTCGGCGACGTCGCTCGCCGGGATCGGCCCCACTTCGCGCCGGATCTGCTCGAGCGCCGCGCGGCCCTCCGCGTCGAGCATCGTCTCCCCGAGCTCGCTCTCGGTGAGCCCCGGTTCGACGGCGCGCACGCGCACCCCGCGCGGTCCCAGCTCGCGGCGCAGGCCCCGGGTCAGCGCCGCCACGCCCGCTTTCGTCGCGGCGTAGACGGCGTAGCCGGGGAACACCTCGTGGCTCGCGATCGAACCGACGTGCACCAGGTCGGCGGGTCCGCCGTCGGCGGCGGCCGCGAGGAGGTCGTCGACGAACGCCCTGCCGGTGTGGATCAGACCGGTGAGGTTCGTGTCCACCATGGCCGACCACTCGCGGGGTTCGGCGGTGGCGAACGGGGCACCGTTCATCACACCTGCGTTGGCGACGACGAGGTCGGGGCGGCCGAGCTCGGTCCGGATCGCGGCGGCGGCGGTCGCGATGCTCTCGGGGTCGGTCACGTCGGCGGGCACGGCGAGCCCGTCGATCTCCTTCGCGAGGGACTCGATCCGCTCGACGCGGCGGGCGAGCACGGCGACCCGGCCGCCCGCCGCGGCCAGCGCCCGCGCCGTGGCGGCGCCGATCCCGCTGCTGGCGCCGGTGACGACGGCGGTTCGTCCGGTGAGGTCGTAGGTCATGGCGTCGAGGCTGTGCGCACCGACGTGGCCCGGGGGAGGCCCCACCGATGGGGGTAGTCGCGGGACCTCCCCTCGCCTGCGCGGCGGGCATACCGTGGGGTCCGTGCCGAACCTGTTGGGCGAGTTCCTGCGCGCCCGCCGGGAGCTGACGCGCCCGGAGGACCACGGCCTGCCGGTGGGCCGTCGCCGCGTGCCCGGGCTGCGGCGCGAGGAGGTCGCGATGCTCGCCGGCATCAGCGCCGAGTACTACCTGCGCCTGGAGCGCGGCCGGGACCGGCACCCCTCCCCGCAGGTCGTGGCGGCCCTGGCCCGGGTGCTCGACCTCGACGAGGAGTCGACCGCCTACCTGGCGTCGCTGGCGCAGCCACCGCCCCGTCCGCGGCGGCGCACCCGCCGGGAGCCGGAGCGGGTGGCGCCGGAGATCGTCCGGCTGCTCGACGCGATGCGCGGCGTGCCGGCGTTCGTCCTCGGTCGGTGCATGGACGTGCTGGCCCACAACCGGGAGGCCGAGCTGCTGTGCGGGGGCGTCCCCGGCGACGGCAACGTCGTCCGCCAGGTGTTCCTCGACCCCGCCGCGCGCGAGCTGTACCCGGACTGGGCCGAGGTGGCGGCCGAGACGGTCGCCGCCCTGCGCGCGTCGGCGGCGGCCGCGCCGGACGACCCGCGGCTGGTCGCGCTGGTCGGCGAGCTCTCGGTGAAGAGCCCGGGGTTCCGGAAGCTGTGGGCCCGCCACGACGTGCGCGCCAAGTCCGCCGGGGCCAAGCGCGTGGTCTCGCCCACCGTCGGCGAGGTGACCGTGCGGTGGGAGACCTTCGCGGTGACGAGCGCTCCCGGCCAGATGCTGATCACGTACTTCGCCGATCCGGGGTCGCCGTCGGCGGAGGCACTGGCGGCCCTGCAGCGCCTCGCGGCGCGCCAGTAGGGTTGGAGAGGTGTTCGACACCCTCTCCGAGCGCCTCAGCGGCACCCTCGCCAACCTCAGGGGCAAGGGGCGGCTCTCCGACGCCGACATCGACGCCACGGCGCGCGAGATCCGCATCGCGCTGCTGGAGGCCGACGTCGCGCTGCCCGTGGTCCGCGGGTTCATCGCGCGGGTCAAGGAGCGCGCGAAGGGCGCGGAGGTCTCGGGTGCGCTGAACCCGGCCCAGCAGGTCGTCAAGATCGTCAACGAGGAGCTCATCAGCGTCCTCGGCGGCGAGACGCGGCGCATCCGGCTGGCCAAGGAGCCGCCGACGGTGATCATGCTCGCCGGTCTGCAGGGCTCCGGTAAGACGACGCTGGCGGGCAAGCTCGCGCTCTGGCTGAAGAACCAGGGCCACACGCCGCTGCTGGTGGCCTGCGACCTCCAGCGGCCCAACGCCGTCAACCAGCTGCAGATCGTCGGCGAGCGGGCCGGCGCCACCACGTTCGCACCCGAACCCGGCAACGGGGTCGGCGACCCGGTGGACGTCGCGCGCCGCGGCGTGGCCTACGCCCGCGACAAGCTCCACGACATCGTCATCGTCGACACCGCGGGCCGCCTGGGCGTCGACGAGGAGATGATGCGGCAGGCCGCCGACATCCGCGACGCCGTCTCGCCCGACGAGATCCTGTTCGTCGTCGACGCCATGATCGGTCAGGACGCCGTGGCCACGGCCGAGGCGTTCCGCGACGGCGTCGGCTTCACCGGCGTGGTGCTCACCAAGCTCGACGGCGACGCCCGAGGCGGTGCGGCGCTGTCGGTCCGCGAGGTCACCGGCCAGCCGATCCTGTTCGCGTCCAACGGGGAGAAGCTCGCCGACTTCGACGTCTTCCACCCGGACCGGATGGCGAGCCGCATCCTCGGGATGGGCGACCTGCTCACGCTCATCGAGCAGGCCGAGCAGGCGTTCGACCAGGAGCAGACGGCCAAGGCCGCGGCCAAGATCTCCACCGGCGAGCTCACCCTCGACGACTTCCTCGAGCAGATGCTCGCGGTGCGCAAGATGGGCCCCATCGGCAACATCCTCGGGATGCTGCCGGGCGCCGGGCAGATGAAGGACGCGCTCGCCCAGGTCGACGACAAGCACCTCGACCGGCTGCAGGCGATCATCCGCGGCATGACGCCCGAGGAGCGGGCCAACCCGAAGATCATCAACGGGTCGCGGCGGCTGCGCATCGCCAACGGTTCCGGGGTCACGGTCGCCGAGGTCAACGACGTCGTCAACCGGTTCTTCGAGGCCCGGAAGATGATGAAGCAGATGGCCGGGCAGTTCGGCTTCGGCGGCCGCAGCGCCACGAAGAAGCAGAACAAGGGCCGCAAGGGCAAGAAGGGCAAGGCGAAGGGGCGCGGCCCCACGCCCGCCCGCGCCGGCCTGCCGTTCGGCGGTGGCGGGATGCCCGACCTGTCCGGGCTGCCGCCGTCGCTGCGCGAGCTCCCGCCCGGCCTGGACCAGCTGCCGCCCGGGTTCGACCCGAGCAAGCTCAAGTTCCCGAAGGGGAAGTAGCCGTTGTACCGCCTCCGCGGGGTGCTGCTGCCCGGTGAGGACACCGTCGAGCTGTTCGTCGACGCCTCCGGCCGGCTCGCCGAGCCGGCGCAGGGCGCGGAGACCCTCGTCGACGGCGGCTTCATCGTGCCGGGCCTGGTCGACGCCCACTGCCACATCGGGCTCGGCTCCGCAGGCGGGGTCTCGCTGGACGAGGCCGAGGTGCAGGCTCGCACCGACCGCGACGCGGGCACCCTGCTGATCCGCGACTGCGGCTCGCCCGTCGACACCACGCCCCTGCAGACCCGCGCCGACCTGCCGGAGATCATCCGCGCCGGGCGGCACCTCGCCCGCCCGAAGCGGTACCTGCCGAACATGGCGCTCGAGCTCGACGACCCGGCGCTGCTCCCCGACGTCGTGGCCGAGCAGGCCGCCGCGGGCGACGGATGGGTGAAGCTCGTCGGCGACTGGATCGACCGCTCCGTGGGCGACCTCGCCCCGGTGTGGCCCGACGACGTGCTCGCGGCGGCGGTCGACGCCGCCCACCGGGCCGGGGCGCGGGTCACGGCGCACGTGTTCGGCGCGGCCGCGATCCCCGGGCTGGTTCGCGCCGGGATCGACTGCATCGAGCACGGTACCGGGCTCACCGACGATCTCATCGCCGAGATGGCCGAGCGCGGCACCGCGCTCGTGCCCACCTTGATCAACGTCGAGAACTTCCCGGGCATCGCCGACCAGGCGAGCCGGTACCCCACCTACGCCGACCACATGCGGCGGCTGTACGCGGGCGCCTACGACACGGTCCGCCGCGCGGTCGAGGCGGGCGTGCCCGTGTACGCGGGCACCGACGCGGGCGGCGGCATCGCCCACGGCCGCATCGCCGACGAGGTGATCGCCCTGCACCGCGCGGGCCTGTCCGCCGCCGACGCGCTCGGCGCCGCGAGCTGGGCCGCCCGGGCCTGGCTCGGCCGGCCCGGGCTGGAGCACGGCGCCCGCGCCGACCTCGTCGTGTACGACCGCGACCCGCGCACCGACCTGTCGGTGCTGCACGAACCCGCCCTCGTGGTGCTTCGGGGCCGGCCGGTCCCGGCGGGGCGGTAGCGGGGTCACGACCGTGTCCGAGGACGTGACGAACCCCACCGGTGCGCGGGCGCACGCGGGTGGGTGAGCGGCGCGCGCTTCGGTCGGCCGGTAGCGTCGGGGCCGTGGGAGCGCTGCAGAGGGACGGTCGACCAGGGTCGGAGGAGCCCGGGCCCGGCTCGAGGAGCGAGGAAACCGCCGCCGACGTTCCCGCGGCGCACCCGTCCGACCAGGAGGTCGCCGGCGCCACGCCACCCGCGCCCCCGGGAGCGCCGGGGACCGGCGGTCCCGGGCCGCAGCAGCAGGGCTACCCCGGGTGGCCGCCGCCCCCTGCCCCGGGCCAGCCGTACCCGCAGGGCGCGTACCCGCCTCCACCCGGTCCGTACCCGCAAGGCGGCTACCCGCCCGGGCCGTACCCGCCGGGCCCGTACCCGCAAGGCGGCTACCCACCCGGGCCGTACCCGCCGGGCCCGTACCCGCCCGCGCCCCACCCGCAGTTCGGCCCGCACCCGGCGCCGTCGATCGGCCGCAGGCCGGCCCGCTGGTCCTGGGCCGCCCCGGACACCTCCCGCACGCACCGCTGGGGCCTGGGGGCGTTCCTCCTGGCGTGGGCGGTGTTCATGGCGTGCTCGCTGGCGCTGGGCTTCTACATGATGCTCAGCGGTACGCCCCAGACGGCCACCACGCTGCTCGTCGCGCTCGGCGTCCCCACGGTGCTCGCCGCGACCACCGCGCTGGTGGCGACCCGGCTGCGCGGCAACGGCCCGCGCGTGGACCTCGGCCTCGTGTGGTCGTGGCGCGACCTGGGGCTCGGGTTGGCCTTCGGCTTCGGCGGTCTGGCGCTGACGATCCCGGCGTCGTTCGTCTACGTCGCGATCGTCGGCGAGGACGCCACCTCCGCGGTGGGCGCGGAGTTCAGCGGGATCAGGGCCGGTCCGGGCCTCGCGGTGCTGGTGCTGCTCACCGTCGTGGTCGTCGCGCCGCTCTGCGAGGAGATCCTCTACCGCGGCCTGCTCTGGGGCGGGCTCGAGAAGATCGCGGGACGCTGGGTGGCGATGGTGGTCAGCACGGTGATCTTCGCGATCGCCCACCTCGAGCCGACCCGCACCCCGCTGCTGGTCGTCGTGGCCATCCCGATCGCCATCGCGCGGCTCTACACCGGGCGGTTGCTGGCGAGCATCGTCGCCCACCAGGTCAACAACCTCCTGCCCGGCATCGCGCTCATGCTCGGGTTGCTGGGTGTCATTCCGATGGGCTGACCGCCCGTCCCGCGAACGCGTCTGGCAGAATGGCCGATCGGTCCCGCGGCTGGCCCTCTACCGTTGCCGCGGACACACACGTCGAGTAATGCGCAGCCCGTAACCCCACGCGAGCCGCGCGGACTCACCCGAAACACACGATCCGCGAGGAGCACCGACCAGCGTGGCCGTCAAGATCAAGCTGATGAGGTTGGGCAAGATCCGCCAGCCGTACTACCGCGTCGTCGTCGCCGACGCCCGCACCCGCCGCAGCGGCCGGGCGATCGAGACGATCGGCAAGTACCACCCGAAGAGCGAGCCGAGCCTGATCGAGATCGACTCGGACCGGGCGCAGTACTGGCTGGGTGTGGGCGCGCAGCCCACCGAGCCCGTCCGCCACCTGCTCGAGATCACCGGCGACTGGCAGAAGTTCAAGGGCCTGCCCGGTGCGGAGGGCAGCCTCAAGCCGCAGCCGGAGAAGGTCGACAAGCTGGCCCGCTTCCAGGCGGCGCTGGCGGCGGCCAACGAGGAGCCCACCACCGAGGCCACCACGCCCAAGAAGAAGAGCGACCGCCGCGCGAAGGGCGAGGCGGAGGCCTCCGAGGCCTCCTCAGAATCGTGAGCGTCCTGGCGGACGCTCTCGAGCACCTCGTCCGGGGCATCGTCGACCACCCGGACGACGTGCAGGTGGAGCTCGTCACCACCCGCCGCGGCCGCACCCTCGAGGTCCGGGTCCACCCCGACGACCTCGGCAAGGTGATCGGCCGCGGCGGCCGTACCGCCACCGCCCTGCGCACCGTCGTCGGCGGCATCGGTGGGCGGGGCGTTCGCGTGGATGTCGTCGACACCGACCGGTAGCGGCTCCGGGGCCGAGTACCTCGTCGGGATCGCCGTGCGGCCGCACGGGCTGCGCGGCGAGCTCGTCGTGGAGGTGCACACCGACTCGCCCGACGAGCGGTTCGCGCCGGGCAACTCGCTCATCGCGCAGCGGCCGGGGGAGCCCGCGGGCACCCTGACCGTCGAGTCGGCGCGCCCGCACTCCGGACGGCTGCTCGTGCGGTTCGCCGAGGCGCGGGACCGCACCGCGGCGGAGGGGCTGCGGGGCACCCGGCTGCTCGTCCGCGCCGACGCCATCGCGCCGCCGGAGGACGAGGACGAGTTCCACGTCCACCAGCTGGAGGGCCTGCGGGTCGAGCTGGAGGACGGCACCGTCGTCGGCACGGTCCGCGACGTCCTCATCGGTCCCGGCGGCGACATGCTCGTCGTGGCGCGCGAGGGCCGCTCCGACGCGCTCGTGCCCTTCGTGACGGCCATCGTCCCCACCGTCGACCTGGGGGCCGGGCGGGTCGTCCTCACCCCACCCGAGGGCCTGCTGGACTGACCGGCGCGGCCCGCAGGATCCCGCGCCGCACCCGCGCCGGCGCCTCCGGATCGGTGCCCCGCCAGGCCACCACGTCGTCGGGGCGCAGCAGCAGGCCGGTGCCGTCCGGCAGGAAGTCGGCGTCGAGCCGCTGCACCGCCATCCCGCCCGCCGCCCGTTCCCATGGCCGCGGGTCCCCGGAGACGAGCACCGCCCAACCAGGCCCGGCCAGGTCCAGCGTCGAGCGCGTGCGCGCGGCGTCGAGCCAGCGGTGCGGCACCCGCGTCCCCACCCGCCCGGCGGGCGCGAACTCGCCGACCGGCTCCGGGTCGGGCGCGCCGTCGTGGCACAGCGCGCCGTCGGTGTACTGGAACCCGCCCGCCACCAGCACGAGCGGGTGCGCGAGGCCCGGGTCGCCCGCGGCGCCGGACATCTGGTCTGCGCGGCGCGCCGACTGGTCGGCGGCGAACCACCCGGCGGGCCGCCGCTCGGCGTCGTAGGTGTCCAACAGCGCGGGCGCCGCGTCACCGGAGAGCACGGCGGCGAGCTTCCAGCCGAGCTCGTGGGCGTCGGAGATGCCGGTGTTGGCGCCCATCGCGGCGTAGGGCGGCATGACGTGCGCCGCGTCGCCCGCGAGGTGGACGCGCCCCGCGGAGTAGCGGTCCGCGACGAGCATCTCGGCCCTCCACGGCAGCACGCTGAGCACCTCGAGGTCCGGGACCGCGACGCCCAGGGCCGTGCGCAGCACCGCAGGCCAGTCCCGGTCGGTCCGCCCGCTCGCGGCCATGAACACCCAGCGCGAGTGGCCGTCGACGGACGCGAGCGTGCCGGTCGCCTCGGGGTGCTGGATCGTGCAGAGGTTGAACTCCCGGCCGCGGACGACCGAGGCGAGGTCGGCCCGGAAGTACACGCTGACCGCGGGCTCCCCGACCGCGCCGCGGCCCGACCGCCTGATGCCCAGCGCCGTGCGCACCCCGCTGCGCGCCCCGTCCGCGGCGACGACGTACTCGGCCCGCAGCGGTCGTCCCCCCAGGTCCGCGACGACCCCGTCGGCGTCCTGGGCGAAGCCGGTGAGCGCGGTGCCGAACCGCACGTCGGCGCCCGCGTCCCGGGCGGCCGCGCGCAGGACCGGTTCGAGCACGTCCTGCGCGACGAGGCAGGGCGGCTCCGGCCCCACCTCCGGTACCGGCCCGCCGGGCGGCTGCCACAGCGGCAGCCGCTCGGCCTCCGCGAGCGTCCGGCCGACCGCCATGTGGTCGTGGCCGGCGAGGTCGCGCGCGGCCTCGTGCACGGCCGGGGCGAGGCCGAGCTCGCGGAAGACCTCCATGCTCCGGAAGTGCAGCCGCCGCGCCTTGGGTTGCGGTGAGCACGTCCGGTGCCGCTCCACGAGCGTGACGTCGACGCCGTGGTGGCGCAGCACCAGCGCGGCCGTGAGACCGACGAGCCCGCCGCCGACGACCAACACCTGTGTACGTTGTACATTCACGTGTACGTTGTACACGCCCCCGTACCATGCGGCAATGGGCCTCGTGTGGTTCGACGATCCGGCGCCGCCGCGGGGCGAGCAGCTCAGCCGGGAACGCATCGTGGCGGCCGCGATCGCGCTGGCCGACGAGGACGTCCGCGGCGAGGTCACGATGCGTGCGGTCGCCGCGCGGGTGGGCTCGAGCACGCCGATGTCGCTGTACCGCTACGTGGGCAGCAAGGACGGCCTGATCGACCTGATGGTCGACGAGGTGTACGGCGAGATCACCGTCCCGGCGGGGGAGTGGCGCACGAGCCTGCGCGGGCTCGGGTGCTCCGGCTGGGCGGCCGTGCAGCGGCACCCGTGGTTCGCCCGGCTCGCGTTCAGCCGGCCGCCCCTGGGGCCGCACGCGCTCGCGGTCTACGACGCGGCGCTCGCCGCGCTGGACGGCTTCGACCTGTCGGCCGCCGAGCGGATGGGCGCGATCAACACGGTGCTGGGTCACGTGTTCGGCTCCGGTCTCGCGCTGCTCGAGGAACGGGCGATGCGCGAGCGGGCCGGGTTCGCCTCCGACGCGGACCTCACCGAGGCGGCCCGGCCGTACCTCCAGCGGATCACGCAGGAGGGCCGCTACCCGCACTTCATCCGCTGGGTGAACGACCCGAGCCGCCACGACCCCGCCCCGCAGTCGTTCGAGCGGATCCTCGACTGGCTGCTGGACGGGATCGCGGGGACGCTCGGCCCGGTCAGCGGGCCGGGGTGATGTTCTGGTTGAGGTGGAAGAGGTTGTCCGGGTCGTAGGTGGCCTTGACCTGCTGCAGCCGCTCGTAGTTGCGCCCGTAGTTCTGCGCCACGCGGTCGTCGTCCTCCGACAGCATGTTGATGTAGCCGCCCTCGGTCCCCGAGAACGGGTGGACGGCGTCGTAGTAGTCCCGCACCCATCGGATGGCCGCGTCGTCCTCGACCGGCGGGTCCCAGAACGCGCCGATGACCATCACGTACCGCGCGTCGCGGTGGCCGAACGCCGTCTCCTCCGGGCCGACGCGTGAGGGCGTCCCGTTGATGGAGTAGAGGTGCATCGTCGAGGAGAGGCTCGGTGTCGGCGGCCCGTGCTCCACGTGCGCCGCGATCGCCTCGTCGGGCAGGTCGAGCACGTAGTCGGCCTTCCAGTACTGGCGCATCCCCTTGTGGAACAGGCCGTCGAACGCGGAGTTGAGCGCCGGGTAGGGCATCGGGCCGACGAGCTCGGCCTTGACCTCGGCCACGTCGCGGAACGGCTTGATCGCCTGCTCGCCCATCTCGGGCCGGCCGCTCCAGCACGTGACCACCACGCAGAACATGTCCCCGTGCCGGTCCTCGGGGATGAACGGCAGCGGCGGCGCCATCTGCCAGCCGAAGAACGCCCCGAGCTGCTCGGGGGCCTGCTGGATGTACTCGTCGTAGGCCCGCATCACCGCGGGCCCGTCCTCGACCTCGTACAGCAGCGGGCCGCCGTAGATCGTGCCGACGTCGTGCAGTCCGAGCTCGAACGAGGTGACCACCCCGAAGTTGCCGCCCCCGCCGCGCAGCGCCCACAGCAGGTCCTCGTTCTGGGTCTCGCTCGCGACGAGGATCCGCCCGTCGGCGGTGACGACCTCGGCGGAGACGAGGTTGTCGCACGTCAGCCCGCAGCCGCGCGCGAGGTAGCCGACCCCGCCGCCCAGCGTCAGGCCGCTCACGCCGGTGGTCGAGATGATGCCGCCGGTGGTGGCGTGGCCGAAGGCGTGGGTGGCGTGGTTGAAATCGCCCCACGTCGCGCCGCCGCCGGTGCGGGCGGTCTTGCGCACGGGGTCGACGAACACGTTGTTGATCAGCGACAGGTCGAGCACCACTCCGCCGTCGCAGGTCCCGAAGCCGGGTGCGCTGTGCCCGCCGCCGCGGACGGCGAGGTCGAGCCCGGCCTCGCGGGCGTGGTTGACGGTGGCGACGACGTCGGCGGTCGACGTGGCGCGGACGATCAGCGCGGGCCTGCGGTCGTGCACCCCGTTGTGGACGCGGCGCAGCTCCTCGTAGTCGTCCTCGCCCGGCTCGACGACGGGTCCGCGCACCTGTTCGCGCAGCTCGGCGATCGTGGTCATGGTCCCCTCCTGCTCCTTCGACGGGCGGCGACCATGCCGGATGCGGCGTTCCCGCAGCGTTCCCGATCTACAGGCGGCCGCGGGTCGCGGCGGCGCGTTCGCGCAGCCACGGTGCGGCGAGCGCCGCGGCCGTCTCGACGGCCAGGTCGGCGCTGCGGACGGCGCCCGTCCGGTCGCCGGCGAGCGCGCGCAGCTCGGCGTCGACGCGGAGGAGCTCGGGCAGCAGGTAGCGCTGGCCGCTCGCCTCGCTGAGGCGCACCGCCTCGGTGGTGGCTGCCCGGCCGGCGGCCGCGTCGCCCGCGAGCAGGTGGGCGCGCGCCCGCAGCAGCAGCGCGAGGCTGAGGTGCAGCGGCTGCTCGGCCCGCAGCCGGTCGACGCTCTCCCGGATCGCCGCGACGCCGCTCGGGTCGCCGTCGAGCACGTCGAGCCAGCCGTGCAGCAGCTGCGCCACGATCTCGAAGTACCCGATGTGCATCGCCTGCGTGACGCTCTCCAGCGCGGCGACCGCTTCGTGCAGGTCGCGCAGCCCGGGCTGGAGGGCGGCGAGGATGGCGTCGAAGGCGCGGACGTAGCCGGTGGTCATCGGGTCGTCGAGCTCCGCGGCCACCCGCAGGGCGGCCCGCATCGTCGACCCGGCGGTCGCGACCCGCCCGCGGAACAGGTGGGTGAGGGCGAGCCGGGACAGGCAGACGCCGTGCGGGTCCTGGGCGAAGCGCGCGATGTGCAGGGGGGCGTCCTCCACCCGGTAGCGGGCGATGGAGTCGCGCAGGTGGCGTTCCGCGGCGGCGAACTCGCCCCGCCAGAACGCGGTCACGCCGAGTACGTACGAGCCCTCGGTGCGGGCGGTGCGGTCGGAGGGGTCCGCGAGCAGTTCCCGACCCAGCTCCACGGCCCGGTCGAGCTGGACGGTGCCGATGGCGTGCAGCGCGAGCCCGCGCAGCACGGCGGGCCCCGGCGGGCTGCCGAGCTTGCGGTGCAGCGTGAGCGCCCGCTCGTAGCAGCGCAGGACCTCCGGCGCGCCGTACCCGCGCCGGGCGACCAACGGCACGCCGAGCGCCGAGCGCAGCCGCAGCTCCACCTGGTCGCGCGCCGCGCCCCGCGGCGACTCCTCCAGCAGCAGCAACGCGCGCTCGAGCAGCGCGATCGCGTCGTCGAGCGCGAAGACGCGGCGGGCGTGCCGCGCCGCCCGCTCGTACGCCTCGACCGCGCGCGCGTCGAGACCGGCGCTGGCGTAGTGGTCGGCGATGCGCGCGCTGACCGGGTCCAGGTCGGCCGCGTGGTGCGCCTCGATGGCCGCGGCGGCCCTGCGGTGCAGCGCGCGCCGCCGCGCCGGGCTGATCAGCTCGACGGTCACCTCCCGCAGCCGGTCGTGGGTGAAGTCGTAGGCCGGTCCGCGCTCGTGGACGACGTGGTGGCGCCAGAGCTCGTCGAGGTCGTCGGTGAGCTCGTCCTCCTCCCGGCCCGCCGCGGTGGCGAGCACGGCCGTGGAGAACTCGCGGCCGAGCGTCGCGGCGACCTCGGCGAGCCGGCGCGCCCCGGGGGAGAGGCGGTCCAGGCGCGCCGTGATGACGGCGTGGACGGTCGGGGTGAGCGCGATCCGCCCGCTGCGGGTGTGGCTGAACCCGGCGCGGAGCGCCTCGAGGACGAACAGCGGGTTGCCCTCCGTCTCCCGCCAGAGCCGTGCCGCCGCGTCGGCCGCCAGCGGGCGGCCCTCGACGAGCGCCGCCATCTCGGCGGTCGCGGCCGGGTCGAGCGGGCCGAGGTCGATCGTCGAGAACGCGCCGTGGGACGCGAGGTTCGCGCGCAGCCCCGCTGCGGCCCGTGCTCCGTCGGCGTCGCCGACCCGCACGGTCCCGGCGACCAGCAGGGGCGCCGACCGCGAGCTCTGCACCAGGTAGCTGCAGAGCTCGAGGGTGTCGGTGTCGCACCACTGCAGGTCGTCGAGGACGAGCAGCACCGGTCGCGCGGTGGCGAGCAGCGCGTGGCGGACGGCGTCGAGGAGGTGGTGGCGGCGGCCGACCTCGGCGGCGGACGGGCCCGCCCGCCGCCGAGGGGGCCCGAGCTCGGGCAGCAGCCGGGCGAGCTCGGTGCGCCACGGCTCGCCGACGGCGACGAGGCCCGCCTGCACCGGGGCGCACCGCAGCCAGTCGATGACCGGTCCCCACGGCGGGCCGCCCGCGGCCGCGTAGGCCCGGCCGTGGGCCACCACGTGCCCCTCCGCGGTCACCCGGCGGGCCAGCTCCTCGACCAGGCGCGACTTGCCGATACCCGGCTCGCCGGTCACGAGGAGCAGCCGCGCCCGCCCGCGGGCGGCGTCTCGCCACGTCGCCTCGGCGGCCCGGAACTCGGCCGCCCGGCCGACGAGCACCGGCCCGCGGCGGGTGTCGCCCCCCGGGCCGCGCAGCCGCGCGGCGAGCGCCGACGTGGCCGGTTCGGGCGCGACGCCCAGGTCCCGGGCGAGGGCGGCGGCGAGGCGGTCGTGGCAACGCAGCGCCTCGCTCCGCTCGCCCCGCCGAGCCAGCGTGCCCATCAGCAGTCGGCAGGCGGGCTCGTGCAGCGGGTCGACCGCGAGCAGCCGGCGGGCGTGCCGTTCGGCGTCCGCGTCGCGCCGCTCGGCGTCGGCCCGTGCGGCGAGCCGCGCGAGCAGCTCGACCGCACGGCGGCGCAGCTGCTCGCGCACGGCGACGGTCCACTCGTCGTCGCAGGCCGGCAGCAGGTCGCCGCCGTAGCAGCGCACCGCGGCGTCGGCCTCGCCCCGATCGGCGGCGTCGGTGAACGCCGCGACGTCGAGCCACACGAGGGCCGCGTCGCGCCAGCGCACCCCGGGGCCGTCGGTCTCCAAGACCTGGCACGGCAGCGCCTTGCGCAGGTCGTGCAGCAGCTTGCGCAGGTTGGTGCGGGCCTGCGCGGCGGACGAGTCGGGCCACAGCTCGCCGGCGAGCCGGTCGCGGGGCACCCAGGTGCCGCCGGCCAGCGCCACCCGCGCGAGGAGCCGTTGCGCGCGCGGCCCGGCGAGCTCGGGGTGCGGACGCCCGTCGACGGTGGCGACCGGCTCCCCGAGGAGGCGGATGACGACCCGTGCGCGGTCGGCGTCCGGGGACGGCCGACGACGGGCGGGCCGGGCGGCGGGTGCGGGCACGGTGGGTCCCTCGCAGCGGGGCGGGCCTCAAGTGGACTCCCGATGCGGCCCGGGGGCAACGGCCGTTCGGGGCAGTGTGCGGACGAGTTGTCAACTCAGGTTGACACGGTGGGTCGTGTCAACGTAGGTTGACAGGCATGAGCGATGCCACGAAGGTCGCCGCGGCCGCGTCCAGCAGGGACCCGGCCGTCGGCCTGGCGGCGGTGGCGTCCCTGCGGAAGCTGCTGGAGTCCCTGGAGGAGCTGCAGGTCTCCAACGCCAGGGCGCAGGGGTGGTCCTGGCAGCAGATCGCGGACGCGCTGCAGGTGAGCCGCCAAGCCGTGCACAAGAAGTACCGCCGCTACGGCTTCTAGCGGCCCGAGGACGGGGAGGCGAGATGTTCGAACGGTTCACGCGAGCGGCCCGGCTGGTGGTCGTCCAGGCCCAGGAGGAAGCGCGGCAGCGCAAGGCGGACGAGATCCGCACCGAGCACCTGCTCGCCGCCTTCTACGCCGTGCCGGACGCCGACGCGCCGGACGACCTCGCGCCGGCCGTGCTCGAACGGTTCGGCGTCGGGCGGGACGAGGTGCTGCGCGCGGTCGACCGGGTTCACGCGTCGAGCGGGATCGACGCGGAGGCGCTGTCCACGATCGGGATCGACCTCGACGAGGTCCGCCGCCAGGTCGAGGAGGCGTTCGGGCCGGGGGCGCTCGACCGCACCCGGGCGGCGTCCGGCAAGAAGGGTGGCCGGCTCTTCGGGCACATCCCGTTCGAGGGCCCGGCGAAGAAGGCGCTCCAGCTCGCCCTGCGCGAGGCGATCGCGCTCGGGCACAACCACATCGGCACCGAGCACATCCTGCTCGGGCTGCTCCACTCCGACGAGGGTGCGGCCCACCACATCCTCGCCGCGCACGGGGTGCGGCTCGCGCCCGCCCGCGCGGTCGTCCGGGACCTGGTGGGCAGGCGCGAGGCCGGCTGACACCCGGTGCGCGGGCGCCTGGCAGCATCCGTCCGTGCGGATCGACGTCATCACCATCTTCCCCGGCTACCTCGCCCCGCTGCGCGAGGCGCTGCCGGGCAAGGCGATCTCCGCCGGACTCGTCGACCTCGCCGTGCACGACCTGCGTACCTGGACCCACGACGTCCACCAGAGCGTCGACGACGCCCCCTACGGCGGCGGCCCGGGCATGGTGATGCGCCCGCAGGTGTGGGGGGAGGCGCTCGACGCGGTGCTGGCGCTCGACGAACGCACCCCGCGCATCGTCGTGCCCACCCCGGCCGGGCGGCTGTTCACCCAGGCCACGGCGCAGGAGTGGAGCGCCGACGAGCGGCTGCTCTTCGCGTGCGGGCGCTACGAGGGCATCGACCAGCGCGTGGTCGACGACCTCGAGCGGCGCGGCCTGCCGGTCGAGGAGGTGAGCATCGGCGACTACGTGCTGGTCGGCGGCGAGGCGGCGGTGCTGGTCATGGTGGAGGCCGTGGTCCGGCTGCTGCCCGGCGTGCTCGGCAACCCGGCGTCGGCCGAGCAGGACTCGTTCTCCGACGGGCTCCTGGAAGGCCCCGCCTACACCCGGCCGGAGGTCTGGCGCGGGCTCGCCGTTCCGGAGGTCCTGCGCAGCGGCAACCACGCGAGGATCGCCCGCTGGCGGCGCGACCGCGCGCTCGAGCGCACCGCGAAGCGGCGTCCCGACCTGCTCGCCAAGCTGCCCGAGGACGCCCTCGACGACGCCGACCGGGCGTTCCTCGCGTCACTGCGGGACGGGTGATTGCAGCCGGCGATCTCGCATCTGGCACTATGGACTGGTTGCCCGAGCCGACGGGCCTGCCTGGCGCCCCAACCCGAACGTGGTGCGCGCCCCTGCACGACCGCTATCACCGAGGACGGATCTTCGCGATGAACACCCTGGACGCACTGGACGCACAGCTGCTGCGCTCCGACATCCCGGACTTCCGACCGGGCGACACGCTCAAGGTGCACGTGAAGGTCATCGAGGGCAACCGGTCCCGCATCCAGGTCTTCCAGGGTGTCGTCATCCGGCGCCAGGGTTCCGGGGCCCGGGAGACCTTCACCGTGCGCAAGGTCTCGTTCGGCGTCGGCGTCGAGCGCACCTTCCCGGTGCACTCCCCGAACATCGACAAGATCGAGGTCGCCACCCGGGGTGACGTCCGTCGCGCGAAGCTCTACTACCTGCGTGAGCTGCGCGGCAAGGCCGCCAAGATCAAGGAGCGGCGCGAGACCCCGTCCGCGTCCTGACCGAACCCGCTCGGTTGCCGTAGCCTCGTTGGCGTGGCCCTCCCCGACCTTCCCGACGACCGGAGAGCCGCGCCCCCGCGCTTCTCCCCGCCGGGGGAGCCGTTCGTGCCGCGCGACCAGGCGCCGATCCCACCCGGACAGCGCCCGGACATCCCGCCGCCGCGCCCGTCCGCCCCGCGCGGCCGGCCCCGCGGCGGCCCGGCGCAGAACGGGGTCCCGCGAGGTGCGCCCCGCCGCCCGGTGCCGCCGCCCGACCGACAGGTCCCGAGGCCACCGCGGGCGGCCCGCCCGGTGCCGCCGCGTCCCGTCGACCCGGCCGACGACGAGCCCACGGTCGTCCACGGCGACCTCTTCGCCGACGCGCCGCCCGCGGCCGGGCCCGCCCAGAGCGAGGCCCCGGGCAGGCACCGGCGCCGCGCCGGTGCGTCGCCCGGGGCCACGCCCGCGTCGGAGTACAAGCGGCAGATCGAGGCCAGCGGGCGCAAGGTCAAGCCCGGCAGGCGCAGACGCCCCACGTTCTGGAAAGAGCTGCCGATCCTGGTCGTGGTCGCGCTCGTCCTGACGTTCCTGATCCAGACGTTCCTGGCGAAGGTCTACGTCATCCCGTCCGGGTCGATGGAGACCACACTGCACGGCTGCGCCGGCTGCAACAACGACCGGGTGCTCGTCGACAAGCTCACCTACCGCTTCACCGATCCCGCGCCCGGCGACGTCGTGGTGTTCCGCGGGCCGGACAGCTGGAGCAGCGAGATCGAGATCGAGGAGCCGAGCAACCCCGTCGTGCGCGGGCTGCAGCTGTTCGGCTCGCTGATCGGGCTCGCCCCGCCCGACGAGAAGGACTTCGTCAAGCGGGTCATCGCAGTCGGCGGCCAGACCGTGCAGTGCTGCGACGCCCGCGGCCAGGTGATGGTCGACGGCAAGTCGCTCAACGAGCCCTACATCTTCTACCTGCCCGAGGCCGGGCCGCCCAAGCAGGCGCCCTTCGGCCCTGTCACGGTGCCCGAGGGGCAGCTGTGGATGATGGGCGACAGCCGCAACAACTCCGCCGACTCGCGGATGCCCGACCACGGTGCCGTCCCCGTCGAGAACGTCATCGGACAGGCGCGGTTGATCGTCCTGCCCTTCGACCGGTTCGGTTGGGTCCCCTCGCAGGACCCGCAGTCCACCGCCGTCGGCATGGCGGTGCAGGACGCCGCCGCGGGCGCTCCGCTCGCCCTCGGGATGCTCGGCACCCTGCCGATCGCCCTGCTGCGGCGCCGCCGCCACGCCCGCGAGCTCGAGTTCGAGTTCGTCCCGACACGCCGACCCTGAGCGCACGGCCCCTCGCGGGGTGGCGCAGACTGCTCCACGATGGCCGCACGACCTGTACCCCAGCGGCGGGTGCGACGCCGTCCGGTGCGCACCGTGCTGCCGCCCGAGCTGCGCCCGGCCCGCGCCGTCGTCCGGCGCTCCGCGGGCAGCTGGACGCTGCAGAGCACCCTGCACCGGCACGGTCTGAGCCCGGTCGCGGGCGTGGACGAGGCCGGGCGGGGCGCCTGCGCCGGCCCGCTCGTCGTCGCCGCGTGCGTGCTGCGCCCCGGCGACGCGAAGCGCCTCGAGGGCCTCACCGACTCGAAGCTGCTCACCGCGGCCGCGCGCGAGGAGTACTACTCGGTGATCCGCCGCCGCGCGGAGGACCTGTCGATCGTGGTCATCCCGCCGGAGGAGGTCGACCGCCGCGGGGTGCACGCCGCCAACGTCGAGGGGATGCGCCGCGCCGTCGCGGGGCTCTCCCGCCCACCCGGCTACGTGTTGACCGACGGGTTCGCCGTACGCGGGTTCGGCACGCCGGCGCTCGCGGTGCCCAAGGGGGACCGGGTCGCCGCGTGCGTCGCGGCCGCGTCGGTGCTGGCGAAGGTCACCAGGGACCGGATCATGGTCGCGCTGGACGCCGAGTACCCCCAGTACGGGTTCGCCGAGCACAAGGGCTACTGCACGCCGGTCCACGACGAGGCCCTCTACGCCCACGGGCCCAGCCGCGTGCACCGGTACTCGTTCGTCAACGTGCGCGCGGCGCGCGACGGCGTGCGACCGCCCTCCCGCCTGCTCGACGGGGGCGCGGTGGACGAAGAATCGATGGACGACACGATCGAGGCGGGGCTCGGGGAGGACCTCGACGGAGGGCTGGTCCACAATGGGGCGCTGGCCGTCGGGACGTCCGAGGGTTCCGGAGGAGGGGTAGCACCGTGAGCGCCGAGGATCTCGAGAAGTACGAGACCGAGATGGAGCTCACGCTCTACAAGGAGTACCGGGACATCGTGTCCCAGTTCTCCTACGTCGTGGAGACGGAGCGGCGCTTCTACCTGGCGAACTCGGTCGACGTCACCCCGCGCAACGCCGACGGGGAGATCTACTTCGAAGTCCGGATGTCCGACGCCTGGGTCTGGGACATGTACCGGCCCGCCCGGTTCGTCAAGAACGTGCGCGTGCTGACGTTCAAGGACGTCAACGTCGAGGAGCTGGAGAAGCCCGACCTGCGGCTGCCGGAGGGCGACCAGTTCGGCCCGTGAGCCGGTAGCCCAGCCCCGCTTCGCCGACCCGCCGTGCAAGGGCTGGGCGCTGCGGCGCCGACGGCCTAGCACACCCCACCGACGCTCCTGCTGCGCCGTGGCGGGGTTGTCCACCTCGCCCTCCGGTTGTCCACAGATCTCCGATCTCCCCACCCCGGCGCCCCTGCCTCACCGATCGTTGTCCCATGGCAGCGAAGGACGTGCTCGGGCGCCGCGGTGAGGACCTCGCGGCCCGCTACCTCGAGCGGCGGGGCCTGGTGATCCTGTCGCGCAACTGGCGGTGCCGCCACGGCGAGATCGACCTGGTGGCCACCGACGCCAAGCGGCTCGTGGTGTGCGAGGTCAAGACCCGCTCGGACACCCGCCACGGCCGGCCCGCCGAGGCCGTCGACGCCCGCAAGGCGGCCCGCATCCGCCGCGTCACCAACGCGTGGCTCCAGGCCCACCGCATGCGCTGGGTGCCGGTCCGGTTCGACGTGCTCGCCGTGGTCGCGGGCCCCGGCGGCCCGGCCACGATCCACCACTACGAGGCGGCGTTCTGATGACCATCACGCGCGCCTACGCGGTGGCGCTCGTCGGCCTGGAGGGCCACGTCGTCGAGATCGAGGCCCACCTCGGCCACGGGATGCCCAGGATCCACCTGCTCGGGCTCCCCGACGCGTCCCTGAACGAGGCCAAGGATCGGGTGCGCGCCGCGATCGTCAACTCGGGGTATTCCTGGCCCGACGACAGCAAGATCATGCTGGCGCTCTCGCCCGCGGCGCTGCGCAAGACCGGCAGCGGTTTCGACCTGGCGCTCGCGTGCGCCGTGCTCGGCGAGGTCGGGACGATCCCGCAGGGCCAGCTCGACGGCACGGTCCTGCTGGGCGAGCTGGCCCTCGACGGCAGGCTCAGGGCCGTGCGCGGCCTGCTGCCGTGCCTGCTCGCGGCGCGCGACGCCGGGCTGCGTCGTGCGGTCGTGCCGGAGGCCGCGCTCGCCGAGGCCGCGCCGGTGGAGGGCATCGAGGTGCACGGTGCGGCGCGCCTGGCCGACGCGCTGTCGTTCCTGCAGGGGATGTGCGAGCTGCGCAGGCCGGCGCCACCCGGCGAGGACGAGGTGGCGGAGCCGCCCGACCTCGCCGACGTGGTCGGGCAGGACGACGCGCGCCAGGCCATCGAGATCGCCGCGGCGGGCGGGCACCACGTCCTGCTCGTCGGCCCGCCGGGCACCGGGAAGACCATGCTCGCGCAGCGGTTCGTCGGCCTCCTGCCGCGCCTGTCGCCGCCGGAGGCGCTCTCGCTCGCCGCGATCCGCTCGGTGGCCGGGAGGCTGCCCGTCGGCGGCGTTCTGAGCACCGTGCCGCCGTTCGTCGCGCCGCACCACTCCAGCTCGATGGCAGCGCTCATCGGCGGCGGCACCGGCATCGCGCGGCCCGGTGCGGTGTCGCTCGCCCACCGCGGCGTGCTCTTCCTCGACGAGGCGCCGGAGTGGGGCGCGAGCCTGCTCGACGCGCTCCGCACCCCGCTCGAGGAGGGGGTCGTCCGCATCGCGCGGGCCGACGGCACGGTGCAGTACCCGGCCCGCTTCCAGCTCGTGCTCGCGGCCAACCCGTGCCCCTGCGCCCCCGCCCACGACCGCGACTGCGTCTGCCCGTCGCTCGTGCGACGCCGCTACCTCGGGCGGCTGTCGGGCCCGTTGCTCGACCGCGTCGACCTGAGCGCCCGCATGTTCCCGGTCACCGCGCTGGCCGCCGCCGGTCAGGGGGAGGACACCGCCACCGTCCGGGCCAGGGTGCTCGCCGCGCGCGCCGCCGCCGCCGAGCGGTGGGGCCCCTTGGGCTTCAGCACCAACGCCGAGGTGCCGGGTCCCGTGCTGCGCACGCGGTTCGCGCTGCCCCGCAGCGCCGTCCGCCCGCTCGACGCCGGCCTGCGGTCGGGCCAGCTCACCGCCCGCGGGGCCGACCGGGCACTGCGCGTCGCGTGGACGCTCGCCGACCTCGCCGGACGGGACCGGCCCGACGCGGACCTCGTCGAGATGGCGCTGTTCTTCCGCGACCGGAGGGCGGCGTGAACGAGGTGGTGTCGCCGACGCGGGTCCGACGGTGCCGCGGGGCCAGGTGGGCGCTGGGCGCCGCGTGGATGCTCGCCGGCCGAGCGGAGCGGGGGCGGCCCGGTGCGGGACGTGCGGAGTGCGTGCTGCCCCTTCGTGACCGGGGGTCCGTGTGAACGAGGAGAGCCCGCTGGGACGGGCCCTGCCGGTGCCGTCGGGTCGATCGGGGGTTGCGCGTGAGGTGGGGCCTCGCCGGGCGGGACCGGACCGAGGCCGAGTTCGTCGTGGCCGAGGTTTCCGTGACCGGAGGGCGACGTGAGCGAGCTGATCGTGACGGCGCGGGCCCACCTGTCCGGTGGGGTCGATGGAGGGCTGTGCGTGGCGTGTTCCCCCACCGGTCTTGCGGCGGGCCGGGGTTGGCCGGGCGGGGATGTCGTCAGGGCCGCGGCCTTCTCCTGTGATCGGAGGATCGCGTGAACGAGGTGACCTTGTTGGCGCGGGCGTGCCGGTGTCGGACCGATCGGGCGTGGTGCGTGGCGTGGAGCATCGCTGACCTCGCAGGGCGGGATCGGCCTGACGGCGGGCTCGTCGTGGTCGCGGTCCTGCGCGCCCGGAGGGTCACGTGAACGAGGAGATCCTGCTCGCGCGCGCCTACCTGTCTCGAGTGGCCGAGCCACCCGCGGCCGCGCTGGTCGGGCTGGTGGCCGAGGTCGGCCCGGTGGAGGCCGCGGCCCGGGTTCGCGAGGGGCGGGTCGACGAACCGGTGGCGCGCGAGACGAGCGTCCGGCGGCAGGTGCACCGGCCGGGCACCGACCTCGACGCCGCGGCCGCGGCCGGTGCCCGGCTGGTCGTGCCGGAACACCCCGAGTGGCCCGCCGAGGCGTTCGCCGCGTTCGACGCCGCCCCCGAGCAGCTCGCCCCGCCGCTGGCGCTGTGGGTCCGCGGCCCCGGCCGGCTCGACGAGCTGTGCGGCACCGCCGTCGCGGTGGTCGGGGCGCGGGCGGCCACGAGCTACGGGGCCCACGTCGCCGCGGAGCTCGGGTCCGGGCTCGCCGACCGCGGGTGCACCGTCGTCTCCGGTGCGGCCATCGGCATCGACGGCGCCGCCCATCGCGGCGCGCTGGCGGTGGAGGGCGCCACCGTGGCGGTGCTCGCCTGCGGCATCGACCGGATCTACCCGGCGTCCCACGAACTGCTGCTCGAGCGGATCGCCGCGAGCGGGCTCGTGGTCAGCGAGTACCCGCCCGGCGGGGTGCCGGCCCGGCACCGGTTCCTCGTGCGCAACCGGCTGATCGCCGGGCTGGCGGTGGGCACCGTCGTCGTCGAGGCCGGGCTGCGCAGCGGCGCGCAGCGCACCGCGGCGGACGCCATGTCGCTCGGCCGGCAGGTGATGGCGGTGCCAGGGCCGGTCACGTCGGCGATGTCGGTGGGCTGCCATCGCCTCGTGCGCGACGGAGCCCTGCTCGTGACCCGCAGCGACGAAGTGCTCGAGGCGGTGGCGCCGATCGGCTCGCACCTGGCCGAAACGCCCGAACCCCGCGCGGACCGGCCGACCGACGGCCTCGACCCGGCCGCGGCCCGCGTCCACGACGCCCTGCCGGCCAGGGGCGCCCGCGACACCCGCTGGCTCGCGCTGGAGTCCGGTATGCCGATCGGCGCCGTGCGCATCGCGCTGGTCGCCCTCGAACGACGCGGGCTGGTCGAGCACTGCGAGGGCCGGTGGCGGCGCAGGGTGGTGGTCGAGGTGTGATGCGACCGCGCTGCACGGGTCGGCGATGACCTCCTGGCGGCGTCGCGCGCCGGGCCGGCGATCACGGCACGTGGTTCAGGTACGTCGCTGCGAGCTGGAGCGGGCCGCGGCGGAGCACCGCTCGGCCCGCCGCGGCCGCCGCGCGGATCCCCCGTCGCCGCTGCTGCGCCGCTACGCCCGCCTGTGGTGGGCCGCCCGGCCGAGGGTCGCGTCCTGGGCGCTGTGTCCGTCCGGCTCCCGCCCCGCCTGAGCGCCCGCCGGCCTGGCGCACCCGGCACGTGATTCGGCGCGCCCGCCGGAGGCCCGCCCGGATCCGCCTTCCTGGCCGCCGGGGGATGCGGCGGCGGTGGGCAGGCACGCCGTGCCCGCCGATCGGCGGCCGTGCGTGGTGTCCGGCCCGCCGAGGGCTCGGCCGTGGCCCCGGCCCGACACGCCGTCGAGTGCTTGACCGTGCCGGCTACGGCGCGCACGGTCGGTGGATGCCCGAGCTCGCGCCCGGCCCGGCGGCAGCGCTGGAGGCGTTCCTGCAGCACCTCGCCCTCGAGCGGGGGCGCTCCGAGCACACCGTGCGCGCCTACCGCGGCGACCTGGTGAGCCTGCTGGAGGGCCTGGAGGAACTGGAGGGCCTCGACCTGGCGTGGCTGCGCCGCTGGCTTGCGGCCGGGCACGAGGCGGGGCTGGGCCGGTCCACGCTCGCCCGGCGGGCCGCGGCGGCGCGCAGCTTCACGGCATGGGCGCACCGCAGCGGTCGCATGCCCACCGACCCGGGGGTGCGGCTGGCCTCGCCGCGGGCCAGGCGGTCCCTTCCCGTGGTGCCGACCGCCGAGGAGACCTCCGCCGCGCTCGAGGCCGCCGGGCACGGGGCGGCGGAGGAACACCCGATCGCGCTGCGCGACCTGCTCGTGCTGGAGCTGCTGTACGCGACGGGGATCCGGGTCGCGGAGCTGTGCGGCCTCGATCTCGACGACGTCGACCCGAGCCGGCGCGCCCTGCGCGTGGTCGGCAAGGGCAACCGCGAACGCACGGTCGTCTACGGGTTGCCCGCCTCGGATGCGCTGCGGCGGTGGCTGGCCGTCGGCAGGCCCGCCCTGGCACGCTCGGGCTCCCCGCCGGCGCTCCTGCTCGGCGCCCGCGGTGGCCGGCTCGATCCGCGGGTGGCCCGGCGCGTGGTCCACGAGGCGCTCACCGCCGTCCCGGGCGCGCCGGACGTCGGGCCGCACGGGCTCCGGCACGCGGCGGCGACCCACATGTTGGAGCGTGGCGCGGACCTCCGTTACGTACAGGAGTTGCTCGGTCACGCTAAGCTAGCAACCACTCAGCTCTACACGCAGGTCACCGTCGAGCGGCTGAAGGTGGTTCATGAGCAGGCGCATCCGCGGGCATGACGTTCTCCCGGTCCCGTCTGCGCAGCTCAGAACCCCGGCCACCACGGCGACCGCGGTGGTGGAGCCCCCGGCGCGGTCGGTCGGTGTGCTGTCGGCCGCGGCCGTGGACGAGTTGTGGTCCGCCTACCTGACCGAGCGCAGCCGCGAGCTGCGCGACCAGCTCGTCGTGCACTACACGCCCCTGGTGCGGGCCGTCGCGTACCGGCTCGGCAGCGCCCTCCCGTCGTACGTCGAGGTGGCCGACCTGGTGCAGTGCGGCGTCTTCGGCCTCATCGACGCGGTGGAGCGCTTCGACCCCGAGCGCAGCCCCCGGTTCGAGAGCTACGCCGTGCCGCGCATCCGCGGCGCGATCCTCGACGAGCTGCGCGCGCAGGACTGGGTGCCGCGCGGGGTGCGCGGGCGCGTGCGCGAGCTGGAACGCGCGCAGGAGCGGCTCGAGAGCCGGCTCCAGCGGGCGGCCACCGACGCCGAGCTCGCCGAGGAAGTGGGGCTCGCGGTCCACGAGGTGCGCGCGCTCGCCCGCCAGGTGCAGCTGATCAGCGTCGAGGCGCTCGACGAGAACAGCGGCGGGGTCTCGGAGCTCCTGGCCGACGACGACGCCCCCGACCCGGTGGCCGTGGTGCAGGCCGCCGAGACGCTGCGCCAACTCGCCGTCGCCGTGGCGCAGCTCGAGGAACGCGACCGCGACGTCGTGCGCCTCTACTACCTGGAGAACCGGACGCTGGCCGAGATCGGGCGGCTCCTGGGAGTCACCGAGTCGCGCGTGTGCCAGCTGCACACCCGGCTGGTCGGGCGGCTCCGCGGCAGGCTGGAGGAGCTCGCGGCCGGATGAGCGCAGGCCGCGCCGTCGCGACGGGTGGCGGGGCCGCGGAACCGGCGGCGAACGCCCGGTCGGCGGCCGACGGGTCGGGCCACGGGTCGGGCACCGGCAGCAGCCGCACGGCGGGCGGGCGCAGCAGCACCAACGGGTCCAGGTACTCGACGGGCCCGCGGCGCACGCCCCAGTGCAGGCAGGCCGCGACCGGGCATCCGGGGTGGCCCGCGTCGAGCAGGCCCAGCACCTCGCCCGCCCGGACCAGCGTTCCCGGCCGCACGACGGGGCGCACCGGCTCGTAGGTGGTGCGCAAGCCATCGTCGTGGTCGATCGACACGACAGCGCGCGGGCCGATCGGTCCCGCGAACACGACCGTGCCGGCCCGGGCGGCGAGGACGGGCTGCCCGGCGGTGCCGACGAGGTCGACGCCGCGGTGGCCGCGCCCGTACGGGTGCGGTGGCGCCCGGAACCGCGTGCCGATCCGCGGAGGCGGCAGCATCGGCCACGCGTATCGCGCACCGGGCGCGGGCTGCCCCGCCCCCTCCGGTGGCGCCGGCGCCGCCGGGGCCGGTGGCGGGCCGGACGGTGCCGGTGCGTCGGGCGGCGGGTCACCGGGGCCGATCGGCCCATCCGGTGGGGCCGGCGGGTGGTCGGGCGAGGGCTCGGGAGGCCCGGTCAGCCGGGGCGGGTGGGGCGAGCGGGTGTGCGGCTCGGGCTGTGCCTCGGCCCCGTCCGGCGTGGTCGCGGGCGGTGGGTCGGCCGGCGCGATGGTCGCCGCGGGTGGTGCCGGCGTGCGGTCCGGCCCTGGTCCGGGGGGCCTGGCCCGTCGGTCGGGTGGCGCCTGTGCGTGGTGCGGTGGGCGGTTGGGAGGTTCGGGCGGCGTGCCGGGTTCGCCGGGTGTGGCGGCGGGTGCCGGGCCGCCCTGCGCGGCCGCCGCCGCAGGTGCTGCCGGGGTGCGGTCGCGCGCGGCGGAGGGGGCGTGCGGTGCATCGGATGGATCCGGCGGGGTGCCGAGCGGGGCGTCGGGAACCGACCGTCCCTCGGATCGTGCGGTCTGCGCCCGACGGGGCGCCGGCTCCCGCGGCGCGGGCAGCGGATCCGGTGGCGTCGGTTCGTCGCGTCGCGCCTGCGTGCGGTTGGGCGGGAGCTCGGGCGGGTGGCGCGTCGTCCCGGGCCGGCCCGTCGTGCCGGTGGGCGGCGGGTGGCCCGAGGCGGTCGATCCTCGCGGTGGTGCCGGCGTGCGGTGGGGCGGGAGCTGGGCGGGTTGGTCCGGCGGGGTCGGTCGGCCAGGCGTGGGAGCGGACCGCGAGCCGCCCGGTGCGGACGGCTCGCGGGACGGTGCCGGTGCCCCCGGCGGCGCGGACGGCATGGCCGCAGGTGGCGCCTCGGATGGGGCTGCTGTGCCGGGCGGGGGAGGCGACACCGAGGGCGGCCTGCCGGCCGGGGCCGCCATGTTCGGCAGGAACGGCGGCACGTCGCGGGATGGGCCGGACTCGCGGTGCGGCCGCGGCGGCGTGGCTGACAGCAGCGCTTCGGGTGGGGCCGGTGCGTCGGGCGAGGGGGACTGCGTCGGAGGTGGCGTGGCGGTCAGGGGTCCTGCGTCCGGCGACGGCGGCGTCACCGCGAACGACCTCGAGGACGGGTCGAGTGCGCGGTGCGGGGGTTCGGCGGCCCGGAGCCGCCCCTCGGGCGCCGTGGCCGGCGCACCGGCCGGCGTGGGCGCGGGGACGGCGGTCACGGAGGGGGGAGGGGGATCCGGCGCGGTGAGGACCGCGGGCCGACCGCGCCACGGCACGTCCGCCGCAGCCGTCGGGCCGGGCGCCACCAGCGGGCCCGCGAGCAGCGTCGCCGCGCCGAGGGCGCCGACGAGCGCGCGGGCGGTGAGGAGCCGCCGGGGCGTCGGGGGCCGGGCGCGCGCGGAACCCGACGCGGACCCGCCCGCCACCGGCGGGAGCGGCTGCGAACGGTGGGTGGTGCGGGTCATGGGTGCGCCTCCGGGTCGTGCGGACGGGGTCAGGCTGGCGCGGGGGAGGTGGGGTGGGGCGGGTCGATCCGGATCTGTGGACGGCGCAGCGTCGAGGTGGACAACTTGAGGACGCCGCGTCGGGCCGGTCCGAGGCGCGGCGTACACTCGATCTGCACCTCGAAGGCGTCGAGGTGACTTCGCGCGTGCGCGCACCCGTGTCCAACGGGACGGTGGACGGGCGGTCCCGGGTCCGCTCGGGTCCGGCCACCGGCGCCACGCCAGGGCGGTGCCGCCGACCGGCGCTCCGCAGAACCGCACGCGTGGCCGCTCGGCGGTCGCGCCCGAACGAGAGGTGAGACCCGGCCGTGGCCGTCGTCACCATGAAGCAGCTGCTGGATTCCGGCGTGCACTTCGGGCACCAGACCCGTCGCTGGAATCCGAAGATGAAGCGCTACATCCTCACCGAGCGCAACGGCATCTACATCATCGACCTGCAGCAGACCCTGTCGTACATCGACCGGGCCTACGAGTTCGTCCGCGAGACCGTCGCCCACGGCGGCACGATCATGTTCGTCGGGACGAAGAAGCAGGCGCAGGAGGCCATCGCCGAGGAGGCGTCCCGCGTCAACATGCCGTACGTGAACCAGCGCTGGCTGGGCGGCATGCTCACGAACTTCCAGACCGTGCACAAGCGGCTGCAGCGCCTCAAGGAGCTGGAGTCGATGGAGCAGACGGGTGGCTTCGAGGGTCGCACCAAGAAGGAGATCCTCATGCTCACCCGCGAGAAGGAGAAGCTCGAGCGCACGCTCGGCGGTATCCGGGACATGCAGAAGATCCCGAGCGCGGTCTGGGTGGTGGACACCAAGAAGGAGCACATCGCCGTCGGTGAGGCCCGCAAGCTCGGCATCCCGGTGGTCTCCATCCTGGACACCAACTGCGACCCCGACGAGGTCGACTACCCGATCCCGGGCAACGACGACGCGATCCGCTCCGCGTCGCTGCTCACGAAGGTGATCGCCCGCGCGGCGGCCGACGGCCTGATGCAGCGCGCGCAGCGGGCGCGCGGGGCCGAGGGCGAGGACAAGCCGGAGGCGGGCGTCGCCAGCGACGAGCCGCTGGCGGAGTGGGAGCAGAACCTGCTCGCCGAGGGCGCCGGTTCCGACGGCGCGAGCCTCACCGGGGCCGGCCAGGGCGCCGAGGCGCCCAACCCGGCGGCCGAGGCCGCCCCGGCCTCCACGAGCAACGGCACCCAGCAGACCGCGGGCTGAGCCCCACTGGCTTCGAAGAGAACGGACGAAACACCCACCATGGCGAACTTCACCGCCGCCGACGTCAAGAAGCTCCGGGACCTGACCGGTTCCGGGATGATGGACTGCAAGAAGGCGCTCGAGGAGGCCGAGGGCGACTTCGACAAGGCGGTCGAGCTGCTGCGCATCAAGGGCGCCAAGGACGTCGGCAAGCGCGCGGGCCGGGAGACGGCCAACGGGCTCGTCGCGGCCGAGGGCGGCACGATGGTCGAGCTGAACTGCGAGACCGACTTCGTCGCCAAGAGCGACGACTTCCAGGCGCTGGCCGACAAGATCCTCCGCGTCGCGATCGAGCAGAAGCCAGCCGACGTCGACGCCCTCAAGAAGGCGCCGCTCGACGGCGGCACCGTCGAGGACGCGGTGCAGGCCCTCTCGGCCCGCATCGGCGAGAAGCTCGAGCTCAAGCGCTACGTGCACGTCGACGGCCCGGTGGCGCTGTACCTGCACCGCCGCGCCTCGGACCTGCCGCCCGCCATCGGCGCGATCGTGGCCTACGAGGGCTCGAGCGACGAGGCGGCCAAGAGCGTGGCCATGCACATCGCCGCGGCCCGCCCGCAGTACCGCACGCGGGACGAGGTGCCCGCCGAGGTCCTGGAGAACGAGCGGCGCATCGCCGAGGCCACCGCCCGCGAGGAGGGCAAGCCCGAGCAGGTGGTGCCCCGCATCGTCGAGGGGCGTATCAACGGCTTCTACAAGGACGTCGTACTGCTGGAGCAGCCGTCGGTCCACGAGCCGAAGAAGACGGTGAAGGCCCTGCTCGACGAGGCGGGGGTCACCGTCAAGGAGTTCGCCCGCTTCGAGGTGGGCCAGGCCTGAGCCGACAACGGACGAAGGCGACGCGATGACGACCCTACGGACCGGCCCCGGTGGCCCCGGTTACCGCCGTGTGTTGCTCAAGCTCGGCGGCGAGATGTTCGGCGGCGGGGGCGTCGGGGTCGATCCGAAGGTCGTCGAGACCGTCGCCCGCCAGATCGCCGAGGTGGTCGCCACCGGGGCGCAGGTCGCGGTGGTGATCGGCGGCGGCAACTTCTTCCGCGGTGAGGAGCTGCAGCAGCGGGGCATGGACCGGGCGCGCGCCGACTACATCGGCATGCTCGGCACGGTGATGAACTGCCTCGCGCTGCAGGACTTCCTCGAGCGCGAGCACCACGTCGACACCCGCGTGCAGACGGCCATCACGATGGGCCAGGTCGCCGAGGCCTACATCCCGCGCCGCGCGATCCGGCACCTCGAGAAGGGCCGCGTCGTCATCTTCGGCGCGGGTGTCGGCATGCCCTACTTCTCCACCGACACCGCGGGCGCGCAGCGCGCGCTGGAGATCGGGGCAGAGGTCGTGCTCCTCGCGAAGAGCGTCGACGGCGTCTACACCGCCGACCCCAAGGTCGACCCCGACGCGAAGCTGTACGACGAGATCACCCACCGCGAGGTGCTCGAACAGGGGCTCAAGGTGGCCGACGCCACCGCGTTCAGCCTCTGCATGGACAACAAGATGCCGATCATCGTGTTCAACCTGCTCGTCGAGGGGAACATCGCCCGAGCGGTTCGGGGTGAGAGGATCGGCACCCTGGTCAGCACCCAGGAGTATGCGGAAGGCAGGGACACGCCGTGATCGACGAGACGCTTCTCGACGCCGAGGAGAAGATGGAGAAGGCCGTCGCCGTCGCGAAGGACGACCTCGCCACCGTGCGCACCGGCCGGGCCACCCCGAACATGTTCGCGCGGGTGCTCGTCGACTACTACGGGTCGATGACGCCGATCAACCAGCTCGCCTCCATCACCGTCCCGGAGGCGCGTCTGGCCGTCATCAAGCCGTACGACCAGAGCCAGCTCAAGGCCCTCGAGACGGCGATCCGCAACTCCGACCTCGGGCTCAACCCGAGCAACGACGGGCAGATCATCCGAGTGGTCATCCCCCAGCTGTCGGAGGAACGCCGACGCGAGATGGTGAAGGTGGCGCGCAGCAAGGGCGAGGACGCGCGCGTCACGATCCGCAACATCCGCCGCAAGGCGATGGAGGAGCTGCACCGCATCGCGCGCGACGGCGAGGCCGGTGAGGACGAGGTGAGCCGCGCCGAGAAGGAGCTGCAGAACACCACCGACAAGTACGTCCACCAGGTCGACGACCTGGTCAAGCACAAGGAAGCCGAGCTGCTCGAAGTCTGACCGGTGACCGCTTCCTCCCCGCACACGACGGCGATGGTGCCCCCGGCCCGCCGGCCCTCGCGGGCCGGGCGCGACCTGGTCGCGGCCATCACCGTCGGTGTCGGCCTGGGCATCGTCATCCTGGCGTCCCTGCTGGTCGAGCGGCACTTCTTCATCGGGGTCCTCGCGCTCGCCGCGGCCGTGGGCACGTGGGAGCTCGCGGGCGCGCTGCGCCGCGGCGCGGGGATCGCGATCCCGCTGCCCGCGCTTCTCGTCGGCGGGCAGGCGATGGTGTGGGCCTCGTGGCCGCTCGGGCTGACGGGGCTCGCCGTCGCGTTCGCGGTCACGGTGCTCGCGGTGCTGCTGTGGCGGATGCCCGCCGGCTCGCAGGGCTACCTGCGGGACGTCGCGGCCGGGGTGTTCGCGGCCGCCTACGTGCCGCTGTTCTGCTCGTTCGCGGTGCTGCTCGTCGTCGCCGACGACGGGCTCGGCCGCGTGCTCACGTTCCTGATCTGCGGGGTGGCCTCCGACATCGGCGGCTACGCCACGGGCGTGCTGATCGGCCGCCACCCCATGGCCCCGACGATCAGCCCCAAGAAGTCCTGGGAGGGCTTCGCCGGGTCGCAGGCCGCGGGCATGGTGGCGGGCGCGCTGAGCGTGCACCTGCTGCTCGGCGGCCCCTGGTGGGCGGGCGCGCTCACCGGCGCGCTGCTCGTCACCTGCGCCACCGTCGGCGACCTGATCGAGTCGATGGTCAAGCGCGACCTCGGCATCAAGGACATGGGCACCCTGCTGCCGGGCCACGGCGGGTTGCTCGACCGGATGGACTCGCTGCTGCCCACCGCGTTCGTCGCGTGGGCGTTGCTCAGCATCGTCGTGCCGTGAGGTCGTTCCGGCGCCTCGCCGGCGTCGCGCCGGAGGACGCGGCGATCCCGAGCCCGAACATCTGGAACTGGCCCGACGTGTACGAGCGCGAGAACCGCGCGCAGGACGTCGAGGGCGCGATCTGGGCGGCGCTGCGCGAGACCGTGCCGTGGCGCGGCGCCGACGTGCTGGACGTCGGCTGCGGCGACGGCTTCCACCTGCCCGTCTTCGCCGCCGAGGCCGCGTCCGTCACCGGGGTCGAGCCGCACGCCGGGCTGGTGGAGCGGGCGCGGCGGCGCGTCGGTGGCCGGGCGACGGTGCTCCAGGCGGGCGCGGCCGCGCTGCCGCTCCCGGACGCCAGCGTCGACCTCGTGCACGCCCGTACCGCCTACTTCTTCGGCCCGGGCTGCGAGCCGGGGCTCGCCGAGGCCGAGCGCGTGCTGCGGCCCGGTGGCGCGATCGCGATCGTCGACCTCGACGCCACCGTCCCGCCCTACGGGGACTGGATGCGCGCCGACCTGCCGCGCTACCGCCCGGACCGGGTCGAGCAGTTCTTCGAGCGGCAGGGCTTCTCGATGCGGCGCATCCGGACGATCTGGCGCTTCCCGGACCGCGACACCCTCGAGGCCGTGCTGCGGATCGAGTTCTCGCGCCCCGTCGCAGAACGCGCGATCGCCCAGACCACCGGCCTCACGTTGGCCGTCGGCTACCGGCTGCACGTGCGTCGCAAGGAGACGTTCCGCGCGTGACCCGGCGACGCCCCGCGGGGCGTTCTCGCTACCGTGGCGGCATGCGCGGGACTCCGGTGCCCTACCTCGAGCCGATCGTCGGCGCCGCGTGGTGGACGGTCGGCGCCATGGCGCTCGACGCCGGGATCGGCACGGTCGTGCTGGCCGCCGGGCTGGGTGTCACGGGAGTGCTCGTGATGGCGCTGCGGCGCCGCTACGGGCCGGGCGACCCCCTGCCGCGTGGTGGACGGGGCCGCTTCCTGCGGCTCCTCGGGGTCACCGCGGCGTTGGTGGCCGTCGCCTCCACCGCGCTCGCGCGGCTGACGTGGGGGGAGCTCGCGGTCCCGGTGGCCGCGGTCATCATCGGCGTCGCGACGATGATGCTGGCCTCTCAGCTGGACGTGCGGGCGATGCTCGCGCTCGGGGGCGCGCTGATGGTGCTCGGTGCGGCCGGAGCGCTGCTCGCACTGAGCTCGGCGGGCGCGCTGTACCCGCAAGGGCTGGTGGGGCTCGTCGCGGGCGGGCTGTTCTGGCTGACGGGCGCGCACCGCACCGGCCTGCTCGCCGAGGCGCACTACCGCGTCCGCCGCTGACCTCCCCCTCGCGGGGGAGCGGGTTCACCCCGTCCCGGGAGGATCCGGGCCACCGGCCGGGAGATCGTCGCCGGCATGGACATCGCGTACGCGCCGGCCGGGCGGCGCACCCGTACCCGCACCTCGAGCGTGCCCCTGGCCGCGGCCGCGTGGTCGGCCGCCACCGGCGCGCTCGGGCTGTGGTGGTCGAGCAGGCCCGAGCACTACCCGTTCCCGCCCGATCCCGGCACCACCGCCGGCACGCTGCTCGACGTCGTACCCCCGGCGCTCGTGCCGCCCGCGCTGGTGGCGGCCGGAGCCGTGGGCCTCGGGGCGGCCGCGCTCGCCCGCGCCGGCTGGGCCCGGCGCGTCGTCCTGCTCGTGGCGGCGGCGTGGTTCGCCGTGTTCGGGCTGGCGGTACCGGGCCTGCGCCCGCTCGTCCTCGCCGGCTACCTGATGGCGGTGTTCGGGCCGGTCGTGCTGTTCGCCACCGTGCTCACCGGGGCGTGGCGCTGGCGGGGCGGTCCCCTCGCCGTCGGGGCGTTCGTGCTGGTCGGGTCGGCTGCGTGGGGTACCGGGCTCGCCGACGGCGACGTGGTCCGGCGCTACCTCGCCGTCCTGGGGTCGGCGCTGCCGCGCACCGTGCCGCCGCTGTTCGCCGCGTTCTTCCTGACCGGTGGCCTGATGTGGGCGGTGCTGGGCGCCCGGACGGCGCTCGGCGACCGGACGAGCGGGCAGCTCCCCGCCTGGATGCGCCCCGATGCGACGGCCCGGTGGGGACGGACGGCGACGTTCGTCGCGGCCGCTTGCGCCCTGCCGTACGGCCTGCTCCGGCTGACCTGGCTCACGCCGTGGCCGTTCGGCATCGACCCGGCGGCCTTGGCGGCGGCGCCGGAGATGCGGCTGCACGGCCTGCTGCTCGGGCTCGCCGCGCTCGCCGGTGCCGTGCTCACGACCGGGCTGGTGGCGCGGTGGGGCGAGGTCTGGCCGTGCTGGGTGCCGGTCGTGCGGGGACGAGCGGTGCCGCCGGCCGCGGCCGTCGTGCCGGGTGCGGTGGTGGCGGCGTTGTTCACCGTGGCCGCGGTGCCGAAGGTGGTCATCACCGTGGCCTCCGGCGACCTCTTCGGGCTCGTGGTGTTCCCGTTCTTCGGCTGGGGACCGGCGCTCGCGATCGCCGTGCTGGGCTACGCGCTCCGCCGCGCCGGGGGAGCGCCCGACGGTGCTGGCACAATCGGGGGGTCATGACTTCCCTGCCCCTCGTCTTCGAGGCGCCCCGGCGTGCCCAGCCGCCGCGCCACCTCGCTGACCTCGACCCGGCCGACCGCCGGGCCGCCGTCGGCGAGCTCGGCCTCCCGGGGTTCCGCGCCGACCAGCTCGCCCGCCACTACTTCGGCAGGCTCACCGCCGACGTCGGCGCGATGACCGACCTGCCCGCGGCCGCCCGCGACACGTTGCGCGAGCTGCTGCCGCCGCTGGTCACGCCGGTGCTCGAACAGGCCTGCGACGACGGGGCCACCCGGAAGACGCTCTGGCAGGCCCACGACGGCACCCGCGCCGAGTCGGTGCTGATGGGCTACCCGGACCGCGCCACGGTCTGCGTGTCCAGCCAGGCGGGCTGCGGGATGGCGTGCCCGTTCTGCGCCACGGGGCAGGGCGGGCTGCAGCGCAACCTGTCCACCGGGGAGATCGTCGAGCAGGTCCGGCAGGCCGCCGCCGCGGCCCGCGACGGCGCCCTCGGCCGCCCCATGCGGCTGTCCAACGTCGTGTTCATGGGCATGGGGGAGCCGCTCGCCAACTACAAGCGCGTGGTGGCCGCCGTCCGGCGCATCACGGCCCCGGCGCCGGACGGGCTCGGGATCTCCGCTCGCGGCGTCACGGTCTCCACGGTGGGGCTGGTGCCGGCGATCGACCGGCTCGCGAACGAGGGGCTGCCGGTCACGCTCGCCGTGTCGCTGCACACCCCCGACGACGAGCTGCGCGACACGCTCGTGCCCGTCAACAACCGCTGGAAGGTGACGGAGGTGCTCGACGCGGCCCGCCGCTACGCGCGGACCACCGGGCGGCGGGTGTCGATCGAGTACGCGCTGATCCGCGACGTCAACGACCACCCGTGGCGCGCGGATCTGCTCGGCACGCTGCTGCGGCAGCGGGTCGGCGCGTCGCGCGTGCACGTCAACCTCATCCCGCTCAACCCCACGCCGGGCAGCAAGTGGGACGCCTCGCCGCGGCGGGTCCAGGACGAGTTCGTGGCGCGCGTGCGGGCCGCCGGGATCGCGTGCACCGTGCGCGACACCCGCGGGCGCGAGATCGCCGCGGCGTGCGGTCAGCTCGCCGCCCAGGCCTGACCGACGACCGCCTCCAGCAGCGGCAGCTCGCGCCCGGGCAGCGAGCCGGACGGCACGGCGCCGATCCGCCGGGCGCCCATCGCGAGGTAGAAGGGCTCGGCGTGCGGGTCGGCCTCGATCCGCAGCCGGGTGAACCCCAACGCCGCCGCCGTGGCGAGGACGTGGCGGTAGAGCGCCCCACCCACCCCGGTACCGATCGCCCGCGGCTCCACGAAGAGCAGCCCGAGCTCGCCGTCGGGCGGGGCGCCCTCCAGCGAGGCGACCCCGCGCACCCCGGTCTCGTCCTCGGCGACGACGACCCGCCTGCGCGCGACGTCGTCCGCGGCGATCGCGAGCTCGTCCCGGCACGCGGCGAGGAACTCCTCGTCGTACCCCCAGTGCGCCTTGGACCGCAGGACCAGCTCGGTGAGCTCGGTCGCCTCGTCGGCGCGGGCCGGCCGGATCCGCACGTCAGCCCCCGGCGAGCACGTCGGCCAGGTCGAACGTGACCGGCCGCTCCAGCTGCTCGTACGTGCACGAGCGCGGGTCGCGGTCGAGGCGCCAGCGCACGAACTGCGCGGTGTGCCGGAACCGGTCGCCTTCCATGTAGTCGTAGCGGACCTCGACCACCCGCTCGGGCCGCAGCGGGACGAAGGACAGGTCCTTGCCCGCGTTCCAGCGGCTGGTCTCGTTCTTGCGCGGGGTGCGCTCGCCCTGTTCGTGGGCGGCCCAGTTCCACGGGTGGTCGTCGAACGTGGTGACCAACGGCTGGAGCTCCTTCAGCAGCGCCCGCCGGGTGGCCATCGGGAACGCGCCGACCACGCCGACCGAGTTGAGCACGCCGCGGTCGTCGTAGAGGCCGAGCAGGAGCGAGCCGAGCGCGTCCGGGCCGGACTTGTGCACCCGGTACCCGGCCACCACGCAGTCGGCGGTGCGCTCGTGCTTGATCTTGCTCATCACCCGCTTGTCGGGCTGGTAGGGCAGGTCGGGCTTCTTCGCGATGAGCCCGTCCAGCCCGGCCCCCTCGAACTGCTGGAACCACTGCCTCGCCGTGTCGAGGTCGCGGGTGAGCGGGGTGACGTGGACAGGCGGCGCCGCGTCGGCGAACGCCTCCTCCAGCAGGGCGCGGCGTTCGGCGAACGGGCGTTGGGTGAGGTCGTCGTCGCCGAGCGCGAGCAGGTCGAACGCGATGAAGCTCGCCGGCGTCTGCTCGGCGAGGAGGTTGACGCGGCTCTCCGCCGGGTGGATGCGCTGCTGCAGCGCCTCGAAGTCGAGCCGGTTGCGGGCGGTGTCGGCCACCACGATCTCCCCGTCGACCACGGCGCGCTCGGGGAAGTTCGCGATGACGGCCGCGACGACCTCGGGGAAGTAGCGGGTCATCGGCCGCTCGTTGCGGCTGCCGATCTCCACCTCGTCGCCGTCGCGGAAGATGATCGAGCGGAAGCCGTCCCACTTCGGCTCGTACATCTGGCCTGCGGGGATGTCGCCGATCGGTTTGGCCAGCATCGGCGCGACGGGCGGCATGACCGGGAGCTTCACGGCCGCCAGTCTGCCGCATGGCCCGTGTTTGTGCCGGGTATGCATGAGTCATGCATGACACGAGGAGGACGGCGAACCTGCTCGGGGCGACCGCACTGGCCGTCACCGACCTCGCCCTCGCGGGCGCGGCCGGCGCCGTCGGGGTGAGCGGCAGCGGCGCCGCCGCGCTGGTCGTGCTCGGTGCGGACCCGGGCATCAGCGTCACGGAGCTGGGCAGGCGGGTCGGCCTGACCCAGTCGGCGGCCGCCCGGATGGTCGACGCCCTGGAGGCGCGCGGCCTCGTCGAGCGGCGGCCGACGTTCGGGAAGTGGGTTGCCGTCCACCCCACCGACGCGGGCCGGAGGGCCGCGGCGACCCTGCTGGACGCGCGCGGGGACCGGCTCGCCGCCCTCGTCGGTGCGCTCCCGCCGTCCGATCAGGAGGCCCTCGCCGGGCTGCTGGAAGGGCTGCTGCGCGCGCTCTACGCCGAGGTCGGCAGCGCCTGGCGGGTGTGCAGGCTGTGCGACCGGCCCTGCTGCACCGAGGCGGGCGCGGTCTGCCCGGTGGGGCAGGCCGAACGGGACGCCACCGGTGGGTGAGGCGCTCGCCCTCGGCGCCGCGCTGTGCTTCGGGATCACCGACTTCGCGAGCGCGCTGCTCGCCCGTCGTGTGCACAGCGCCGCGGTCGCGCTCGTCGCGCAGCTCGGGGGCACGGCGCTGGTTTCGGGTGCGGCGGTGGTGGTGCCTGCGTCGTCGGTGACCACGGGCGCGCTCGGGTGGGGAGCGCTGTCCGGGGTCGGGACGGGGATCGGGGTCGCGTTCCTGTTCCGCGGCATGGGCAACGGGCAGCTCTCGGTCGTCGTGCCGCTGAGCGATGTCGCGGGCGTGGTGGTGCCGGTCCTGTTCGGCGTGCTCCTGCTCGGGGAGCGGCCGTCGGCCACCTGCTGGCTCGGGATCGTGGCGGCCGCACCCGCGCTGTGGCTCGTCACCGGCGCCGGGACGCGGCGCGGCTCGGCCGCCGGGAGCGCCGACGGCCTGCTGTCGGGGCTCGGGTTCGCGCTGCAGTTCGTCGCGCTCGTGCCGGTGGACCCGGCGGCCGGCCTGTGGCCGCTGGTGGCGAGCCGGGTCGCGTCCGTCGCCGTCCTGGTGGTCGTGGTGCTGCGCGCGGGTGCGCGCGTGCGGATGCCGCGGCGGCTCGCGCTGGGGTGCGCGGCCAGCGGCGCGGTCGGGACGCTCGCGATCGCCTGCTACACGTTCGCGACCCGGGAGCAGCTGGTCTCGGTGGCCGTCGTGCTCTCGGCGCTGTACCCGGTGGTGCCGGTGCTGCTCGGGCTCACCGTGCTGAGGGAGCAGCTCACCCGGGGGCAGGCCGCCGGGCTCGGGCTGGCCGGGGCCGCGGTCGGTCTGATCGCGCTCGCCGGCTGAGTTCCGGTCGAATGCCGGGGAAGTGCCACCGCCGTTCCTGTTGAGCGCGGCGCCGCCGGTGTTTGGTCGTTGGCATCGCTCACGACCACCGGAGAGGAGCAAGAGATGCACACCATCGCACGTCACGTCCGCCGCGCCGGGGCCGTCCTGCTCGTCGCGGGCGCGGTGGGGCTGGGCATCGCCGCACCGGCCGCCGCGGCGCCGCAGCCCAGGGGTGAGGAGCGCTGCACCGGCCCGTTCGACGGGGTGAGCGTCTGTTATCGGCTCGACCGGGGCCAAACGCCCGACCAGACGACGGTGACCGCGATCGTGCGCGCCGAGGCCGGGCGGACCCTGCAGGGCGCTCTGGTCGCGATCGAGGCGTGCGACCCCGCCTGCAAGCCGGTCGGGGTGGAGACCGGGCGCAACGCCACCGCCGTCGACGTCACCCGGCCGTACGGGCGCGGCGTCGGCTTCTACCGCGCCAACGCCAGCTGGGTGGACGACCGTCAGCACCTGCACACCGGCGTGACCGCCGAATAGGTGCGGCGAACGGTGGAAATGGCTGGCCCGAACGGGCGACCGTCGGGGCGGATCCGTAATACCCGCCGCGGCCCCCGCGCTGAGTTCGTAGAGGACGCAGGAGAGCGGGGGGCTCGTGATGGTCTTCGGGGATCTGCTTCGCAGCCACCGGCTGCGGGCCGCGCGCACCCAGGAGGAGCTGGCCGAGCAGGCGGGCCTGAGCGTGCGGGCGCTCGGGAAGCTCGAGTCGGGGGAGACCGTCCGGCCGCGGCCGGTCACCGTGCGGCTGCTGGCGAGCGCCCTCGGGCTCACCGGGACGGAGCGGGCGGCGTTCACCGCGGCCGCGTTCGGCATCGGGCCGCTCGGCGAGGACGGCCCGCGCCACCGGGCCACCGCCTGAGGCAGCGGGGTGGCCCGCTTCAGCCGCGCCGAGCTGGAGGCCGCGCGCGAGCGCACGATCGACGACGTGCTGCCCGGCCCGGGGGACCCGCCGCTGCGGGTGCTGTTCTGCGGCATCAACCCCGGGCTGGTCTCCGCGGCCACCGGCCACCACTTCGCGCGGCCGGGCAACCGGTTCTGGCCCGCGCTGCACGGCGCCGGGTTCACCCCGCGGCTGCTCACACCCGCGGAGCAGGGGGAGCTGCCCGCGCTCGGGCTGGGCATCACGAACCTGGCGCCGCGGGCGACGGCCCGGGCCGACGAGCTCACGCCCGCCGAGCTCGTCGCGGGCGCCGGGCGGCTGAGGGAGCTGGTGGCGCGGTACCGGCCGGCGTGGCTCGCCGTCGTCGGGGTGACGGCGTACCGGCTGGCGTTCGGGGCCCCGCGGGCGGCGGTCGGGCCACAGGAGGAGCGGATCGGTGACACCGGGGTGTGGGTGCTGCCGAACCCGAGCGGGCTCAACGCCCACTGGCAGCTGCCGGGCATGATCGCGGAGTTCGCGCGGCTGCGGGCGGCGGTCGAAGCGGGGTAGCCGGCCGCCCAGGCCACGACGCGCGGGGACCGAGAGGCGACGCGCCCGGGCCGCGACTCGCCCGCATCCAGAGCGCGACTCGCCGACGCCCAGCCCGCGACTCGCCGACACCCGGCGCGCGACTCGCGGGTCAGTCGAGGGGCTGGGGCTCCTCGTCGGGCGGGGCCTCGCCCTCGCGTTCGTCGCGGTCGGCCCACTCGAGCAGCTCGTCGATCGGGAAGACGGCGTCGTCGATGCCCTCGTGCAGGTCGCCGAGCTCCGCGTATCGCGGCGGGACGGTGGCGATGGTGAAGTCGCGCGGGTCGGCGTCGTCGATCTCGTCCCACCGGATCGGGGTGGACACCACGGCCTCGGGCACGCCGCGCACGGAGTAGGCGCAGCGGATCGTGTGGTCGCGGGTGTTCTGGTTGTAGTCGACGAAGATCGACTTGGGGTCGCGGTCCTTGCGCCACCACGTCAGGTCGACGAGCTTGCAGCGGCGGGCGACCTCGCGGGCGAACGCGTGCGCGGCGCGGCGGACGTCGGCGAACCCGTGCTCCGGCGGGATCCGCACGTACACGTGCAGGCCCTTGCCGCCCGAGGTCTTCGGCCAGCCGACCGCACCCAGCTCGTCGAGCACCTCGTGGGCGACGTGCGCCACGCGGCGGACGTCGGCGTAGTCGGCTTCGGGCATCGGGTCGAGGTCGATGCGCCACTCGTCGGGCTTCTCGGTGTCGAAGCGCCGGGAGTTCCACGGGTGGAACTCGACGGTGGACATCTGCACCGCCCACACCACGTCGGCGATGTGTTGCACGCACAGCTCGTCGGCCGTGCGGTTCCAGCGGGGGAAGTGGATCCGGACGGTCTGCACCCAGTCGGGCGCGCCCTTCGGCAGCCGCTTCTGGTGCACCTTCTCACCGGTGACCCCGGTGGGGAACCGGTGCAGCATGCACGGCCGGTCGCGCAGCGCGCGCACGATGCCGTCGGAGACCGACATGTAGTACTCGGCCAGGTCGAGCTTGGTCTCCCCGCGGGCCGGGAAGTAGACCCGGTCGGGGTTGGAGATCCGCACGACCCGGTCGCCGACCTCCAGCTCGACGGCTGGCCCCGCCATCGCCGGCTCAGCGCCGCCAGGACGTGCGCTTGCGCACCGAGTGCGCCACGAGCCCGATCGCCATGACGATCGCGAGGCCGACGAGCCAGACGTTCGCGGTGTGGTTCACCAGGTTGTTGTTGGTGAAGTTGAAGACGACGAGGAGGAACACGCAGAACCAGCCGGCGATCACCATGCCGCGCGGGAAGCCGCCGTGCCAGCCCCACTCGACCGAGGGCTCCTCCTCGGGGTCGACCTCCGGCCGACGCGCCAGCTCACGGGTGTTCCTCGCCACCGAAGTCCTCCTGGTCCGCCTGAACTACGGCCCTCATCGTCGCACAACACGGCGCCGGGGATGATGGACGGTGATGACCAGTCGCTCCGTCGTCGTGCTGGGGTCCACCGGCTCCATCGGCACGCAGGCACTCGAGGTCGTCGCCGCCCACCCGGACCGGTTCACGGTCGCGGGCCTCGCGGCCGGCGGCCGGGACACCGACCTGCTGGTACGGCAGGTGCGGGAGCACCGCGTGCCCCGGCTCGCCGTCGCGAGCCACGACACCGCCGCCGAGCTGCGCGAGCGGCTCCCCGGCGTCGAGGTGCTGGCCGGGCCGGACGCGGCGACCGAGCTCACGGCCACCGCGGGCGCTGACACCGTGCTCAACGGGATCACCGGCTCCGTGGGGCTCGGGCCCACGCTGGCCGCGCTCGCCTCCGGCGCCACCCTCGCGCTCGCCAACAAGGAATCGCTGGTGGCCGGCGGATCGCTGGTCACGGGCGCCGCCGCGCCGGGCCAGATCGTGCCGGTCGACTCCGAGCACTCCGCGCTCGCCCAGTGCCTGCGCGGAGGGCGGACCGACGAGGTCGAGCGGCTGGTGCTCACCGCGTCCGGCGGCCCGTTCCGCGGGCGGCGGCGCGAGGAGCTCGCGGACGTCACCGTGGACGAGGCGCTCGCCCACCCCACGTGGGCGATGGGCACGGTCATCACGATCAACTCGGCGACACTGGTCAACAAGGGCCTCGAGGTCATCGAGGCGCACCTGCTGTTCGGGGTGCCCTACGAGCGGATCGACGTGGTCGTGCACCCGCAGTCGATCGTGCACTCGATGGTGACGTTCACCGACGGCTCCACGCTCGCCCAGGCCAGCCCGCCGGACATGAAGCTGCCGATCGCGCTCGCCCTCGGCTGGCCGGACCGGCTCACCGGCGCCGCCCCGCCCTGCCGCTGGGACGCCGCGCAGAGCTGGACGTTCGAGCCGCTGGACGACGACGCGCTCCCCGGCGTGCGGCTGGCCAGGGCGGCCGGCGCGGCCGGCGGGAGCGTGCCCGCGGTGTTCAACGCCGCGAACGAGGAGGCCGTCGCCGCGTTCGTGGCCGGCGAGCTGCCCTTCGCCGGCATCTTCGAGGTGCTGGAGGAGGTGCTCGACGCGGCCGACGGCTGGACCGCCGACCCCGCTACCGTGGCGGACGTGCTGGCGGCGGAGGAATGGGCGCGGGCGCGCGCGGGCGAGCTCGCGGCGTCGCGGAGGAAGGCGCTCCCGAGGGGAGCGGGGCTGTCATGATGTTCGTGCTCGGGATCCTGCTGCTGTTCGCCGGGATCATGTTCTCGGTGGCCTGGCACGAGCTCGGCCACTACCTGGCGGCGCGCAAGTTCGGCATCAAGGTCCCGGAGTTCTTCGTCGGGTTCGGCAAGACGCTGTGGTCGCGCCAGGTCGGCGAGACGGAGTTCGGCGTCAAGCTGATCCCGCTCGGCGGCTACGTCCGCATGATCGGCATGCTGCCGCCGGCCAAGGGCGAGACGCTGGGCCGCAGCCGCCGCACCGGCCCGTTCCAGGGCCTCATCGACGACGCCCGCAGGCAGTCGGCGATGGACGTCCGGCCCGAGGACGCGCACCGGCAGTTCTACACGCGCGCCCCGTGGAAGCGGATCGTCGTGATGGCGGCGGGGCCGTTCCAGAACCTGATCCTCGCGGTGGTGCTCTTCGCGATCGCGATCATGGGGATCGGGGTGCCGACGAACAGCACCACGATCGCGACGGTCAGCGAGTGCGTCCTCCCCGCGTCGGCCCCGGCCACCGACGTGTGCCCCGCCGACGCCCCGCCCAGCCCGGCCGCGGCGGCCGGGCTGCGACCCGGCGACAAGATCGTGGCCTTCAACGGCGCGCCCGTGGTGGAGAACGACTGGCGGGCCCTGCAGGAGGCCATCCGCGCCGCCTCCGGCACCGTCACGATCACGGTGGAGCGCGGCGGCGAGCGGCTCGACCTCACCCCCACGCTGATCCGCACCGAGGCCCGCGACCTCGACGACCCGGACCGCATCGTGGAGGCGAGCTTCCTCGGCGTCACCCCGGTGCGGACGATCGCGCGGCAGGGGCCCGACGCCGTGGTCGTGGCGGTCGGTGATGTGATCGTCCGAACCGGTCAGGCCATCCTCAACCTGCCCGAGCGGCTGCCCAACCTGTTCGGCTCGGCGTTCCTCGGCGCCGAGCGCGACCAGGACGGGCCGGTCGGCATCGTGGGGGTGTCGCGGATCGGGGGCGAGTTCCTGGCCTCCGCGGAGTTCACCGCCACCCAGCAGGTGCTGTTCCTGTTCAACCTGCTGGCGCTGGTGAACATCTCGCTGTTCATGTTCAACCTGCTGCCGCTGCCCCCGCTCGACGGCGGGCAGATCTTCCCCGCGCTGTGGGAGGCGGTGAAGAAGCGCATCGCGCGGATGCGCGGCCGGCCCGACCCGGGCCCGGTGGACGCGGCGAAGCTGCTGCCGATCGCCTACGTGGTGGCGCTGCTGTTCATCGGGTGGTCGGCGATCCTGCTGGTCGCCGACGTGGTCAACCCGATCCAGCTGCCGTTCTGACCGGTGGGGGTGATGCATCAGGCGGCGGTCGTGGCGATCCGTCGGGCCGACGTCCGGCCGTGGCTGTTCACCCCGCCCCACGACGCCGCTCGGCGCGGACTACCCGGAGGACGACGTTCTGGTCCGTCGTCTTCGACGACGGGGGCTTCGAGCTGCCGGCCCGAGGCCCGGTGGATGATGAGGGGCGGATCCTCGTGTGACGGTCACCGGGCCGCGGCGCCCTCCACCGAGCGGGACCACTCCTCGGCGTGGCGGCGCTGGTCCTCCACCGTGGCGAGCAGGGCGGGATCGGCCTCGGCGAAGGTGTCGACCACGTCGCTCGAGCGGGCCGGCTCGCCCATGCGGATCACGTAGACGCTGAGGCCCCCGCCCATGTCGCGCTGCATGGCGCTGGGGTAGGTGTCGAGTCGGGAGCCCTGGACGGCGACGAACCAGCCCTCCGGCTCGAGCTGCTCGCGGAACCGGACGAGCGCGTCGAACATGTCGTGGGCGCTGACCTCGAGCGCGGGCCCGGACCACTCCAGCTCCGCCCGGTACACGTCGTCCGGGCCGCGGCCGATCCACCACCAGCGGATCACCGCGCGCTGGCGCTCCTCGCCGCGGACCAGCAGCACCGGAACGGTGTCGGACCGTTCGTCGGTCGCGCGCGGGTGTGGCACCGGGCCGGGGTGGTCGCGGGCGTAGGTCTCCGAGGCGAGCACCCGCTCCAGCTCGCGGCGGATCGTCGGCACGTCGACGAACTTCGCGATCGCCGCCGTCGCCGCCGACTCCCCGGTGTCGAGGATGCCGAGCAGCAGGTGCTCGGGTCCGAGGTGCTGGTGGCCGCGCCGTCTGGCCTCGGCCTCGGCGTGCTGGAGCACGTTCCGGTAGTGCGACGTCGGGTGCAGCGGTGCGTCGTCGGTCGGCACGGCCCCCATCGTGGTCCGAAACGCGCTCCGGCGCAGGGCCGTTCGGCGATACGGGCCATCGTGGGCCTCACCACCGGTGGAGGTCGGGCCGGCGGAGGCGCCTCCCGCCGGAGGTCGTCCTGCGCGCAGGCTCGCTCCCACAGACGGGCAACGGCACCGGGCCCGAGGTCGGGCAGCGGGACCCCGAGTGGACCGGCGAGCAGGTTCGCGAACTCCTCGACGGACTCCACCGCGCTCACCGTCCGCCCGCAGGTGCCCAGCCGCCGCAGCGTGCGGGACAGCAGCAGGAGCGTGTGGGCCACCCCGGGGGCGCGCCACCACGAGCGTCGTCACGTACGGCGACTCGGGGGACGTGGCGAGCCGGTGCGAGTGCCCCTCGAAGTCGGCGAGCTCGCGCGGTTCCCGGCGGAAGTCGTAGGAGCCGATGCTGCCGCGCGGGTGGTGCACGAAGCGCCAGGTCTCGTCGTCGAGCCGGTCCAGCCGGTAGGTGAACCCGTGCTGCTCGTGGACGCCCTCGCGCAGCGGCAGCGGGTCGAGGAACCCGTCGCCGATCCCGGCGTCTGCGAGCCACCGCCGCCCGTCGGCGTCGACCAGCAGCACGGTGTGGTTGCCCCACGCCGCGTCGCCGCGGGTCGCGCGCAGCACGCCCGCCTCCGCCGTCGTCACCGGGAAGCCCGCAGCGCGCAGCAGCGCGGCGAGCCCGCCGTTCTGCTCGTAGCAGTAGCCGCCGCGCCGTCGCGTGACGATCTTGTCCAGCAGGCTCGGCTCGTCCAGGCGGATCTGCCTGCCGAGCTGGATGTCGAGGTTTCGTACGGCACGGCGCGGCGCCAGGCGCGGTGCAGTGCCACGAGGGTGGCGGCGTCTCGGCCGAGCGGGCCGGCGTAGCCGATCCGGCGGAGCATCGCGTCGAGCACCGCGGCCTCCTAACCGATAGATGACCCTCCGCTTCATCTCACAATACGGTAGGAAATCCTCCGGTTACACTCGGCGCGTGCCCGATCAGGAACGCGGCCGCGGGATGCGGGCCGACGCACGGCTCAACCGCGAACGCATCGTCGCCGCGGCGCGCGAGCTGGTCGCCGAGCACGGGCCGGACATCACCACGGAGGCGGTCGCGCGCCGCGCGCGGGTGGGCATCGGCACCGTGTACCGGCACTTCCCGGACCGCGCGGCCCTCGTGCGCGCGCTCGCGCTCGACAGCTTCCAGCGAGTGGTCGACCTGGCGCGGACCGCCGAGGACGAGGAGCCGACCGCGTGGGCGGCCCTGTCGCGCTTCGTCCTCGACGCCGCCGACGAGCTGCGGCTCGCCACGTGGCTGTCGATCTGGTTCGCGAGCACCTGGGACGAGCTGCGGGCCGACCCGGAGAACCGGCGGCTGCGGCGGCTCTTCCTGGCGATCCTCGACCGCGTCGTGCGCCGCGCCCAGCACGAGGGCGCCCTCCGCGCGGACGTCGCCGTCGACGACGTCGCGCTGCTGCTCGCCGCGCTCCTGCGGCCGATCCCCGGAATCCCACCCGCCGAGGCGCAGCGCAGCGCCCGGCGCCACCTCGTGCTGGCGCTGGACGGGCTCCGCGCCGGCGGCCCCGCCTCCCCCTTGCCCGAGCAGGGCGTCCGCATCGCCCGGACGCGCGGCGACGACTAGGTTCGAGGCGTCATGAGCGACAGCACCCCGCTGGGGGACTTCCTCAGAGCGCGGCGCGAGGCCGTCACGCCGCGGGACGTGGGGCTGCCCGGGCACGGCCGCCGCCGGGTGCGGGGGTTGCGCCGCGAGGAGGTCGCCATGCTCGCCGGCGTGAGCGCCGACTACTACGTGCGCCTCGAACAGGGCCGCGAGTCCAGCCCTTCGCTCCAGGTGCTCGACGCGATCGCCGCCGCCCTCCGCCTCGACGGCGACGCCCACGACCACCTGCGCCGGCTCGCCCGGGCGCCCCGGGAGCGGCGGAGCGCCCCGGCCGGCCCCGACCAGGTCAGCCCGCAGCTGTTCGAGCTGATCGACGGCTGGCCCGACACGCCCGCCTTCATCCTGGGGCCGGCCCTCGACGTCCTGGCGCACAACGCGCTCGCCGCGGCCCTGCACAGCGGGTTCGAGCGGTTCGACAACCTCGCCCGCATGGTCTTCCTGGACCCGGCCGGGCGGACCTTCTACCGGGACTGGGAGCAGGCCGCGGACTCGTCCGTGGCCGAGCTGCGCGCCGCGTACGGCCACGACCCCGGCTCCCCGCGGATCGCCGAGGTCGTCGACCTGCTCCGCGCGGGGAGCCCGGAGTTCGCCGAGCGGTGGGCGCGGCACGAAGTGATGCGCAAGACCCGGCAGGCGAAGCGCCTCGCCCACCCGGACGTGGGCGAGCTGGACATCCGACTCCAGGCCTTCCGCGTCAACGACGCCCCGCACCAGCAGCTCGTCGTCTACCAGGCCGCACCGGCCGGCGCCGCCGCCGTGGCCTTCGCCGAGCTGCGGGCCCGCGCCGCGCGGCAGGACGAGGCGCGCAGCAGCGCTCGATGATCCGACGAACGGCGCGTTCGCCCGATGGGTTTCGACGAACGCGCCGTTCGCCGGAACGCGTGGGAGCCGGTCAGGCGGCGAGCAGGTGCCCCGCCCCCGGGACCTGCGGCGGCAGGCCCAGTTCGGTGAGGATCCGGTGCGCCGTGGCCGTCGCCGCGGACAGGACGGGCAGCCCGGCCTCGGCCTCGATCGCCTCGACCGACTCCAGCGAGGGCATCTGCACGCACGCGGAGACCACGAGCGCGTCGGCGCCGGTCAGGTCGAGCTTGCGCCAGTGCTCGCGCAGGTCGGCGGGGTCGAGGCGGGCGACGGCGAGGTTGTCGGGCACCTCGAGCGACAGGGCGTCGGTGACCTCGACGCCCGCGTCCTCCAGGTAGGCCACCACCAGCTCGGTGAGCGGCTTCAGGTACGGGGTGATGATCGCGACCTTGCGCGCGCCGAGTGCCGCGATCCCCGACAGCAACGCGCCCGCGCTGGACACGACCGGTGCCTGCGCGCCCTCGGCGCGCAAAGCGGCCCTGATCGTCTCCTCCGCGGTGCAGTGGTAGCCGGGGCCCTGGGCCATGATCGCGACCAGGCAGGCGGTGGCGACCACGTCGGGACGGACGTCCGCCAGCTCCGCGGCCGCCCGCTCGGCCTGCGCGTTCATGGCCCGCAGCTGCTCGGGCGTCACGTGCTGCATGCGCGCCCGCGCCGAGTGGAAGACGAACCGGTCCCGCGGGTGTTCCCGCTCGCGGGCGGCGAGCATCCGGGGCAGCTCGGTCTCCATCGTGCGGTTCGAGCTCGGGACGATCATCCCGACGTGGTGCGTGCCCATGCTCAGCGCCTGCCCGCGGGGCGCATCTCCGGCACGGTCAGCTCGCCCGCGTCGACGATGAGTTCGTCGTCGAGGTACAGCGAGCAGCCGCGCATGGGGATGTCGAAGTGGCAGGGGGTGTCGTTGGGGCCGCCGAGCTCGTTGTTCGGGCCGATGGAGAACATGACGTTGCCGT
>Ga0310823_100123_pt1 | contig 108900 bp, 97 predicted proteins | sample P4_ome_3_FD_201316 | JGI IMG/M metagenome (GOLD analysis project Ga0310823, IMG submission 201316) | Sorghum-adapted microbial communities from Joint BioEnergy Institute, Emeryville, California, United States - P4_Day56_Rep3 | ecosystem: Engineered > Bioreactor > SSF (Solid state fermentation) >...
GCACCGAAGCCCTGCGCTGCCTCAAACGACGCCTCGCCCGAATCGTGTTCAACACCCTCAAGAACAACACCCAAGCCGCCACCGCGAACGACTACGCGGCCGCGGCTTGACATAGGAGAAACGCATGTGCCGGAGCATCCACACGCTGCACAACCTCGCCCCCGCGGTCACCTCCGAGGAGGTGCACGCCGCCGCGCTGCAGTACGTGCGCAAGATCGCCGGGACGACGAAGCCGTCCAAGGCGAACCAGGCGGCGTTCGACCGGGCCGTCGAGGAGGTCGCGCACGCGACGGCCCACCTCCTGGAGAGCCTGGTCACCTCGGCTCCCCCGAAGGACCGCGAGGCCGAGGCCGCCAAGCGGCGCGCCCGCGCCCAGGTGCGCTACGCACGGGCCGCTGCGCCCGACGCCGCAGCCGCTCAGGCGGCCGCACCCGCCTGAGCGGAGCTCGCCCGATCCGCGCCCGATCCGCCCCGTCTGAGGTGCCTTAGGTACGCCTCAGGCCGCACCCGCGCGTCAGAACCGGTCATCCGACCGATCCGCCCAGCCCGGCCTCAGCACGAGTGTTGAGGCATCGAGAGGGAGGGCCATCATGACCACGCTGTGGGGACCCGCGTACGACGCGGAGATCGAGTACCGGACCGCGGCCCTCGTGGACGCGGCCCGACGCCGGCCGTCCCGTCGCGCGGAGCGCCGATCGCGCCGCGCGTCGGGCCCGGCCGCGGGCACGGCCGTCGCGAACCGCACGGCCGTCGCCAACCGCACGGCCGTCGCCGCGCCGCGTCACCAGCCCGCACCGTCGGGGCTGCTCGCGACCGGCGCCGCGACGTATCGGCGGTGACGCACGTCGGTGACGACTGACACCATCGGGGGCATGCCGACCCAGGGACCGTTCGTCGCCCGCGAGGCCGAGGTCGGGCGCCTCGTCGCCGCCCTCGACCGCGCCGCGGCCGGCGACCCCGGCGTCGTCCTCCTCGGGGCGGATGCCGGTGTCGGCAAGACGCGGCTGCTCGCGCACGTCGCCCGGATCGCCGCGGAGCGGGGGGCCACGGCGGTCACGGCGGCGTGCGTGGACCTCGGCGAGGTGGGCCTGCCCTACCTGCCGTTCGCGAGCGCCCTGGGCCAGCTCCACGGCACGCCCTCCACGCGCGAGGCGGTCGAGGAGGTCGCCCGCACCCGGCCCGCGCTCGCGCGCCTGCTGCCCGCGCTCGGCGCGCCCGCCGGCCACGTCGAGGACGAGACCGGCCGCCTGCAGCTCTTCGACGGCATCGCGGCCGCCCTCGCCGCGGTCGCCACGCCCGAGGCGCCGCTGCTCCTGGTGATCGAGGACCTGCACTGGGCCGACCCCTCGACCCGCGACGTCCTGCGCTACCTCGCCTCCCGCCTGCGCGACGAGCGGCTCCTCGTCGTCGGCTCCTACCGCACCGACGACCTGCACCGCACGCACCCGCTGCGCCCGTTCCTGTCGGAGATGTGGCGCCACCCGCGCGTCGACCGGCTCGACCTCGCCCCCTTCACGCCCGCCGAGCTGCGCACCTTCGCCGCCGCGGTGGCGGGCACACCCCTCGACGACGACGAGCTCGAGCAGGTGCTCGAGCGCTCCGAGGGCAACGCCTACTTCGCGGAGGAGCTCATCGAGGCCGGCTCCGCCCGCGCCCTGCCCTGGTCCCTCGCCGAGGTGCTCCGCTCGCGCGTCGAGCGCCTCGCACCCGAGGTGCAGCAGCTCGCGCGCGTCGCGTCGGTGGCCGGGCCGGTCGTGCGCGAGTCGCTGCTGCGCGCGGTCGCGGCGGTGCACTGCGACGGCGACCCCGACCACCTCCTGCGCGAGGCGGCCGCCGCGAACGTCCTCGGCTTCGACAAGGGCCGCGTCGCGTTCCGGCACGCGCTGCTCGCCGAGGCCGTGTACGCCGACCTCCTCCCGGGCGAGCAGGTCCGCCTGCACGAGGCCTACCGGGACGCGATCCTCGCCGACCCGTCGCTCGCCTCCGCGGCCGTGCTCGCCTTCCACGCCAAGCGCTGCCAGGACCTGCACACCGCGCTCACGGCCTCGCTGCGCGCCGCGGACGAGGCCGCCGCCGTCGTCGCCCCGCACGAGGAGCACCGGCACCTCGAGACCGCTCTGCGCCTGTGGTCGTCCGTGCCCGACGCCGAGGCGGTCACCGGCCGTACGCGCGTCGCCGTGCTCGAGCAGGCCGCGAGCGCGGCCAGCCGCTCCGGGAACTTCGCGCGCGCCGTCGCGCTCGGCCGGGAGGCGGTCGCCGAGCCCGGCCTCGACCCGCTGCTGCGCGTCCACCTGCGCGTCGTCCTCGCCCGGCACCTGCTGGGGCTGGAGCGCGAGCGGGCGGCGCACGAGCAGGCCGAGCTCGCCCTCGCCGAGCTGCCCGACGACGCCCCGGCCGCCGACCGGGCGTGGGCCCTCGCGATGCACGCCCGCACGAGCCTCGTCATCGACCGCGACGACGACGCCCGGGAGAGCGCGACGCGCGCCGCCGCCGAGGCCGACGCCGCCGGGGACGCGGGGGCCGCGGCCGACGCGCTCGCGACGCTCGCGATCCTCGTCGTCGACGACCCGGACGAGGCCGCGCGCCTGCTCATCGGGGCCCGTGACCGCGCCCGCGCCGCCGGGGACCTCGTCACCGAGCAGCGCTGCCAGCACAACCTGCTCACCACGTACTACTACGCGGGCCGCCTCGAGGACGCCGCCGCGACGCTCGAGGCGGGCCTGGCCCGCGCGCGCGAGACCGGGCTCGAGTGGTCCGAGTTCGGCATGTCCCAGCGGTTCTTCGGGCGCCTCGTCCAGTACTGCCGCGGAGACCTGAGCGTCCCGGAGCCCATCGGCCCCGGGCACCCCGTGTCGCGCGCCGCGCAGCGGGACACCGCGCTCGAGCCGCTCGTCGCGGTGTTCGACGCCGTCTCGCTCTACTCCGCCGTCGCGCGGGGGGACGAGGACGCGATCGAGCGCGGGCGCGCGCTGCGACCGATGTGGGAGCGGGACAGCCAGATCGCCCTGCTCTCCGGCGGCCCCACGATCGACGCGCTGACCTGGGCCGGCCGCCGCGACGAGGCGGTCACGCTCGCCACCGAGCTCATCGAGCACCTCGGCCGCACCTGGGACGACTACTTCCTCGCCGGGATCTGGCTCGCCGCCCTGGCGATCGCGGCACTGGCCGACGGCGCGGAGGTCGACCGGCGCGCCGGCGTCGACCCGGCACTCAAGGTGCGGCACGGCGACGAGCTCCTCGAGCGCGCCCACGCAACCGCCGAGCGCGGGCGCCCGCGCGGGGGCCGGCTCGGGCCCGAGGGCGTGGCGTGGCTGCGCCGCGCCGAGGCGGAGCACTCGCGGCTCGTCGGGGAGAACTCCCCCGAGCGGTGGCGGGCCGCGGTGGAGGCCTTCGGCTACGGGTACCGCTACGAGGTGGCCCGCAGCCGGTGGCGGCTCGGCGAGGCGCTCCTGACGGCCGGCGACCGGGACGGCGCGCGCGCCGAGCTCGAGGCCGCGCGCGCGGAGGCCGCCGCGATGGGCGCCCGCCCCCTGCTCGACGCCGTGACCGAGCTCGTCCGCCGGGCGCGCCTCGAGCACGCAGGGCCGCGCGACGACCTCCTCACCGAGCGCGAGGCCGAGGTGCTCGAGCTCGTCGCGCAGGGCCTGACGAACCGGCAGATCGGCGAGCGGCTGTTCATCAGCGGCAAGACCGTGAGCGTGCACGTGTCCAACGTGCTCGCCAAGCTCGGCGTGACGAGCCGGGCCGAGGCCGTCGCCGTCGCGCACCGCCGCGGCCTGCTCGCGGGCTGACGCGCCGCGCCGCCCGCGCCGCCCAGGGCACCGGGGGCATCCGGCGGCGGCCGGCGGCGGCCGCTCCTGTCGACGGCGTCGGCACCCGCGCCTAGCGTGAGCCCATGGCGGCGACAGCACCGGCGACCGAGCTGGAGGTGCGCGGCCGGACGGTGCGCGTGACCAGCGCCGACCGCGTCGTGTTCCCGAAGCTCGGGATCACCAAGCTCGAGGTCGTCGAGTACTTCGTCGCCGTGGGCGACGGGATCCTCGGCGCGCTCCTGCACCGGCCCACGACGCTCGAGCGCTGGCCCAAGGGCGTCTTCGAGGGGGCCGTCATGGCCACCCGCGCCGACAACCGGGGCGACGCGTTCTACCAGAAGCGCGTTCCGCAGGGCGCGCCCGACTACGTCGAGACCGCCACGATCGCGTTCCCGAGCGGGCGCACCGCCGACGAGATCGCACCGACCGAGCTCGCCGTCGTCGCCTGGGCCGCGAACATGGGCACGATCACCTTCCACCCGTGGCCGGTGACCCGCGACGACGTCGACTCCCCCGACCAGCTGCGCATCGACCTGGACCCCCAGCCCGGCACCGACTTCGCCGACGCCGCCCGGGTCGCACCGCACGTGCGCGAGATCCTCCACGAGATGGGCATGGAGGGGTACCCGAAGACGTCGGGCGGCCGCGGCCTGCACGTCTTCGTCCCCATCGAGCCGCGCTGGACGTTCACGCAGGTGCGGCGGGCCACCATCGCGCTGGGCCGCGAGCTGGAGCGGCGCCTCCCCGACGAGGTCACCATCAAGTGGTGGAAGGAGGAGCGCGGCCGGAAGATCTTCGTCGACTACAACCAGATGGCCCGCGACCGGACCATCGCGTCGGCGTACTCGCTGCGCCCCAATCAGCGCGCCACCGTGTCGACGCCGCTGCGCTGGGAGGAGGTCGCGGACGTCCACCCCGACGACTTCACGCTGCGCACCGTCCCCGCGCGGTTCGCCGAGGTGGGCGACCTGTACGCCCCGCTGGTCGCGGGCGCGCAGCCCCGGTACTCGATCGAGCCGCTCCTCGAGCTCGCCGACCGGGACGAGCGCGAGCACGGGGCCGGCGACCTGCCCTACCCGCCCGAGTACCCGAAGATGCCGGGCGAGCCCAAGCGCGTGCAGCCGAGCCGCGACCGCGACCGCAAGCGCTGAGCGGCCCCGCGGCTCAGGCCGCGGGGGCCGGCCCCGAGCTGTGCCGCACGACGAGCTCGGTGGGGAGCACCACGTGCGCGGGCTGGCTGTCGTCCCCGGCCCGGTGCCGGGCGATCGCGGCGGTGAGCTCCGCGGCCGCCGCGCGGCCCTTGGCGACGACGTCCTGACGGACCGTCGTGAGCGCGGGCCGGGCGCGCCGCGCGATCTGCGCGTCGTCGAACCCGACGACCGACACGTCGCGCGGCACCTGCAGGTCGAGGTCCTGGGCGGCGCGCACCGCGCCCCACGCGAGGGTGTCGGAGAAGCAGAGGATGCCCGTCGGGCGGTCGTCGGTGTCGAGGAGGAGGCGGCCGCCGTCGTACCCCTCGCGGTCCGTGTTCTCGCGGACCTGCACCGCCGTCACGCGCACGCCCGCCCCGGTGAGCACCTCGGTCCACGCGGCCACGCGCTCGCGAGAGACGAAGTCGCCGCCCGCCGTGGCCGGGTCCGCGACGACGCCGTGCGGCCCCGCGAACGACACCGTGAGCAGGCCGACGTGCCGGTGGCCGAGGGCCACCAGGTGCTCGGCGCCCTGCCGCCCGCCCGAGCGCTCGTCGAGGGTCACGCTGCCGGCGCCCGGCGTGGGCTCCCGGTCGACGAACACCAGGGGCAGGCGGCGGCGCACCAGCCAGTCCAGGGCGGCCGCGCCGTCGGGGCACGCGTAGACGAGCGCGCCGTCGATCGGCACGTCCCGCGCGGGGATCGTGTCCGCCGAGCCGTACAGCGGCAGCAGCGTCACCGCCAGGCCCGTCGGCGCGAGCTCCTCCGCCACCGCGCCGAAGAAGCGGGTGGCGACGTCGTCGCGGAACGCGGTGCCCATCGAGTCCGTCAGCAGGATCCCGACGGCGCCCGTGGTGCCCCGGGCGAGCGCGCGCGCCGCGGGGTCGGGGCCGACGTAGCCGAGCTCGGCCGCGGTGGCGAGGATCGTCTCCCTCAGCGACGCCGACAGCTGGTCCGGGCGGGAGAAGGCGTTCGACACCGTCATGCGGCTGACGCCCACCCGGTCGGCGATCGTCTGCAGCGTCACGCGTGCCATGCGCCCTCCTTCCGTGCCGACGACCAGCGTAGGGGTTCATGGCTGCGCTCCCACCGCGTTCGGTCCCCGCGACCGGGCGAACCTCCCGGGGCCGGCGCCCGGCGGACCCGCTCAGCGGTCGGCGCGCAGGACCGCCGCGCAGGCGCCGTCCGCCGCGAGGTCGACGTCGGCGAGCACGTCCGCCGCGCGGGCGCGGCCCAGGTTCCAGTCGGCCGGCCCGACGGGCGCCGCCACCCGGCGCCCGTCGAGCAGGCACGAGCGCAGCGGCTCGTCGAGCGCGGCCGCGGCGGGCACGGCGTCCGCGGAGAGCCCGCGCAGGTAGCCCACGTCCAGCTGCACCGCCAGGTCCGCGTGCGCGTTGTGCCGCAGCACGAGCGCGTCCGGGTTCACGAGCGCGAGGGCGAGCATGCTCGCCGCCGCGACGCCCACCACGGCGCGCGGGAGCCACTCGCCGCGCCAGCGCGCGCCCGCCACCATGACGAGCAGGAACACCACGCCGAGCGCCGCCTCGACCGCGAGCACGAACACCCGGAGCCGGGTCAGGCCGTACGCCTCGACGTACAGGTTCATCCGGACCAGCGCCGACACGACGACGCCGAGCGTGCCCACGCACATCGCGCCGAGCGCGGCCGCGGTCGCCACGCGCTCGGTCCGCGTGGCGCGCGGCGCGCGACGGGCCGCGAGCGCGACGACGAGCAGGGCGAGCACCGTGACCGCCATGAGCTGACCGAAGCCGCTGCGCGCGTACTCGGCGTAGGTCAGCCCCGCGCTGCGCAGGACGTGCTCGTGCCCGCCCAGCAGCGCGCTCACCTGCAGCCCGATGAAGCCCAGCACGAGCGCCGCGAGCGACGCGACCGGCAGCAGCCACTCCCCCAGCCCCGCGGGCCGCGGGCGCGCCGGGCGCAGGTCGCCCCACGCCGGCGGCGCGGCCGCCAGGTGCAGCGTCGCGGCCGCGACCGCCGCCACCATCGCCCCGACGGCCAGGCGCGCGGGCAGCAGGTCGAGGTCGATCCCGGCCAGGTACGCGGCGAACACACCGTCCGCGCTCGCGAGCAGGGCGCCGAAGACGCCGAGCAGCACGGCCGTCACGGCCACGCTGCGCGCCGCGGCGAGCATCTGTCGCCGCCGGCCGCCCAGGCCGGCGACGCCGCGGCTCACCCACGGCAGGGCTCGCACGAACCCGGCGAGCCCGCTCAGCGGGACCGCGAGGAGGGCCGGCACCGACCGCGCGTCGGTCACCGCGACCAGGCCCGCCCCGAGCGAGCCGAGCACGCACAGCGCCACCACCCACGGGGCGTCGCGCACGGCCGTCATCGCGACGAGTGCCACCGCGGCGGCCACGAGGAGCAGGCCACCCACCGCGCGGCGCCGCCAGAGCGCGGGCACCGCCGGCAGCCACACGGCCGCACCGACCACCGCCGCGCCCAGGCCGGGCCGGTGCCCGACGAGCAGCACCGTCGCCGCCAGGCCGACGCACCCGACGGTGACGACCGCGCGCACCGGGGCGCGCCCCGCGCCCTCCGCCCAGAACGCCCGCAGCGCCTCGGCGAGCGGGCTCGGCGGGGCGGCGGCACCGAGCGGGGGCACCGCCCAAGGGTCGCGGGGACGGGCCGCGTCAGGGCCGGCGGGGGACGCGGCCGGCGGGACCGCCGGCGGGACGGGTGGGACTGCGGCGTCGCTCATGCCGTCCACGCTAGGAAGGCCCGCACCCGCGCCGCAGGCGTTGGCGGGACGGGTCCCGTGGAGGGTTCGTGCACGCCTGGCACGCCTCGTGAACGTCCCGTCCGCTGTGTGAAGACGCCCTCACGACGACGGCCCGCCCGGTGCGTCTGCACCGGACGGGCCGTCGAACCGAGCCGCCTTGGGGAATCGAACCCCAGACCTGTTCATTACGAGTGAACCGCTCTACCGACTGAGCTAAGGCGGCGTGCGCACCGGTGCGCCCGGCGAGCGGGGACTACTGTACCCAGCCCCGGCGGGCCGCTCCAAAGCGGGATTCCGCGACGCGCCCGGACGCCGCCGCCCGCACCGCGCGCTCTCGCGTTGCGCGCACCCGGCGGCCGGGCCAGGCTCGGTCCCGGGAGCGCCGTGCTCAGCGCCGAGAGGGGGCGGGCAGATGAGCGTGCGCACGACGCCGTGGCCGACCGGGGCCCCGGCGTGGATCGGGCTGACGGTCGCCGGCCTGGGGGCCGCCACCGGCTTCTACGGCGACCTGCTCGGCTGGGACTTCCTCGAGGGCACCGGGCCCGACGGGCGCACCTACCTCACGGCGCTGCGCGACCGCCGGCCCGTCGCCGGCCTCGGGCAGCCCGCCGACCCCGCGACCCCCGCGCAGTGGACGGTGTTCCTCGCCACCGACGACGCCGCGCGCGACGCCCGGGCCGCGGCCGACGCGGGCGGCGCCGTCGTCGTCGCCCCCACCCCGGCCGGCACCTCGGGGACCGCCGCCCTGCTGACGGACCCGACGGGCGCCGTCGTCGGCCTGTGGCAGGCGGGCGACCACCTCGGCGTCACGCTCACCGACGTGCCGGGCGCGCCCGCCTGGTGCGAGCTCGTCACGCCCGACCTCGCCGCAGCCCAGGCGTTCTACGCGGGCGTGCTGCGCGTGCGGCTCGAGCCGGTGCCCGGCCCGGCCACGTACCTGTCCGTGGTCACGGACGAGGGCCCCGTCGCGGGCCTGCGCGAGCCCCGCCCCGACGACGACGCCGCGCCGCACTGGCTCGCCTACCTCGCCGTGGCCGACGTCGACGCCGCGGTCGAGGTCGCCCTCGGCCACGGCGGGGTCGCCGAGGTCCCCGCGGCCGACACCCCGCTCGGGCGCGTCGCCGTGCTGCGCGGCCCCTCGCGCGAGCGGTTCGCGCTGCTCGACGCGACCGAGGAGGACTGAACCCCGCCGGTCAGCCGCGCGCGGTCAGCAGCTCGCGCCACCCTCGGGCAGCACGCCCTCCAGCAGGTAGCGCTCCACGACCTCGTCCACGCACCGGCCCGCGCGGCCGTACGCCGTGTGCCCCTCGCCCTCCCACGTCAGCAGCTCGGCGGACTCCAGCTGCTCGGCGAGCCGCACGGACCACTCGTACGGGGTCGCGGGGTCGCCGGTCGTCCCGACGACGAGGATCGGCGCGGCACCCGAGGCGTGCAGCTCCCGGCGCTCGCCCGTCGCCTGGAACGGCCAGGTCTCGCAGCCGACCGCCATCCCGAACTCGCGCGCGAAGGTCGGGGCGACCTCCGCGATCCGCGCGGTGAAGGCGACCATCTCGTCGTAGTCACGCACGACCATCGGGTAGTCGAGGCAGTTGATCGCGTTGAACGCCAGCATGCTGTTCGAGGTGTACCGTCCGTCCGGGGTGCGGTCGAGGTAGAAGTTCGCGAGCTCGAGGAGCGTCGCCCCCGTCCCCTCGTTGATCGCCTCGTCCAGCGCGAACGTCAGGTACGGCCACGAGCCGTCGTCGTACAGGGTCACGACGATCCCGTACCAGGCGAGCGTGCCGTTCACCTCGGAGCTCCCCGCCGGCAGCGGGTCGGCCTCCGCACGCGCCACGAGGTCCGCGACCTGCGCCATGCCGGCGTCGACGGTCCCCGTGAGCGGGCACGCGGACGACTGCTGGCAGTCGGTGACGTAGGCACGCAGCGACTTCTCGAAGCCGATCGCCTGCCCGATCGACAGGTCGTCGTTGCTCATCGACGGGTCGAGCGCGCCGTCGAGCACCAGCCTGCCCACGTTCTGCGGGTACAGGTCCGCGTACGTGGCACCGAGGAACGTGCCGTACGAGTAGCCCAGGTAGTGCAGCTTCTCGTCGCCGAGCACGGCGCGCAGCAGGTCCATGTCCCGCGCGGAGCTGACCGTGTCGACCTCGCCCAGCAGCGGCCCCGTCTCCTCCAGGCACGCCTCGCCGAGCCGGCGGACCAGCTCGCGCGCGGCCTCGACGTCCTCCTGGCTCTCGATCGGGTGGTCCGTGGTGAAGAACTCGTCGACGAACGCGTCGTCGCCGCAGCTGACCGCGCTCGACCGGCCCACGCCGCGCGGGTCCCAGCCGACCACGTCGTAGGCGTCGAGGACGTCGTCGCCGATGACCCAGCTCACCGCCGAGTCGAGGAAGTCGATGCCCGACGAGCCCGGGCCGCCCGGGTTGGTCAGCAGCGAGCCGATCCGCTCGTCCGCGCCGCCTCGCGCCGGTGCGCGCTTCACCGCGAGCTCGATCGTGCCCGCCGTCGGGTCGTCCCAGTCCAGCGGCGCCGCGACCGTGGCGCACTCGTACCCCGAACCGCAGTCGGTCCACTCGACGGTCTGGCCGTAGAACGCCTCGAGGCCGCCCGACGGGTCGACCGTGGGCGCGGACGTCCCGGTGGGCGTGGCGTCCGGCGTCGTCTGCTCCTTGCCGGCGACGCACCCGGCGAGCAGGAGCGCGGACGCGGCGAGCAGCGCCACCCCGCGGGTCGCGGGGCGGAGGCGGACGGGACGGTGGCGGGCATCGCGACGGGCGCTGGGCACGGGCTCCACCGTAACGGCTCCCGTCAGCCCTGCGGGCGCAGAGCGACCGCCATCGCCTCCATCGCGAGCAGCGGGGCCACGTTGCCCTCGAGGCGCTCGCGGGCCTCCGCGATCGCGTCCATCCGGCGGATCGTCTGCTCCGGCGTGGACTCCGCCGCGAGCCGCCGCACCTCCGCCTCCTCGGCCGCGTTGACGAGCTCGACGTCCGCGCCCAGCTGGACCACGAGCACGTCCCGGTACAGCGAGAGCAGGTCGACGAGCGAGCGGTCCAGCACGTCCCGCTGCGCCCGCGTCGCGCGCCGCTTCTGCTCCTCCTCCAGCTGGCGCACCTGCGCCCGCAGCGACGGCGGCAGCTGCGCGCCGTCCTCCGCGCCCAGCGTGCGCAGCAGCTCCGCGCGCTCGGCGGCGTCGCGGTCCGCGGTCGCCGCCTTCGCCTCCGCCGTGGCGACCTCGACGAGCTCGGCCGCGGCCAGCACCGCGTCGCCCACGCCCCGGATGCGCGCGGCGAGCCGCAACGTCGTGCTGCGGCGCTCCCACGCGGCCGGGTCGAGCGCGAGCCGGCGCGCCAGGCCCACGTGGCACTGCGCGGCCCGCGCCGCGGCGTCGGCCACCGCCGGGTCGACGCCGTCCCTCGCCACCAGCAGCGCCGCCACGTCCGCGACCGGCGGGACGCGCAGCACCACGCCCCGGCAGCGCGAGCGGATCGTCACGACGACGTCCTGCGGGCTCGGCGCGCACAGCAGCCACACCGTCCGCGGCGGCGGCTCCTCGATGGCCTTGAGCAGCACGTTCGAGGTCCGCTCCGTCATGCGGTCGGCGTCCTCGAGCACGATGACCCGCCACCGGCCGCCCGCCGGCGCGCGCGACGCCGTGCCGATGAGGTCACGCACCTCGGCGATGTTGAGCACCACCTTGTCCGTCGCCACCACCGTGACGTCCGCGTGCGTGCCGGCCATCGTCGTCGTGCAGTCCTGGCACCGGCCGCACCCGCCGTCCGGGCACTGCAGCGCCGCCGCGAACGCGCGCGCCGCCACCGAGCGCCCCGACCCCGGTGGGCCGGTCAGCAGCCACGCGTGCGTCATGGCCGCCGGGTCCTCCACCGCGGCGCGCAGCACCGCCACGGCGTCCGGCTGGCCGACGACGGCGTCCCACACGCTCATGCGGGCACCCTCAGCAGCCCCGCGAGCCGCGCGCGGACCGCCGTCGCGATCGCGTCCGGCGGCTGCGCGGCGTCGACCACGAGCCAGCGGTCCGGGTCGGCCGCCGCCCGGTCGAGGAACGCCTGACGGGTCCGGGCGTGGAACTCCACCCCCGCGCGCTCCAGGCGGTCCGGCTCGCCCGTGAGGCGCGCCAGGCCGACGGCCGGGTCGAGGTCGAGCAGCACCGTGAGGTCGGGGAGCAGGCCCTCCACGCCCCACAGGTTGAGGCGCTCCACGGCCTCCGCCCCGAGGCCGCGGCCCACGCCCTGATAGGCGACCGACGAGTCGAGGAAACGGTCCGTGAGCACCACCGCGCCGCGCTCGAGCGCCGGGCGCACCACCGTCGCCACGTGGTGGGCGCGGTCCGCCGCGTAGATGAGGGCCTCCGCGCGCGGCGCCACGTGGTCGCCGTGCATGACGACCCGCCGCAGCTCCGCGCCCAGCGGCGTGCCCCCGGGCTCGCGCGTCGTCACGACCTCGCGCCCCTGCGCGGCCAGCCACTCGCCGAGCAGGCGTACCTGCGTCGTTTTCCCGACGCCGTCGCCGCCCTCGAACGAGACGAAGGTGCCGGGGTACGCGCGCGAGGCCGGGCCGACGTCGGGCAGCGGGAGGTCGGGCGGGGTCACGGCGTCAGGCTAGCCGGGCGCGAGGACAGCGGGTCGCGGTGCCGCGGGGCGGCGTGCAGCGGGCCCCCGGCAGCCGTGCCGCGGGGCGGCGTGCTGCGGTGCCGCGTGCAGCGGTGCCGCGTGCAGCAGGGCACCCGGCGGCCGTCACTCGCCCGCGTAGGCGACGCCGACCTGGCGGCGGATCTCGTCCATCGTCCGCATCACCTCGAGGCTGTTCTCGAGCGTGATGACCGGCGACTCCGTCTCGCCCGCGGCGATCCGGCGCGCGACCTCGGCCGCCTGGTACTGGAAGCCGCCGTCGACCTCCTTGTAGAAGTCCCAGGTCGAGCCGTCGTTGCGGATCAGGCTGAAGGACGTCGGCCGGTAGAAGTCGCCGTCCACCTCGATGCGGCCCTCGAGGCCGAAGATCACCGCCGTCGTCGCGGTCTTCGCGAACGACGTCGTGTGCAGCGACGCCTGCACGTCCGGGCCGAAGCCCAGCGCGATCGAGATCTGGGCGTCCACGCCCGTCGGCGCGAGCGAGCCGACCGCCGAGACGCGGTCCGGCACGCCGAGGATGTCGTGCGCGAAGCTCACCGGGTACACGCCCAGGTCCAGCAGCGCACCGCCCGCCAGCCGCGGGTTGTGGATCCGGTGCTCCGCGGGCAGGTGGGCGAACGGCTGACCGTGGTCGGCGATGAGGCCCACCGGCCGGCCGATGTCGCCGCGGCGCACCATCTCGCGCAGCGCGACCACGTGCGGCAGGAACCTCGTCCACATGGCCTCCATGCAGAACACGCCGGCCGCGCGGGCCGCGTCCACGACCTCGCGCGCCTCGGCCTCGTTCCGCGTGAACGCCTTCTCCACGAGCACGTGCTTGCCCGCCGCGATCGCGAGCAGCGCGTGCTCCTTGTGCTCCGAGTGCGGCGACGCGACGTAGACCGCCTCGACGTTCGGGTCCTCCACGAAGGACCGGTAGTCCCCGTACGCGGCCGGGATGCCGTACTCGGCCGCGAAGGCCGACGCGCGCTCGGCGCTGCGCGACCCCACCGCGACGAGCTCACCGCGGGTGTAGCCCTGCACCGCGCGGGCGAACACGTGGGCGATGCCGCCCGGGGCGAGGATCCCCCAGCGGAGCGGGGGCGCGGTGCGCGGGTCCTCGGCGTGGATGGAGGCCTGGGTCGTCGTCGACGTCATGACCGCAGGCTAGTGCGTGCCCGGGGTCGTGGAGACCCACCGGGTCTAGCCTCGGGCGCGTGGGTGCGGGTGTGCTGTTCTGCGGGCTGGCGACCCTCGACGTCGTCCAGACGGTCGACCGGGTGCCGGCCGCGAACGAGAAGGTCGTGGCGCGGGGGCTCGACGTGGCCGCCGGAGGGCCCGCCGCCAACGCCGCCGTCGCCTGCGCGACGCTCGGGGTGCGCGCACGGCTCGTGACCCGCGTGGGCGGCGGGCCGCTCGGTGCCGCGGTGCTCGGCGACCTCGCCGCGGCGGGCGTCGACGTCGTGGACCTCGCCGGGCCGGGACACACGCCCCCGGTGTCGACGGTGCTGGTCACCGCCGCGACGGGCGAGCGCGCGGTCGTGAGCGTCAACGCGACGGTGGGCGGGGCATCGCTGGAGCTGCCGCCGAACGAGGTGCCCGCAGACGCGTGGGACGGCGTCGGCGTCGTGCTCGTCGACGGGCACCACCTCGACCTCGCGCTCGACGTCGCGCGCGCGGCGCGGGCACGCGGCATCCCCGTGCTGCTCGACGGCGGCTCGTGGAAACCGGGGCTCGAGGGTCTGCTCGCCCTCGTCGACGTGGCCGTCGTGTCGGCGGACTTCGCGGTGCCGGGCGGTGCGGACGACGGGGGCTCCGGGCGCGACGTGCTCGGCGACGTGCTCGGCGACGTGCTCGCCGACGTGCACGCGCTCGGGCCGCGGGTGGTCGCGCGGTCCGCGGGGGGCGGCCCGATCGCGGTGCTCGACGCCTCGGGGGCGCGGCACGAGGTGCCGGTCCCGCGGGTCGCCGTGGTGGACACGCTCGGCGCGGGCGACGTGCTCCACGGGGCGCTCGCCGCGTGGTGGGCGACGGCCGTCGGGCGGGGCGGTGGGCCGGGCGACGGTGGGCCGGGTAGCGGTGGGCCGGACGGCGGTGGGCCGGGCGGCGGTGGGCCGCTCGGCGGGCCGGACACGCCCGACGCCGTCGCGGGGCTGGCGTGGGCGGCGACCGTCGCCTCGGCGTCGTGCGCGGCGGCGGGGGCGCGCGGCTGGGCGCGCGACGCCGCGCTCGTGGCACGGCTGCGGGCCGGGTTGCGCGCCGGGTAGCCGGCAGGGTTGCGGACGGGGTTGCGCGCTGAGGCCGTCCCCACGGCGCGACCGGGGCACGGGCGTCCACAGCGGGGACGGGCCGGCCGAGGCGCGGCTGGGGGATGCGCCTACCGTCGGCGTCGTGCACCACACGGGACCGACCGAGGCCGAGGACCTCGTTGCGCGCCTCGCCGGCGCGACACCCGGGCCCGCGCTCGTCGCCGAGCTCGCCGCGATCGACCCCGCCGCGGCCGACGACGCGACGCTCCTCGAGGCCGTCGCCGCCTGGCACAAGGTCGCGGCCTGGGCGGCGTCGCGCACCGCCGCCGTCGTCAACGAGCTGCGTCGACGGCGCGAGGCCCAGCGACGGGAGTCGTTCCTCGGCGACGAGATCGCGGCACGGCTCGGCGCCACCCGGCGGGCCGGCGAGTCGATCGTCGCCGACGCCTGGTGCCTGGAACGGCTGCCGGAGGTGTGGGACGCGCTCGACGCGGGCCGCGTCGACACGCGCAAGGCCCGCGTGCTCGCCGAGGAGCTCCTCGCACTTCCCGCCGACGCCCAGCCCACGGTGGCGGAGTCAGCGGTGCGCAGCGCGGAGACCCTCACCGTCCCCCAGCTGCGCGCCCTCATCCGCGCCGCGGCCATCGAGCACGACCCCGCGGCCGCCGACAAGGCGCACGCGCGAGAGCGGGCCCGGCGCCGCGTCGAGCTCGACCCCGTGCGCGACGGGATGGCGTGGCTGCGCGCCTACCTCCCCGCACCCGACGCCGTGGCCGTGCACACGGCGCTCACCGCGCTCGCGGACGCACGCCCCGGCGACGACACGCGACCCATCGACGCCCGCCGCGCCGACGCGCTCGTCGACCTCGCCGTCCGCTGCCTCGAGACCGCGACGACACCCCACGGTCAGCCCCTGCCGCGGCGCCACGGCCGCCGCCCTCACGTCCAGGTCACCGTCGCCGCCAGCACCCTCGCCGGGCTCGACGAGGCCCCTGCCCGGCTGGCCGGCTACGGTCCGATCACCGCCGCGACCGCCCGCGCGATCGCCCAGGGCGACGTGCGGTGGCGCGCCGTCGGCGTCGACGCCGCGACCGGCGAGGCGCGCACGGGGCCCGGTGACGGAGGCCGAGCCGGGGAGCATGGCGGGGACGGCGACGGAAGCCACGGCAGGGGCGGCGGCCCGGCCGGCTACCGGCCACCGCAACGGCTGCGCGACGAGGTCGTCGCCCGCGACGTCACATGCACGTTCCCCGGGTGCCGCCTGCCCGCCTCCCGTTGCGACATCGACCACATCGCACCGTTCGACCCCCGACGGCCCGCCGAGGAGCAGACCGTCGAGCCGAACCTGCACGCCCTCTGCCGACACCACCACCTGCTCAAGACGTTCGGCGGGTGGGACGTGCGACGCGACGCCGCCACGGGCCGGACCGAGTGGCGGGCCCCCACGGGGCACCGGTACGCACGGCAGCCCGAGCCCGCAGTCGCCACCGGGCACCTCGACGACCCGGAGCCCGACGAGCCCGACACGGAGCTCGCACCGGACGACGCCCGGCACGACGACGCGGCGCCACCGGGCGGCGGCATCGCGGGCACCCCACCGGCGGCCTGACCACCCCCCGCCACCCGAGGAGAGCCGACGGGTCGTCCCGCAGGGGTCACGCCGCGGCGACCACCGCCGGCTCGCGCAGCGAAGACCGGCCGGCCTCCCACGCCTCGAACATCTGTGCACCGGCCAGGCCGTCGACCGCGAGGTACGCGGCCGCGCCCCACAGGACGTCGTCGCGCACCTGGGGCTCCGCCTCCACGAGGCCGCCCGCGAGATCGCGGCCGGCGATCTGCTCGTGCACGGCGTCTGCCTCGACGTGCTCGTCGAAGTAGTGGGTCACCTCGGGGCCGTACCCGAGCCGTCGGAAGCCGTTGCCGTACTTGCGGCACGGGATCGACGACGTCATCTCGAACGCGGCCAGGTGGCCGGTGATCGCACCGCGCAAGCGGCGGTGCAGTCCGAACAGGCTCATGAGGTTCACGTTCGCGAGCGTGGGTGCCGGGACCGCGTCGACGTAGGCGCCGTAGGAGTCGTCGAGGCCGAGCGCGCGCATCGTGGCGGCGAAGAGCTCGGAGTGGATCCAGCCCGGCCGGCCGCCCCCGTACTCGTCCGCCTGCACCTCGATGAGCGCGGACTTCGCACGCCCGCTGAGCCGCGGCAACGCCCACGAGTGCGGGTCCGCCTCCTTCAGGTGGTAGATCGAGCGGTGCACCACGAACTCGCGCAGCTGCTCGTCGGTCGCCTTCTTGGCCACGAAGCCGGAGACGCTCGGACCGGAGTCGTCGCTCGTCAGGTCGAAGAGGGCCTGCGCGACGTCCTCGGCCGTGCTCGCCGAGGACGCCGGTACGGGGACGAGGTCGCGAACCGCGGCTTCGAACGCCGCCTCGAGCACGCCCCGGGCGGCGAGCAGCTCGGGGTCCCACTCCCAGGCGTCGTCCACCCCGTCGAGCCCCCGGTAGTGCAGCTCGTACACGCACAGGAGCGTCAGCTGGACGTCGTCGTCGGCGAGCACGTCCCGGCTCGCCGCGACCGCGTGACGCGCTGCAGCCCGCAGGTCACGCGCGCTGCCGGGCTCGTCGCGCAGCGCGCCGAGCACAGCGGTGCTGAGCGGGCCTCGGGGGTGGGGACGCGCATGGTTCTCCTCGATCGGGACCGCCCGGCGTCGGGCGCGGCAGTGGCCGCCGGGTGGGCGGACCTGTCGAGGCTCGCACCGGTCGGTCCGGCCCGCATCCACAGGGCCGTCCACGGCGCCACCGCCACCGTGGTGGGCGCGCCCCGGCCCCCGGACCTCCGCAGCCCTCGGACCCGCGACGACCGCTCGACGCGCGCCCCGGCCGCACCGCCTGTTGACTGACCCCATGACGACCGAGGACCGCGCCTGGGCGAGCGTGACCGCCTGCCCCCACGGACCGCTGCTCGTGCGCGGCGACGTCGAGGTCCTGATGCCCGACGGCTCGCCCGCCCCGCGCCGACGGCGGACGGTGGCGCTGTGCCGCTGCGGCGCGTCGGGCATCAAGCCCTACTGCGACGGCACGCACAAGGTCATCGGCTTCCGCACCGACGACGAGGTCTGCTGAGCCCCCCGGCCGGACCCGCCCTGGGCCGACCCGCGCCCGACGGTCAGCGCTTCGCGGCGGTCCGCCCCGTCGTGCGCCGCGCCGGCGCGCGGCGGCCCTTGGTCGCGGGCCCCTTGGCGCGCTTCTCGGCGAGGAGCTCGGCGGCGCGCTCGAGGGTGACCGTCTCGACGGCGTCGTCCTTGCGCAGGGTCGCGTTGGTCTCGCCGTCGGTGACGTAGGGGCCGAACCGCCCGTCCTTGACGACGATCGGCTTGCCCGACACCGGGTCGTTGCCGAGCTCGCGCAGGGGCGCGCTGGACGTTGCCCCGCGCCCGCGCTTGGGCTGGGCGTAGATGGCGAGCGCCTCCTCGAGCGTGATGTCGAAGATCGCGTCCTCGCTCGGCAGGGTCCGCGAGTCGGTGCCCTTCTTGAGGTAGGGCCCGTAGCGGCCGTTCTGCGCGGTGATCTCCTCGCCGGTGGCGGGGTCGACGCCGACCACGCGCGGCAGGGACAGCAGCCGCAGCGCGTCCTCGAGGGTGACGGTTGCGAGCTGCATCGAGCGGAACAGGGACGCGGTGCGCGGCTTGGGCGCGGCGGCGAGGCGCCGCTTCTTCTCGGCGGCGGAGATGCCCTCGGGCAGCTCGGGCTCCGGTACGATCTCGGTGACGTAGGGGCCGTAGCGCCCGTTGCGGGCGACGATGGTGGTCCCGGTCTCCGGGTCGGTGCCGAGCACGCGGTCGCCCTCGGGCTGGGTGGCGAGCAGCTCGCGCGCCTTGGCGACGGTGAGCTCGTCGGGGGCGAGGTCCTCGGGGACGGACGCCCGCCGCGGGGCGTCGCCGTCGGCCGCGCCGTCGCCGGTCTCCTCGAGGTACGGCCCGTACCGGCCGACGCGCAGGACGATCCCGTCGCCGATCTCGATGGAGTTGACCTCGCGCGCGTCGATGTCGGGGTGGCTCTCGACGAGGTCGCGCAGGCCGAGGGCCGACCCGAGCGCGCTCCGCTCGTCATCGCGGTCCCGGTCGCCCCCGGCCCCGGCACCCCCGGCCCCGCCGGGCCCGCCGCCGTCGCCGAAGTAGAACCTGGTGAGCCAGGCGACACGCTCCTTCTGCCCGGCCGCGATCTGGTCGAGGTCCTCCTCCATCGCGGCGGTGAAGTCGTAGTCGACGAGCCGGTCGAAGTTCTCCTCGAGCAGACGCGTCACGGCGAAGGCGAGCCAGCTGGGCACGAGGGCCTGCCCGCGGTTGGTGACGTACCCGCGGTCCTGGATGACGCCGATGATCGCGGCGTACGTGGAGGGCCGCCCGATGCCGCGCTCCTCGAGGGCCTTGACGAGGCTCGCCTCGGTGTACCGCGGCGGCGGCGAGGTGCGGTGCCCGTCGGGCTCGAGGGTGACGACGTCGAGCGGGTCGCCGGCGGCCATCTGCGGCAGGCGCGCCTCGCGGTCACCGCCCGGCCCGCCCTGGGCGGGGTCGTCGGCGTAGCGCTCGGCGTCGCGGGACTCCTCGTAGGCGGCGAGGAAGCCGCGGAACGTGATGACGGTGCCCGACGCCGCGAACACGGCCCGGGTGGTCTCGCCCGTGCCAGGCGCGGCGGCGTCGGCGCCGAGGCGCACGGAGGCGGTGGAACCCTTGGCGTCGGCCATCTGCGAGGCGACGGTGCGCTTCCAGATGAGCTCGTAGAGGCGGAACTGGTCGCCGGAGAGCTCGCGGGCGACCTGGCCGGGGGTGCGGAAGTGGTCGCCGGCGGGGCGGATGGCCTCGTGCGCCTCCTGTGCGCCCTTGTTCCTGGCGGCGTAGACGCGCGGCTGCGCGGGCACGTACTCGGGGCCGTAGAGCTCGGCGGCCTGGCGGCGCGCGGCCTCGGTGGCCTGGGCGGACAGCGACGGCGAGTCGGTCCGCATGTAGGTGATGTAGCCGTTCTCGTACAGCGCCTGCGCGACGCGCATGGTCTGCCGCGACCCCATGCGCAGCTTGCGCGCGGCCTCCTGCTGGAGCGTGGAGGTGGTGAACGGCGCGGCGGGCTTGCGGCTGTAGGGCTTGGTCTCGACCTCGAGCACGCGGAACTCGGCGCCCTCGAGCGTGTCCGCCCAGGCGCGCGCCGCGTCCTCGGTGAGGTGGACGACGGCGCCGCCACGCCCGCGCAGGTTGCCGCGGTCGTCGAAGTCGCGCCCCGTGGCGACGCGCGCGTCGCCGAGGGCGACGAGCCGCGCGTCGAACGCGTCCTCCCCGCCGCCCGGCCCGCCGGCGGCCCCACCCGACGTCGACCCGCCCGTCGACCCGCCCGTCGAGACCCGGAACGTCCCGCGCACGTCCCAGTACTCGGCCTCGCGGAACGCCATCCGCTCGCGCTCGCGCTCGACGACCATGCGGGTGGCGACGGACTGCACGCGGCCGGCGGACAGGCCCTGCCGGATCTTGCGCCACAGCACCGGGGAGACCTCGTAGCCGTAGAGGCGGTCGAGGATGCGCCGGGTCTCCTGCGCGTCGACGAGCCGCTCGTCGAGGTCGCGCGGGTTCGCCAGCGCCCGCTGGATCGCCTCGCGGGTGATCTCGTGGAAGACCATCCGCTTGACCGGCACCTTGGGCTGGAGCACCTGGAGCAGGTGCCACGCGATGGCCTCGCCCTCGCGGTCCTCGTCGGTGGCGAGGTAGAGCTCGTCGGCGTCCTTGAGAGCCTTCTTCAGCTCGGCGACCTTCTTGCGCTTGTCGGGGTCGACGACGTAGTAGGGCTCGAAGCCGTGCTCGACGTCGACCGCGAACTTGCCGAACGGCCCCTTCTTCATCTCCGCGGGGAGCTCGGACGGCTGGGGCAGGTCGCGGATGTGCCCGACGGAGGCCTCGACCCGGAAGTCGTCGCCGAGGTAGCCCGCGATCGTGCGCGCCTTCGCGGGCGACTCCACGATGACGAGCTTGCGACCTGCCACGGCTGGTGCCTTCCTCGGGGTGCTGGGGTGTGCTCAGGGGGCGCTGAGGGGTGCTGAGGTGCTCGGGGGCGCCCTCACGGCGCGACGGGGGCGTCGGGAGCGCACTCTACGACGTCACGTCAAGCGGGGCGCAGCCCCTGTGGGTCACCGGCCCGCTCCGGGCCCCGGTCCCGGGCCGGGTCGTGGGGCTCGGTGATCCGTTGCACGACGAGCACGACGCCGAGCACGAGGCAGGTCACGGCGACGACGCCGAGGGCCCCGCCGCCGTAGGCGGTGAGCAGGTCGGTGCGCGACTCGAGGCCGGTGGAGTGGTGCTGGTCGGGCACGGCGCGCACGGCCTGCAGGGTGCGCTCGAGGGCGAGGCCGGCGAGCGCGCCGAGGACGACGGCGGTCCCCACGAGGAGGCTGGCCGCGGCGGCCTCGCGCCGGTGGTCGCGCGGGGTGCCGCGCGAGCCGCTGGGGCCGAGCGCGCGCACGAAGCAGGTCCAGGCGAGGACGACGAGCAGGCCGGCGACGACGTCGGCGGGGCGGTGCCACTTGCCGACGAGCGTCGACACGCCGGTCCCGGCCGCGTAGAGCGCACCGGCGACGGCGGTGGCGGCGCGCCAGCGCCGGGGCACGACGAGCACGAGGGCGACCGCGCAGGACGTGGCCGCGATGGTGTGCCCGCTGGGCAGCGAGTTGGCCAGCCGGTCGCCGACCTCGAGGTCGGGCCGGGCGAGGACGGACTTCTTGAGGATCTGACCGGTGAGGTTGGCGCCGGCGATGAGCAGCGCGACCTGGGTGGCCAGCAGCCAGCGCCGCCGGACGAGCGCGACGACGACGGCCACCACGAGGACGGCCGCGATGAACGGCACGGAGATGACGTCGAGCACGGGTTCGGCGAGGCGCCACAGACGGTTCCGTTCGAGGTCGGCGCCCTCGAACGCGGCCTGGTCGACGAGCTGCCCCTCGTAGGTGCCGACGAAGACCCGCCAGGTGGCCCACACCGCCGCGGAGGCGAGGAGGCCGACGAGGAGCACCGCGGCGCGGCGGCCGATCTCGCCCCACCGCTCCCGTGGTGCCGTCGCGTCGGGCTCGCCGGCCAGGTCGAGGGTCACGCGCCCCACGGTAGCGACGCGTGCCCGGCCCGCCGTGCGCCCGAGGGCGGATCCGGGGCGCGTCATCTCCGTCCCGGGATGCCCCGGGGTGTCGGTCCCGAGGTCTAGCGTCGCCGTCGTGCCGATCATGGTTCCCGACGACGTCGTGGCCGAGGCGCTGGACCGCTTCGGCGTCGATCCCGCCACGGCTCGTCCGCTGACGCGCGGTGGCGCGCCCGACGGGCTCGTGCTGTCCTGCCACCGCGACGGCGAGGACGCGTTCTGCAAGCTCGTGCCGTTGCCGGACGCGGCGGACCGCGAGCTCGCGCGTCTGCGCGACGTGGTGGCGCTGGCCGGGCACCTGGGCGGGAGGGTCGGCGTGGTGCGCTACCTGCCGTCGCGCGCGGGGGACGTCCTGGAGGAGGTGCGGGGCCACGCCGCGTGCCTGACGGCGCGCGCCCCGGGCCGGCACGTCGACGAGCGCGAGGCCCTCGACCCGTCGTTCGTCCGGGCCTGGGCGGGCACCCTGGGGGGGATCCACGCGGCGACCGGCGCGTGGACGGGCGGCGGCGCGCTGCGGGACTGGCGGGACGAGCACGAGGTGTTCCGGGCGGGCTGCCGCGACGAGGAGATGGCGGCGGTCTGGGACGGGCTGCACCGGCGCATGGCGGAGCTGCCGACGGACCGGGCGGGCTTCGGCGTCGTGCACAACGACCTGCACCACGGCAACCTGCTGCGCACGGAGGACGGCGCGCTGACGGTGCTGGACCTCGACGTCGCGTCGTGGCACTGGTACGCGACGGACCTCGCGATCCTCCTGGTCCACCCGCTGTGGGGGCTGCGCTCCCGCCCGGACGACGCGCGGAGCTTCGCGGCGACGGCGGTCGAGGCCTACCTGGCGGAGTTCCCGCTGCCGCCGGAGCGCCTGGCGGACGTGCCGCTGCTCGCGCACTACCGGTTGGCCCTCTTCGTGCTGGCGATGCAGGCGGAGCTCGGCCCGCGGCCCGCGCCGGGCTGGCTGCGCGACATCCGCGCGGCGGTCCTCGACTGGCGCCCGCTGCCGGGCCTGGCGGACGTCGCGGCCCGCGGCGCCCGCGCCTGACGCGGCCCGTCGGCTCACAGGCGGCTCACAGGGCACTCACAGCGTCTCCTGCCGTCCCGGGCGGACAATGGCGGTCGTGACCGACAGCACCGTGCCCGACGCCGCCCCGCGCCTGGTGCGCGAGGACGGATCGCCGGTGCGCGTCCTCGTGGTCGACGACGAGCCGATGCTGGGCGAGCTCCTCACGACGGCGCTGCGCTACGAGGGCTGGCAGGCCGAGGCGGCGCTCACCGGCCGCGCGGCGCTGAAGGCGGCGCAGGCCCTGGACCCGGACGTCGTGGTGCTCGACGTCATGCTCCCCGACATGTCGGGCTTCGACGTGCTGCGGCGGCTGCGCGACGCGCGCCCGCGGGTCCCGGTCCTCTTCCTCACGGCGCGCGACGCCGTCGAGGACCGCATCGCCGGCCTCACCGCCGGCGGGGACGACTACGTCACCAAGCCGTTCAGCCTCGAGGAGGTGGTGGCCCGCCTGCGGGCCCTGCTGCGCCGCGCCGGGGCGGCCGCCGCCGCGCAGGAGGCGCGCCTCGTCGTCGGCGACCTCGTGCTCGACGAGGACAGCCACGAGGTCTTCCGGGGCGGCGAGGAGATCCGCCTGACGGCGACCGAGTTCGAGCTGCTCCGCTACTTCATGCGCAACCCGCGGCGGGTGCTGAGCAAGGCGCAGATCCTCGACCGGGTGTGGCACTACGACTTCGGCGGCCAGGCGAACATCGTCGAGCTGTACGTCTCCTACCTGCGCCGCAAGATCGACGCCGGCCGACCGCCGATGATCCACACGCTGCGCGGCGTCGGGTACGTGCTCAAGCCGGCCGACCAGCCCGACCAGCCCGACCGGGCCGACCGTGGCTGAGTCCCGCTGGTCCCTGCAGCGGCGCCTCGTGGCGCTGGTGCTGGTGCTGCTCGCGGCGGCGGCGACGGTGGTGGGCGTCGCGTCGACGCTGGCGCTGCGCGACTCGCTGCTGACGGACCTCGACGGGGACGTCGTCGCGGCGAGCCGGCGCGCGCTCACCGGCCCGGGCGCGCAGCTCGAGGGCCGTGGGCTGCAGATCGGCACGCTCCGGGTGGCCGCGGTGGGCTCGCAGGTCGGCGGCATCTACATCACCAGGCGCGCGGAGCTCGCCGACCTCGACCCGGTCGCGGCGTCCGCGGTGCTCACGCGCCTTGCGCGCGTGGGCGTGCCGCAGACGGTCACCGTCGGGGGCCTGGGCCGCTACCGGATGGTGGCGCAGGTGGCGCCGGGCGGCGTCGTCGTCGCGACGGGCCTGCCCATGGAGGACGTCGACGCCACCCTCGCCCGGCACATGGCCACGACGGCGGGGGTGACGCTCCTGGGCCTGGCCGCCCTCGGCCTGTTGGGCACGGCGCTGGTCCGCCGCGAGCTGCGCCCGCTCGCGCGCGTGGCGGCCACGGCGTCGGCGGTGGCGGCGACGCCGCTGGACCGGGGCGAGGTCGCGCTGCCGGCGCGCGTGCCGGCGGCGGACACCGACCCCGACACGGAGGTGGGCCGGGTGGGCGCCGCGCTCAACCGGATGCTGACGCACGTCGAGGACGCGCTCGCAGCCCGGCACCGGTCGGAGACGCAGGTGCGCCGGTTCGTCGCGGACGCGAGCCACGAGCTGCGCACCCCGCTGGCGTCGATCCGCGGCTACGCCGAGCTCGTGCGCCGCGTGCCGGGCGAGGTCCCGCCGGACGTGCTCGCGGCGATGGACCGCGTGGAGTCCGAGGCGCGCCGGATGACGACCCTGGTCGAGGATCTGCTGCTCCTCGCGCGGCTCGACGCGGGCCGCCCGCTCGACCGGGCCCCCGTGGACCTCGCGGCGCTGGCGGCGGACGCCGTGCGCGACGCGCACGCGGCCGCGCCGGACCACCGTTGGCTCCTGGAGGTGCCGGACGGCGCCGACCGGCCGTCCGTCGTCGTCGGCGACGGGGACGCGCTGCGCCAGGTGCTGGGCAACCTGCTCGCCAACGCGCGGGTGCACACGCCGGCGGGCACGACCGTGACGACGACGGTCCGGCCGCCGGGCGGCGCCACCCCGGGCACGGTGGCCGTCGCCGTGCGCGACGACGGCCCGGGCTTCCCGCCCGAGCTCGCCGACCGCCTCTTCGACAGGTTCGCGCGCGGCGACGCCGCCCGGTCCCCCGGCACGGGCACGGGCCTGGGCCTGGCGATCGCGGACGCGATCGTGCGCGCACACGGCGGGACGATCACCGCGGACGGCACGCCGGGCGCGACGACGTTCACGGTCACGCTGCCGGTGGCCGGCCCCGCGCCGACACCCCCGCCCGCGCCGCCCCGGCCCGGGAGCTAGTTCTCGACGGGCACGAGGAAGCCGTCGCGCACGAGGTCGCGCACCGGCCCCATGACCTCCGCCGCCACGAGCTCGACGGGGGTGTCGAGGAGCGCCGCCATGGCGCCGACGATCTGCCCGACGGCGAACTCGCCGTCGCACGCCCCGACCAGCCCGGCCAGGGCGGGCCCGAGCTGCACGGTGCGCCCGAAGCCGGCGCCCTGGCGCAGCCGCACGACGGTCGGCTCGGGCTCGCCGGGCGTGTGGTGCCGGTCCTCGACGACGTCGGGCGCGGGACGCAGCCGGGCCCCGCCGAGCTCGTCGTCGTCGCGCACGGCGAGCCAGTCGTGCGCGGCCAGGGCGGCCGCGAGGTGCTCGCCGAGGGGCTGGCGCACGGGCCCGGTCAGCTCCTCGAGGCGGCGCAGCGTCGGCCCGCCGCGCTCGGGCCGGCGGAGGACGACGAGCCCGAACCCGACGGCCTCGACGTCGCGCGACTCGAGGTCGTCGAGCCAGGCCTCGACCCCGGCGCGCCAGGCGGCGGGGTCCCGGTCGGGGGTCGTGCCGCCGTCGCGCAGCCACGTCTCCGCGTACTCGGCGGGGTCCTGCACCTCGCGCTGCACCACCCAGGCGTCGAGCCCGGCGCGGTCCACCCACTCGCCGACGCGCTGGCGCCAGTCGACGCCGCGCCGGTGCTCCCAGTTGCCGAGCAGCTGCGCGACGCCGCCCGGCGCGAGCACCTCGGGCAGGCCGAGGACGAGGTCGCGCACGAGGTCGTCGCCCGAGCGCCCGCCGTCGCGGTAGGTGTACTCGGGCATGCCGGCGCCGCGGGGCGTGATGACGAACGGCGGGTTGGAGACGACGAGGTCGAACAGCTCCGCGTCCGGCGCCGGCAGCCCGCGGGCGAGCAGGCGGCGGAACCGGCCGGGCTCGGGCGGGCGCACGGGGTCGAGCATCGAGCCCTGCCGCAGCTCGAGCCGGGATCCCTCGACCCCGGCGAGCGCGGCGTTGAACCGCGCGAACTCCAGGGCCCGCGCGGACAGGTCGGTCGCGACGACGGCGTCGCTGTGCCGCGCGGCGAGCAGCGCCTGGACCCCGCACCCGGTGCCGAGGTCGAGCGTGCGGCGGCGCGGCGTGCGGATGGTCGCACCCGCGAGGGTGAGCGACGCGCCGCCGACGCCGAGCACGTGGTCGGGCCGGAGCGCGCCCCCGGTGGCGAGCTCGCCGCGGTCGGAGGCGAGCCACCACTCGGCACGGCCGAGCGCGTCCTCGACGACGCACGGCTGCAGGTCGACGAGGGCGCGCACGGCGTCGTCGGGCGCGGCGCCGGCCGCGGCGACGAGGCCGGCCCGGGCGGCGGCGTCGGTGCCCGTGCGCGGCAGCGCGCGGTCGAGCTCGGCGCGCGTGACCTCCGCCCCGAGGACGAACAGGCGGAGCAGGACGGCGGCCGGCTCGGCGCGGCCGGTGGTCTCGCGGAGCGCGGGGACCGCCTGCTCGCGGTCGAGCGCGCGGCGGGCCGTCGGCGAGAGCACGGCCTCGACGTCGGCGGACCGGTAGCCCTCGGCGAGGTCGTCCCGCAGCGCGCCGACGTCGGCCGGGACCCTCACGCCCACGACACGTCCACGACGACGGGCAGGTGGTCGCTCGCGCGCGACGCGGGGTCGTCCGCGAGGGTGCGGGCGCGCGTCGCGGTGAGCCCCCGCGAGCCGAGGACGGCGTCGATCCGCGCCCGGGGCTCCCGCGCGGGGTAGGTGGGCCCGGACGACGGCGCGAGGTCGCGCAGGTGGAGCGCGAGCCGCCGCCACACCTGCCCGCCGGGGCCTTCGTTGAGGTCGCCGGCGAGCACGACGGCGGGCGCCGCGGCGACGACGGGCACGAGCCGCACCAGCTGGCGGGACCGCTCGCGCGCGGAGAGCCCGAGGTGGACCGAGACGACGAGGAGGCCGTCGACCTCGGCGAGGGCGATGCCGCGCCGGGTACGCAGGAACGCCGACGGAAGGCGCATGGTCGCCGGGTGGGTGACCGTGCGGCCGGGACGGACGAGGAGCGCGGTCGTGCGCGCGCCGCCGCCGGAGACGGCGACCTCCAGCCCCGCGTCCTGGGCGAGGCGGCGCAGCCGCGGGCCGCCGAGGGGGCCTCGCGGGGGCTCCTGCAGCGCGACGACGTCGGGCTCGGCCGCGCGGAGCACCTCGACGAGCACGGCCCGGTCGTCCTTCAGACCGCGGACGTTGTAGCTCATGACGCGCAGCGACCTCACGCGGCCATTGTGCCCGGCGGCGGTTTCGCCCACGTTCGGACCGTTCCGGCCGGTCGCGTCGTGGCACGATGGCGCCCCCGGCCCCGACCCGGGGGCCGACTGCCGACCAGGAGGGCCCATGCGCGCGACCCGTCCGCTGCCCGTCGTCCTCGCCGCGCCGCTCGCGGCGGTCTCGCTTCTCGTGGCGGGGCTGCTGGCGGGCTGCTCGGACGGCGGCACGCCCGAGCCGACCGCGACCGAACCCACCGGCTCCGCCTCGCCGGAGGAGACCGCCGAGCCGGAGGACGACGCCGACGACGGGGCCCCGGTCGCCTCGGCGGGCGCCGGCTGCGTCGAGGGCACGTGGGTGTCCGACCCGGACGCGCAGGCCGCCCAGACGACGAGCGGCCTCGGCATGGCCGACCTCGGCGCGCGGGCCACGGTGACCGGCGAGTCGGTCACGACGTTCGCCGGCGACTCGATGACCACCGAGTACCGCGACCTCGTCGTCGAGGTCACCTGGGGCCTGGAGGGTCAGGCGTTCCGGATGGTCAACAGCTGGTCCGGCACGATCACGGGGCGCCTCGAGGTGACGGACGAGCACATCGTCATCTCCGACGTCGACACGAGCGGCCTGACGCTGTCGTACGAGAACTACGTCAACGGCGAGCTGCTCGAGATGCCGGGCATCGAGGAGATCCCGCTGTCGGGCATGGCCGCCGGCGGCACCTCGACGTACACGTGCTCCGGCGACGAGCTGCGCATGGTCCCGGTCGTCGAGGGGATCGACACCTCGACGATGGTGACGGTCCTGCACCGTCGCTGACCCGTACCCGCCCGGGGGCGCCCGTCCCGGCGCGGCCCCGAGCGGCGGACGACGACGGCCCCGGGGCCCGCCGACGCGGGCCCCGGGGCCGTCGCGCGTCAGACCAGCTGCGCCTCACGCTCGAGCCGGCCCTCGCGGTCCACGCGCGCGGCCCGCAGCCGCGACCCGATGACGGCGCCGAACGCCACGACGGCGGCGAAGGTCGCGATGCCGAGCCGCACGGTGTGGTTCGCGTCGGTCCCGAGGCTGACCTGCACGACGGCGGGCGCCACGAGCAGCGCGACGAGGTTCATCACCTTGATGAGCGGGTTGATCGCGGGCCCGGCGGTGTCCTTGAACGGGTCGCCGACGGTGTCGCCGATGACGACGGCGGCGTGGGCCTCGGAGTTCTTCCCGCCGTAGCGGCCGTCCTCGACGATCTTCTTGGCGTTGTCCCAGGTCCCGCCGGAGTTCGCGAGGAACACGGCCATGAGGACGCCCGCGGCGATGGAGCCGGCGAGGAACCCGGCGAGCGGGCCGGTGCCGAGGCCGAACCCGACGGCGATCGGCGCGAAGGCGGCGAGCAGGCCGGGCGTGGCGAGCTCGCGCAGCGAGTCGCGGGTGCAGATGTCGACGACGCGCCCGTAGTTGGGCCGCACGGTGCCCTCCATGATCCCGGGCATGGTGTGGAACTGGCGGCGCACCTCGAACACGATGGCGCCCGCGGCGCGGGTGACGGCGTCGATGGCGAGGCCGGAGAACAGGAACACGGTCGCGGCGCCGAGGATGACGCCGACGAGCGTGATCGGCGAGATGACCTCGTAGGAGATCATCGCGAGCGCGAGGCCCGAGTCGTCGAGCGCGTCGCCGAGCGTGGCGAGGGCCTGCCGCACGGCGTCGGTGTAGGAGCCGAACAGGGCGGTCGCGGCGAGCACGGCCGTGGCGATCGCGATGCCCTTGGTGATGGCCTTGGTGGTGTTGCCGACAGCGTCGAGGTCGGTGAGCACCTGGGCGCCCTCGGCATCGACGTCGCCGGACATCTCGGCGATGCCCTGCGCGTTGTCGCTGACCGGCCCGAACGTGTCCATGGCGACGATGACGCCGACGGTCGTGAGCAGGCCGCAGCCGGCGAGGGCGATGAGGAACAGCGCGAGCATGATGGACCCGCCGGAGATGAGGAAGACCCCGCAGATCGCGGCGGCGATGATGCCGGCGGTGTAGACGGCGGACTCGAAGCCGACGCCGATGCCGGACAGCACGACGGTCGCCGGCCCGGTGAGCGAGGTCCGCGCGACGTGGATGGTCGGCTTGCTCGTGGTGCCGGTGAAGTAGCCGGTGACCCAGAGGATGACGCCGGCGAGCACGACGCCGATGGCGACCGCGAGCGTGGCGACGACGCGCGGGTCGCCCACGTGGTCGGCGAGGGCGCCGTCGACCCCGTCGAGGTCGGCGAACGACGACGGCAGGTAGACGAACGCGGCGAGCGCGGACAGGACGACGCCGACGAGCGCGGCGAGGTAGAAGCCGCGGTAGATGGCGCGCAGGCCGCTCTCCTGGCCGCGCACCTTGGTGAGCACGACGCCGAGGACGGCGGTCACGGCACCGACCGCGGTGACGATGAGCGGGAACACGAGGCCCTGCTCGCCGTAGGCGACCTTGCCGAGGATGAGCGCGGCGACGAGCGTGACCGCGTAGGACTCGAACAGGTCGGCGGCCATGCCAGCGCAGTCGCCGACGTTGTCGCCCACGTTGTCGGCGATGGTCGCCGGGTTGCGCGGGTCGTCCTCGGGGATGCCCTTCTCGACCTTGCCCACGAGGTCGGCGCCGACGTCGGCGGCCTTGGTGAAGATGCCGCCGCCGACGCGCATGAACATCGCGAGCAGCGCGGCCCCGAAGCCGAAGCCCTCGAGCACGGCGGGCGCGTCGCCCCGGTAGATGAGGACGACCGCCGCGGCGCCGAGCAGGCCGAGCCCGACGACGCTCATGCCGACGACGCCGCCGGTACGGAACGCGATCCGCGCACCCTCGCTGCGCCCGCCGGGCTGGGTGGCCGCGGCGGCGACGCGCAGGTTGGCGCGCACGGCGAGCCACATGCCGAGGTAGCCGATCGCGGCCGAGAAGCCGGCGCCGAGCAGGAAGAAGACGGACCGCCCGACCCGCACCCCGGTGTCACCGGGCAGCAGGAAGAGCAGGCCGAAGACGACGGCCGCGAACAGGACGAGCGTGCGCAGCATCCGGTTGAGGTACGCCGCAGCGCCCTCCTGGACGGCCTGCGCGATCGCCTGCATCCGCGGTGTGCCCTCGGGCGCGGCGAGCACGAGCCGCCGCAAGTACAGGGCGAACGCGAGGGCCGCGAGTGCGATGAGGGCGATCACGCCGACGGTGACGAGGCTCGACGAGGCGAGCGAGGGCATCCAGTCCTCCCGGGTCGAGTTCCGGCCCCGGCTCCGTTGCCGGCGGCACGCGGCTGTGGCCGCAGGCGGAGCAGTCTACGTGGGACTTTCGTCGCAGAGAACCTTGATCGACTACGGATAACGGAGCACCCGCGCGCGGCCCGGACGACGCCGTCCGCGAACGGATCCCGCCCCGCCCCCAACGATCCGTGCACCGGCGTCGTCATGCTGGGTGGGAGGGTGAGTCGATGGCAGCCGGGTGGGAGCAACGCCTGCACGAGCTGGTCGCTGCGCGCGGACCGGCGCTCGTGGGCTACGCGTACCTCCTGTGCGGCGACCGGCGCGAGGCGGAGGACCTCGTCCAGGACGCGCTGGTCAAGACGTTCACCCGCGCCCGCTCGGGCACGGACCTCGAGAACCTCGAGGCGTACGTGCGTCGCGCGGTGCTGACCACCTACCTCGACGGCTTCCGCCGACGGCGTCGCTGGGCCGCGGTCCGGCACCTCGCCGGCGAGGAGGAGCACGACCCGGGCCCGGAGGGCGCCGTGGGCGACCGCCTGGCCGTGCGCCAGGCCCTCGGCAGCCTGAGCTCGCGCGAGCGGGCCTGCGTGGTCCTCCGCTACTACGCGGACATGACGGTGCCGCGCATCGCGGACGAGCTGTCGCTCGCCGAGGGCACCGTCAAGCGCTACCTGTCCGACGCCGTCCGCCGCCTCGAGGCCGAGCTCGGCCCGCTGCGGATGACGCCGGTCGACGCGGGCGGCGAGGACCACGCGACCAACGTCCGCCTCATCTCCTCCAGGAGGGCGCGATGAGCAGCCACCACGCCGGGCAGCACGGCCTGGACCTGCCCCGCTCGCTGGCGGACCTCGCGGCCTCGGTGCACGACGACGCCCTCACCGCCCGGCTCACGCGGCAGGTCGGGCCCATGGTCACCCGCGTGCGGCGCCGCCGCGCCGCGCGCGCGGGGGCGGCGGCGGCGACCGCCGTCGGGACGGTGGCGTGCGTCGCCGTGGCCGCGATGGCCCTCGGCGGAGGAGGGGTCGTGGGACCCGCACCGGTCCCACCTGCGAGCCAGGCGCCGACCGCGCAGGGGGCGGACGGCGCCGTGGACCTCACGTGCGGGGCGCAGGTCGCCCAGGACGACCTGCGCCCCCACGTGAGCGGTCTGGAGATCACCTCGCTGCGGCTGCGGGACGCGGAGGCCGCGTCGGCCGAGGCGCTCGGCGTCAGCGTGCGGCTGCGCAACGACGACGCCGCGCCCGTCACCGGTGACGTCCCGGTCAGGGTCGCGGTGGTGGCGGACGGCGCCGTGGTCGCGACGGGCACGCTCACCTGGCACGACGTCGCCCTCGCCCCGGGCGGCGAGCGCGGCGTGGAGGAGGAGGTCACGCTCGAGGCGTGCGACGGGAGCGCGCTGACCCCGGGCGGCGCCTTCGCGCTCGCGGTCGCGGTGAGCGTGCCGCTCCCGGGCGGGACGGCCGCCCACCTGTCGGCGGGCCTCCTGCCGTTCACGGTCGCGGAGTCCCCGGGCGGCGCGACGGCCGAGCAGCGGGCCGCGCTCGACGCGATCCTCGACGCGGCCCCGGTGGACGCGCCGTTCGGTGCCTGCGGCACGCGCGTGCCGCAGATCCCCGCGGACGCGCCGCTGTCGCTCGAGATCGACCTCGACGACGGCTCGGGCCTGACCGTGACGCCCGGCGGCGAGATCGAGGCGATCACGGTGCTGTGGGCGGGCGAGGGGCTCCGGCGCGTCGTGGCGGAGGTCCCCGTCGACGGGGCGACCGTCGTGCTCGCCCGGGACGGCGTCGTCGTCGGGCGGAGCGCGCCGGGCGGCGGCGAGACGGCGGCGCTGCCGGTCGGGGCGAGCGACCCTCAGGTGATGTGGGGCTCGGGCGCGGCCCTGCTGTGCTCACTGCCCGGCGCCGACGGCCCGGCGCTCCCGCTGCCCCCGGGCACCTACCAGGCGTACGCGGTCCTCGAGGTGCGGGTCACCCAGGTCGTGCGCGAGGACGGCACGACCGAGGCCCGCGACGACGTCCTCGTGGTCCGCAGCGAGCCGCTCGACCTGACGGTCCTGGCCCCCGCCCGCTGACCCGCGAGACCCTGACCCCGGACCTGACGGGCCCGGAGACCAACGTTCCGCGCACCCCACCCGTCATGGGGGTGTCGGAGGGAGGCCGGGATGGGCGAGGCAGCGTGGGCGCCGGTGCTGGAGCGGCTCGTGCGCGAGCGGCGCCCGGCGCTCGTGCGCTACGCGGCGCTGCTCACCGGCGGCGACCTGCGCGACGCCGACGACCTCGTGCAGGGGGCCCTGGTGCGCACGTTCGGCCGCGGCCGCCCCTTGCGCGAGGTCGCCGCGGCCGAGGCGTACGTGCGGCAGGCCGTGCTGCGCGTGTTCCTCGACGGTTGCCGGCGGCGGCGCCACTGGCTCGGCCTGCGTCACCTCGTCGGCGTGCCCTAGGCGGTGCCCACCGCGACGGCCGCCGCCGAGGACGGGATCGACGTGCGCGCCGCCCTCGCCGTGCTGCGGCCACGCCTGCGTGCGTGCGTCGTCCTGCGCTACTACGACGACCTCACGGTGCCCGAGATCGCCGAGCGCCTCGGCCTCGCCCCGGGCACGGTCAAGCGCTACCTCTCCGACGCCGTCGCCGAGCTCGAGGTCCTGCTGGGCCCGCTCCCGACGCGCACACCGAGGTCGTCGCCGTCCAGGAGGAGGAGCGATGAGGGACCTGCGCAGCCGCCTGCACGACGTCGTCGACGTGGGCGAGACACCACCGCGCGGGGCGACGGCGACCGACGACGTCCTCGTCGAGGTGCTCACCGCCCGGGTGCGGCGCCGCCGCGGCGCGCGCGGCCGCCGCCGGGGCGCTCGGGGTCGCCACCGTGGCGGCGGTCGCCTGGGCGGGCCTCGCGGTCGGGCGCGGCACCGCGCCCGCGCCTCCGGCGACCCAGCCGGCCGAGACCGCGCCCACGCCCACCGAGGCCGCCGCGGACGACAGGACGATCTACGTGCCCGACTCGCTGCTCGCGTGCGGGGAGCCGGTTCCGCCCGACCTCCCGGTCCACCCGGACCTCGGCCTCGTCGTCGAGGCCGCCGCGTCGGTCCCGTCCGGCGAGCGCGTGCCGTGGACGTTGCGCTGGTGGTCCGAGGCGGACGAGCCGCCGGACGTCCTCGCGCTCGACATCCAGGTCGCGGTGGTGCAGGACGGCGTCGTCGTGGGCAGCACGCAGGGACTCGTCACGTACGACCGCGGGGAGCCGCTGCCGACGTCGGAGGCGGAGGCGCTCGAGCTGTCCGACGCGACAGAGGCCGCGGTGCGGCCTGTTCCGCCCGCTGCCGGCCGGCGAGTACTCCACGCTGGTCGTCGTCACGCTCGTGACGGCCGACCGGGAGACGGTGCGCGCCGCGGCCCCGCCCCGGGCGCTCACCGTGACCGAGGCCCGGCCGCGCGTCCTGGCCTGCGGCGACCTGGCTCCCATGGACGCGCCCGTGGACGCCGCGGCGCCGCTGACGCTCGACGCGACCACGGCCGACACCCTCGACGGGGACGCCCTGACGCTGACGGCGAGGGTCACGAGCGCGAGCGTCGTCGACCTGGCGTGGCAGCGCCGGGACGCGGAGGTCGTCCTGACGCGCAGCGGGCTCGTCGTCGCGACCGGGCGCGCGGACCTCCTGCCGACGGAGGTCGCCGCAGGCGCGACTGCCGCGGGGCCCGAGGCCACCGTGCGGCTCGAGCCGTGCGACGGCCAGGGGCTCGAGCCGGGACGCCACGAGGTGTGGTTGCATGCCACGTTCGACCCGCCCGGCCGGGAGCCGCTCGAGGTGCTCGCCGGGAGGTGGCCGGTCGACGTGGAGTGACCGGCACGCGGCGACGAGGGAGGGCGCATGGCCTGGTTCGACGAGTCGGCCCGGCCCGCGCCCGCCGCTCCCCCGCCCGACCCGTCCTCCGCGCGCCGTCGCCGCGCCCGCCTGGCGGTCGGGCTCATCGCGTGCGGCGTGCTGCTCGGCCTGGTCGTGGCCGCCGGCGTCTCGGCGGTCGGCCGGTACCTCGACGGCGCCACGGCTGCGGGCCCGGCGGCCCCCGACGTCGCGCGGGCGACCGCGGCCCCGGCCCGGGCGGCGTGCGGCGCCGCGCTCCGGGCGCCGTTCCGCTCGCCCGAGCGCACGGTCGACCTGCAGGTGGACGTCGCGCCGGGCGCGGACGGCGCCTGGCGGGTGACCGTCGCCCTCGTCGGCCTCGTGGACGCGACCGTGCGGGCGGCGTCGGACGTCGCCGTCGTCGCCGTCGCGGACGACCGCGTGGTGGGCCGGTCCGTGACGGCCGACCTGCGCGACCCCGACCCGCGCCGCGCGGACCCGTACCGTCTCGAGCTCGCGCCCGGGGTGGCCCGGACGGTCGAGGTCGCCTACCCGCTCGAGGCGTGCGACGGCGGCCCGCTGCCGCCGGGCGAGTACGTGCTGCACGCGGGGGTCGTGCTCTCGGAGCCGGACGGCACCGCGCCGCACGACGTCGCCGGGGTGAGCGCGCCCGTGCGCGCGGACTGACCCCGCGCGGCCCCGGGGTGCCGCCGCTCGCCGCGCGGGGCCGCGCCGCGTCGGCGAGGGTGGAGGGATGACCTCACCCGGCGCCGTCCTCTTCGACATCGACGGCACGCTCGTCGACTCCACGTACCTGCACGTGCACGCGTGGCAGCGCGCGCTCGCCGACCTCGCCGACGAGCTCGACCACACCGTCGACGCGTGGCGGGTCCACCGCGGCATCGGCATGGGCTCGGGCCTGCTGCTCGCCGAGCTGCTGGGGGACGCCGCGGACCGCCTGGGCGACCGGGCGAAGGAGCGCCACGAGCACCACTACGGCACGCTCACCTCGGTGCCGGGACTGCAGCGCCCGTTCGACGGCGCCCGCGACCTGGTCCGGGCCGTCGCCGAACGGGGCGCGCGGACGGTCCTGGCGACGTCGGCGGGGCCGGCCGAGCTCGGCGAGCTGCGCGAGGTCCTCGACCTCGACGACGTGCTGACCGGCATCACGTCCGCCGACGACGTCGAGCAGGCCAAGCCCGAGCCGGACCTCGTGCACGCCGCGCTGGAGGTCGCGGGCGTGCCGCCCGGGCGCGCGGTCATGGTCGGCGACACCGGATGGGACGTCGAGGCCGCGGCCCGTGCCGGTGTGCCCTGCGTCGCCGTGCTCACCGGTGGCTGGCGCGAGGCGGAGCTGCGCGAGGCCGGGGCCGCCGCGGTCTACCGCGACGCCGCGGCCCTGCTCGCCGACCTGGACGCGAGCCCGCTCGCCCGGACCTGGTGATCCGGGCGTACGTCCCGCTCGACCCACCGCCGCCCATCCTCACCGAAGGAGCACCCCCGTGACGCCCGACCAGACCACCCCGTCCGACCCGACCACCCGCTACGACCAGCCCGACCCCGAGCCGACAATCCCCCACCCCGGGCGCACGTCGGACATGGCGACCGAGCCCGACCACGGCGAGGAGTCGTACCGCGGCTCGGGCCGGCTCGAGGGGCGCCGCGCGATCGTCACCGGTGGCGACTCCGGCATCGGGCGCGCGGTGGCGATCGCGTTCGCCCGGGAGGGCGCCGACGTCGTGCTCTCCTACCTGCCCGAGGAGCAGGAGGACGCGGAGACCACCGCCCGCTGGGTGACCGACGCCGGCCGCCAGGCCGTGCTCGTGCCGGGCGACGTCCGCGAGGAGGCGCACTGCGCCGAGATCGTGGCGCGCGCGATCGCCGAGCTCGGCGGCGTCGACGTGCTCGTGAGCAACGCGGCGTACCAGATGGCGCAGGAGGACGGCATCCTCGGCATCACGACCGAGCAGCTCGACCGTGTGATGCGGACGAACCTCTACGCGATGTTCTGGCTCTGCCAGGCCGCGATCCCGCACATGGCCCCGGGCTCGTCGATCATCACGACGTCGTCGATCCAGGCGTACCAGCCGAGCCCGGAGCTGCTCGACTACGCGACCACGAAGGCCGGGATCGTCGCGTTCACCAAGGGCCTCGCGCAGCAGCTCGCCGACCGCGGCATCCGCGTGAACACCGTGGCGCCCGGGCCGGTGTGGACCCCGCTCATCCCGGCGACCATGCCGGGCGAGAAGGTCGACGGGTTCGGCGAGGACACGCCCGTGGGCCGCGCCGCCCAGCCGGCCGAGCTCGCGCCCGCGTTCGTCTTCTTCGCCTCGGCCGAGTCGAGCTACGTGACGGGCGAGCGGCTCGGCGTCGCGGGCGGCAGGCCGATGCCCTGACGGACGGGCACGCCGGGCCCGGACGGTCCCGGCCGAACCGCTCGTCGATGGGATACAACGATCCCGGCCCCCCGCGCGTCAGTGGGGCGAGTCGGCGCGCGGGCGCCGCGGCGAAGGCGGGGAGATGGCACAGGCGGACCGGACGCTCGAGGCGCTCGCCCGCGACCGCGGACCCGACCTCCTCGCCTACGCGACGCTGCTGACCGGCGGCGACCGAGCCGCGGCGCAGGACCTCGTCCAGGACGCGATCGTCAAGGTGTTCGGCCGGATGCGCGCGGGGTTCACGCCCGACGTCGCCGAGGCGTACGTGCGCCGCACGATCCTCACGCTGTACGTCGACGGCTTCCGGCGCCGGCGCGGCTGGGCGGCGGTGCGGCACCTCGTCGCGGCACCCGACGCCGGTCCGGCGCCCCACACCGCGGCCGAGCACCTCGACCTGCGGGCGGCCCTGCGCGACCTCGCGCCGCAGGAGCGCGCCGTCGTGGTGCTGCGGTTCTACGAGGACCTCACCGTGCCCGACGTCGCCGACCGCATGGGCCTGGCCGAGGGCACGGTCAAGCGCTACCTGAGCAACGCGCTGCACAGGCTCGGCGCGCGGCTCGGGCCCGTCGACGACGACGACGCGGTCGGCTCGCTGCCCGTCGAGCGGCCGTCCGGCGGCGGCGCCCCCGAGGGCCGCCACGCCGTGGAGAGGAGCGGACGATGAGCTACGACCTGCGCCGCGGGCTCGACACCCTCGCGGCCGAGGAGCGGGCCTCCGCCGAGGCCCTGCCGGTGGAGGCGCTGCGCACCCGCGCCCGCCGGCGCCGCACCGCGCGGACCGCGGCGGCGTCGGGCCTGGCCGTGGCGACCGTCGCCGCCGTCGCCGTCGCCGCGGCGGCCCTGCCGGTCCGCCTGGGCACCCCGCCCGCCGGGACCCCGGCGCCGACGACGACGGCGGGCGCGTGGCCGAGCGCGGTGACGCCCACGGGGCCCGTGCCCGGCTGCGGCGACGTGATCCCGCCGATCGTGCGGCCGCAGGACCCGGAGATCACCGTCGAGGTCGAGGTGGGCGTCCCGCCCGTCCAGGGCGGGCGGGTCAACACCGGGGTCACGATCGTCTCGCCCCCGGGCTTCCAGGTGGCGTACGAGGACACCGGGGTCGTGGCCCTCCTGGTGCGCGACGGCGTCGTGGTCGCCGTGCCCGACGCGGGCGGCGCGGGCGTCGCGTACTTCTCCGACGCCGGCGAGATGGGCGTGCTGGCGCGCGAGCCGCGCGCGGTCCCGTGCGCGGCGGACGACGGCGCGCTCGAGCCCGGCACCTACGAGCTGTACGTGTTCGCCGAGCTGCTGCGGGGCGACCCCCTCACGCTCACGTGGACCGACGCCATGACCGTCGTCGGCGGCCCCGTCCCCGTGACGCTCGACTGACCGCGGGGCGCCGACGCCCCGGCCGACGCCCCGCGCGCCCAACGGTCCGGGCCCGCTCCTCGTCTGGGATGGTGACGACGGAAGGAGCGGGCGATGGCGTGGGGCGACGAGCTCGCCGACCTCGCGGCGCGGCGGGGTCCGGCGCTGGTCGCCTACGCCTACCTGCTGGTCGGCGACCTCGACCGCGCGCAGGACCTCGCGCAGGAGGCACTCGCGCGGGCCTTCGGGCGGCCGCGCCGGGGCACGGACCTCACGTGGGTCGAGGCGTACGTGCGCCGCACGATCCTCAACGCGTTCCTCGACGGCACGCGCCGGGACCGGCTCTGGGCGCGCTCGCGGCACCTGTTCGTCGTCGGCGACGAGCGGCCGTGCGAGGGTGACGCGCTCGCGGCGCGCACCGCCGACCACGTCGACGTCCAGCAGGCCCTCGCGCTCCTCCCGCCGCGCGAGCGGGCCTGCGTGGTCCTGCGCTTCTACGACGACCTCACCGTGCCGGCGATCGCCGAGCGACTCGACATCAGCGAGGGCGCGGCGAAGCGGTACCTGTCCGACGGCGTCAGGCGGCTCGAGGCCGTGCTCGGTTCCGTCGAGGAGACCCCGGCCGCCGAGGTCGTCGAGGTCCGGGCGAGCGGAAGGAGGAGCCGCCGATGAGCGACGTCGGACGCGGACGGGTCCCGCTGCGGGCGGCGCTCGGGGGGATCGCCGAGGGTGCCGAGCGCGCGCAGGCGGCGCGCGAGGCGGCCGGGCGGGGGCTGGCGCTCGCGCAGGTGCGCGCGGCGGCGGCCCGGCGCCGGGCCCGGTACCGCGCGGGTGTGGGCCTCGCGGCGGCGGGCGTGGTCGCCGCGCTCGTGCTCGGGGGGTCCGCGCTGGGCAGGCTCGACGGGCCGGTGCCCCCGGCCGAGACGCAGGCGCCGCGCGACGGGGTGGCGTGCGGGACGCGGCTGGCGGACCTGCCGCGCCCGGCGGACGGCCCGGTCGCGACCGTGGACCTCGTGCTCGAGGACGACCGGGTCACCCTGGGCGCCCCGGTCGCGGGCACGGTGACGCTCGACGCCGACGACAGGGTCGACCGCGAGGCGGGCCACGCGATCCAGCTCGCCCTGGTGCGCGACGGCGTCGTCGTCGGGCTGGGCGGGGAGGTCTGGACGACGGGGGAGGCGGTGCGCGCGGTCGCGATGCCGGTCCTCGCGTGCGACGAGGCGGCGGGCGAGGGCGACGAGTACGGCGTGGTCGCGCTGGTGCCCGGTCTGGACCTGGCGACGGGCGACCCCTGGCCGTACGTGCTGGTGAGCGACCCGGTGCCCGTGACGGTCGTGGGCGCGGTCGCGGCCTCGGGCCTCCCGGCGTGCGGCGAGCCGGCCGACGACCTCGTGCCGAGCGTCGGGACGCTGAGCGCGGTCGGCGCGAGCGTGCAGGTCGGCGTCCTCGACGCGCAGACCGGGGAGTTCCTGCACGAGGGCTACGGCGACGCGCTGTCCGTCCTCGTCGGCCTCGCCAACGAGGGGCCCGACCTCGTCACCGCGCAGGGCGTCCGCCTCGAGATGGTCGTGGCGCAGCACGGCGCCGTCGTCGCGTCGTGGGTGGCCGACCCCGGCGACCTCGGCGCGGGCGAGTGGCCGGCGCTGGAGGTCCGCCCCACCGTCTGGACGGGGCAGGTCGCCCGCTGCGGCGACGCGGCCGACGACCTCGGTCCCGGGGACTACGTCCTGTGGGTGCGCGCGACGACGCGCGTGGCGGGCGGGCCGGGCGCCGACCCCGCCCCCGTGGTCGTCGTCGCGCCGCCCGTGCCGTTCACCGTGCACGACTTCGAGGACCCCGACAACCACGGCCCCGAGACCTTCGTGTCGGACGACGCCCCCGGCTGGTACGACACCGACCCCGCCGGCGTCCCGGGCGACCTGCCGTTCACGGTCGACGCGGGCGACGAGGTGGTCGCCGCGCAGGCGTCGGTCGACGGCCGGCGCTGGCGGGTCTCGGTCGCCTACGCGGGCGGCCGGGACACGTACGAGCGCCTGCGCGGCGCGGCGGTCGCCGCGGGCTTCGAGGTCGTCCGCGAGGAGTCCGACCCGGACCGCCCGGCGTGGGCCTACGCCCAGCTGCGGCGGGGCGACCTGCTCGTGGTGGTCGACGTCTCGAACGACAGCGGCGGCGGGTTCGTCGCGAGCTGGCTCGTGGTCCGGGCCGCCTGAGCCCGCCCGGGCGACACCGGGCGCGGGACCCAACCGATCGCGCCCCTGCGGTGTCCAGGCAGGTGAAGGATGGGCACCGGCGGCGGGGAGGGCAGCGCGATGGGGTGGGAGGACGACCTCACGACGCTGGCGCGCGAGCGCGGCTCGGCCCTCGTGGCCTACGCCTACCTGCTCACCGGCGAGATGGCGGCCGCCCAGGACCTCGTGCAGGACGCGCTCGTCGCCACGTTCTCCCGGCTGCGCACCCCGTCGGCGACCGGCGTCGAGCACCTCGAGGCGTACGTCCGGCAGACGATCCTGCACACGTTCTGCAACGCGCGGCGCCGCGCCGGCCGGTGCGCGAGATCGCGGACCGGCTCGACCTCTCCGACGGAGCCGTGAAGCGGTACCTGTCCGACGCGCGCCGCCGCCTCGCCCCGCTGCTGGGCGCGGGCGACGACCTCGACGTCGACCTCGTGGGAGGAGCGCACCGATGAGCGAGAGCTTCGACTCCGGCCTCCGCGACCTCTACCTGGCCGCCGGCGCCGCGCACGACGCCCGGCCCGGGCTCGCGGTGGACCTCGTGCTCGCCCGGACCCGCCGCGCCCGCCGGGCGCGCGGGGCGGCCGTGACCGTCGCCGCGGCGGCCGTCGTCGTCGGAGGGGCACTCGCCGGGACCGCTGCGGTGCGGGGCCTCGGCGGGATCGACGGCTCGGTGGTGCCGCCGGCCACGACGCCGAGCCCCACCGCCACCACGCCCGCCACGGGCGGCGTGACCGCGCCGGCCTGCGGGGACGCGCTCGCCGACCTCGCGCGGATCGACACGGACGACGTGCGCCTGGACGCGGGCCTCGAGCCCGGGGCCACGGTCGAGGACGCGCTGCCCGTCCGGGCCACCACCACCGTCCTCACGGCGGACCCGCTGCCGACGGTCGAGGCGCGGGTCCCGACCGGCTACGCGTTCGTCGTCGCGCAGGACGGGGTGGTCGTGGCCACCGCGACCTGGACTCCCGAGCCCGACCTCTCGACGGCGCGCGACCACGGGCACGTGCTCGCCGTGCACGTCGTCCCGTGCGGGGGAGGCGAGCTCGCGCCGGGCGACTACGAGCTCGTCGCGTACCTGCCGGCGGAGGTCGAGGTCGACGGCGAGCGCGTCGCGGGCCTGCTCGTCGCCCCCTCGGTGCCCTTCTCCGTCGCCGTCCCGGAGGCGCAGGCGCCGCCGCTGCACCCCGGCGAGGACCGCGTGGGCGCCGACGGCGTCTCCGACCTCCCGCCGGCCGACCGATCCGCCCCCCTGCCCGACGGCGCGTACCTCGCCCTCGTCACGGGCGTCGACGCCGCGGCGGGCACGCTCGACGCGGACCTGCTGGTCTGGTACTCCGGGCAGGCCGCACAGGACTGGGCCGCCGTGCACGTGCCCGACGGCCAGGCGTACGACTGCTACGCCGTCGACGACCCGGACGGCCCCGAGCCGTGGCGCCTCCCCGTCCTCGCCGAGGCCGTGGTGTGGGAGTGGTGCTCGAGCGAGGAGGGGACCGAGGTCGTGCGGCGCCCGGGCGGCGTGCCCGAGTGGGCGGCGGCCGCAGAGGTCGGCACCCGCACGTGCGCCGACGGCGCGCCGCTCCCGCGCACGGGCTACTACTGGCTGGACGTGCGCGACGGCGTCGTCACGCAGCTCGTGGCGCAGTTCGTGCCCTGACCCGCCGGGCGCTCGGGGCGTGGCCGCCGGGCTCAGGCCTGCAGGGCCTCGTCCAGCGTCGGGTGGATCTGGAACACCTGCGTCAGAGCGGTGATGCGGAAGACCTTGAGGACCTTCTCCTGGTCGATGACGAGTCGCAGCTCGCCGCCGGTGGTGCGGACGCGCTTGAGCGCGCCCACGAGCACGCCGAGGCCCGTGGAGTCCATGAACGCCACGTCGGTCAGGTCGACGACGATGTCCGTCTTCCCCTCGTCCACCAGGCCGGCGAGCTCCTCGCGGAGCGTCGGTGCCGTGTAGACGTCGATCTCGCCGGAGACGTGCACGACCGTGCGATCGCCGCTCGGGCGACTCGAGACCGAGACCTCCACGCGTCCTCCCCCCTCGGTGCGCGGCCGCGGCGTCCGCCCCGGCCGTGCTCCATTCAACAGTACGGGGGAGACGGTGCCACGGATCGGGCGCGCGCCGCCCGTGCTCCGACCCGCGCGGTTGCCGGCGGCGTCAGCTCGTGGCGACCTTCGGGTGGACGACGACGTGGTCGCGCACGCCCATGGCGGCCAGGTTCTCACGCAGTCCCTCCAGCACCTCGGGCGTGAGGACCTTGGGGTCGACGACCGTGCGGACCTGGAGGTCGACGCCCGAGTCGAGGCACAGCCGCAGGCTCGCGTAGGCCTTGTGCGCGCTCGCGCCGACGCCGGTGACGGCCCGGTAGAGCGTGGCCGGGGCCTTGATCTCGAGCACGACCCGGTCGGCGAGCGAGAGCACGGCCGCGAGCCGCTGCGGGTAGGAGCCGGACGTGTGCAGGCCGACGGGCAGCCCGAGGGCGCGGACCTGCTCCATCGCGTCGGCGAGGCCGTCCTGGCGGGTGGGCTCGCCGCCGGAGAAGACGACGCCGTCGAGCCCGCTGCGCGAGCGGACGAGGATGTCGCGGACCTCGCGCCAGGTCACGGTGCCCGGCTGCAGCGGGTCGCGCAGGTCGGGGGTCTCGCACGACGTGCAGCTCCACGGGCAGCCCTGGAGCAGGACGGTGAGGACCGTGCGGTCGGGCCAGTCGTCGGCCGCGGTGGCGGTCCATCGGTTGATCTTGAGCGTGTCGGCAGACCAGAGGACCTCTGGTGGGATCGCGTGCAGCGACGTCGGCGACATGGGACTGTCCTCCTGGAACGCGTCAGCTTCCAGTCTCCGCGCCCGCCCGCGCCCTGCCTTCGGACCTACGTCCCTCGGTCAACGAAACGTAAAGGTCGGGGCGCCGGGCGCGGCCCGCGCGTCCCCGGTCGGTGCGAGGATCGGCCGGTGGCCGACTCCCTGCTCGACGTCCTCGTCGCCGCCGGCCGCCGCGCGGACCGGGTCACGCACGTCGAGCACCTGCCGCCGCGCGCGGGGGTCCGGGCGGACTGGCCCGCGTGGGCGGACCCGGACCTGGTGGCGGGCTACCGGCGGCTCGGGGTGGAGCGCCCGTGGCGGCACCAGGTCGAGGCCGCCGACGCCGTCTGGTCGGGCAGGCACACCGTGCTCGCCACGTCCACGGGGTCGGGCAAGTCGCTCGCGTTCTGGCTGCCCGCGCTGACCGCGGTCCGCGCCGAGGCCGCGACCGCCGGGACCCCGGGCGGCCCGGTCGCCTCGCGCCGCGCCACGACCCTCTACCTGTGCCCGACGAAGGCCCTCGCCGCCGACCAGCTCGCGAGCCTCGAGCGGCTCCTCGTCGCGGCCGGCACCCGCGACGTGCGCGTGTCGACGTGCGACGGCGACACCGAGCGGGACGAGCGCCGCTGGGTGCGGGACCACGCCGACGTCGTGCTCACCAACCCGGACTTCCTGCACTGGTCGTTGCTCCCCCAGCACTCGCGCTGGGACCGGCTGCTGCGCGGGCTGCGCTATGTCGTCGTCGACGAGGGGCACGCGTTCCGCGGCGTCTTCGGCGCGCACGTGGCCGCGGTGCTGCGCCGGCTGCGCCGGCTGGCGGCCCAGCACGGCGGCTCGCCGACGTTCGTGCTCGCCTCGGCGACGACGGCGGACCCGGCCGCGAGCGCCGCGCGCCTCGTCGGGGTGCCCGCCGAGGAGGTCGTCGCGGTCACCGAGGACGCCTCGCCGCAGGGCACCCGGACGGTGGTGCTGTGGGAGCCGCCGCTCATGCCGGGCCGCGACCCGTTCGCGCCGGAGGAGGACGTCGACGGCGTCGAGCACACACACGGCACCGGCCCGGCGGCCGGGGCGCCGCCCGACGGCCCGCCCGCCGACAGCCCACCCCCAGACGGCGAGACCGCCGACGGCCCGGCGGGCGAGCCGGGCGACGTGCCCGCCACGCCGATGTCCCGCACGCACCGGACGGCGACCGCCGAGACCGCCGACCTGCTCACCGACCTCGTGGCCGCGGGCGCCCGCGCGCTCGCGTTCACGCGGTCCCGCCGCGCCGCGGAGTCCGTCGCGGCGATGGTGCGCGAGCGCCTCGAGGAGGTCGAGCCGGGGCTCGGCTCGCGCGTGGCCGCGTACCGGGGCGGCTTCCTGCCCGAGGAGCGGCGGGCGCTGGAGGCGGCCATCCGGTCCGGGGACCTGCGCGCGCTCGCCACGACGAACGCGCTCGAGCTCGGCGTGGACATCTCCGGGCTGGACGCGGTGCTCGTCTCGGGGTGGCCGGGCACGCGCGTGTCCCTGTGGCAGCAGGCGGGCCGCGCGGGGCGCGCGGGCAGCGACGGACTCGTGGTGCTCGTGGCGCGCGAGGACCCGCTCGACACGTTCGTCGTGCACCACCCGGAGGCGGTGCTCGGCGCGCCCGTGGAGGCGACGGTCTTCGACCCGCAGAACCCGTACGTGCTCGGTCCGCACCTGTGCGCCGCCGCGGCCGAGGCGCCGCTCCGCGCCCCCGACCTCGAGCTGTTCGGGCCCGGCACGCAGGATCTGCTCGACCAGCTCGTGGCCCAGGGGTGGCTGCGGCGCCGCTCGTCGGGCTGGTACTGGACACACGCCGAGCCGGCGTCCCGGCTGACCGACCTGCGCGGCGCGGGCGGGGAGCCGGTGCGCGTCGTCGAGGCCGCGACGGGGCGGCTGCTCGGCACGGTCGACGCCGGCGCCGCGGACGCGACCGTGCACGCCGGCGCGGTCTACGTGCACCAGGGCGTCACGTACGTCGTCGAGGAGCTCGACCTCGAGGCGGGCGTCGCGTTCGTGGGCGAGCAGGCCGTCGACTACCGGACGTGGTCGCGCTGGCTCACGTCGATCGAGGTCACCCGGGTCCGCGCCGAGCGCCGCGCCGGCCCGGTGACCTGGGGCTTCGGCGACGTGGACGTCACCACGCAGGTGCTCGACTTCCAGAAGCGCCGCCTGCCCGACCTCAGCCCGATCGGCGGCGACGTCCTCGACCTGCCGCCGCGCACGCTGCACACGACGGCGGTGTGGTGGACGGCGCCGGAGGAGGTGCTCGCGACCGCGGGACTCGCCGCGGGCGGGGACGTCCCGGGCGCGCTGCACGCCGCCGAGCACGCGTCGATCGGCCTGCTCCCCCTGCTCGCGACGTGCGACAGGTGGGACCTCGGCGGCGTCTCGACCGCCATGCACGCGGACACCGGCCACGCCACGGTGTTCGTGCACGACGCGTACCCGGGCGGGGCGGGCTTCGCCGAGCGCGGGTTCGCGCTCGGGGAGGCCTGGCTGCGGGCCACCCGGGACGCCATCGCTGCGTGCGGGTGCGCGGGCGGGTGCCCGGCGTGCGTCCAGTCGCCCAAGTGCGGGAACGGCAACAGCCCCCTGGACAAGGCCGGCGCCGTCGCCGTCCTCGACGCCGTGCTCGCGCACGCCGCGCGCTGACCGGGGACCCGCCCGAGCGTCGGCGCGCGCCACCGGCGCGAGCGGACCCGAGCCCGACCGCACCGCGACGCCGACGCCGACGACGCCGTCGGGCGCCACGGCGCACCGGGTCACCTCGGCGCGGTTGCGCGCCGCCACCTCGCGCGCGCGGCCGCACGGGTCGGCGAGGGCCAGCGCCTCCGGCGCCGCCTCGACCCCGGCGGGCAGCCGGACCGCTCGGGCCGCGGCGAGCGCCGCGAGGTCGGCCGCGACCTGGGCCTGCGCCCGCGTCGCCCGCGCCCGGCCGAGCGTGCCCGCCGCGGCCGCCAGGACGAGGGCGACCGCCACGAGCGCGACGACGAGCACCGTGCCGGCCCCGTCGTCGCGGCCGCCGGCGCCGGGGCGGGCCGCGTCCCGACGGCCCCTCGCGGCTCGACACCTCACCACGCGACCCCTCACCACTCGCCCCCTCACGGCTCGACCCACGCGACGGCCGACCCCTGCGCGACGAGCCCGCCACCCGTGAACCACGCTCCGCCGAGCGGTCGCCGGACGACGACCTCGACCCACGGCGGCTCGCGGCGCACCGCGACCTGGGCGCCCGGCGCGACGCGGGCCGCGACGTCCGCGACCACGTCGTCGGGCTCCCCGAGGGCGGCGACCCGCGCGGCCGCGCGCGCGGCGTCCAGGGCCACCACGCGCGCCGACGCCGCGGACACCGTGACGAGGAGTGCGGCCAGCACGAGGACCACGGCGACCAGGCCGAGGGCGAGCTCGGCGGTGACCGCGCCGGCGTCGCGCGGCCCGCGGGCCGTCACAACGAGAGCGCCCCGCGCACGATCGCCAGGAGCATGCCGCGCACCTCGTCGCTGCGCAGGACCAGCACGAGGAGCCCCGCGAACCCCGCGGCGGCCACCGTTGCGATCGCGTACTCCGCCGTCGCCATGCCCGCGTCGGCCGCGCCGTGCACCCGGCGCCGGACGCGGACGACGAGCGCGCGTGCGGCGCGGACCGGCCGGGCGAGCGCGGCGCCCCGTCGGCCGGACGGAGGAACCGTGTCGTGCCGTGCCATGTGACCTCCTTCCCCGGAGCCCGCCGGGTGCGGGCGGCCCGGGCGGGCCGCACGCCCACGGTCGCCGCGCGCGGCCGGCGCGCGGCGCGGGGACCGTCGCCCCGGTGGGCGGGGCGCGCGGAGGGGACGCTGTGGATCACCGCGGCGGGGCGGCCGCCGACGGATGCCCGGCGGCGGACGCGGGCCGCGCGTCACCCCGCGGCACCCCCGGCCACGGAGACGAGGACCGGGACCAGCCCGACCAGCACGAACGCGGGCAGGTGGCACACGCCGAGCGGCAGCACGAGCCGCACGCCGAGTCGGCCCGCGGCGTCCAGCGCCTCCGCCCGTCGCTCGCGCCGGATGTGGGCCGCGGTCGCGCGCAGCGCCCCGCCGGGCGCGACGCCGTCCTCCCAGCTCGGGCGCAGCGCGGCGGCGACGGGGGCCAGGTCGGCGGTCGTCCCGCCCGGGTGCCCGGACCGCGCGCGCCGGCCCCGGCGTCGGCCGGCGTCGACCGCGTCGCTGCCGCCCCAGGCCTCGGCCCACCCGGCCCCGGCGCCGAGCGCCCGCGCGACCCGTGCGAGGGCGTCCCCGCGGCGCCCGCCCACGGCCTCCGCGACGGCGGCAAGCGCCCCGGGCACGCTGCACCCGGCCGCGCAGGCGGCGTCGAGAAGGTCGAGCACGACGACGACGTCCACCTCGACACCCGCACCGGCGCCCGGCCCGGCCCCGACCCGCGGCCCGACCCCGGCACCCCGCCCGACCGCGGCACCCGGCAGGGCCTCGGCGACGCGCTCCCGGCCGGCCGACCGTGCGCGCCGCACGAGCGCCCCGCTCCACCGCGCGCCGGCCCAGGTGAGGACCGCGGCCGCCACGGCGAGCAGCGCGCCGGGGACGTCGAGGAGGACCCCGAGCGGGTCCGCGCCGAGCGCCGTGCCGAGCAGGACCCCGACGGCGGGCAGCCACGTCAGGACGTGCACGGTCGCCCGCGGGCCGGCGAGCGCGGCCCGGCGCTGCACCTCGACGTCGGCCTCCTCGGCGAGCGCGGCGGCCGTGCGCTCGAGGACCGCGGCGAGCGGCGCCCCCGTGCGCGCCGCGAGGCGGGCCGCGGCCACGACCGCCGCCGCGTGCCCGGGGTCCCCGCAGCGCGCCCGCACGTCGCCCGGGTCGGGGACGCCGTCGGGCGCGCGCAGCCCCCATCCACGCCACCACGCGACCGCGGGCGACGCCCCCGCCCGCAGGGCCGCGGCCACCCCGAGGACGCCGCCGACGGCGGTCGCACCCGCGTCCCGCCGCCTCCTCGCCCGTGGTGCACCGGGCCCCGGCCCGACGCCGAGCCCGCGCAGCCGCCCGGTCGCGCTCACGCCGGCGCCCCGGCCGGCGCCCGTCCCGCCGGGGCCGTCGCCAGGCCCCACCGCGCGGCGAAGGCCGGCCACCCCGGCGCGGCGACCGCCCGGCCCGCCTCGTCGACGGACAGCACCGGCACCACGCGCCACCCGGCCCACGCCGCGCGGCCCGGCCCCGGGCCGGCGGCCCCGGGAGCGCCGTCGGCGGCCGCAGGACCGCCGTCGGCGACTGCGGCGACCTGCGCCACGCGGCGCCGCCCGTCCGGACCGCGCCGCACGTGCACGACGGCGTCGAGCGCGCTGATCGCCTGGAGCGCGACGGCCTCGGGCGCCATGCCGGCGAGCGCGCCGAGCGCGGCCAGCCGCGCGGGCACGTCCTCCGGGGCGTTGGCGTGCACGGTCGCGCAGCCGCCGTCGTGCCCGGTGTTGAGGGCGGTGAGCACCTCGCGGACCTCGGCGCCACGGCACTCGCCGAGCACCACGCGGTCGGGGCGCATGCGCAGCGCGTGCCGGACCAGCTCGGCAAGGGTCACCTCCCCCGCGCCCTCGACGTTCGCCCGCCGCGCCTGGAGGTGCACGACGTGCGGGTGCGCGGGCGCGAGCTCGACGGCCTCCTCGATGCACACGATCCGCTCGTCGGGCGGGACGAGGGACAGCAGCGTCGCGAGCAGCGTCGTCTTGCCGCTTCCGGTCCCGCCCGAGACGAGCAGGTTCGCGCGCCGGGCGACGAGCGCCCGCAGGATCTCGGCGACCGCGGGGTGCAGGCTCCCGGCCGCGACGAGCTCCGCGAGGTCGAAGGCGCGGCGACGCAGCACCCGCAGGCTCACGACGGGCCCGTCGGCGGCGAGCGGCGGCAGGACGGCGTGCAGGCGGACCCCGCCGGGCAGCCGGGCGTCCGCGACGGGCGCGGCGTCGTCGAGCCGGGCCCCGCCGACCGCGGCGAGCCGGACCGCGAGCGCGCGCACGTCGCCGACGTCGACGTCGACCGGCTCGAGGCCCCGGCCGCGGTCCACCCACACGTCGCGCGGGCCGTTGACGAGCACGTCGCTCACCCCGGGCTCGGCGAGCAGGGCGGCGAGCGGCCCGACGCCGCGCACGCCCGCGAGGACGTCAGCCACGGCCGTCCTCCCCGAGCGCCCGCGCGAGGCGCGCGACCGCCCGCGCGAGCGGCGCCCACCGGGCCACGGCGGGCCCGAGGCCGCGGTCGACGGCGCCCGCCACCCGCCGGTCGGTGGGGACGAGGCACGCGACGGGCAGCCCCACCGTGGCGCCCACCTGCGCGGGCGCCACGCGCGCGCCCGGTCGGCGCCTCACCGCCAGCACCGGGCGGGCGTCCGCGAGCCACCCCGGCCCGAGCCACCCCGGCCCGTGCCGCACGGCCCCGGACGCCCCCGGGCCGGGCGGCACCGGCGGCGCCGGGACCCACGTTCCCCCCGCACCGGCCCCGTCCCCGCCCAGGCGCCCGCCCCCGTCAGGGCCGAGGCCCGCGTCGCGGCCGAGGCTCCCGTCACGCCCGAGCCCCCCGTCACGCCCGGGCCCCGTGCCCCCGCACCCGAGCAGCCGCGCCGCCGCGGCGACCCCGAGCACGTCCTGCCCCGTCACCACGACGACCCGCGCGCCGCCCGTCACGCCCGCCGCCTCGTCCGCGCGCACCCCGCGGAGCGCCTCCCCGGCCGCGCGGGCGGGCACGTCCAGGACCACCGTGCGCCCGGCGTCGAGCAGGCCCGCGAGCACGGCCGCGACGGTCGCACCGTCGGGCTCCGCACCGCGCCGGTCCCACGAGAGGACCTCGACCGGGCCCCAGCGCGGCAGCACGCCGCGCAGGTCCGAGGGGGCGAGCGGTCCGCGCAGCCCGGCGAGGTCGGGCCACCGGGCCCCGTCGGCGCGCTCCGTGCCCAGCAGCACCTCGAGCCCGCCGTGCCCGGCGTCGAGGTCGACGAGCGCGACCGGCCGCGTCGCCCCGAGCCTCCGGGCGAGCAGCGCGGCGAGCGTCGACGCGCCGACCCCGCCGACCGCGCCCACGACGGCGATCGCGCGCCCCTGCACCACCCCTCCCTCCGGTTCCGACGGTGTGCCCGCGGCGGCCCCCCAGGGCGGCCCCGCCGCGGCCGACGGCGGGGCCGACGACGAACCGCCCCCGAGCCCGGCCCACGCTCCCCCGCGCGCCCGCGCGGCCGGCGCCGGGCCCGCGCGGGCTGGGGACGCCGGGAACCCCAGGAATCGTGTGGACGGCTGCCGATAGGCTCGACGCACCGGTGCGGCGCCGGGCGGGGGTGCCCGCACGGCCCGCCCGACACGACCACCGCACACGACGACCACCGACGGACGACGCGAGGGAGGTGCCATGCCGGCCGCCGCCGCGTTCTTCGACCTCGACAAGACGATCATCGCGACGTCGTCGGTCACGGCGTTCTCACGCCCGTTCTTCGCGGGCGGCCTCATCACGCGACGCGAGGTGCTGCGGACCGCCTACGCGCAGTTCCTCTTCCTGCTGGGTCGCGCGGACACCGAGCAGACGGACCGGCTGCGCCAGTTCCTGTCCTCGATGGTCAAGGGCTGGGACCCCGAGCAGGTCTCGCAGATCGTGCGCGAGACGCTCCACCAGCACATCGAGCCGACCGTGTACGCGGAGGCCGTCGCACTCATCGACGAGCACCACCTCGCGGGTCGCGACGTCGTCATCGTCTCCGCGTCCGGGGCGGAGGTCGTCGAGCCCATCGCCGAGATGCTCGGCGCCGACCACGTCATCGCGACCCGCATGGAGGTCGTCGACGGCCGGTACACGGGGAACATCGCGTTCTACGCGTTCGGCGAGAACAAGGCCGCCGCGGTCCGCGAGCTCGCCGCCGAGAAGGGCTACGACCTCGAGGCGAGCTACGCGTACTCGGACTCGATCACGGACGCCCCGATGCTCGACCTCGTCGGCCACGGGTACGTGGTCAACCCCGACCGGGGCCTGCGCAAGGTCGCCGCCGAGCACGGCTGGGAGTGCCTGACCTTCGTCAAGCCGGTCGCGCTGCGCCCGAGCTTCCCGCCGCCGCAGCGCAGCGTCCCGGTGCTCGCCGTCGTGGCGGCCGCGGCCGTGGCGGTCGTCCTCCTCGCGCGCCGCCGACGCCGTCTGCTCGCCTGAGCCGCCCGGCCCGGCGCCGCCCGCTCGCCCGGCCGGCCCGGCCCGGCCCAAGATCGCCACATGGTGAGCGCACGAGTCCCGGCTCCCGGGACACCCGCACAGCGTCGTCGCAGGTCAGCGCCTTGCCCGGGTGAACTCACCCCCAGCGCTTTCGCTCGGCGCCGGCCTGGGCTACAAAGGAGGTACAACAGCACATCAGGGAGCGGCGAGAACCCACGCGCGACCAGTCCTCGAGAGGACCTGCCGACCGGGCTAGCCCCGTTGCGGCGCATTCCTTGCAGCGCCTGATACCTCGCCTCCTGTGCTGTGACGGCGGCGTCCCGACGGGGCGCCGCCGGTCTGTGCGGCCGTCGCCGCCGCGCCCTCAGGCCCAGGACCCTCAGGCCCAGGCGCCCCGCACGTACTGCGGCGGCCAGGGCACCGGTCCGTCGAGCGCGACGGGCACCCCGAGCTCGTGCGCCGCGCGCAGCGGCCACGCGGCGTCGGCCAGCGCGGGCCGCCCGATCATGACGGCGTCGGCGGCGCCCTCGGCGAGCACGCGCTCGGCCGCCTCGCCCGAGGTGATGAGGCCCACCGCGGACGTGGGCAGGCCCGACGCCGCCCGCACCGCGCGCGCGAACGGCACCTGGTAGCCGGGGCCGACCTGCACCGGCGCGGGTACGTTGCCGCCGGAGGACACGTCGACGAGGTCGACGCCGAGCGGGGCGAGCCACGTGGCGACGGTGGCCACGTCGTCGACGGTCAGGCCGCCCTCGGTCCAGTCGGTCGCGGAGACGCGCACCAGCAGCGGCGGCTCCTCGCCCAGCGCCTCCCGGACCGCGGCGACCACCTCGAGCAGCAGCCGCGCGCGGCCGCGCAGGTCCCCGCCGTAGGCGTCCTCGCGCAGGTTGGACAGCGGCGAGAGGAACTGGTGCAGCAGGTAGCCGTGAGCCGCGTGCACCTCGACGCCGTCGAACCCGGCCGCCACCGCGCGCCGGGCCGCCGCGGCGAACGCCTCGACGACGCGCGCGATGCCGGTCTCGTCGAGCGCGACCGGGTCCGCGTAGCCGGGGAAGGGCACGGGCGACGGGCCCACGGTGGTCCAGCCGCCGTCGTCGGCGGGGACGGAGCCCTGCACGGGCGACCACGGCCGGTACGTCGAGCCCTTGCGCCCCGCGTGGGCGAGCTGCGGCACGATCGCGGCGCCGCGCTCGTGCACCGCGTCCACGACCGGGCGCCACGCCTCGGCCTGCGCGTCGGACCACAGGCCCACGCACTGCGGCGTGATCCGGCCCTCCGGCAGGACGGCGGCGGCCTCGGTGACGAGCAGCCCGAACCCGCCGGACGCGCGCGCGGCGAGGTGGACGAGCTGCCACTGGCCGGGCATGCCGTCCGTCGCCGAGTACTGGCACATGGGCGCCAGCCACAGGCGGTTGCGGACGGTGAGCGAGCGGAGGGTCAGGGGCGTGAACAGCGCGGGCACGGCCCCACTGTGCGTCATCCCGGCCACCTCTCCGGCCGCCCTTGGTCCCACCGCCCGCCCGACGCCGCCCGCCCTGGCGGGCCCGTCCACCGGGCGCACGACTCAGCCGAAGAGGGCCGACGCCTTGATGACGGTCTGCAGCACGCCGTAGGCGAGCAGGCCGCCGACGACGACCCACAGGCCGACCGCGAGGGACGTGATGCGGGAGGCCCCGGGCGCGGGGACGGCGGGCACGGCGGCCGCCACGGCCGCGGGGACCTCGGCGACCTCGCGGTCGAGGACGGTCTCGGTGGTGGTCATCAGGACTCCTTGGCGCCGGCGGCGACGAGCTCGCTCGGGGTGGTCGGGGCAGTGGTCGGGGCGGTGGTCGGGGTGGTGGTCGCGGCGGCCGGGGCCTCGTGGTACCTCGCGTGCACCGGACGGACGGCGAGGTTGGCGAGGAAGCCGACCGCGAGCACGCAGGACATGACGACGAGCGACGGCAGGTAGAGGTCGGCGCCGGTGACGCCCTGGGCGCTGCGCGCGTCGGCGATCGCGTTGACGATGAGCGGACCGGCGACGCCCGCGGCCGACCACGCGGTGAGCAGGCGGCCGTGGATGGCGCCGACCTCGAGCGACCCGAACAGGTCCTTGAGGTAGGCGGGCACGGTGGCGAAGCCGCCGCCGTAGAAGCTCACGATGACGAAGGTGATCGTGACGAAGAGCGCGACGCTGGCGCTCGCACCGAAGAGGGCGAGCGAGCCGTACAGCAGCGCGCCCAGGCCCAGGTACATGACGTACGTGGGCTTCCGCCCGAGCCGGTCGGAGAACGTCGACCAGCCGAAGCGGCCCGCCATGTTCGCCAGCGACAGCAGGCCGACGAAGCCCGCCGCGGAGGCGGGGGTCACCGTGGAGAAGAAGTCCTGGATCATCGGCGACGCCTGCTCGAGGATGCCGATGCCCGCGGTGACGTTGGTGAACAGCACGATCCAGAGCAGGTAGAACTGCGGGGTCCGGACGGCCTTCGCCACGCGCACGTCGGCGAGGCTCTGCATCGCGCCCTTCTTCTGGCGCGGCACGTAGCCGGCCGGGAGCCAGCCCGGCGCGGGCACGCGGATGACGGAGGCGCCGGCGGTCATGAGGACCGCGTAGATCGCGGCGAGCGTGAGCATCGTCGGGACGATGGCGTCGGCCGGGTCGGGCGCGTACGCCTCGAGGAGCCGCGCGGTGAGCGGCGAGGCGACCATCGCGCCGCCGCCGAAGCCCATGATCGCCAGGCCGGTGGCCAGGCCGGGGCGGTCGGGGAACCACTTGATGAGGGTGGACACCGGCGAGATGTAGCCGATGCCCAGGCCGATGCCGCCGACGACGCCGTAGCCCAGGTAGACGATCCAGAGCTGGCCGAGCGAGACGCCGAGCGCCGCGATGAGGAAGCCGGACACCCAGAAGGTCGCGGAGAGCGCCATGGCCTTGCGCGGGCCGTTGCGCTCCATCCACGTGCCGCCGAACGCGGCCGACAGGCCGAGCATGACGATCGCGATGGAGAAGATCACCGCGATCGAGGTGTGGCTGGTGCCGAACCTGTCGAGCAGCGGGTTCTTGAAGACGCTGAACGCGTAGACCTGGCCGATGGACAGGTGCACGGCGAGCGCGGCGGGTGGCACGAGCCACCGGTTGTAGCCGGGTGCCGCGACGGTCCGGCTGCGGTCGAGCAGGTTCATCAGGGGGTCCTTCCCAGGCGGGCCCTCGGTGGCCGCTCGAAGTCATCCCATGCTTGCGTGCGTGACCCCGGTCACCGGGGGACCTTTGTCACGGCGGCGACCGCTCTTACCTGCGCCCCGTCCGCCCTCCGACGTGCCGATGCGCACGACTGGCCCCGTTTCGCTACGTTGTGAGCGGGCCACCCGCGACAGGAGGGGACGGATGTCCACCACGCCACGCGACAGCCACGAGGACGAGCGCCCGGCCGGCGAGGCCGAGGCGCCGGCGACGGGGGTCACCACGCCTGAGCCGGCCGAGCCGACGGCGTCGGACGCCCCGGCGCCCGACGCCACCCCCGCACCCGCGCCGGCCGCGCCCGACGCCACCCCCGCACCCGCGCCGGCCGTGCCCGACGCCGCCCCCGCACCCGAGCCCCCGGCCGCGCCCGCGGGCCGGTGGCCGTGGGAGACGGCCGAGGCGGAGCCCGCCGAGCCCGCCGCGCCCGAGGCGAGCGGGCCGGCCGCACCCGAGCCCGCACCCGAGCCCGCGGCGCCCGAGGCGGCCGCACCCGAGCCCGCCGCACCCGCGGCCCCCGCGCCCGTGCCCGAGCGACGCTGGCCGTGGGAGACACCGGCGCCCGAGACCCCGGCCGCGGGCGAGCACGCCGCACCGCGGCCGTACCCGCCGTCGCCGCGCCCGCTCGACGAGCCCCCGGCGGCGCAGGCCTCCGAGCCGGTCGCCGCCGAGCCCACCGCGCCGCTCGCGACGCCGCCCGCCGAGCCCCCCGCACCCCTCGCGACGCCGCCCGCCGAGCCGGAGCCGCCGCCCACCCAGGTCCTGCCCGCGGCCGGCGCGGCAGGCGCGGCCGGTGCGGCAGGCGTGGCCGGTGCGGCAGGCGTGGCCGGCGCGGCAGGCGCGGCCGGTGCGGCAGGCGTGGCCGGCGCGGCCGCCGCCACCGGCCCGGTCGCACCGGCGGAGACCCCCGCCCCGGCCGCAGTCGAGTACCGCAGCCGGCGGGACGTGCCCGAGCCGCCGCGCCGCCCCGGCGCCGGCCGCCACGTGCTCGCCACCGTGCTCGGCCTGCTGGTGACGCCGGTGGCGCTGCTGCTCGTCGGCGTCGGGCTCGCGCGGCTCGCCGACATCGCGGGCACGAACGACATGGGCACCGACGTCCTCGGCCTGAGCCTGCTCGTCACGGGCGCGGTGCTGCTCGCGGTGATCGCCCTGCTCGGCGTGTGGAGCCCGGCCCTGCCCATCGCGGGCGGGACCGTGTGGGGCATCGGCCTCGGCATCGCCTACCTCGCCGTGCCGGGCGTGATGGACGACGCCGTCGACGCGATGATCGCCGGCACGCCGCCCGCGCCCGTCGACCAGCTGGCCGAGTCGGCGATGAGCGGCTACCTCGTCGTCATCGGCGCGGTGCTCCTCGCCGCGGGCGTGGCGGCCGGCCTCGCCCGACGCCGCGGCCGCCGCTGGGGCGCGCAGGCCGCGCTGGCCGAGCGGGCGCGCGCCGCACGCGAGGAGGCCGCCGGCGCGCGGTGACCGGGCGGTGCCGGCCACGGGCGTTTCGCACGGTCGCGCCCGTGGTCGGACCGGGACCAACGTCCCGGGTCCGGCTATAGTCCGCAGAGCACGCAGGTCCCGTTCGGGCGACCCTGGGGCCGCACGCCGGACCACCCGCACCGCTGTCGCTGCCGGAGGCACCGTGACGACCGACACGCCCGGGTCCACGAGCCCGCTCGAGAACCTGCTCGCCGAGGACCGCCGCTTCCCGCCGCCGCCCGAGCTCGCCGAGAACGCGAACGCGCGGGCCGAGCTGTACGCGTGGGCGGCCAGTGACCGACTGGGCTTCTGGGCCGAGCAGGCGCGGGCCCTGGTGAGCTGGGAGACCCCGTTCACGCAGACGCTGGACTGGTCGCAGGCCCCCGTCGCGCGCTGGTTCGCCGACGGCCGGCTCAACGCCTGCTACAACGCCGTCGACCGGCACGTCGAGGCCGGGCACGGCGACCGGGTGGCCCTGCACTTCGAGGGCGAGCCCGGCGACACGCGGTCCCTGACCTACGCCGACCTGCAGCGCGAGGTGTCGCGCGCGGCGAACGCGCTCGAGGCGCTCGGCGTGGGCAAGGGCGACCGGGTCGCCATCTACCTGCCCATGGTCCCCGAGGCCGTCGTCGCGATGCTCGCGTGCGCGCGCATCGGCGCCGTGCACTCCGTCGTCTTCGGCGGCTTCTCCGCCGAGGCCCTGCGCTCGCGCATCGAGGACGCGGCCGCCGTCCTCGTCATCACGGCCGACGGCGGGTTCCGCCGCGGTGCCCCGGCGGCCCTCAAGCCGGCCGTCGACGCGGCGCTCGAGGGCGTGGACACCGTCCGCAACGTGCTCGTCGTGCGCCGCACCGGCCAGGACGTCGCGTGGACCGAGGGCCGGGACGTGTGGTGGCACGACGCGCTCGCGGCGGCGTCGGACCGGCACGACCCGGTGCCCGTCGAGGCCGAGCACCCGCTGTTCATCCTCTACACGTCCGGCACCACCGGGAAGCCGAAGGGCATCTTCCACACCACGGGCGGCTACCTCGTCCAGTGCGCCTACACGCACCACGCGGTGTTCGACCTCAAGCCCGAGACGGACGTGTACTGGTGCACCGCCGACGTCGGCTGGGTCACCGGGCACAGCTACGTCGTCTACGGCCCGCTCACCAACGGCGCGACGCAGGTGCTCTACGAGGGCACGCCCGACACCCCGCACCGCGGCCGCTGGTGGGAGATCGTCGCGAAGTACGGCGTGACCATCCTGTACACGGCGCCGACGGCGATCCGCACGTTCATGAAGTGGGGCGAGGAGATCCCCGGGCAGTTCGACCTGTCGTCGCTGCGGCTCCTCGGCTCGGTCGGCGAGCCCATCAACCCCGAGGCGTGGGTCTGGTACCGGCGCGTCATCGGCGGCGACCGCACGCCCGTCGTCGACACGTGGTGGCAGACGGAGACCGGCGCCATCATGATCAGCCCCCTGCCCGGCGTCACCGCGGCCAAGCCCGGCTCGGCCATGCGCCCGCTGCCCGGTATCGCGGCGGAGGTCGTCGACGAGTACGGCGAGCCGGTGCCGAACGGCTCGGGCGGCTACCTCGTGCTGACCGAGCCGTGGCCCTCGATGCTGCGCGGCGTCTGGGGCGACCACCAGCGGTTCGTGGACACCTACTGGTCGCGCTTCGAGGGCCGCTACTTCGCGGGCGACGGCGCCAAGAAGGACGCCGACGGCGACATCTGGCTGCTCGGCCGGGTCGACGACGTCATGAACGTCTCCGGGCACCGGCTGTCCACGGCGGAGATCGAGTCGGCTCTCGTGTCGCACCCGATGGTCGCCGAGGCCGCGGTGGTCGGCGCGAGCGACGAGACGACCGGCCAGGCCGTCGTCGCGTTCGTCATCCTGCGCCAGGAGTACCTGGACCGGGTCGACGAGCCGGGCGAGGGCGCCGACGTCGCCGCGACGCTGCGCCAGCACGTCACCAAGGAGATCGGCCCGATCGCCAAGCCGCGCACGATCCTCGTGGTCCAGGAGCTGCCGAAGACCCGCTCCGGCAAGATCATGCGCCGCCTGCTGCGTGACGTCGCCGAGCACCGGCCCGTCGGGGACGTGACGACGCTCGCGGACTCCTCGGTCATGGAGCTCATCACGGCCGGGCTCGAGCGGCCGTCCTCGGACGAGGGCTGAGCCCGCTCGGCACCGCGCTCGGTACCGGTAGACGGTCTCCGCGCGCGGCACGCCGCGCGGCCCGTACGGCGCCTTCTCGAGCCAGGTCGCCGCGGCCTCGTCGGCGGGCGCCCGCTCGGCCGCCGCGCGGATCCGCTCCGCCGTCTCCGGGTCGGGCCGCAGGTGCGCGAGCGCCTCGCCCGCCGCGTCGCGGTTGAACAGCGCCGCCTACCGCCGGGCGAGCGCGAAGGCCTCCACGGCCGAGCGCGCCGCCGCCGGGCCGGGGGCCTGCCGCGCGAGCACGATCGCGAGGGCGGCGGACTCGGCGTCGGGCACCCCGGAGTTGAGGCCGCGCGCGCCGAAGGGGGCGAACAGGTGCGCCGCCTCCCCCACGAGCCCGCGCGGCGGGCCGGGTCGGCGAAGTCGTGCGCGACGAGCTGGAGGAACTGGTACGTGGACACCCACGTGGTCCGCTCCGCGTAACCGGGCGGCAGCACGGCGGCGAGCCACGCGCGCACGCCCTCGGGCGAGGCGAGCTCGGCGGGGTCGTCGCCCTCGCCGAGCTGCAGGTCCACGCGGTACCCGCCCGCGAACGGCACGATCAGCACGTTGCGCCCGTCCACCGCGGGGTGCGCGTAGTGGAAGTGCCGCTCGCACGCCAGCGCGGGCTCGGGCAGCTCGGCGACGTCCACGACGACGTACCAGCCCTCGTCGCGCGAGCCCTCCATGCGCGCGCCGATCCGGTGGCGCACGACCGACCGCGAGCCGTCCGCGCCGACGACGTACGGCGCGCGCCACGTCGTGCCGCCGGCCGTGGAGAGGGTCACCCCGGCGTCGTCGACGACGACGTCGCTCACCTCCTGGTCCCACGCGAACTCGACGCCCGTGCGTAACCCCCTGCGGCACCCCCGTGGAGCGCGCCGGGCGGGCGTGGTGGGATGGGCGGGTGCCGTCCCCTCGCGTGACCGCCCACGACGGGCCCCTGGACGACCCCACCGCCGCGCGCGTGCGCGCCCTCGCCGAGGCCGCCGCCGCGCACGACGGCGTCGCGCCCCTCGGCGAGCAGACGTTCCTCGACCTCGCCGAACCCGCCGCCCCGGCGGCCCGCCTCCTCGCCGTCGACGGCGACGTGCTCGTCGGCTACGCCCACGTGGACCTGCGCGGCGCACCCGCGAGCGCCGAGCTCGTCGTGGCCCCCGGGGCCCGCCGTGCCGGCGTCGGCACCGCGCTGCTCGCCGCGGCCAGGGCCGCCGCCGACGAGGCCGAAGCCGGGCCCGCGCGCGTGTGGGCGCACGGCGACCTGCCCGCCGCCCGTGCGCTCGCCGCGCGCGCCGGCCTGGAGGCGCGCCGCGAGCTGTGGTTCATGGCCCGGGACCTGACCGACCTCCCCACGCCCGGGGGCGCGCCCGCGGACGCGCCCGCCCTGCCCGACGGCGTCGCCCTGCGCCCCTACCGCCCCGGCGCCGACGACGACGCCCTCCTGACGGTCAACGCGCGTGCCTTCTCCTGGCACCCCGAGCAGGGCCGCCTCGACGCGGCCGGGCTCGCCGCCCGCCGGGCCGAGCCGTGGTTCCGGGCCGACGACCTCGTCCTCGCCGAGCGCGCCGGCCGCGTCGTCGCCTTCTGCTGGCTCAAGGTCACCGACCCCGCCGGCGACGGCGAGCTCTACGTGCTCGGGGTGGACCCCGACGCCCAGGGCCTCGGCCTCGGGCGCGCGCTCACGCGGTGGGCGCTCGACACCCTGCGCGCCCGCGGGCTGCGCCGCGCGGTCCTCTACACCGAGGGCGACAACCACGCCGCGGTGGCCACCTACCTCCGGGCCGGCTTCGACGTCGTCGCCCGCCACGTCCAGTACGGCTGAGCCCGCGGGTCCGGCAGGGCTGGCGCGCCCGGTGCGCGCTGGTGCCACCATGGGGCATGAGCACGCAGCCGCAGACCCGGCGGGCGGCGCCCGAGGACGCGCTCTCCGTCGAGCCCGTCGCCCCCGCCACGGCCCCCGACGGCCGGGCCGGCGACGGCGCGCCGGGCGACGCGGCCCACGACGGCGCGGCGGACGCCCCGCTGCCGGCGGACCGGTTCCTCGACCGCGAGCTGTCCTGGCTCGCCTTCAACGAGCGCGTGCTCGAGCTCGCCGAGGACACCTCGATCCCGCTGCTGGAGCGCGTGCGGTTCCTGTCGATCTTCGCGTCCAACCTCGACGAGTTCTTCATGGTCCGCGTGGCCGGCCTGCGGCGGCGCATCGCGACCGGCATGGCCGTCACCGCCGCCTCCGGCCTGTCCCCGCGGCAGGTCCTCGACGCGATCAGCACCGAGGCGCACCGGCTCATGAACCGGCACGCGGCCGTGTTCCTCGACTCCGTGCGGCCCGCACTCGACGCCGAGGGCATCACGCTCGTGCACTGGGACGACCTGGGCGACGCCGAGCAGGAGCGGCTGCACAAGTTCTTCCGCAAGCAGATCTTCCCGGTGCTCACGCCGCTCGCGGTCGACCCCGCGCACCCGTTCCCCTACATCTCCGGGCTCTCGCTCAACCTCGCGGTCGTCGTCGTCAACCCGACCACGGGCAAGGAGCACTTCGCCCGCGTGAAGGTGCCGCCCCTGCTCCCCCGGTTCATCGCCGTCGACGCCAAGGGCAAGCCGAGCGCCCCGAGCACGCGCACCGCCGACCCCGGCCGCGGACCCACCTCGTTCGTCCCGCTCGAGGACGTCATCGCGCAGCACCTCGACGCGCTCTTCCCGGGCATGGAGGTGCGTGAGCACCACACCTTCCGTGTCACCCGCAACGAGGACGTCGAGGTCGAGGAGGACGACGCCGAGAACATCCTCCAGGCGATGGAGAAGGAGCTCCTGCGCCGCCGGTTCGGCCCCGCGGTGCGCCTCGAGGTGGCGCAGGACATCGCCCCGCGCGTGCGCGAGCTGCTCGTCCGCGAGCTCGGCGTCGAGCCGGGCGAGGTGTACGAGCTCCCGGCGCCGCTCGACCTCACCGGCCTCACGCTCATCGCCGACCTCGAGCGGCCGGAGCTGACCTACCCGCGGTTCGTCGGCGGCACCCACCGTCACCTCGCCGAGGTGGAGACCGCGATGCCCACCGACGTGTTCGCGGCGATGCGGCGGCGCGACATCCTGCTGCACCACCCCTACGACTCGTTCGCCACGAGCGTCCAGGCGTTCCTCGCGCAGGCCGCCGCGGACCCGGACGTGCTCGCCATCAAGCAGACCCTCTACCGCACGTCCGGCGACTCGCCGATCGTCGACGCGCTCATCGACGCCGCCGAGGCCGGCAAGCAGGTGCTCGCGCTCGTCGAGATCAAGGCGCGGTTCGACGAGCAGGCGAACATCTCGTGGGCGCGCAAGCTCGAGCAGGCCGGCGTGCACGTCGTCTACGGCATCGTCGGCCTCAAGACGCACTGCAAGCTCTCGCTCGTCGTGCGCCAGGAGGCCGACGGGCTCGTCCGCTACTGCCACGTCGGCACGGGCAACTACAACCCGAAGACCGCGCGCCAGTACGAGGACCTCGGGCTCCTCACGTGCGACCCCGAGGTCGGCCAGGACCTCACCCGCCTGTTCAACCAGCTCTCCGGCTACGCGCCGAAGGCGAAGTTCAACCGCCTGCTCGTCGCGCCGCGGGCCATGCGCTCCGGCCTGGTCGAGCGCATCGAGCGGGAGACCGCCAACCACCTCGCGGGCCGGCCGGCGTGGATCCGGATCAAGGTCAACGCGATCGTCGACGAGACCACGATCGACGCGCTCTACCGCGCCTCCCGCGCGGGCGTGCCGGTGGACCTCGTGGTGCGCGGCATCTGCGCGGTCCGCCCGGGCGTCCCCGGCCTGTCGGAGACCATCCGAGTGCGCTCGATCCTCGGCCGGTTCCTCGAGCACGCGCGGATCTACGCCTTCGCGAACGGCGGCGAGCCCGAGGTGCTCATCGGCTCCGCGGACCTCATGCACCGCAACCTCGACCGCCGCGTCGAGACGCTCGTCCCGGTGGGGCCCGAGCACGCCGCGGAGCTCATCGACCTGCTCGACCTGTCGATGGACGACGCGACCGCCTCGTGGTGGCTCGACGGCGACGGCCGGTGGACCCGCCACCACCGCGACGCCGACGGGCAGCCCCTGCGCGACCTGCAGGAGACGCTCGTCGTCCGCCACCAGCGCCGTCGACCCGCCCGCGACCGTTGAGCGGGATGCGGGGCAGGGCCGGGGGCCAGCCGGTCGTCCGGGCCGCGGGCGCGGTCCCGTGGCGCGAGCGCGCCGGCCGCCTCGAGGTCACCCTCGTGCACCGGCCGCGCTACCGCGACTGGTCCTGGCCGAAGGGCAAACTCGACCCGGGCGAGGCGGTGACCGCCGCCGCGGTCCGGGAGGTCGCCGAGGAGACGGGCTGCGCCGTCGTGCTCGGGCTCCCGCTGCCCGGCCTGCGCTACCGGCTGCAGGACGGCGCACCCAAGGAGGTGCACTACTGGGCGGCGCGCGTGGCGACCGACGACGACGCCGCGGCCCTCTCGGCGCGCGCGCCCGTGCACCCGGCCGGCCTGGAGGAGGTCGACGACGTCGTCTGGGTGTCCGCGAGCACCGCGCACGACCTGCTCACGCGCGACGCCGACCGGCGCCCGCTCGCCGTGCTGCGCGACCTGCACGCGGCCGGGCGGCTGGCCACCCGCGCGCTCGTCGTCGCGCGGCACGGCAAGGCCGTGGCCCGGGCGGCGTGGGACGGCGCCGAGGACACCCGGCCGCTCACGGACGCCGGCGACGCGCAGGCGCGCGCGCTGGTCCCGGTCCTCGCGGCCTTCGGCGTGGCCGAGGTCGTCACGAGCCCGTGGGCACGATGCCTGCGCACGGTGACGCCCTACGCCGAGGCGATCCACGCGCCCGTGCGGCTCGTCGAGGCGCTCACCGAGCGCGCGTACGAGGCGGACCGCGCGGCGACCGTCGCCGCCGTGGAGGCCGCGCTCGCGGGGACCCGCGACGCCGTCGTCTGCACGCACCGCCCGGCGCTCGAGGCGGTCATGGGCGCGGTGCGCGACGCGAGCCGCCGGTGGACAACCGGCACGGTGCCGGCCGCCGACCCGTGGCTGCGCACCGGCGAGGTGCTCGTCGCGCACGTCGCGCTCACCGCGAACGGCCCGCGCGTCGTCGCGCTCGAGACCCACCGGCCGGCCCAGCCCCGCTGACCAGCGGCCGCACCGGGGGGCGGGCGCCGTCAGCCGATGATCGCGGCGAGCGCCCAGAACATGACCGCGGCGACGGCCGCGGCGGCGGGGATCGTCAGCACCCAGGCGACGGCGATGTTGCCCGCCACGCCCCAGCGGACCGCGGAGAGCCGCTTGGTCGCGCCGACGCCCATGATCGCGGAGGTGATCGTCTGCGTCGTCGAGATGGGGGCGTGGAACACGAACGCGGTCGTGTACAGCACGGACGCCGCGACGGACTCGGCGACGAAGCCGCGCGCCGGGTCGAGCTCGATGACCCGTCGGCCGAGCGTGCGCATGATGCGCCAGCCGCCGGAGTACGTGCCGAGCGAGATCGCGCCCGCGGCGGAGAGCTTGACCCACAGCGGGATCTCGTGCGAGGTCTGCACGCCGCCGGCGACGAGCGCCAGGACGATGACGCCCATCGTCTTCTGCGCGTCCTGCAGGCCGTGGCCGAGCGCCATCGCCGCCGCCGACGCCGTCTGGGCGATCCGGAACCGGCGCGTCACCTTGTGCGGGTTGGCCCGCCGGAACATCCACAGCAGGGCGACCATGAGCACGAAGGCGAGCGTGAAACCGACCACCGGAGACACGACCATCGGGATGACGACCTTGTCGAGGATGACCTCCCAGTGCACCTGGATGCCGGAGGCGAGCCCGACGCCGGTCAGCGCGCCGATGAGCGCGTGCGAGGACGACGACGGCATCCCGAACCACCACGTGATGAGGTTCCAGACGATCGCGCCGACGACGGCGGACAGCACCATGACGAGGCCCAGGTGGGTGCTGCGCGCCTCGGTGATGTCGATGATCCCGCTGCCGATGGTCTCGGCGACCTCGGTGCCGAGCATGGCCCCCACGAGGTTGAACCCCGCGGCCATGATCAGGGCCGCGCGGGGCGTCAGCGCCCGCGTGGAGACGGAGGTGGCGATGGCGTTGGCGGCGTCGTGGAAGCCGTTCGTGTAGTCGAAGGCGAGCGCGAACGCGACGACGACGACGACGAGGACGAGCTCCACCGTGCTCAGGATTCCTTGAGCGCGATGGTCTCGACCATGTTCGCGACGCGCTCGAAGCCGTCGGCCGCGACCTCGAGCGTGTCGACGACCTCCTTGAGCTTCATGAGCGCGATGGGGTCGGTGCCGTTGTTGAACAGCTCGGCGACGAGGCGGCGGTAGGTGCGGTCACCCTCGTTCTCGAGGCGGTTGATCTCGACCCAGTACTCGGTGAGGTTCTTCATCGAGCGCAGGCGAGGCATCGCCTCGGCGGTCAGCTCCGAGCAGCGCCGCAGGACGTCGACCTGCGAGAGCACCAGCTCGGGCAGGACGTCGATCTGGTACAGGACGACGAGGTCGCCCGCCTCCTCCATGGCGTCCATGCAGTCGTCCAGGCGGCTGGCGAGCGCGTAGATGTCGTCCCGGTCGAACGGCGTCACGAACGTCTGGTTGAGGTTCCGCATGATCGTGTGCGTCGCCTCGTCGGCGTCGTGCTCGACCTCGCGCAGACGGGACGCGATCTCCTTGCGGTGCGACGCGTCCGCGCTGATGAGCTCGGCGAGGAGCGCCGCACCCCGCACGAGGTGCCCGGCCGACTCGGCCAGGAGATCGAAGAACGAAGCGTTGCGCGGGGTGATGCGCAGTCTCACGGGGGACTCCCGGTCCTGGGTCGGCACATCGGCCGGGGCCACAGGGGCCCGCGGCACGCGGTCTGCCTCAGGCTAGGGCAGTCCGGGCGCCCGGAGCCAACCCTCGGGGTGTCAGGTGCGCGACATCGCGCCGGGATCGTGCCGCGCTGGGGCATCCCCTTGCCCGATCGCCGGGACACAGGTCCCACAGGGAGCGCCCGCGGACGGCCGGGGAGCGTCGCCCGCGGCGTCGTCGCCGCGGGCACCGCGCGAGGTCTGAGACGCCGGGCCGGGAGCGCCTCTCGGCGCGAAGGCCGCTCGGAGCGGCACCAGGTGGAGCCCGGGGCTACCGCGGCCCGGCGTCCGGACCAGAGTACGGGCCGCCCGCGACGTCGGGCATCCCGGGGGCGGGTGAGGATCTTCACGCCCCGGCAGGGAACACCCGGCGCTCAGTCCAGGCGACCCGCCCGCCACAGGCGCGCGGCGTCCTCGAGCTCCTCGGCGGTGCGCAGCAGGCCCGCGGCGCCGCGCGTCATGCGGCCGGCCGTGTCGGGGTCGTCGACGAGGTCGGCGTCGAGCGCCGAGCCCGTGACCAGCACGCGGCAGAAGGCGCCCGCGCGCTCGAGGGCGACCGCGAGGTCGGCGGTGAAGACGCCGGACAGCACGGCGTCGACGAGCTCGGTCACCTCCTGCGGTCCCGGCGGGCCGGCCACGCCCGCGACCGCCTCGGCGACCTCGGCGCGCGTCGTGCCGAGCCGGTAGCGCTCGGCGACCGTGCGGGGGTCGCGCAGCACCCACTCGCGCAGTGCGTACAGCCGCCACAGCGCACCCGGCAGCGTGCCGGCCGGGCTGTCCGCCCAGAGCGCGGCGACGACGTCGAGGCCCTCCGTCTCGACGAGGTGCACGAGGCGGTCGTGCACCGCCGGGTCCTCGCTCGCCCGCCCGCCGAGCACGAGCGCCCGCGCGGTCGTGTGCGCCACCTCGAGGCGCAGCGTCGGGTCGAGGTCGCCCGGCAGCGCCTCCGCCGCGTACTTGTCGAGCATCGCGGGGCGGCGCGGCCGGTGCGGGGTGCCCTCCGTCATGCCGCGTCCGGCTCGAACGACAGCGCGATCGAGTTCATGCAGTACCGGTCGCCGGTCGGGGTCTGCGGGGCGTCGTCGAACACGTGCCCCAGGTGCGAGCCGCAGCGGGCGCAGCGGACCTCGGTGCGGACCATGCCGTGGCTGCGGTCCTCGACGAGCTCGACGGCGTCGTCGGCCGTCGGGCGGTAGAAGCTCGGCCACCCGCAGTGCGAGTCGAACTTCGTCTCGGCGCGGAAGAGCACGTTGCCGCACGCGCGGCAGCGGTAGGTGCCGACCCGCGTCTCCCCGAGCAGCTCACCCGTCCACGGACGCTCGGTCGCGGCCTGCCGGAGCACGGCGTACTCCTCGGGGGCGAGCTCGGCCCGCCACTGCTCCTCCGGCTTGGTGACCTCGTAGGCCATCTCGCTCCCTTCGTCGGGTCCATCCTGACCGCCTCCGCGCGGGTCGCGCGCGGGCACCGGTCAGAACGCCCCGCGCGTCGGGCCTGTTCCGGTTTCACCCCCGATCTGCTCACCTCGGGCCCCGCGCCTGCCGATGCCTTCGGCAGGCGCCCCCCGGCCGAAGGAGTCCCGTGTCCCGCCTGTCCGTCCGCCCCGGCCACCCGACCGGTCCGTCGAACGGCCTCTCGACCGGCCCCTCGACCGCCGTCCCGACCCGGCCGTCGGGCGACCTCCCGTGCGCCCCCGAGGGCGCGGAGCCGCACCGACCGGTCAACGTCGGGGTGCTGTCGCCGTCGACCGGCGGGTTCTTCTTCGGCCAGGTCATCGCCGGCGTCGTCGCCGAGGTCGGGGCGCACGGCGGCCGCGTCACGCTGCTGCAGACGCTCGACGCCGGCCAGACCACCGACGTCCTGCCCGAGTCGGACGCGTCGCTGCCCGTGGGCTGGGACCTCATCGACGGGTTCGTCAACGTCGCCTGGGCCACGGGCGCGGACTACCTGCGGCGGGCCCGCGTCGCCGGCAAGCCCGTCGTCCTGGCGAGCAACGAGCTGCGGGGCGTGGACGCCGCCTCGGTCGTCGTCGACAACGCGGGCGGCGTGCGCGACGCCGTCGCCCACCTCGTCGGCCACGGGCACACGCGCATCGGCTTCGTCGGGCACGTCGGCCAGAGCGACATCGCCGAGCGGTACGCCGCCTACCAGGCCGCGATGTGGGAGCACGGGCTGACCCCGCTCGACCTCGTCAACTCGCGCAACCAGGTGGAGACCGGCGGCGAGGAGGCCGCCGAGGCCGTGCTCGCCGCGCGCCCGTCCTGGACCGCGGTCGTCGCGGGCACCGACCGCGTGGCGCTCGGCCTCATCACCGGGCTGCGCCGCGCGGGCGTGGACGTGCCCGGCGACGTGGCGGTGGTCGGGTTCGACGACGCCGAGGGCGGCTGGTACACCGACCCGCCCCTGACGACGGTGCGCCAGCGGTTCGGCGACCTCGGCGCCGCGGCCGCGCGCCTCGTCGTGCGCGAGGCCACGGGCGAGCGCGTGCCGCACACCCGGCGCACGATGCCCGCCGAGCTCGTCGTCCGCGGCTCGTGCGGCTGCAGCTCCGCCGAGCTGCCCGTGCCCGCCCCGATCGCCCGCCAGGCGGAGATGCTCGTCGAGGCGCTCGCCGAGGCCCTCGGCGCGACGGGCCTCACCGGCGGGCCGGTCTCGGTGCCCGGCCCGGGCGAGGTCGACCTGGCGCTGGTCGACGCCGTCGTCTCCGAGCACGTCGACGCGCTCCTCGGCGACGCCCCGACGCCGGAGGCGGTCGAGGGGTTCGCGCGCGTCGCGGTCCGGCTCCTCGCCGCAGCGGCCTCCCGGGTGCCGGACGGGGCACCGGGCGCCGCGACGCTCCAGCACTGCTTCGCCCGGCTCGCCGCGCTCCTCTCGCTGCGCCAGGCGACCCGCAGCCGCGAGCGCGTGCTGCGCCTGGCCGACGCGCTCGGCGGTCAGTTCGAGGTCGGTCTCACCCTGCTCGGTCGCTCGCTGGGCGAGGACCCGGCGGGCCTCGGCTGGCTGCCGACCGTCGGGATCCACGCGGGCGTGCTCGGCCTGTGGGCCGACGAGGAGCAGCAGCACCTGCGGCTCGCCGGCGTGCACGACGCGACGGGCGTGCTCGAGCCGCTGCGCGGCCGCACGGTCGCCGTCACGCAGTTCCCGCCCGCCGAGCTCATCGAGCTCGCCGACGCCGCCCGCGGCGAGGTCGCCTACGTCATCCCCGTCCGCGGCACCGCCGGCGACCACGGGCTGCTGTGCGTCGTCGCGCCGGTCGACGTCGAGTACGGCTCCCGGCGCGCGAGCTACGACCACTGGGCGGCGCTGCTCGGCGCAGCCCTGCACGAGCAGCAGCTGCTGCAGGAGCTGCGGCACAGCGAGGAGCGCTACGCGCTCGCCGCGACCGCCGCCGCCGACGGGCTGTGGGAGTGGGACGCCCGCACCGGAGGGGGCTACGTCTCGGACCGGGCGCGCGACCTGCTGCTCCTCGGGCCCGGCGACCTGCCGACCGGCCTGCACACGTTCCACCCCGAGGACCAGCCGCAGGTGCGGGACGCGCTCGAGGCCGCCACCGAGAACCCCGGTACCCCCACCGAGCTCGAGGCTCGCGTGGTGCGCGGCGACGGCCGCGTCTGCTGGGTGCTCGTGCGCGCCCTCGGCGTGCGCGACGCCGACGGCGGGCTGCGCGGACTCATCGGCTCCGTCTCCGACATCGACCGGCGCAAGGCGCTCGAGGACCAGCTGCGCCGCGCCGCCCTCTACGACCAGCTCACCGGGCTGCCGAACCGGCGCCTGTTCATCGACCGTCTCGCGCACGCGATCGAGCGGACCACCCGCCGGCCGCAGGACGCGGGGTTCGCGGTGCTGTTCCTCGACCTGGACGGGTTCAAGGTCATCAACGACTCCCTCGGCCACCTCATGGGCGACGAGCTGCTCCAGGTGATCGGCGAGCGCCTGCGCGCCGACCTGCGCTCGCACGACACCGCCGCCCGGTTCGGCGGCGACGAGTTCGCCGTGCTGCTCATCGACCCGACTCCCGAGGACGTGCTCGTCATCGCGCGGCGCATCCAGTCCCGCGTCGCGGCGCCCGTCCGGCTCGGGGACGAGGAGGTGTCGGTCACCGCGAGCATCGGCATCACGACCTCCGCCACGCCCTACGCCAACCCCGAGGACGTGCTGCGCGACGCCGACATCGCGATGTACCGCGCCAAGGAGTCCGAGCGCGGCACCGCGTGCATCTTCGACCCGGGCATGCACGAGCGGGCGCTCGACCGGCTGCGCACGCGCTCGGCGCTCCAGGCGGCGCTCGAGCGCCACGAGTTCGTCGTGCACTACCAGCCGATCGTCGGCCTGGACGACCCGACGGTGCAGACGTTCGAGGCGCTCGTCCGGTGGGCCCACCCCGAGCGCGGCCTCCTGCCGCCGTCGGAGTTCCTCCCGTTCCTCGAGGGCACCCCGGAGATCGTCACGCTCGGCCACCAGGTGGTCGAGCAGGTGTGCGCGCAGGTCGCGCGGTGGCGGCGCGAGCACGGCCTGCCGGTCACCGTGGCGGTCAACCTCGCGCACCGCGAGTTCTGGGCGCCGGACCTGGTGCCGACGGTCGTCGAGGCGCTCGAGCGCAACGACCTGCCGACGGACGCGCTCGTCCTGGAGATCACGGAGTCGGTCATCATGACCGACCCCGACGCCGCACGGGCGATCATGGACGACCTGCGCGGACGGGGCCTGCGCCTGCACATCGACGACTTCGGGACCGGCCACTCGTCGCTCAACGTGCTGCGCACGTTCCCCGTCGACGCCCTGAAGATCGACGGCTCGTTCGTGCGCGAGCTCGCCGTCGTCGACCGGACGACCGCCCTCGTGCGCACGATCGTCGCGATCGGGCAGGCGCTCGGGGTCGACGTCGTGGCCGAGTGCGTGGAGACCGACGAGCAGGCCGAGGCGCTGCGCGCGATGGGCTGCGCCGAGGCGCAGGGCTGGCTGTTCGGGAAGGCCCTGCCCGCCGAGGAGGCCGGGGCGCTCGTCGGCCGCACGGTCGGCCCGCTGACCCCGGCCGCCGCGCCGCCCGCGCCCGCGACGTGACGTAGCACACACCGCGCGACGGCGTCGCGGGCGTCGATTCGATTCGACAGATCGCTAACGTGGTCCCGGCTCCGGCCGATGTCACTGGTGTCCCGGCCCGAGGGACGGAACAGAGGGTTTCCATGCTTCATGTCGGCGTCCTCTCGCCCGTCACCGGTGGCTTCTTCTTCGGCGAGGTCCTGGCCGGCGTGGTGCGGGAGGTCTCGGCCGCCGGCGGGCGCGTGACCCTGGTCCAGACGCTCGACGCCGGCCGCGCCGCGGAGTCGTTCTCCTCCGCCCCCAACGTGTCCGCGCCCGCGGGCTGGCAGGACCTCGACGGCTTCATCGCGATCGCCTGGGCGGTCTCCGAGGACTACCTGCGCCGGCTGCGCGCGTCGGGCAAGCCGCTCGTCCTCATCAGCAACGACCTGCGGCTCGACGCCGCGATGGTCGTGGTGGACAACGACACCGCCGTGCGCGAGGCGGTCGAGCACCTCATCGGCCACGGGCACCGGCGCATCCTCTACGTCGGCAACCTCGGGCAGACCGACATGGCCGAGCGCTACGCCTCGTACTGCGCGGTGCTCGCCGAGCACGGCCTGACCCCCGCGCACGTCGGCGCCGAGGACCACATCGAGGGCGGCGGCGCGGGCGCCGCGCCCGAGGTCCTCGCGCACGTCCGCGACGGCGTGACCGCCGTCGTCTGCTCGACCGACCGCGTCGCGCTGGGCCTCATCGACGCGCTGCGCCCCGAGGGCGTGCGGGTGCCGGACGACCTGGCCGTCGTCGGGTTCGACGACGTCGAGGCCGGGTGGACGTTCGACCCGCCGCTCGCCACCGTGAACCAGGAGTTCGCGGCCCAGGGCGAGTACGCCGCCCGGCTCCTGCTGGGCGAGCTCCGCGGGGAGCCGGCCGAGCACCGCCGCCACTCGATCCCCGCGACCTTCCTGCCCCGCGCGTCGTGCGGCTGCCGGCACAACGCCGCGACCACGCAGGCCGGCGAGCGCGCGGGCGAGGCCCTCGTCGCCGAGATCGTCGACCACCTGGGCATCACGCCCGGCCCGGAGCCCCGCCGCGTCGACCTCGCCTCGATCGACGTCGCGGCCCTCGACGAGGCCATCGACCGTGCGGTCGAGCGCGTCCCGGTGCGGCGGGAGCCGCCCGAGAACCGCCGCGGCCTCGTCTCCACGTGCGTGCGCCGGTTCGTCCAGTACGTGCACGACCTGCGCGAGGCCGGGGTCGAGGCCGACGACGTCGTGGAGCACTGCATCGCCCAGCTCGTCGACTCGCTGCTCGCGCGGCACACCGCGGACAGCCTGCACCGCATCGAGCGCCTCACCGTCTCGCTCGCCGAGCAGTACGACGTCGGCCTCGCGATGCTCGGCGAGATCGAGGACGACCCCGCCGAGCTCGGCTGGCTCTCCCGGGTCCCCGTGCGCGCGGGCTGCCTCGGCATGTGGGAGGGCGCGCCGTCGGACGGCGTGCTGCGCATCCGCGGCGTCTACGACCCGTCGGGCTCCCTCGACCACCTGCGCGGCACGACCGTCCGGTTCGAGGAGTTCCCGCCCCTCGAGGTCACCGAGGTGGACGGTGCGGCGCCCGACGACGTCTCCTACGTCGTGCCCGTGCGAGGCTCGACCGGCGACCACGGCATGCTCTGCGTCGTCGGGCCGATCGACACCGAGTTCGGCTCGGGTCGCGCGACGCACAACCACTGGGCGGCGCTCCTCGGCGCGGCCCTGCGCGAGAGCCGCCTGCTGGAGGGCATCCGGCGCAGCGAGGAGCGCTACGCGGTGGCTGCCGCCGCGGCGAACGACGGCCTGTGGGAGTACGACGTCGCCGCCGACGACCTGTACATCTCCGAGCGCGGCCGCGCCCTGCTCGGCATCGACGACGCCGAGCCGACGCTCGCCGACTGGGTCGACCTCGTCCACCCGGACGACCGCCTGCGCGTCGACGAGGCCATCCGCGGCCGCGCCGCGCACGGCGCCGGGCCCGTGGACACCGAGTTCCGCGTCGCGCCGGTGGGCTCCGTGGCGCGCTGGCTCCTCCTGCGCGCGATGGGCGTGACCGGGCCCGACGGCACGGTCGAGCGGATCGTCGGCTCGCTGTCCGACATCGACCAGCGCAAGCAGCTCGAGGAGCAGCTGCGCCAGGCCGCGCTGTACGACACCGTCACCGGCCTGCCCAACCGCCGGCTCTTCCTCGAACGCCTGAGCTGGGCGATCGAGCAGGCGCAGCGGCGCGACGACGCCCGGTTCGCCGTCGTCTTCCTCGACCTCGACGGCTTCAAGCTCATCAACGACTCGCTCGGCCACCTCATGGGCGACGAGCTGCTCAAGACGATCGGCGACCGCCTGCGCCGCGACCTGCGCTCGGTGGACACCGCGGCGCGGTTCGGCGGCGACGAGTTCGCCGTGCTGCTCTACGGCCTGGGCGTGGACGACGTGCTGCCGATCGTGCACCGCATCCAGGAGCGGATCGCCGCGCCCGTGCAGCTCGGCGACCACGAGGTGTCGGTCACGGCGAGCGTCGGCATCGCGTCCTCCGAGACCGGGTACACGTCGGCCGAGGACGTCCTGCGCGACGCCGACATCGCGATGTACCACGCGAAGGAGTCCGAGCGCGGCACGGCGTCGATGTTCGACCCGGTCATGCACACGCGCGCCACGGGCCGGCTGCGCGCGCAGTCCGAGCTGCGCACGGCGCTGCTCGAGGAGCAGTTCGTCGTGCACTACCAGCCGGTGGTCCCGCTCGACGGCGGCGCCCTCACGCACCTGGAGGCCCTGGTCCGGTGGGAGCACCCCGAGCGCGGCATCATGCTGCCCGGCGAGTTCCTCCCGGTCATGGCGGAGACCGGCACGATCGTCGCGCTCGGCCAGTGGCTCGTCGACCGCGTGTGCGCGCAGGTCGCCGCGTGGCAGCGGGGTGACGACGGCGCGGGCTACACCGGCCCCGTCACCGTCTCGGTGAACCTCTCCCACCGCGAGTTCTGGTCCGAGCAGCTGCTGCCCACGGTGCGGCAGGCCCTCGACCGGCACGGCGTCGCGCCAGGCAACCTCGTCCTCGAGATCACCGAGTCGGTGATCATGTCCGACCCCGACGCCGCTCGGCAGGTCATGGGCGACCTGCGCGCCATCGGCGTGGGGCTGCACATCGACGACTTCGGCACCGGGCAGTCCTCGCTGCACGCGCTGCGGTCGCTGCCGGTGGACGCGCTCAAGATCGACCAGTCGTTCATCCAGCAGCTCGACGTGGACCACCAGACCACCGAGCTCGTGCGGATCATCGTCGGCATGGGGCGCACGCTCGGGCTCGACGTCGTCGCCGAGGGCGTCGAGACGCCCGAGCAGGCCGAGCGGCTGCGCACCATGGGCTGCGCGACGGCGCAGGGCTGGCTCTACGCGAAGGCCGTCCCGGGCGACGAGGCCGGCCGGATGCTCGGCCGCCCGCTCTCCCCGCGCGTCGACGCCGGCCGCTGACCCCGGCCCCACCCACCGCGCCCACCACCCCCGCGGAGCGGAACGTTCTGCGCGCACCCCGTTCCAGTCCGTGCGGATGACCCGCACGTCGTTCCACTCTGCGTCGAGGGGTGGGCGAGGATGGCGCGGTGACCGACCTCGCCGACCTGTGGGACCGGGTGCTGGCCGTCCAGCCGCCGCCCACGACGACGACCGTGCTCGTCTCCGGCGCGGTGGCCGCGGCGCTCGTCGTCGTCCCGGGCCTGTGGCCCGTGGCGCGGCACGCCGTGACCGTCGTGCACGAGGCCGGCCACGCGCTGCTCGCCCTGCTCACCGGGCGGAGCCTGCGCGGCATCCGGCTGCACGCGGACTCCTCGGGCCTGACGCTCTCGCGCGGGCGGCCGCGCGGGCCGGGCATGGTCCTGACCCTGCTCGCCGGCTACCCCGCACCCGCGGCGCTCGGCCTGGGCGCGGCCGCGCTCGTGGCGGCCGGGCGGGCGGTGCTGCTGCTGTGGGCGCTGGTCGCCGCGCTCGCGCTCATGCTGCTGGGCATCCGGAACCTCTTCGGGCTGTGGGTGGTCCTCGTCGGCGCGGTCGGCGTCGGGCTCGTGAGCTGGTACGGCACCCCCGAGGCCCAGGTCGCGGTGGCGTGCGCACTCGCCTGGTTCTGGCTCCTCGGGGCGCCGCGGACCGTGCTCGAGCTCGCGGCGACCCGGCGACGGGACCGCACGAGCGACGCCGACCAGCTCGCGGGCCTCACGCACCTCCCCGCGGCGCTGTGGGTGCTCGCCATGCTCGCCGCGACCGTGGCCGCGGCCGTCGTCGGCGGGCGCCTGCTCCTGGCCGCCGCGGTCGACTGACCGGGCGGCGGGACGAACCACCCCAACGGGTGAATCCCGGATCTCGCCCGCCCGCGGCCTTCCCCGCGTACGGGGGGACGAGCACACTCGGCCTCATGACAGCGCTCGTCGTCTTCGAGTCGATGTACGGCAGCACGAAGGCGGTCGCGGAAGCGATCGGTGCGGGCCTGGCCCCCGCGGGCCCCGTTCGCGTGCTGGAGATCAGCGCGCTGGCCGCAGCCCCCGGCGGCCGCACCATCTCCCCCCAGATCGACCTCCTCGTCGTGGGTGCCCCCACCCACGCCTTCGGGCTCAGCCGCCCGAGCACCCGTCTGGACGCCGTCTCCGAGGCCCCCGACGGGAAGATCATCTCCAGCGGCAAGGGGCTGCGGGAGTGGCTCGCCGAGATCAGCCTGCCCCTCGGGGGCGTGCTGTTCGCGGCCTTCGACACCAAGGTCGCCCGACCGGCCCTGCCCGGGTCGGCCGCCAAGGGCGCGCACAAGGCCCTCGTCCGGATGGGTGGGCGCCCGCTCGCCCCGCCGCGCACGTTCCTGGTGAACGGCAAGGCGGGCGGGCTCGTCGAGGGCGAGCTCGAGGCCGCACGGGCGTGGGGCGAGGAGCTCGCCCGCGCGCTCGCCGGCAAGATCCGGGCCTGACCCGGCCGCCGCACCGGCCCGGGCCCGACGCCGGAGGCCCGGGCCGCGACCGCGCGCGCCCGGCGGAGGCGCTTCGGGCGCTCAGCCGGCGAGCGTGTCGACGAGCCGGGTGAGGCTCGAGGCGAGGCGCCAGCGGTCGGCGAGCGCCACGAGCCGGTCCGGGTCGGCCGGCGACCGCGGCAGGGCGTCGTCGAGGTCGCCGATCGGCAGGTCGGTCGCCACGCGCACCACACCGGGCGCCACGTCGAGGTAGTCGCTCGCCTCGAGGAGGCGGCGCCGCTGGGTCGCGGTGAGGCCGGGGTCGCCCGCCTCAGCCGCGGCGCGCACGCCCGCGAGGTCCTGGTACCGGCGCAGCAGGGCGACGGCGGTCTTCTCGCCGACGCCGGGCACCCCGGGCAGGCCGTCGCTCGGGTCGCCCCGGAGCGCCGCCATGTCCGCGTAGGCGCTCCCGCCCGCGATCCCGTAACGCTCGGCCAGGCGCGCCTCGTCGACGACCTCGAGCTCGCCGATCCCCTTGAGCGTGTAGAGCACGCGCACGCCCGCGGCGTCGTCGACGAGCTGGAACAGGTCGCGGTCGCCCGTGACGATCTCGACCGGGGAGCGCTCCGCCGCGGGACGCGCCGCCTCGCGCGCCGTGAGCGCGCCGATGACGTCGTCGGCCTCGTAGCCGGGCACCCCGACCCGGGCGACGCCGACCGCGTCGAGCACCTCGGCGATGACCGGCAGCTGCGGGGCGAGGCCCGCGGGGACGTCCTCGCCGCCGTCGTCGGCCACGCGGTGCGCCTTGTAGGACGGGATCGCGGCGACCCGGAACGCGGGCCGCCAGTCGGCGTCCCAGCAGGCCACGAGCCGGCCCGGACGCCGGGCGGTGACCAGGCGGGTGATCATGTCGAGGAGCCCGCGCACGGCGTTGACCGGCGTCCCGTCGGCGGCCCGGACGCTCTCCGGGACGCCGAAGTACGCGCGGAAGTACAGCGACGCCGTGTCGAGCAGGAGCAGCGGGCGCGCGTCGGCCATGGCGGCACGCTACGCGACGCGCCCGACGCCGCGCCCTCCCCGACGCCGCCACCCACCCCCGGAGCGGGTCTGCGCCCACCGGGCGGACCGGGCGGTCAGCGGCTACCGTGGCCGCCACACGAGGGCCGCACGGCCCGGGGGAGACGAGGCATGGTGACGCTGCGGGTGGCACGCCGCGAGAGCGGGCAGGACTTCGCGAGGGAGCTCGAGTTCACGCTCGGCGACCTGCGCCGGGTGCGCGCCCTCGTCGCGACCCTCGCAGCGGAGGGCGGCCTTGGCCGCCGGCGCGCCGACGAGCTCACGGTCGTCGTCAACGAGCTCGCGGCGAACAGCATCGACCACGGCGGCGGCGCGGGCACGCTGCGCGCCTGGTTCGAGCCGGACGCCCTCGTCGTCGAGGTCTCCGACGCCGGCCGCATCGCCGACCCCGACGCGCTGGGCCGCACCGCCCCCGGCACCGACCAGGCCCGGGGCCGCGGGCTGTGGATCGCCCGCCGGCTCGCCGACGCCCTCGAGATCCGTTCGGGCGCCGCGGGCACCGTCGCCTGCGTGCGCACCTGGCTCTGACCGGCCGACGGGCCCGGCCCGCCCCGCCCGACGGCGCGCTGCCGCCCGGCTGACGGACGTCGCGGCCGGGCCCGTGGCCCGGTTCGAGCACGCGCGTGCGCCCCGGTCGGCGCGCGCGGGCGCCGACCGGGGCGGCGGCCGTCACCCGACGGCGGACGCGGCCGGCACGACCCGCGTGTCGGGGCCGGGCACGAAGACCGTGCGCTCCCCCGTGTCGTGCCACTCGACGACGAACGGCGGCGTGCCGTCGGGGTGCCGCACCTCGACCACACGGCCCCGTCGCACGGTGCCCGACAGGACAGCAGACTCGACGACGACCTCGTCGCCCACCGACGCCTTCATGTCTCCCTCCCATGCTCGGCTCCGGCACGTCCATCATGCCTCGCCGCGCGCGTCCCGGCAGGCCGATCCGCGGCCCGCGGGCGACGCCGGTCGAGCACCGGCCGGGCGCCGTCGGACGGGCCCGGACGGAGGGTGAGAGCGTCAGTCGGCGGGCACCGTGCGCGTGGCCGCCCACGCGCGCAGCGCCTCGACCTGCTCGGCCATGACGACGCTCAGCGGGCGCGTGGCCGCGACCTCGCGCAGGAGGTGGTCCACGGTGATCGTGCCGCCGTCGTCGTGCGCGGCGTACGCCGCGGACACGACGACCTGCTCGATCTCCGCGCCCGAGAAGCCGTCGGTCGCCGCGGCGAGCGTGTGCAGCTCGTCCTCGGTGGGCGCGACGCCGCGCGCCGCGGCGTGCACCCGGAACACGTGGGCCCGCGCCTCGGGACTCGGCAGGTCGACGAAGAAGATCTCGTCGAACCGGCCCTTGCGGATGAGCTCGGGGGGCAGCCGCGAGATGTCGTTCGCGGTCGCGACGACGAAGACGCGACCCTTGTTCTCGGCGAGCCAGGTGAGGAACGCGCCGAGCACGCGCTGGGAGGCGCCCGAGTCGCCGTCGGAGGAGGCCAGGCCCTTCTCGATCTCGTCGATCCAGACGACGCACGGCGCCATGAGGTCGGCCGTGGCGAGCGACTCGCGCAGCCGCTTCTCGGACTCGCCCACGTACTTGTCGTGGACCGCCGACATGTCCATGCGCAGCAGCGGGACGCCGAGCACGCGCGCGGCCACCTTCGCGGCGAGGCTCTTGCCGCACCCCTGGACGCCGAGCAGGAGCATGCCGCGCGGCGGGTCGAGGTTCGGGGCGGAGCCGTCGAACGCGGGGCGCCGGCGGCGCAGCCACTCCTTGACCCGGCTCATGCCGGCCAGGGCGTCCGGGTCGGCGACGTCGTACTCGAAGCCCAGCACCCCGCCGCGCGCGAGCAGCTCGTACTTGGCGCGCGCCACCAGCGGCACGTCGTTCGGCGTGATCGCGCCGTCGTGCTGGATCGCGGCCCGCGCGAGGCGGCGCACGTCGGGTTCGGGCAGGCCCGCGAGGTTCTCCACGAGCAGCTGGATCGACCGCTCGTCGGCCTGCACCGGCCGGCCCGTCTGCGCGAGCCAGGCCCGCGCCTCGGCGTCGACGATCGCGCGGCGCGCCGCGGCGTCGGGGTAGGCCAGCTGGACGCGCGCGGCCAGGTGCTCGAGCTCCTCGGGGAGCTCGACACCGTGGCTGACGAGCACGATCGTCCGGGGGTTCTGCTCGTAGCCGAGGCAGATGTCCTTGAGCGACCGCACGAGCACCGGGTCGGTGAGGTACGGGTGCAGGTCGATCATCACGTAGATGCCGGGCAGCGCGTCGACGAGCCAGGCGAGGACGCGCTCGGGCGCGGCGTTGAAGTGCTGGGGCGCGCCGAGGTCCACGTCGAGCCGACGCAGCCCCTTCGTCACCGTCCACTCGAAGACCGGCTGCGGCGGGTTGAGCGACCGGCCGGCGTCCACGACCTGCGCGACGGCGCGGGCCTCGTCGCGGGTCTCGAGCACGATGAGCGGGACGCGGCTGCGCAGGATCGCCGAGAGGTCCTTGCCGGTGCCGTCCATCGCGCGGAACGTAGCACGCCGCCCCGCGCGCGGGAGGCCGGTTGACGGGCCGCGTGGGCACGTGTCCACGGGCCGGTCGCGGCGTCCCGGGGTGCGCGAGCGCCCGGGGTGGTCCGATGCTGGACGGGTCGGGCGCCCGTCGGCGCGGGCCGGCGGGACGGGCGCGGCGGACGGGAGCGGCGCACGGGAGCGGCGGCAGGTGCCGCCGGGACGGGGGCGAGGCACGCATGACGGATCCGGTGGAGCGCACGTACGACGTCGTCGTCGTCGGGGCGGGCGCGGTCGGGGAGAACGTGGCGGACCGGGCCGGGCGCACCGGCCTGAGCGTGGCCGTGGTCGAGCAGCAGCTCGTCGGCGGCGAGTGCTCGTACTGGGCGTGCATGCCGTCCAAGGCGCTGCTGCGCCCGGGCGCGGCGCTCGCCGACGCGCGCGCAGTGCCCGGGGCGGCCGGCGCGGTGACCGGCGGCGTCGACGTCGCGGCGACGCTCGCCACGCGCGACGAGATCGTGCACGGCTGGGACGACGCCTCGCAGGTCGCGTGGCTCGACGGGGCGGGCATCGCGCTCGTGCGCGGCCGCGCCCGCCTCGACGGCCCGCGGCGCGTGGTGGTCTCCGACGACGACGGCGCGCGCACGGTCCTCGTCGCCCGGCACGCGGTCGTGGTCGCCACGGGCAGCGCCCCGACGGTGCCCGACGTGCCCGGGCTCGCGGAGGTGGACCCGTGGACGAGCCGCGACGCGACGGCGGTGCGCGACGTGCCGGGCAGGCTCGCCGTCGTCGGTGGCGGGGTGGTCGGGACGGAGATGGCGACCGCGTTCGCGGACCTCGGCAGCCGCGTGACGCTGCTCGTGCGCGGCGGGCGCGTGCTGGGCGGCCTCGAGCCGTTCGCGTCGGAGCAGGTGGCCGCGGGCCTGGCGCGGCTCGGTGTGGACGTGCGGACGCGCACGCGGGTGGTGCGCGCGACGCGGGTCGATGCCGGCGGCGACGGGCCGGGCGTCCGGCTGCTCCTCGACGACGGCGGCACCCTCGACGTCGACCGCGTGCTGCTGGCGACGGGCCGGCGGCCGCGCACCGTGGACCTCGGGCTGGAGAGCGTCGGGCTCGCGCCGGGCGCGCCGCTCGAGGTGGACGAGGCGGGGCGGGTGGCCGCCGTCGAGGGCGACTGGCTGTGGGCCGCCGGCGACGTGACCGGCCGCACGAACACCACCCACCAGGGCAAGTACGACGCCCGGGTGACGGGCGACGCGATCGCCGCGCGCTTCGGCGCGGGCGCCGGGGATCGCGCGGGGGCGCCGACGACGGGAGCCGGCGCGGACGACCCGCTGCGCGCGTGGGCGGACCGCGCCGCGCAGCCGCAGGTCGTCTTCACGCGCCCGGAGGTCGCGGCCGTCGGCCTGACCGAGGCGGCCGCGCGGGCCGCCGGGCACCGGGTCCGGGTCGTCGACGTGTCGTTCTCGTCGGTGGGCGGGACGACCGTGCGCGGCGCCGGGGACGACCCCGGGGCGGTGAGGATCGTGGTCGACGAGGAGCGCGAGGTGCTCCTCGGGGCGACGTTCGTCGGGCCCGAGGTGGCCGAGATGCTGCACGCCGCGACGATCGCGGTCGTCGGCGAGGTCCCGCTGCGCCGCCTGTGGCACGCGGTCCCCGCCTACCCGACGCGCAGCGAGATCTGGCTCCGGCTGCTCGAGGCGTACGGCCTCTGACCCGGGCGGCCGGCCGCGGCCGGCCCCGGCGCGCGGGACCCGGGGCCGAGGCGCGGCCGCCCCGTGGCGTCAGTCGCTCGCCAGCGCCGCGTCCGAGGAGAACACCAGGCCGAGCGCGATCTGGCCCTGCTGCAGCGCGGCCTTGGTCAGCGGGCCGCCGGCGTCGAGCGACGTGAAGCTGCCGACGTCCAGGCCGTACAGCTGCTCGAGGCCCGGCTGGCAGAACGGCCGGTCCGGGCACTCCGGCGGGCCGCCGAGCGCGATGTCGCCGCACGTCGCCGCGAGCTCGCTGAGCGTGCTCACCCCGTGCTCCTCGGCGAACGCGACGGTGACGGCGAACGCGTTCTGGTCCTGCGCGGCGGCGGGCTCACCGAACACGAGGCCGGTCTGCTCGCCGAGCGCGCGCAGCTCGGTCATCGTGGCATCGAGGTCGGAGCTGGCGACGGCCGGCGCGGCGGCGCCGTTGACGCTCTTGTTGATGAACTCGGTCAGCGTCCCCACGTACTCGGGCACGACCGTGAGGTCGCCCAGCTCGAGCGCCGGCAGGTAGGTCTCGCGGTTGCCGATCGTCTGCGTGCTCGCGTCGAACCCGGCCGCGTCGAGCGCGGCGGCGTAGATCTCGGCGAGCGTCGCGCTCTCGGAGAAGTTTGCCGCGCCGACGAGCACGGCCGTCCCGCCGCCGACGTCCTCCTGCTGGTCGAGGCCCTGCTCGGCCACGAACTCGGCGGCGACCTCGCTCGACGTGCGCCGCTCGACGTCGACCGCGCGGTTGAGGTCGATGAGCGTCGCGGTGTCGAGCGTGGCCGACACGGCGTCGAGCACGCCCAGGAGGCCGGGCGACGCCTCGGCGGCCGCGGCGTTCACCGCGGGCACGATGTTGTCGACGGTCTGCAGCCCGAGGTCGTCCTCGAGGACCACGAGCGCGTCGTCCGCGACGGGGGCGCACACGGCGAGCTCGGCCCCGCCGGTCTCCTCGGTCGTCGGGTCCGGCTGCGCGCCGGCACCCCCGGACGAGCCCTCCTCGCCGCAGGCGGACAGGGCGAGCACGAGCACCGCGGCGGCGCTCACGACGGCGGGACGGATGCGCATGGGACCCCCAGGTGTGCGTGCGCAGGTGTGCGCGCGGCGGTGACGTAACGGGCCACATCACCCCCAACGACCTCAACCGTAACCAGAGGCACCGACAGAGGATTCCGGCGGCACCCGATGTCGGGCACCCGGCTCGCCCGGCGTCCGGCACCCGGCCCATCCGGCGTCGGGCAACCCGGGCGGCCGGGACGGCCCCGCTCCGGCGACCCGACCCTGGCCGCTCAGGCGGCCGCGGTGAGCGTGCGCGCACCGGCCCGCACCCGCATCGGGGCGGGGGTGAGGACGCGCTGCCCCCAGGCCAGCAGCGCCTCCACGAGGAGGCACAGGGCGGCCACCAGCAGGCCGCCCGCGACCACCTCGCCGAACCGCCGGGTGGCGAACCCCGTGACGATGATCGTGCCGAGCCCGCCCCCGCCCACGAGCGCGGCGAGCGGCACCGTGGCCACGACCTGCACGGCCGCGGTGCGCAGGCCGGCGGCGATGAGCGGGAGCGCCAGCGGCAGCTCGACGGCGAGCAGCGAGCGCCGCCCCGACATGCCCATCCCGCGGGCGGCGTCGCGCGCCGCGGGGTCGACCTCGCGGAGCCCGGTGAACGCGTTGGACAGGATCGGCGGCACGGCGAAGATCGCGGCCGCCACCACCGTGGGCCGGTTGCCGAAGCCCAGCCCCGTGGTGGCGAAGACGTACAGCAGCGCGAGCGTCGGCAGCGCGCGCGACGTGTTCGACGCCAGCACGGTGAGCCCGCCGCCACGCCCCCGGTGGCCGAGCCACACACCGAGCGGCAGCGCCACGAGCGCCGCGAGCGCCACGGCGGCCGCGGACATCGCCAGGTGCTCCGCGACGAGCGCCGGCACGCCGTCGGGCCCCCGCCAGTTCAGCGGGTCGTTGAGCCAGACGAACGCCTGGCGCAGCACGTCGTCGCCGGTCACCGTGCACCCCCGGCGCGCGCCCACGGCGCGGCGAGACGCCCCGCGAGCCACCACGCGGCGTCGGCCACGAGCGCGAGCGCGAGCGTGAGCACCGTCGCCGTGACGATCTCCGCGCGGTACTGCGACGCGAAGCCGCGGTACATGAGCTGCCCCAGCCCTCCGTAGCCGACGACGACGCCGATGGTCGCCAGGGCGACGGTGGTCACCGTCGCGAGGCGCAGGCCCGTGACGATCGCGGGCAGCGCGTTGGGCAGCTGCACCGTCAGGAGCGTGCGCAGCGGCCCCATGCCGAGGCCCCGGGCGGCGTCGACCACCGCGGGGTCCACGCCCTGCAGGCCCACGAGCGCGTTGCGGACGAGCACGAGCAGCGCGTACATGACCAGGCCGACGAGGACCGTCTCGCGCCGGTCGCGCAGGAGCGGGTACAGCAACGCGAACAGCGCGAGGGACGGGATCGTGTAGAGGACCCCCGTGAGCCCGAGCACGGGCCCGGCGAGCCGGGGGCGGCGGAACGCGACGAGGGCGAGCGGCAGGGCGACGAGCGCCGCGATCGCCACCGCCTGCAGCGTGAGGGTCACGTGCTGGCCGAGGGCCTCGGTGATGTCGCCCCAGTTCGCGCGCACGTAGTCCCACGAGAACCAGGGGTTGGGTGCCGCGCCGGTCACCCGAGGCACGCTACCCACCCCCACCGACGCCGGTCAGCCCTCCCGCCCCGCCCCCACCCTTCTCCTCCCCCCTCCCCCCCCCCGCAGAGTGGAACGAAGCGAGGCCCACGGCCACGGAGTGGAACGGCGTGCAGGCTCGTCGTTCCACTCTGCGGCGGGGTGGGGTCCGGGGTGGGGCGCGTGGTGGGTGCGAGGGGTGCACGTCGGCGGCGGCCGGTAGCGTCGACGACCATGAACGGCTCGGACGCGGTCATCGTCTTCGAGGGCGCACGCGCCGAGTACCCGGGCGGCACGGTGGCGGTCGAGGGCCTGGACCTGCAGGTCCGCCCGCACGAGCTCATGGTCCTCGTCGGCCCGTCGGGCTGCGGCAAGTCGACGACGCTGCGCATGGTCAACCGTCTCGTCGAGCTCACCGCGGGCCGCGTCCTCGTCGAGGGCACCGACGTCGCGCGCACGGACCCGGTGACTCTGCGCCGCCGCATCGGGTACGTCATCCAGCACGTCGGCCTGTTCCCGCACCGGACCGTCGCGCAGAACGTCGCGACGGTCCCCGCCCTGCTCGGCTGGTCCCGCGAGCGCATCCGGGAGCGCACCGCCGAGCTGCTCGAGCTCGTCGGCCTCGACCCCGGTACGTACGCGCGCCGCTACCCGCACCAGCTCTCGGGCGGCGAGCGCCAGCGGGTCGGCGTGGCCCGGGCGCTCGCCGCCGAGCCGGCCGTGCTGCTCATGGACGAGCCGTTCGGCGCGGTCGACCCGGTGGGCCGCCGCCGGCTGCAGGAGGAGTTCTGGCGCATCCAGCGCCGGCTCGGCACCGCCGTCATCTTCGTCACGCACGACGTCGACGAGGCCGTCAGGCTCGGCGACCGGATCGTCGTCATGAGCAACGGCGGTCACGTGGAGCAGGTGGCCGACGCCGTCACCCTCCTCGCGCACCCGGCGCCCGGGATGGTCGCGGACTTCGTGGGGGCGGGCCGCACCGCGCGGCTGCTGCCGATCACCGAGCTCACCGCCGCCGACCTCGACCCGCTCGAGGGCGTCGGCGGCCCCAGCGGCGCAGGGGCGACGGCGCCCGGCGGCCCGGGCGGCGCGCCGGCGTCGGGCGAGGGCGTCACCGCGGCCGGCGGCCCGGCCTCCGGAGCCCGGGTTCCTGCCGTGCGCCTCGGCGACCGCCTCGACGCCGCGCTCGCCGCGCTCGTCGCGGGCGGGCCGGCCGTGCCCGTGCACGACGCCGACGGTCGCCCGGTCGGCCGGCTCACCGAGGCGGGGCTGCTGCGGGCGCTGCGCCGCGCGGTCGCGGGCGCCGAGACCCCTGCCTGACGGCCCCCAGGGCCCGCCGGCGGGCAGACCCCTCAGGCGCCGGCGTCCCCGCGGTGTGCGGCGACGATGCGCTGGACCTGCTCGCCGGAGAGCGTCTCCTCGGCGAGCAGGGCCGCCGCGAGCGCCTCCAGCGCGGCCGCGTTCTCCGTGACGATTGCGGTCGCGGCGCGGTGCGCGTCGCGCAGCAGGCCGTCGATGCGGGCGTGCGCAGCCGCGGCGACCTCGCCGCCCACGCGCAGCGTCTCCGCGTCGACCTGCGCGTAGCCGAAGTCGGTCATCCCGTACTGGGTGACCATCGCCGTCGCGAGGTTCGTGGCCCCCTGCAGGTCGCCGGACGCGCCCTGCGTGTGCTCGCCGTCGAGCAGGTACTCCTCGGCGGCGCGGCCCGCCAGGGCGACCGTGAGCTGGGCGAGCGCCTTGCGGCGCGGGAGGAAGACGTCGTCGTTGCCGCTCATCCACGTCGCGCCGCCCGCCGGGCCGCGGGGGACGATGGTGACGGAGACGGGGTCGTCGGCGTCGGGCAGGAGCGCGGCGGCCAAGGTGTGCCCGGCCTCGTGCCACGCCGTGACCTGCCGGTCGAAGTCCGTGACGAGGGCGGACGTGCGCGCCCGGCCGAGCGCCACCGTGGCGATCGCGGCCTGGAAGCACTCGGCGTCGACCTCGGCCCGGCCGCGTCGCGCGGCCTCCATGCACGCCTCGTTGACGACCTGCGCGAGGTCCGCGCCGGACATGCCGGGGGTCTGCCGGGCGACGCTGACGAGGTCGACGTCGGCCGCGACCGGCCGGCCCTTCGTGTGCACCTCCAGGATGAGGGTCCGTCCGCGCCGGTCGGGGTTGGGCACCTGGATCTGCCGGTCGAGGCGGCCGGGGCGGGTGAGCGCCGGGTCGAGGATGTCCGGGCGGTTCGTCGCGGCGAGCACGATGACCCGCGACCCGGCGAAGCCGTCCATCTCGTTGAGCAGCGAGATGAGGGTGTTCTCGCGCTCGCCGTCACCGCCGCTGTGCGTGCCGCTCGTCCGCGTGCGCCCGACGGCGTCCACCTCGTCGATGAAGATGATCGCCCGCTCGGCCTTGCGGGCCTGGGCGAAGAGGTCGCGCACGCGCCGGGCGCCGACGCCGACGTACGTCTCGACGAAGTCCGAGCCCGCGAGCGCGAAGAACGGGACCCCGGCCTCGCCGGCGACGGCGCGGGCGAGCAGGGTCTTGCCGGTGCCGGGCGGGCCGACGAGCAGCGCGCCCCGGGGCCGCCGCGCGCCGAGCGCCTCGAACCGCGCCGGGTCGCGCAGGAACTGGACCATCTCGCGCAGCTGGTCGACGGCCTCGTCGGCGCCCGCGACGTCGGCGAACGTCACCTGCGGGACCTCGCCCTCGCTGAGCGCCCTGCGCGGGGTGCCCGCGACCGAGGAGGGGTTCATCCGCCGCACGACCCACACGAGGACGCCCACGATGATGAGCACCGGGACGAGGCGCAGGGCGAGGTCGGCGGCCAGGCCGGAGCCGGCGGCGTCGGCGTCGGTCTCCACGCCCGCCTCGAGCAGCGCGGCGGTGAGCTCGTCCGCGTACTCGGCGGGGAACGCCACGACCGCCTCGGTCCCGTCCTCGAGCGTGAGCCGGACGCTGCGTGCGCGGTCGTCGATCGTGGCGCTCGCCACGTCGCCGTCGGCGATGAGCGCGAGGCCCTCGCTGAGCGTGCGGGACTCGGGTGCGGGCGCGTCCGGCGGCGCGAGCACCACGACGATCCCGACGACCGCGAGCAGGCCGACGACGGCGATCGCGGCGAGGCTCCAGCGGCGGCGGCGGTCCGGCCGACGACGGCGCTCGCCCGGGCGCGGGTCGCCCCCGGCGGCGCGGCCGGCGCGGCGGGGGCGCAGGCGATCGGTCCACGGGCGGCGGGCGCGCTCACCCTCGCCCGCGTCGGGCGCGGGCCGACCTGCGGGGCGGCCCGCGGGCGGGGCCGGGCGGTCGACGGGCGGGTCGGGGCGGTCGGCGTCGTCGGCGGTGCGCGGGCGCGGCGGGGCCTCCACGGCGGGAGCCGCGTGCACCGGGACGGCGCGGGCGGGGTCGGGGCGTGGGCTCACCGAGGGTGTATCGGGACGCGGCGCGGCGGGACTGAGCGCCCGCGGCGCCCGGAACGCCCCGGACCGTGTGAATCGCGTCACGCGCGGGGCGCGCGCGAGCCCGGGGCGCGCCCGACGCCCGGTCCCGTCCCGGCCGCGCGCCCCGGTCCTGTCCGGCCGGACAGCCCTGGTCCCGTCCGGGCCGCGCCGGCACGGGTCAGACTGGCCGCATGGAGATCCGCAGCCTCACCGACGCCCCCGCGCACGACCCCGCCCGCGTCGTCGCCGTCCCGTTCGCCGAGGGCACGCAGGCGAACGCCCGGCTCATCCGGCTCGCCCCCGGCCAGGTCCTGCCGCCGCACACGCACGGCGCCTCCGACCTGTTCCTCTACGCCGTGGAGGGCGACGCCGTGCTCGAGACCGACGACGGCACGGTCCCGTTCCCGGGCGGCACGCTGGCCGTGCTCCGCGGCGACGAGCTGCTCCGCGCCTCGAACCCGGGCACGACGCCGGTCACGTTCCTCGCGTTCCTCGCGCCGCCGTTCCCTCCGCGCGCCTGACGCGGTCGCCTCGCCCCGGAGCGTGCCGGTTCGCCCCGCCGCGGACCGTTCACGGGGATTTCACACGTCAGGCATGCGCTCGCCACGTGGATGGCGCACACTTGTCCTCGAGAAGTCATCCCATCACTTGGCCGAAGGTGTGTTCGCATGGACGAGACGACGCCGGAGCGCCCGGGCGCCCAGGAGGGCCAGCCCGTGCTCACGACGGTGAGCAACCCGCGGCGCGTCCGCCTCTAGCACTACCCGCCGCCGGTCGCGGCGGTCACGGACGACGGCGACCCACCACGCCCCGGGCGCTCCGGCAGGACGCCTGGCGAGGGGGTGGGTCGCCGTTCCCGTCCCCGGGCCCGGGACGCCGCGCTCCCTGGCTCCGGCTCCGCGCCCGGCACACCGCACACGCCCGCCCGGCTCAGCCCGCCCGCGCGCCGCGCCGCGGCGCCCGCGCACCCGCTCAGTACGCGGCGAAGTTCTGCGTGAGGTACCAGCCGTGCTGCGGGCTGAACGCGACGCCGACGCCGACGTGCGTGTAGCCGCCGAGGATGTTGGCCCGGTGCCCCGACGAGTTCATCCACCCGGCGTGCATGGCGTCGGCGAGCGCGGTCGGGTCGGAGGCGTAGTTCGCCGAGGCCCACGCGACGTTCTCCGCGACGCCCGACCACCCGCCCTGCACCTGGCTGCTGTAGCTCGGGTTGTGCGCGAGGTCCGCGCCGGTCGAGGCGAGGTGCGTGGACCAGCCGCGGGCGACGTCGTCGAGCGCGGACATACGCTGAAGCGGCGGGAGCCCGGCCTCGGCGCGCGCGGCGTTGGCGAGCTGGAACACACGGTCCTCGGCGGTGCGCGACGTGTCGACGGGGCCCGGCGCGGGCGCGGGCTGCGCGCCGGTGCGGCTGCCGCCCTCCGACGACGCCGCGGGCGGCGCCTCCTCCTGGGGCGCGGCGGCGGGCTCCGCGGGTGCGGCGGCGGGCAGCGGCGGCACGGGCGGCAGCGCGCGCACGTCCGCAGGCGGGAGCGAGACGAGGACGTCGGGCGGCGCCTCGACGTCGACGCCGGTCGCGCAGCCGGCGAGCCCGACGAGCGTCCCCGCCGCGAGCGCGAGGGCGCCCCGGAGCGCGGTACCGGGCGCTCGTGACATGTTCCGACGGTAACGGCCGTGCCTGAGGATCGGCACCTCGACCGTCCAGGTGGGCTCGGGGACCTCCTGAGGTGCCGGTGTCGGTGGGGGTGCCTAGCATGGACAACCCGGCGCGAACGCCGCGGATCCTACGGAGGAGGACGTATGGCGCACGGCGACATCACGCACATCGACATCCCGGTGACCGACACGGACGCCGCCAAGGCCTTCTACAGCCGCCTCTTCGGCTGGCAGATCGCGGAGATGCCCGGCTTCGAGGGCTACCCGATGTGGCAGGCACCCAACAAGATCAGCGGCGGCGGTCTCGCGCCGCGCGACGAGACCTTCACCACCCCGCGCAGCTACGTCGAGGTGGACTCGATCGACGACGTGCTCCGGCAGGTCACCGAGCTCGGCGGGAAGGTCGTGACGGAGCGCTCGCCGATCGACGACACGAGCTGGTGGGCCGTCTTCGAGGACCTCGACGGCAACCAGATCGGGCTCTTCGAGGGCAAGGTCGGCGCCGAGGGCTGACGCGCGCCGCGGCCGGGCGTCCGTGCGCGGGCGCCCGGCCGCGGCGGCTCAGGGTCAGCGTCGGGCGCGCTCGGCCGCGACGATCTCGCGCACGGCCGGCGCCACCTCGGCGCCGTAGACCTCGATGGCGCGCTCGTCGTCGCCGGCGAGCACGAACGCGCTGAAGCCGAGCTCGAGCGCGAGCGCCGCGAGCTGCTCCGCCCACTGCTCCGGCGGGCCGACGAGCAACCGGTCGGTGCGGTCGGCGGTGAGCCGCCCGTCGACGTTGAGCAGGCGCCGCACGTCCGACGGCTCGCGCCCGGCGGCGGCCGCGGCCTCGTCGATCGCCGCGTTGCCCTCGGCCAGCGCCGCGAGCGACGGGACGTACGGGAGCGACGGCAACCAGCCGTCCGCCGCGCGCCCGATCAGCCGCAGCATCCGGGGCCGGTACCCGCCCACCCAGATCCCGACGTCGTGCGCGGGGGCCGGCCCGCGCTTGGCGCCGTCGAGCGCGTAGAACCGCCCAGGCAGGACGAGGCGCTCGCGGTCGGTCACGTCCCACACGGCACGCACGACGCCGATCGCCTCCTCGAGCGCGGCGAGCGCCTCTCCCGGAGTGCGCCGCGGGCCGCCCATCGCGGCGATCGCGTCCCAGAACGCGCCCGCGCCGAGCCCGAGCTCGACGCGGCCCCCGCTGAGCAGGTCGAGGCTCGCGACCGCGCGGGCGAGCACCGCGGGCGGCCGCAGGGGCAGGTTGGCGACGCTCGGCACGACCCTCAGCCGCTCGGTCCGCGCGGCGACCCAGGACAGGAGGGTCCAGGTGTCCAGGAACCGCGGCTGGTACGGGTGGTCCTGGAACGTGGCGAGGTCCAGGCCGGCCCGCTCGGTGGCCAGGGCGAGGCCGACGGTGCGCGCCGGGTCGTCGGCGAGCGGGGTGATGAAGGTGCCGAAGAGGAGGTCGTGGCCGTAGTCGGTCATGCCCGCAGAACCGCGGCGAGCGCGCCGGTGTTCCGGGCCGCCGGGCGGGCGATCCTCCGGCGGGGTCGGGTGACGTGCGCCCCCAGTGCTTGAAGCGCCGGGTCCCGCGCCGATGGGAGGTGTGGAGGCCCCCGTGCCCGAAGACCGCAGCACCGGGAGCGCCCTGTCCCGGGCAGCCCGCGGCTCGCTGGCCGCTGCCCTCGTGGGGGTCGCCGTCGCGCGTCTCGCCCTGGGCACCGGAGCCTGGGGGGCTCGCGCTCGACGCGGCCGTCGCCGTCGTCGCCGGGGTGGGCACGGTGAGCGCCGCCCGCCGGGCCCGGCCCGGGCGCAGCCGCTGGGCCTGGAACCTCGAGACGGTCTCGGTGGGCTGCTGGCTGCTCGCGCCGCTCGCCTGACTCGCCGGCCTGCCCGACGCCGTCGCCTACGCGGGTCGGGCAGGCTTCGTCCTCGCGGTCGGCGCGGCGTGGTGGCTGACGTCGCTCGGCCGGCACACGGCCTCGCGTGTGCGCCTCGTCGTCGACGGCGCGCTGTGCGGGGCGTCGGCGTTCGTCCTGGCCTGGGCGCCCGCGCTCGCGACCGTGTGGTCGGACGCGGGCCGCGGGCTGCCCGGCATCCTCGCGGTGTCGATCCCGCTCGGGGCGGTGGCCGTCGCCGCGATCACCACGGGCGTGGCCCTCACGGAGATCCCACGCTCCCGGCACGCGATGCCGCGCGCCTACGTCGCCGGCCTGCTGGTGATCGCGGTCTCGGACGTCGCGCACGGTCTGGGCCGCACCCCGCTGTGGGCCCTCGGGTTCGCGATCCTCGGGGTGGCGACGGTCGTGTACCGCGGCACGTCCGCGCGCCGTGAGCTCGTGAGCACCGACTGGCGACTCGCCTACGCCCCCTACGCCGCCCTGGTCCCCGCCGTCGCGACCATCACCGAGCAGCACCTGCGCGGCGGCGTGCCGAGCCAGGAGGCCGCGACCGCCGTCGTCATGGGCGTGCTCCTCGTGATCCGGCAGCACACGACGCTCACGGAGAACCGCCTGCTCGTCGAGCGCCTCGCGGTCACCGAGCAGCGGCTGCGCCACCAGGCCACCCACGACGCGCTCACCGGGCTCGGTGGCCGCGCGCTGCTCCACGAGCGGCTGGGTGCGGCGGTCGCACGGCACCGCGCGGACGGCACGCCGCTCGCGGTGGTGTTCGTCGACCTGGACGACTTCAAGCAGGTCAACGACACGTTCGGGCACGCGGCGGGCGACGACGTCCTCGTCGAGACCGCCCGCCGGCTCCGAGCGGTCCTCGACCGGGTCGACGGCGACGCGGCCGCCTACCGGATGAGCGGCGACGAGTTCGCGGTCCTCCTCGAGGGCCCCGCCGCCGACGCCGCGGAGGAGACCGCCCGGGCGCTGCTCGACGCGATCACGACACCGGTGCGCGCCGGGGACGTGGAGGTCGTCGTCGGCGGGAGCTTCGGCGTCGCGCACGGCGAGGGCCCGGCGACGGAGGCCTCCGCGCTGCTGCGCGCCGCCGACGTCGCGATGTACGGCGTCAAGCACGGCGGCAAGGGCGGCATCGCGACCGCGCCGGTCGTCGCCCGGTAGCCGCCGGGGGGCGGCCCAGGGGCCTCCGGCACCCGGGAGCGGCTCAGGCCGGGCGCGCGACGACGTGGGCGTGCCCCTCGACGTGCTCGACCTCCGCGGCGAAGCCGCCCCGGCGCAGGGCCTCGGCGGCGCGTCCGCCCGGGTCGCGCGGGTCGCGGTCCGCCCCGCCGGGCGGGGAGAACCACAGGTGCACGACGCCGTCGGGCGCCACGAGGTCGCGCAGGCGGGCGACCTCGGCGTCGGCCGGACCGGTCCAGAAGGCGTTCACGTCCACGGCGAGCACGGCGTCGTAGGGGCGTCCGTCGCCGTGGAAGGCCGCGAGCTCGCGCTCGGCGACGTCGGCGACGCGCGCGTCGCACCAGCGACGCAGACGGGCCTCGGCGCGGGCGACGGCGGTGGCGGACCGGTCGAGGGCGGTCACGTGCCCGTCGGGGACCTTCGCGCACAGCAGCTCGGCGGCCACGCCCGAGCCGCACCCCACCTCGAGCACGCGCACGTCGGGCGCGAGGCCGTCGAGCGCCTCGACGGCGAGCCGGATGCGGTCCGGGACGGGTCGGGCCATGCGCGCAGGCTAGGCACGCCCGCCGACACGCCCCGGCGTCGGGCGCGAGGCCGCGCCTACTGCAGCAGGCTGTCGTCGAGCTCGGCGCCCTTGACCTTCTCGAACTCGGCGAGCAGGCCCTTGACCGTCATCTTCGACTTCGCCTCGGCGTCGAGGTCGAGGACGATCCGGCCCTCGTGCATCATGATCAGCCGGTTCCCGAGCCGCAGGGCCTGGTCCATGTTGTGCGTGACCATGAGCGTCGTCAGGCCGAACCGGTCGACGATCTCCCCGGTCAGGCGCGTGACGAGCGCGGCGCGCTGCGGGTCGAGGGCCGCGGTGTGCTCGTCGAGCAGCAGGATCTTGGGCTCGCTGAACGTGGCCATGAGCAGCGACAGCGCCTGCCGCTGCCCGCCCGAGAGCAGCCCGACCCAGTCGCCGAGGCGGTTCTCCAGGCCCTGCTCGAGGGCGAGGAGCTCGCGGCGGAACCGCTCGCGCTTGGCGTGCGTGACACCGAGCCGCAGGCCGCGCCGCCGCCCGCGCTCGAGCGCCATGGCGAGGTTCTCCTCGATGCTCATGTGCGGCGCGGTGCCCGCGGCGGGGTTCTGGAACACCCGGCCGATGTAGCGGGCGCGCTGGTGGTCGCTGAGCCTCGTCACGTCGCGCCCGTCCACGGTGACGGTGCCCGCGTCGGGGCGGTACGTGCCGGCGACGACGTTGAGCAGCGTGGACTTGCCCGCGCCGTTGGACCCGATGACGGTGACGAACTCACCCGGGTCGAGGTGCAGGCTCACGTCCCGCAGCGCCGGGCGGGCGTTCACCGTGCCGGGGAAGAAGGTCATGGAGACCCCGGAGACCGTGAGCATCAGACCTCCTCCTTCTCCACGACGGCGGTGTCGGTCAGCGCGGAGATGCGTCTGCGCATGAACCCGCCCATCCTCGCGAACCCCTTCCACTGCGGCAGGACGAGGGCGAGGACGACGAGGGTCGCCGAGACGAGCTTCATGTCGTTCGGGTTGAGGCCGCCCTCGAGCGCGAGCTGGATGACCACGCGGTACATCACCGAGCCGAGCACGACGGCGCTGGCCGCGATGACGATGCGCGACCGGCCGAGCACGGCCTGCCCGATGATGACGGAGGCGAGGCCCGCGACGATGAGGCCGATGCCCATGCCGATGTCGGCGAAGCCCTGGAACTGCGCGATGAGCGCGCCGCACAGCCCGACGAGGCCGTTCGACAGCGACAGCCCGAGCACCTTCTGGTGGTCGGTGTTCACGCCGAACGACCGGATCATGTCCGGGTTGTCGCCGGTGGCGCGCATCGCCAGGCCCAGGTCGGTGTGCAGGAACCACACGATGAGCGCGAGCACCACCAGCGCGAGGGCGAGGAAGATCCCGGCGCTCGCCCACGTGCCGATGAAGCCGTTCTCGCGCAGGGGTGTGATGAGCGTCCTCTCGCGCAGCAGCGGCACGTTCGCGCCGCCCATGATCCGCAGGTTGATCGAGTAGAGCCCGATCTGCGTGAGGATGCCGGCGAGGAGGCCGTTGATGCGGCCCCGGGTGTGCAGCAGGCCGGTGATGAGGCCCGCCCCCATGCCGCCGAGGATCGCCAGCGACGTGGCGAGCGCAGGGGGCAGCCCGTTCGTGATGCCGACGGCGGCGATCGCCGCTCCCGTGGTGAACGAGCCGTCGACCGTGAGGTCCGCGAAGTCGAGGATGCGGAACGTCAGGTAGACGCCCAGGGCCATCACCGCGTAGATGAGCCCGAGCTCGACGGCGATCATCATGTCCGCCTCCGGCGGGGGTGGGGGACGCAGGCGCGGACCCGGCCCCGGAGGGCCGGGTCCGCCGCGACCCTACTCGGTGATGTTCTCGGGGTCTGCCTCGTCGATGAGCTCCTGCGGGATCGTGACGCCCATCCGCTCGGCCGCACCGAGGTTCAGGTGCAGCGCGAGCCGGCTCTGCGTCTCGACCGCGAGCTCCGCGGGCTCGACCTCGCCGCGCAGGATCCGGACCGCCATCTGGCCGGTCTGGTAGCCGAGCTCGTAGTAGTCGATGCCGATCGTGGCGATCGCGCCGCGCGCGACGGAGTCGCCCTCGGAGGCGATGACCGGGATCTGCTTGTCCTCGGCGACCTGGATGAGGGTCTCGAGCGCGCTCACCACGGTGTTGTCGGTGATGACGAAGAACGCGTCGACGTCGAGCGAGTCGGCGGCCTGCTGCACGGCGGCCGACGTGTCGGCGGTCGCGAGCTCGATGGTCAGGCCGAGGTCGGCCGCGGCCTCCTGCGCCCACTCGACCTGCGTGACCGCGTTCGGCTCGCCGGCGTTGTAGACGATGCCGACGGTCTCGGCGTCGGGCGCGATCTTGGTGACGAGCTCGAGCAGACCGGACACGGGCACGGCGTCGGCGGTGCCGGTGACGTTGCCGCCCGGGGCCTCCATGCTGTCGACGAGGGCGGCGCCCACCGGGTCGGTGACCGCGGTGAACAGGACCGGGACGTCGGTGACGGCCTGCGCGACCGCGATCGCGGTCGGCGTGGCGATCGCGAGGATGAGGTCGAGGTCGTCGTTGGCGAACTTGCCGGCGATCGACGCGGCGACCGACTGGTCGCCCTGCGCGTTCTGCTCGTCGTAGGTGACGTCGTAGCCGGCGTCGGCGAGCGCGGCCTTGAAGCCCTCGCGGGCGGCGTCGAGGGACGGGTGGGCGACGATCTGGGTGATGCCGACGGTGATGGCCTCGCCGGCCTCGCTGCCGGACTCGCCACCGGCGGTGGCCTCGTCCTCGGGCGTCCCGCCGTCACCCGCGCAGGCCGCGAGCAGGAGCGCGGCCGCGGCGAGCACGGTGGCGCCCCGGGCGGATCGGAGGTGCTTCACGGGTGTTCCTTTCGGTGGACCGCGTCCGCCGGCCCTCTCGGGCGTCCGGCGGCGCCCACGTCGTTGGGCGTCCCCCATCGTAGGGATCTGTCCACGGACTGGTACGGCGTTTCCAGCAGGTAGACCATCGACATGGCGTCGACGGTCGCCCGTCCGGGTCACGGGCCGCGCGCCGTCGGGGGTCGCACGTACGGTCGGGCCGTGGACCGGGTCTCGCTGCGCGCGCTCAACCGCACCTTCCTGCTGCGCCAGCGCCTCACCGGGCCGCCCTGCCCGACGCCGGAGGACGCCGTCGCGCACCTCGTCGCCGTGCAGGCGCAGGAGCCGAACTGGGCGATCGTGGCGCTGCGGGCGCGCGTGCCCACCCTGGTGCGCGACGACGTCGGGCGGCTGACGGCGGAGCGGCGCCTCGTGCGGACCCCGCTGCTGCGCGGGACGCAGCACCTGGTCACGGCCGACGACTACGCGTGGCTGCGCCCGACGGCACAGCCCGTGCTCGACCGCCTCACGCGGGCCACGTACTACCGGAACGAGACCGAGGGGATCGCGCCGGAGGACCTCGTTGCCGCGGCGCGAGAGGTGCTCGGTGACGGTCCCGTCCCCCGGCGCACGCTCGCCGCGGCGCTCGCCGAGCGGTTCCCGGGCCGGCGCGGCACGGTGCTCGCGGGGGCGGTCGAGGCGTTCGAGCCCGTCGCGCACGACCCGGGCACGTCCGCGTGGGGCTCGTGGTGGAGCCGCCGCACGATCGGGGTCGCGCGCGCGGAGGCGTGGCTCAGGCGGCCGGTCGGGGCGGCCGACGCCGGGCGCCTCGTGCTGCGCTACCTGGCCGCGTTCGGGCCCGCGAGCGTGATGGACGTGCAGGCGTGGTCGGGCCTCACCCGGCTGCGCGAGGTGGTGGCGGGCCTGGGTGACCGGGTGCGCGTCGTCGTCGGGCCGGACGGGAGCGAGCTGCTCGACCTGCCGGACGCGCCCTGGGCCGACGCCGACGAGGACGTGCCCGTGCGCTTCCTCGGTGCCTTCGACAACGCCGTCCTCGGCCACCGCGACCGGACGCGGATCCTGCCGGACGAGGTCCGGCGCGAGGTCATGCCGGGGTACTCGATGGTGCACGCGACGGTGCTCGTGGACGGCTTCGTCGCGGCGACGTGGGAGCCGGAGGGCGACGACGTCGTCGTGCGCCCGCTCCGGCCGCTCACGCCGACCGAGCGCGACGCCGTGCTCGCCGAGGGCGAGACGGTGCGGGCGTTCGTCGCGGACGGGCCGGGCGAGGTGCGGCTGACCTGAGGTGCGCGGGGCCGGACTGCCGGCCCTGCCACTCAGTCCGTGGGCGTGATCTGCGGACCCGTGGTCCGGGTGCGCTTGAGCTCGTAGAACCCGGGGACGCGGGTCATCGCGACGAGGCCGTCGAAGAGGTCGAGCGCCTCCTGCCCCGTCGGCGCGGGGTTGACGACCGGCCCGAAGTAGCCGACGCCGTCGATCGCGATGACCGGGGAGCCGACGTCGTCGCCCACGAGCACCATGGCCTGGGCGTGCGACGCGCGCACGAGGTCGTCGACGTCCTCGGTCGCGGCGGCCTCGGCGAGCGAGGCGGGCAGCCCGACCTCGGCCAGCGCCTCGGCGATCACCGCGGCGGTGTCGGTGCGGTCCTCGAGGAACCGGCGCCTGCCGATCGCAGTGAACAGCGGCCCGACGACGCCGGCGCCGTGGTCGCGCTCCGCGACGACCAGCACGCGGTTGATCGCCCACGAGTCCGGCCAGCTGCGCCGGTACTTCTCCTCCACGTCGCGGCCCTCGTTGAGGACCGGGAGGCTCATGACGTGCCAGCGCACGTCGATGCCCCGGCGCTCCGCGACCTCGACCAGCCAGCGCGACGTCATCCACGTCCAGGGACACGTGGCGTCGAACCACATCTCGACGACGGGGCTGGCGGTGCGGGCGGGCACGTCGGTCACGACGCAGGGCTCCTTCGATCGTCGGGCGGCGCCCACCGGGCTGGGCCGGGCGGGCGGGGTTGGACCCCTCCATCCTCGCCGATGTGCGCGAGGTCTCTCGCCACACCCCTCATCACCTGGGGCCCGCTGCCGACTGCTAGTGATGCGGGAGCGGCGTCGTCGCCTCGCCCGTGACGATCCCCCGACCACGGAGCACACCATGCCCACCAGCACCGACCCCCAGGGCACGTGCGAGTGCTGCCTGACCCCCGCGGACCGGTGCCGGCGCACGACCGGCGTGTCCGCGTGCTGCGGTCCGTGCGCCGCCACGAAGGGCGCCACCCACCTGCCCGGCTGAGGTAGGCGGCCGGGCGAGGGGCGCCGTCGGGTGGGCGGCCGCCCGGGGTGAGGACCGCCGTCGGGCGGGCGGGTCACCCGGGGCGAGGGCCGGCGTCGGGCGCCGTCGGGCGGGTCAGCGCAGGGCGCGGGCGGCGTCGCGCACGGCGGCGACCGCCGCGGCCGCGCCGCCCCGCCAGGGCGCACCGTGCCCGGGCAGGACCCAGGTGGCGTCGACCTCGGCGAGCCGGTCGAGCGAGGCGAGGGCCTGCTCGGGGTCGTCGGTGAACGGCGCGGGCGCGGGCCCGGTGCGGCCGGTGAGCACGTCGCGCGTGGTGAGCGCGTCGCCGACCATGACCGCGTCGACGGCGGGCACGTGGACCGCGACGCTGCCCGGCGAGTGCCCGGGCAGGCCGACGATGCGCGGGCGGCCGGGCAGGTCGAGCACGTCGCCGTCGTGCACCTCCACGACCTCGCCGACGTAGCGCGTGCGCAGACCGCCGCGCAGGGCCGCGGAGGCGAGGAACCGCAGCGTCGGGCCGAGGCGCCACGTCCCCCAGTGCGCGTGGGGCTTGTCCTCGCCGCGGGCGCGGGCGGCGTCGGCGGCGTGGACGAAGACGGGGACGCCGTGGTCGCGGCGCAGGCGCTCGGCGAACCCGAGGTGGTCGGTGTCGCCGTGGGTGAGCACGACGCCGCGCACGTCCTCGAGCCGTCGGCCGGCGGCCGCGAGCTCGCGCAGCAGCGGGCGCCAGTGGCCGGAGAGCCCGGCGTCGACGACGAGCACCCCGGTGTCGTCGAGGACGAGGTAGGCCGCGACGAGGTCGTCGCCGACCCGGTGCAGGTTCGGGGCGAGTCGCATGGTTGCCTCCCGGGGTGGTCGTTGGGGATGATGATGGCTACGGTACATAGCCATCATCGCTACGCGCAATAGCCTTCGATTCGCCGACCGACCACCCGACAGGAGCCGCCGGATGCCCGCCCCCAGCCGCACGTCCCTCGAGGCGATCGTCGCCGCCGGCACCGCCCTGCTCGAGGAGGCCGGGCCCGACGGCCTGACCATGCAGGCCGTCGCGACGCGGGTCGGGGTGCGCGCCCCCTCCCTCTACAAGCGCGTGGCCGGCCGGGACGCGCTCGTGCGGCTCGTCGCCGAGGCGGCCGTGCGCGACCTCACGGAGGTCCTCGAGGCCGCCACCCCGCCCGACGCCGACCCCGCGGCCGCGCTCGTCGACCTCGCCCACGCGCTGCGCCGGTTCGCGCACGCCCGGCCAGCCGCGTTCCGGCTGATCTTCTGGTCCGGCGCGGAGGCGACCCGGCCCAGCCCCGAGCTCAACGCGCGCGCGGTCGCGCCGGTGCTGCGGGTGTGCGCCGCGCTCGCCGGCGAGGACCGGGCGCTCGAGGCCGCGCGCACGGTCACCGCGTGGGCCGCGGGGTTCGTCGGCATGGAGCTCGCCGACGCGTTCCGCTCCGGCGGCGACGTCGACGAGGCGTTCGAGTTCGGCGCGCGGCGGCTCGCGGGGGCGATCGCCGCGGGGTGAGCGGGGCCCGCGGGAGACGCGGTGCCACCGGGAGTCTGCTCACGCTGAGTTTGGGACCGTGTTCGGCCCATGGCTGGAACGCCACCGCGACGCACCGGCACCTCGAGGACGCGCTCGCCGACCGCCTCGCCGAGGCGCGCCGCGCCATCGTCGTCCCGATCACATACCCCGAGAACCGTCCACCGACCCGACGGTGAGCGGGTCGGTCTCATGAAGGTCTACAGGTCGGAGCCCGCTTCGACCACGGCCACGACGTGCCGCGCCCTTCGTGGACTCCTGCCGTGACGCAGGCGACGCCACCGCGCTACCGCGCTGCTGCAGACGCGTAGCCTGTCCTCGGACAGGTGGGCTGCCGGCCAGGTTCTCCCTAGCGAACTCCCTAGGGTTCCCCCAACTAGTGTCCCCATGTCCCGGGCCTCTGGGACATGGGGACATTAGTTCTGGCCTGCTGAAACGGCGTCTGACCTGCGTCGTGGACCGTTGCGATCTGGGTCGCGTCTCCCCAGGCAACAGAACGCCCAGCGGGAAGCTTGGAATGCGAGCGACCGCCACCGGCGCACTCGCGGCTGCTACGCGAGTCCACGCCGCTCGCGAGCGACGATGCGACGCTGCGCCACGTCGACCGCAACTTCTGCAGCTGCGTCGACCAGGCGCGAAACGTCGTCACGACGCAACTCCAGGTCACCGGGGGCGTGTGCGGCTTGGTTGCGCGCATGGGCAATCTGCTCGAGCACTTCAACGTGCCATCGGGTTCACGTCACCCGTCCGCCGATTCGGCCGCATGAGCGCACACCACTCCGTACCGTGGTCTCGAACCGAGAGGGCGTGGGACGCCACCCCGTGCAGGACTTCGCCACGGCGTCCACGCTGCGACGACCGGAGGGGCGATGAAGCTCAAGTAGGAAGCGCGGGTGCTCCACAACAAGGCGGTGGCGTCCTTGGTTACGGCGATGACCGCGTTCAACTCCCCCGTGGACACCGGCAGGACGACTCACGTCCTCCTGCACTTGCAGCACGCCTTCGAGATGCTGTTGAAAGCGGCGCTGAGCGCCCGGGTCCTGGATGTGAACCAGCATTCTGTTGAACGGGCTGTACCGGGGCAGGCGCCCGATGAACGACACAAGCGCGCGGTACTCCGCCGGACTCGCATAGCGACTCGCACTCGCGAGCAGCGCGTCGACTGAGGCCTTGGCCGAGTCCTCGGTGAAGTTCGTTGCGACCGGACCCCCGAGCTCGTCGAGCAGGTCCGCGTCGAAGTCGAGCCTGCCCTGTCCGAGCGAAGGCATGCCCTGGCCCTTCTTCGTGCTGGTCACCCGCATCACCCGCCCCTGGGTCCCGACAGGGACGACGCGGCACCGGCCGCCTGGGGAGCCATGCTCTTCATCTGATCCACGGGCAGCGAGATCGCGCCGGGCTGCTTGCCCGGTGGGTACTCGTGCTTGGCCAGCACGCGCCTGATGGACGAGCGCAGCTTGGCACGCCCGTCGCCGCTCACGGCCATCGAGACGGGGTGCGTACAGGTATCCGTCATCTGCTCGACGAAGCGCCGGCCGCGCTCGCTTGCACCGGGGCCACCACGACGCGCGGCACGCCCTCGACGGAGCACGCCGCATGACACGCCAGCACGCGGCAGGTTCAGCCTCACACGTGCCCGCTGTTGTCGCTCCTGGGACGGACCCGCCTCCCCGATGACCCTTCCGTTCGGGGGACGGCCCGCTGCAATGCCGGGCTGAGGTCCATCCGCATCCACTCCACGTCGGCTCCCGTGCCGACGTACTTGAGCAGGTCCTCCTGGCGCGGCTGCCCCACGACGAGCCGGTAGGCGCCGACGGTCCGCTGCAGCCGGTGGTACCGCCGCATCTCGCTGCTCAACGGCATCGCCGGCACGTACCGCTCGATCGCGGCCTCCCCCGGGAAGACCCAGCACGGCACGATGTCGCTCGCGCCCTCGTCGCGCGCGTCGGCCGCCGCCAGGAACATCGCGAACCACGGGTCGTCGACGGTCGCGTGGAAGGCGGCGTCGGCGTGCTCGCGTGCAACGTTCTTCCGCACGGCGTGCCCCTTGTACCGGTGCACCCGCCCCTCGCGCTGCTCGAGGTCCACAGGGTTCGCCGGCAGGTTCCAGTGGACGACCGCGTGGCTGTACGTGTGGAAGTCCAGGCCCTCCTGCCCCACCGACGTCGACGCGAGGACGAACGGCCAGAACGGTGAGTTGAACGCCGTCTGCACGTGCGTCTCCCGCACCACCGTCTGGTCCTCCGCCCTCGCCCGTCCGAACCGCGCCGCGAAGTGGGTGCGCACCGTGTGCCGCTCCATCTCGAAGCCGGCCTCGTGCGGCCGCAGCTCGTCGACCGCGTTGCTCGGCGTCCGGATCGTCAGCGCCTCGTCCATCCGCTGCGCGACCCGCTCGGCACGCGTACGCGCATCAGCGTCCTGAAGCCCCTCCGACTCGAGGAGCACGTGCGCGTACTCGTCGAGCACCGCCTGCAGCGCCCCGTCCACGCCGTGGTCGAGCACGAGCCGCCAGTACGACTCCTCCGCGCCCTCCTCCCCGCGCAGGACCGCCATGAGCTCCGGCCGGTTGAACAGCGACCGCAGACCGTCCGCGACGATCGACGCGTACCCACGGACGTCCGCGTCCGCGAGGACACGTGCACCCCCGCACACACGGGACAGAGCGCGCAGGGCGCAGACAGCCGGTCCGCCGACGGCGGCGTGGGCCAGGACGTCCACGAGGTCGTCAGGACGAGGGCCCAGCTCCTCCGCGCGGACGGCCCGGAGAGCCTCGACGTGCGCCGCGAGCCCGCGACCGGCCTCGGGACGCCCGGCGGCCAACCACACGGCGAGCTCGTGCTCGAACGCCCGCTGGTCGCCCCCGGCGCGCAGGCGGTCGAGCAGCACGGGCGCGGCCCAGTACCACCGCTGGTCGGGCCCGGACCCGACCGCGGGGTCGCCGTCGGGCAGCGCCGTGAGCGCCTCGCGAAGGCGGGACCGCACCTCGTCGAGCACCGCGTCGCGCGGCACCGGGAACGCGGTCCCGACCGCACGTGCCACGGCGAGCGGGTCGCCGAGCGCCGCCAGGGCGACGCTCGGGTAGAGCAGGCCGAGCACGGGCATGCCCGCGGCCCGCTCCCCGTCCATCCGGAGCTGGAGCAGCGGCGTCTGCCGGTCGGCGGAGTAGGACCCGCGGCGCGCGCCCCGCGTCGCCTCGACGGCACGCCGCTCCGCCTCGTAGCTGAGGACGACGGCGATCGCCTTCGGTACCACCGCCCAGGCCGAGAAGACGAGCCGCTTGGTGAACGACCGCAGCGCCGGCTCGGCGTAGGCGCCGGCCGGCTCGAGGTACGGCAGCGCGGGCGGCAACCAGGCGAGCCGCCACGCGCCGACGTCCAGCACGTCGGAGACGAGGCCGCGCATCTTCGCGTTCCCCGGGTCGAGCCGGCGGTAGCTCTCGACGTCGTCCCAGTCGAGCAGCCCGCCCCGCGCCTCCCGCAGCGCCCGCGCGACGCGCGGGTCCTCCTGCGCCGCCACCAGGTCCGACTTGACCTTGTAACCGTCGCGCTCCATGAGGTTGAGCACGTAGGGGGCCGACCGCCAGTACTCGAAGACGTCGGTGCTCCGCAGCGCCCGGGCGACGTCCGTCGCCGCCTTGAGGCCGCGCAGGTCCGGCAGGCTCACGTGAACGTTGCTCGACGGCACCTGCCGCAGCATGCCGTCGCGGTCGGCACTGACGGCAAGCCGCTCGGTCCGGCACATGACTCGACGGAGCGTCGCTTCGACCCGGTCCTTCGCCGCTCGGGCCACCGGACCGGCGCCGCCGTCGACCAGGGCCGTGCGCATGGTGCGCAGGTCGGCCTCGACCGCCGCCGCGTCGTCGTCGCCGGCGAGGAAGCGCACCGTGGCGATGAAGTCGCGGTAGTGGTCGTCGCCCTCCGGCTCGTCCGGGAGCGTGTACATCTTGAACGGCGTCGCGGAGAGGAGCAGCACCTTCGCGTCCGGGTGGTCGAAGACGGCGTGCGCGAGCTCGGCCGCGTCCGTCCCCGGGTCCATGAGGTCCTTGAAGCGCTGGAACTCGTCCATGATCACGAGGTCGGGCTCGAGCGCCTCGACGGACGCCCGGGCGACGACGGACCGCAGGGCGCCGATGAGCGCGTACCGCCGGGCCGAGACGTCGGGCGGCGGCTCACCCCGCAGGTAGTTGAAGTCCTGGACGCACGCCTCGAGCGCGTCCCTCAGCGGGCCGCCGTCGGGCGCCGACGCCGCCTCGAAGGCGATCCGGAACGCCTCCACGATGTCTCGGTCGAGCGACCCTCGGTCGAACCAGGCGAGCTGCGCCTCGAACCTGTCCAGTCCGGAGTAGCCGCGGAAGAACTTCGTCCAGCGCGCCGCCCGCACGTAGTCGCGCCCGTACGCCGCGGCGAGGAGCCAGTACAGGACGACGCGCTCCGGGGCCTTGCCCCCGCCCCCCTTGACGTGGAACGAGGTCCCGGGGGTGAAAGAGACGATGTTGATCCGGCGGTCGTTGAGCCGCTTGATGACGGTCGGGAGCATCGTGAGGCGGTCGGCGTGGTCGAGCTTCTGGCCGTCGACGACGTTGAGCCGGCTGAGGTTCTGCTGCGCGATCTGCTGGTTGGAGCAGATGTAGACGACGTCGATCCGCTTCGGGGTGTCCCAGAGGTGCTCGACGGTCTTGGCGATGACGCCCTTGGCGACGAGGGTCTTGCCGAGCCCGACCTCGTCCGCGACGAGGAAGCGCTTGACCGCGTCGTCGTCGGTCCACAGGCGCCGGTGCACGTGCTCGACCGTCGCGCGCTGGAAGTCCTTGAGCCCGCGCATCACCGCGTCGACGTCCGGGCGCCGGTCCACCGTCATGCTCCGACCTCCTCACGCACGAACTGCTGGACCACGTCCCAGACGGCGTCGAACTCGGGCGGGAGCAGGCCGCCCACCTCGCGGAGCTCCTCGACCATCGCGGCGATCCGCCCCACCGACGCCGGGTCCCGGACCGCGGCGCGGACGAGCGGCTCGAAGAGGACGACGTCGTGGCTGCCCCATCCCGGGGCGTCATCGGGACCGCCATCGTGGGTCACGAGCGAACCGAGCACAGCGCCCGCGCCGAGCTCCGGCTCGGCGAGCAGCATGGCCAGGTAGCGGACGACCGCCTCGACGTCCCGCAGCATGTCGCGCAGCGCGTCCCGGTGCCGCTCCGGCGGGTCACCGACGACCTCCGCCTTGAGGACGCACCGCCGCGTCACCCGCGCCGCCCCGGTCCCGGCCGTCGTCTCGACGGCGAGGAACGGAGTCACCGCGGCGACCGCGACCGGCGCCCACTCCACCCGCTCGGCGAGGGGCTGGGCGTGGGCCTCCGGGCGGAGCGTGATCGGCCACACGCGCGTCCGCCCGGGCGCGTCGTCGGGAACGGTGAGCCGGGCCTCGAACGACGTCACGTCGCCCTCCACGGCACCGACCAGGACACGCGGACCGGCGACGGCGAGCGCCCGATGGAGGTCCTCGAGCGCCTGCTCGGTCTCCTCGCGCGGGTCCGGCAGGCCGTCGGCGTCCGGCACGGGGAACTCCTCCAGGAGGGTGCCGAGGCCCTTCCCGTCCTTGAGCACGGCACCGACGCCGCACTGCGCGACCGGGCCGTCGAGGCGCACCGAGAACTCGACGTTCCCGCCCCAGCCGGCGGTCGTGAAGTTGGCGCTGCCCGTGACCAGGTGTGCACGGCTGCCGACATCGGCCACGACGAGCTTGGCGTGGAGACCGTCGGACACCCAGGAACGGGGACGCGCGGTGTCGGCGCTCGTCCCGTCGACGGCGGCGTCGCCGGCCGCCTCGTCGGCGACGGCCGCGTCGTCCAGCTCGACGGCCTCGTCGACGGTCTCGGCGAAGCGGCTGAGGACGGCGGTCGACCACCCCTCGAGGGCGGCTCCGCCGAGGCGCGCGAACGAGTCCGGCCGGGAGACGAGCGTCCGCGTCTGCACGGCGGCGGCCGACCGCACGGACCCGGCGTCGAGAAAAGGACTGACCACGAGGAGGCGGTCCGCCCGCTCCGGCACGGGCCGTGGGGGAGCCCCGCCGAGACCGAGCGGGAGGAGCTCGCCTCCGTCGAAGGGCGCCGGCACCTCGAGCCGCGCGGTCCGCAGGCTCTCGGCGAGGGAGGCCACCTGGCGCTGCCGGTCCTCGGGGACGGGACGGAGCGCCAGGCCCGGTAGGGCCGCTACGAAGTCCGCGGCCGGGCCCGGGTCGACGACGGGTCCGTCGCCGTCCTCGTCGAGGACGAGGGCGGTGTCCCACGACCGGTCGAGGGTGAGGTTGCGGCTGAGCACCACGAGCCGGTGACGAACGTCGTCGGCGGCGACGAAGCGCAGCGCCCAGACCTTGGGGTGGAAGAGGCGCCCTTCCTGCGGTGCCGCCACCTCGTGGACGGAGCCCTCCGCGAACGTCAGCACCCGCCGGTACGCCGGGGGGACGCCGATGGCGCCCGCCTGGCAGAAGACGGTCGTCCGCTCGCTGTAGCGGCGGACGGCGGCGAGGAGTGCCGCAGGGTCGACCACGCCGACGCCGGCTCCCTGCTCGACGAACGCGAACGACAGCGGCGCCAGGAGCAGGGCGGTGAGGTTCAGCGAGTAGGTGGTGCCGACGGCGACGTCGATCCGGTACCCGTCCGGGGGTCGCAGGGCGTCGGCGAGGAGGACGCGGGTCTCAGGAGCGAGCACCGGACACCTCCAGGTCGGGAGCGAGGTCGGCGACGAGGCGCTGGACCGTTCCCCATCGGTAGTCGAGGCGACGGAGACCGGACGCCCCGCTCCAGCGGTCGAGCGCCGCCCGGTTCCCGATGCGCGCCCTCGCGCCCTTGATCTGGCGCTCTCTCAGCCGGACGAGATCGCGGCACGCGGTGGACGCCGCGACGTCGTCGGCGTTCCCGGCGGTGTCGCGCCAGGCATCGACGAACTGCCGGGTGCGGGTGGTGATCCGCGGGTTGTGGCGGGCCAGGACCGCCCAGAAGTCACGTGCGTCCCAGTCATCGAGGACGCCTGGCGCGTGCAGCTCGTGCTGCCACGCGACGAGGTCCGCCCGATAGACGTCGGCGAGCTCGCTCGACGTCTGCTCGGCGAGCACGAGGTTGTAGAGGAGCGCCGCACCCGCCATGAGGACGCTGAGCCGGCGGCCGTGGTCGACGACCTCCACCATCGGGGCCGGTGCCTGCGCGATGCCGGGCAGCTCCCACACAGCGTCGACGTCGATCCGGGGCGGGTTCGCGGCGAGCCACGCGAGGAGCGACCCGCTCGTCGAGACCTGGATCCGGTGCGCGACGAACTCCGCCTCCTCTGGCGTGAGGCGGAAGTCCGCCGCGCGGAGGAGGCCCTCCGGCGGACGGGGCAGGTCGGGGGCGAACCCGCTCACGGCCAAGTCGTCGCGGGACTCGGGGTCGTCCGCCGGCGGGCGGGCCCGGGCCACGGCTCGCAGGCCGATCGAGCGACGCAGGTGCCCTTCGACGCCGTCGTCCCAGGTCCGGATGCCCCACACACCGAGCGCGCCCCAGTAGATCGTGCTGGGCATGTTCTTGAGCCGGGCGCGCGCGCGGCGGCCGATGATCCCGGAGGCGGCCTCGTCACCGTCGCCGTCGGCAGTGCCGGCGATGAGGGCTTCGATCAGGCGGGTCTCGGCCCGGCGGAGGTCCTGGACGGCGCGGGCGCTCGTCCTCGCCGAGGCCGCGACCTGCTCGACGAGCCACGGGACGAAGAGCACGTACCGAAGCCGGGTGTACTGGACCGACGTGCCGGGGAACAGCGCGTTGGCGATCGTGTCCCGGACGGTGCCGATGCCGAGCTCGTCGACAGATCCCTCGTCGCGGAAGAGCTCGACGACCTCCATCATCTGCCGGCGCTGGTCCTCGTCCGTGTCGAGCCAGCCGAAGCGTGAGGTCATATAGCACTACATCCTTGACCCTTGGAGCACCGGGCGGGCGGCTGTCCAAGGGTCTGCTGCACGGATAGGTGACAGTGGGTAGTCACGCGGCCTGGGTGGCCGGTGCGGTCATGATGATCTCGTACTCGATGGGGGTCAACCGGACCAGCGCGGCCTGGCGCCGGCGGCGGTGGTAGGTCCGTTCGATCCAGGTGACGATCGCGATCCGGAGCTGTTCGCGGGTGGTCCAGGACTGCCGGTTCAGGACGTTCTTCTGCAGCAGCGAGAAGAAGGACTCCATGGCGGCGTTGTCTCCCGCGGCGCCGACCCGGCCCATCGATCCGACCATGTGGTGACGGTGCAGAGCACGGACGAACTTCCTTGATCGAAGTTGCGAGCCGCGGTCCGAATGCACCACGCACCCGGCCACCTCACCGCGCCGGGCGACCGCGTTCTCCAGGGCCGCGACCGCGATCCTGGACTTCATCCTGGAGTCGATCGAGTACCCCACGATGCGGCCCGAGAACACGTCCTTGATCGCGCACAGGTAGAGCTTGCCCTCACTCGTGGGGTGCTCGGTCAGGTCCGTCAGCCACAGCCGGTTCGGCCCGTCAGCGGTGAACACCCGACCGACCAGGTCGTCGTGCACCGGCGGGCCGACCTTGCCGCCCTGCCCCTGGCCTTCTTCTTGCCGAACGCGCTCCACCAGCCGTTCTCGGCGCAGATCCGCCACGCGGTCCGCCGGCACATGACCTGGCCGGCGTCGTGGGCCTCCTCGGCCAGGAACCGGTAGCCGAACTCCGGGTCGTCGCGGTGGCGTCGAACAGCGCGTTCGCCCGATGGGCGCGCTCGAGCTCTGCGGGGGTGACCGGGTGGGCCAGCCACCGGTAGTAGGGCTGTCTTGCGAGCTCGAGGACCCGGCACGTGACCGCGACGGGGATCCCGTCGGCGGCGAGCTCGTTCACGAGCGGGTAGAGCCTTTTCCCGGCAGGTTCGCCTGGGACAAGTAGGCCGCCGCGCGGCGCAGGACCTCGTTCTCCTGCTCCAGCAGCCGGATCCGCTTGCGCGCCTCGCGGAGCTCGACGCCCCCGACCCTGCTCGTTCCGGGCCGGGCGCCGTCATCGACGTCGGCCTGACGCATCCACTTGAACAAGGTCATCGGGTGGACCCCGAAGTCCTTGGCGATCCGCTCGACGCTCACACCCTGCTCCCGGTTGCGGGCCACCCGCACGACGTCGTCACGGAACTCGCCAGGGTAGGGCTTCGGCACAGCGACATCCTCCCCGGCCCGCCCACAGGCAAGCCAGCTCAGGTGTCACCTATCCGTGCAGCAGACCCCGGCGAGACGCTGCGCCGGCGTCTGCTGCATGACTTCGATCTGCACACGCTGCTTCGGCTGCCCACCGGCATCTTCTACGCCCAGGGCGTCAAGGCGAACGTGCTGTTCTTCGACAAGCGCCCGGCCGCCGAGCACCCATGGACGAAGCGGTTGTGGGTCTACGACCTGCGCACCAACAAGCACTTCACGCTCAAGCAGAACCCGCTCACCCGCGCCGCTCTGGACGACTTCGTCGAGTGCTACCGACCCGGACGTGCCCGCTCCGAACGCGATGAGACCGAACGCTTCCGCTCGTTCACCTACGACGAACTCGTCGCCCGGGACAAGGCCAACCTCGACATCACCTGGCTCCGCGACGAGTCCCTCGAGGACCTCGACAACCGCCCCGACCCGGAGATCATCGCCCGCGAGATCGTCGAAGACCTCACCGCCGCACTGGCCGAGTTCGAGGCGGTAGCGGCTGCGCTCGACTCAAGCGCCGAGGGAGTGGATCGCGATGTCTGAGACGCCCGAAGCGCAAGTCGAGATCGCGATCCACCAGGATCGCGCAATCCTGGTGGATCGCCTCTGAACTCGCACGACGCAACCCGCACCTGTTCATCCACGAGTGGCACCCGGGCGCAGGAGGCTACGACTGTCTGGGCCTCGTGGACGACCGCGCTCTGAGCGAGGGGTCGGCCTGAACCTGAACCGGGTAGGAAGCCTCCACCTCCTCAAGCCTGAGCAGGTGACGGTTGCCAGGTGGTGGGAGGTGGCCGCCGCCGAGGACGCTCACGCGATCGTCAAGCGCATGGAGCAGGTGGCTGGGCTCGCGCCCATCAAGCGACCAAGGACGACAGACCGTTCGCTGGCCTACCGAGTGATCGCTCAAGCTCTCGCCATGACGATCAACGACCGGCACACCTGGGACGCACGCTCGCTCTTCCACGACACGTCCGGCGATTGGGACGAGGATGCGGAACGACAGGCATGGATCTCCTCGTTCCCGACCGCGCTGGCGGTGACTCGGCGCGGTGGACTGCCGAGAGTCGGATGGCATGGGGAGCGTGGTCGCACCTCTGGGCCCTCACCAGAGACGAGGCCCCGTGGCCATCCTGGACGCGCTCGGAACGGTCCACCGACCCGACGGTGAGCGGGTCGGTCTCATGAAGGTCTACAGGTCGGAGTGAATCGGCCTGGGTTTCGTTCCGTTCTTGAAGCAAGGATGGAACACGATGAACCAGAAGTACTCTCCCGAGATGCGCGAGCGCGCGCTGCGGATGCTCGATGAGGCCAAGGCCTCCGGTGAGCACT
>Ga0310823_100128_pt1 | contig 106872 bp, 104 predicted proteins | sample P4_ome_3_FD_201316 | JGI IMG/M metagenome (GOLD analysis project Ga0310823, IMG submission 201316) | Sorghum-adapted microbial communities from Joint BioEnergy Institute, Emeryville, California, United States - P4_Day56_Rep3 | ecosystem: Engineered > Bioreactor > SSF (Solid state fermentation)...
CTGGCTTTGCCACGATCCAGCAGAAGTATCTGGAAAGCTCGAACGTCAACATCGTTCAGGAGATCACAGACCTCATCTCCGCCCAGCGGGCCTACGAGATGAACTCGAAGGTCGTCGAGACGGCGGACCAGATGTCCGCGACCGTCACGCAGATGCGCTAGGAGGGCGCGGGTGGTCCGGTGGGCTTGCATAGGCGCCTTGGTCGCCGCGTTGCTGGCGGTCGGCCCGGTCTCGGACGGCGCGCGGCCCGTCCCGACCGCGTTCGCCGCCGATGGGGCCAGGCAGGTCGTCGTCATGGTTCCGACGCGGCGGATGCTCGCCGGCGAGATCATCGAGCCGGAGGATCTCCGGGAAGCGTCGGTTTCGGCCGAGTCGCTGCGACCTTCGGCCATCGTCGAAGCGAAGAACCTCGTCGGGATGCAGGTCCGCCGCGCGCTCTCCCCCGGCCGCGTGATTCTCAGCAGCTCGATTCAGACGCCGGTCCTGGTGGCCCGGAACTCCGAGGTCACCGTCGTTTTTGTCGACGGAACGCTCCGGCTGACGATGAAGGCGAAGGCGCTCGACGACGGCAGCCTGGGAGAGGTGATCCGGGTGGCCAATCCGAGCAGCGGCAAGATCCTCTTCGCCTCGGTGGCCGGGGCGGGTGAGGTGCACATCTCCAAGTAGGAAGGAGGGACGTGTCCGTGCGCAAGGCTTTGATCGGAATCACGGTCCTGCTTGCCGTGAGCGGCTGTTCCCGTCTGGAAAACGTCGGCAAGGCCCCGGAGTTCTCGCCCATGGTGGTGGCGGCGCATGACGGTCAGCTGACCCGAACGATCTCGGTGCCCATGCCGGAGCCGCCCCCGGTCTCGCAGGAATTCAATTCGCTGTGGATGGCGGGGAACAGGGAGTTCTTCGGCGATCGTCGCGCCAAGCATGTCGGCGACATCGTCACGATTCTCATCAATATCAACGACCGGGCGAACATCAGGAACGAGACGGAACGCAGCCGCAACGCCAGCGAACAGGCCGGAATCGGCGCGTTGTTCGGTATCGACAGCTTTCTCGAAGACCAGTTCAGCGACCTTAATCTGGACAACGCCGCGCAGTTCGGCAGCGAAAGCAAGAGCCGCGGACGCGGCGCGGTTTCGCGCGACGAAGAGATCCGGCTGCGGCTCGCCGGGGTCGTCACGCATGTCCTGCCGAACGGCAATCTGGCGATCGCCGGGCGCCAGGAGGTTCTGGTGAACTACGAGCTGCGGGACCTCCGCGTCGCCGGCATCATTCGCCCGGAAGACATCAACGCCCAGAACGAGATCTCTTACGACAAGATCGCCGAAGCGCGAATCGCCTATGGCGGGCGTGGTCAGATCACGGATGTTCAGCAGCCCCGGTACGGCCAGCAGGTGTTCGACATCATCATGCCCTGGTGACGCGGCAGGGGCGGAGCTATGGACGAAACACAGGAAAGCAACGAAGTCGTCATCGTCAAGGTCAAGCGCTTCGATCCGGAGGAGGACGGGGCGCACGCCGGCACCTGGAAGATCGCCTATGCGGATTTTGTGACGGCAATGATGGCGTTCTTCCTGCTGATGTGGCTGATCAACGCCACCTCGCAGGAGCAGCGCGACGGCATCTCCGCCTATTTCAACCCGGTGGCGCTCGCCACCGCGGTCTCCGGCTCCGACGGGTTGATGAGCGGTCGGACCGCCGACACGGAAGGCGCGATGTCGGCGCCGAACGGGGAAGGCGAACGGCCGCATCCGGTGTCTTCGCCGCCCACGGTGTCCACGCTCGGGCCTGAGCAGAATGCGCCGCAAGGACAGTCGGGCGGCACGCAGGTCGAATCGCTCGACGCGCCCTACCGTTCTCCCTTTGATCATACCGCCATGGCGGATTCGATCGAGGGCGACAAGCGGTATTCGGGCGTCTCCACTCTCTTGGGGAGCACGGCCTTCCAGGATCCCTTCGAAAAGCCCGAAGCGAAGCTGACCGCCGACTGGGCCAGGCAGGGAACGGTCACTGAGAACGACCTTCCGAACAACACCGCCCTCGCCGAAGCGCCCCGGCGCATCGGGTTGGAGACCCGGGAGACGATCGGTCGCGAGGACCGCAACAATAGCACCGCCTTTGCCGAAGCGGCCCGACAGGCCGGGCTGGACGCCGACGAGGCAATCGGTCCCGAGCACCTCAACAGGGTCGAGGGGCAGCATCGAATGGAGCTGGTCAAGGCGGCGCTGGCCGAGAAGCTGGAACGGCTGCTTGCCGAGAAGAATCTTCAGTCCAACGTTCAGATGGACGTCGGGGCCGAGGGGCTGCGGATCCAGATTACCGACGACAACGATTTCGCCATGTTCGAGATCGGGAGCCACGATCTGAACCAGGACGCCCGCGAACTGCTGATCGCGGTGGGCTCGGTGCTGGAGCAGATTCCGAACGGAATCATAATCACCGGGCACACCGATGCGCGACCCTACGCGGCCGAGACCAATTACGGAAACTGGGAGCTTGCCACCGACCGCGCCAATGCGGCGCGGCGCGCCCTGGTCGAGGCCGGACTGGACCGCGCGCGGATTCGCCGCGTCGAGGGTTACGGGGACCGGGCGCTGCTCGTTCCCGACGACCCCTATAACCCCAGGAACCGACGCATCTCTATCCTGGTCTTTGCGTCCGAAGCGGCCGCCGAGCGCGACCTTGCCGGCTCTCTCGCCCGATGAGGCCCGTTCGGCGGCGCAACCCGCCGCTATTCTAGGGCGCCGCGATACTTCAGCATATCGCTCCAGGCGCGTTCGAGGAGTTGCAGCACGCGACTGGTGCGCGTCAACTCGGTGTCGTCGCCCAAATGTTCCGCGAGCAGCCTTTGGCAGGAAACGTCGGCGCTCGTGATCGCGGCGCAGAGCGCGTGTCCCTTCTCCGTAAGCTTCAGAATGGCGGAACGCCGATCGTGGGGCAGGGGCGTGCGTGAGACGTAGCCCGCCGTGACGAGGTGCTTCAGATTGTAGGACGCGTTGGAGCCGATGTAATAGCCGCGCTCGATCAAATGGCGCACGGAGATCTCATCGGTGCCGATCGTCATCAGCATCATGACCTGGCTCGCGCTGATATCGGTAACCTGCTGGCGCATCAGCTCCGACTTGAGAACATCGAGATAGCGACGATGTAGGCGGCCGATCAGGCAGGGAAGGTCCATCGGCCCGAAGTCCGCCTGCGCCTTGCCGTCGCCGGGCTGACTCCGGTCGGGGCGTTGGCCGGTTGCCTTGCGAGCGGTTGGTTGCGTGGACTCTTTCCATCCGAGGACGGCGGCTCCCTGCTCGGTCTGGATCGGGTGGGCTGTCGATTCGTTCATGAGGACTCCCGTGGGAATTCTTCGAAAATGGAAATAATCTGTGCCCATTTCCGCTACTCTTCTTGTGGTTTTTAGTAAGCAGCGTCCGGTCGCGCTAGGCCATTAATAAAATGTCACAAAATAGTCATTAGCGCCTTGCGACAACTTCCGCATATTCAGATGCAAAGGTCCTTCCGGCCCTGGTTCTCCGCCGCGATAGTCCAGGTGACCGCGTTCTCCCAGCAGGGCCGATAGGCGTCGGCAGCGCAGCGGCCGGGATGCCGGTGGCCCTGGAACTCGTTGTGCACCAGGGCAAAGACACGCCCGTCGGGCAGCACATAGGGGCTCATCAGCCAGGAGAGATCGGAGTAATCCCGCGGCGCGCCGCTCCCCTTACCGCGGAAGGCCACCGCGCAGCCGTGGCGAAGAGAATCGCCGTCCGGTCCGGTCATCGCCCGTGCCAGGTAGTGGCTCGCGAACAGGCGGGTCGTCCCGTTCGGGGCCCGAAACGCCCGCGCCGGCGTGTCGGCGAAGTCGTGCGGCTCGCGGGCTTCGCGCGCCCAGTCGAACACGGGCTCCGGCCGTCCGGTAACAACAATGGACGGGGGGCGGTCGGCACCGTCTGGTGAAGGGCCTCCGGATCGCCGAGAATGATGAATGGCGGCAGCGCGGCGACAAGGGCGCCGGCGAGAACCCGGAAACACAAGCGGTTGTTCCTTTCCGATCGCAATGCGAAAGCCTTTGGCCGATATGCAGGCTGGCCGGTGTCGGATCAAGGCGCTTTCCCGCCTCGGGAAGGGTCTCGACGGCGTGCCGCGGACCGATCATCGTAGAGGATCGGAACGTCCTCTCAAAGCGCAACGAGCGAGGGTCGCATGAACCATGTACTCGTCGTCGGCGGCGCCGGCTATATCGGCAGTCACGCCTGCAAAGCGCTGGCAGCGGCCGACTTTGTTCCGGTGGCCTACGACAACCTCGTCCACGGCCACCGCGAGGCGGTCCGCTGGGGGCCGTTCGTCGAGGCCGATATCACCGATCGCGAGGCCCTACGGGCGGTCCTGGCGCAGTACCGCCCGATCGCCATCATGCATTTCGCTGCTTTCACTTATGTCGGCGAGAGCGTGAGCGACCCTCAGAAGTACTACCGGAACAATGTCGGCGGTGCGCTGACCCTCTTCGAGGAGGCGGTGGCCGCCGGCATCGACGCAGTGGTGTTCTCCTCCACCGCCGCCGTCTACGGCATCCCCTCCGCCGTTCCCATCCCGGAGAACGCGGCGACGCTGCCGATCAACCCCTACGGCCGGTCGAAGCTCATGATGGAGGAGATCCTTCGCGACTTCGACCACGCCTACGGTTTGCGGTCGGTGTGCCTCCGCTATTTCAACGCCGCGGGCGCCGATCCAGATAGCGAGATCGGAGAGGACCACCGGCCCGAGACCCATCTGATCCCCCGGACTTTGATGGCGGTCACCGGAGAAGTTCCGCACCTCGACCTGTTCGGCACGGATTACGACACCCCGGACGGGACGCCAATCCGCGACTACATCCACGTGACCGATCTCGCCGCCGCCCATGTCCGTGCGCTGCGCCACCTTCTGGAGGGCAACGCGAGCGATCGCTTCAACCTCGGGACCGGGCGCGGCTTCTCGGTAAAGGAGATCCTTGCCGCCGTCGAGCGGGTAACCGGCAAGCCGGTGCCCGTGCGGGTCGCGCCGCGGCGCGCCGGCGATCCGCCCTGCCTAGTGGCCGATCCGAGCCGCGCGCGCCAGGCGCTCGGCCTCGAGACGCCGCATTCGGATCTGGATACCGTCATCCGCACCGCCTGGCGGTGGCACGAGACGCGTCGCACGGAGGGCGCGGCGGCGCCTTTGTCCGGATAGGCGATCGGCCTTGGGCGTGTCAGGCGCCTATGCCGCGGCGTGGCTCAGCAGCCAGTCGCGCACGGCGATCGCATCGTCGGCAAGGGCTTTGCCTCTCGTCCAGACCAGGTAGAATCCCTGTCCCGTCTCAAGGGTCCGGTCGAGGACTCGGACCAGGAGCCCGCGTGCCACGAGGTCTGCGGTCAGATGCCGCCAGCCGAGAGCTACACCTTGCCCTTCCAGCGCCGCCTGCACGACGAGGGCGTAGTCGTTGAGGCGCAGGCCGTCGCCGAGGTCGGTGTAGTCGACACCCTGCGCGGCGAACCAGTCCGACCAGCTCGGGCGCGGTCGGAAAGGTTCGTCGAGATGGATAAGCTTCAACCGCTTGAGGTCTGCGGCGGAGGACGGCCGTGTCGTCAGCGGGGCGAGGTAGGCTGGGCTGCAGACGGGGTCGATCGCCTCGCGCGCGAAGAGCGCCGCCTCATATTCCGGCCAGTTTCCCTTTCCTCGCCGGATGCCAAGCGCGATTCCCTCCGCTGCCAGATCGACGTCCTTGTCGGTGGTCTGCAGTCGCAGGTCGATATGCGGGTGCGCCGCGCGGAACGCCGCGAGGCGCGGCAGCACCCACCAGTTCGCGAAGGCCGTCGAGACCGAGAGGGTCACGTGGTTGTCCGCGCGCTGCCGGCGGATCGCCTCGGCCGAGCGGCGGATATGCGCGAGCCCGATCGATACGTCGTGATAGAAGCGCTCGCCGGTCTCGGTCAGCTCGACCCGGCGGTGGCGCCGCACGAACAGCGGCTGGCCGAGCGTCGCCTCGAGCCGCTTGATGCTGTAGCTGACGGCCGCCTGGGTCACGCGCAGCTCCTCGGCGGCCTGCGTGAAGCTGCCGAGGCGTGCGGCCGCCTCGAACGCGAAAAGGGCGCTTGGAGAGGAGATGAGTCGGCGCAGAGGTTGCATAACAAACGTTTATCCAACCGATAAGAATTTTCCAAGATCACGCCGGGACGTTAGCCGATGTAGTATAAGGCAAACTTGGCGTTAGGTGGCCCGCAGGGGCGGCGGGCCGATCGAGGGAGATGCATCGTGGAGCAGCCTTCGGAGGAGGGTGGACCGGTGGCGCGCAGTGGCCGCGGCGGCCGCGAGGCGCGACGGGCCCGTCGTGCCGACACCAGCGGCATGGCGCCGGCCTACATTACCCGACAAATCCCGGTTTACGCGCTTCTGGACGAGGAGGGGCTGGCCCGCATCGAGAGCCATGCGGAGGCCATCCTGCAGGAGATCGGCGTCGAGTTTCGCGGCGATGCGGAAGCTCTCCGCCTTTGGAAGGAGGCGGGCGCCGAGGTCCGGGGCGAGCGTGTCCGCTTCGAGCGCGGGCTGGTGCGCCAGATCATCCAGGCGACGGCGCCGCGAAGCTTCACGCAGCACGCCCGCAACCCGGCGCGGTCGGTGGAGATCGGCGGCGACAGCGTCGTCTTCTCACCGGCTTATGGCTCGCCCTTCGTGCGCGATCTCGACGGGGGCCGGCGCTACGGCTCGATGGAGGACTTCCGAAACTTCGTGAAGCTGACCTATCTGTCGCCCTGGCTGCACCACTCCGGCGGCACGATCTGCGAGCCGGTCGACGTCCCCGTCAACAAGCGCCATCTCGACATGGTCTACGCGCACATCCGCTGGTCGGACAAGGCGTTCATGGGCTCGGTCACGGCGCCCGAGCGCGCCGTGGATTCGATCGAGATGTGCCGCATCCTGTTTGGCGCCGACTTCGTCGACCGCAACTGCGTGATCCTCGGCAACATCAACGTGAACTCGCCGCTGGTCTATGACGGGGTGATGTCCGGCGCGCTGCGCACCTATGCGGCCGCGAACCAGGCGGCCGTCGTCGTGCCCTTCATCCTCGGCGGGGCCATGGGGCCGGTGACCACGGCCGGCGCGATCGCCCAGGCCCACGCCGAGACCATGGTCGGCGTGGCTCTGACCCAGCTCGTGCGGCCGGGCGCGCCGGTGATCTACGGCAACTTTCTCAGCTCCATGTCGCTGCGCTCCGGGGCGCCGACCTTCGGCATGCCGGAGCCGGCGGTCGCCTACCTTGCCGTCGGTCAGCTGGCGCGCCGGCTGGGCGTGCCGCTGCGCTGCGGCGGGGCATTGACCGCGTCGAAGATCGCGGACGCCCAGGCCGCTCAGGAGAGCGCCGATTCCCTGATGCCGGCGCTGCTCGGTGGGGCGAACTTCATCCTCCACGCCGCCGGCTGGCTCGAGGGCGGCCTGGTCATGGGCTACGAGAAGTTCGTCATCGACGCCGACCATCTGGGCATGATGCACGTCTTCCTGCGCGGGCTGGCGCTCGATGACAACGCCTTCGCGCTCGACGCCTTCCGGGAGGTCGGCCCCGGCAAGCACTTCCTCGGCTGCGCGCATACCATGGCGAACTACCTGACTGCCTTCTACGACCCGGAGCTCGCCGACAACAACTCCTTCGAGCAGTGGCGGGACGCGGGCGAGCAGGACATCCAGGCCCGGGCCCACGCCCGCTGGAAAGAAATGCTTGCGGCCTACGAACCGCCGCCCATCGATCAGGCGGTGGACGAGGCGCTGCAGGACTTCATGGCCCGGAAGAAGGCCTCGATTCCGGACATGTGGCACTGACAACGGAGGCGGCTGTGAGGATCACCCGCGTTGTCGTGACTCCGGTCAACATCCCGCTCGACGCGCCGATCTGGTGGACCGGCGGGCTGTATCCGGGAACGTCCAAGGCCATCGTGGAGGTCGAGACGGACGAGGGCGTGGTCGGTCTGGGCGAGGCGCCATCGGTCGACGTGATCCGGACCATCGAGGCCATGGGCGAGCGCCTGGTCGGCCAAGATCCCATCGACATCGCGGGCTGCGAGAGCCTGTGCGTACCGCCCTGGCAGATCGTGCAGAACACCGACGATTCTTCGGTCGTCAAGGCCTTCGGGGCGATCGAGATCGCGCTCTGGGACATCCGGGGAAAGGTCTGGAACCAGCCGCTCTACAACCTGCTGGGCGGGGCGGTCCGGAAGGACATCCCCTTCACGGAGTATTTCGGTTTCCGGCCGGAGCATGAGGGCGCCGGCGGCGAGATGACGCCCGAGGCGGTCGTCGATTATTGTCTTCGCATGCGCGAGGAACACGGCAGCACCTGCTTCGAAGGCAAGCTCATCCTCGGCGACCCGGCGCTGGAGATCCGCACCGTGCGGATGCTGCGGGAGGCGCTGGGGCCGGAGGCCATGATCCGGCTGGACTCCAACATGCAGTGGTCGCTCGCGACGGCGCGCCGCGTCCTGCGCGAGATCGAACCATATAACATCCGCAACTACGAGGACCCGGTCGCGACCTTCGAGGAAATGGCGCAGCTGCGGCGGCACTCCGCCATCCCGTTCTCGTCGCATGTTCCGGACATCCGCCGGGCGGTGGCGCTCGGCGTGCCCGATACCTTCGTGACCAACTTTGCCGTTCTCGGCGGCATCAACCGGGCGATTCGGTTCATCGGCGCCTGTGAGGCGATGGGGATCGGATTCTGGTGCTACTCGGGCGACGCCGGCATCTGTACGGCCGCCTATCTGCACATGGTCGCGGCACAGCCTTGGATTCACGAGCCGAGCCAGTCACTGTTCCGCTGGCAGGTTGCCGACGTCATCGAGGGTGGGCCATTCCGACAGACGAACGACGTCGTGCGCGTGCCGGAGGGGCCCGGGCTCGGCGTGACACTCGACCGGCAGGCGCTCAAGCGGTGGCACCGCCACTTCGTCGATAACGGGCCGCTCGATCACTTCCATGACCCGGCCGCGCCCGGGCGGTACCGCCGCCTGCCACTTGACTGAGGACGGAGGAGATGGCTTCGAAAGACCCGCTGCTGCAGCCCTTCCAGCTCAAGCATCTGACGCTCCGGAACCGCGTCATGAGCACGGCGCATGAGCCGGCCTATTCCGAAAACGGCATGCCGACGGAGCGTTACCGGCTCTATCACGAAGAGAAGGCGAAGGGCGGCATCGCGCTGACGGTCATCGGCGGCTCGGCCATCGTCGCGCCGGACAGCCCGCCGGCCTTCGGCAACCTGCATGCCTACAAGGACGAGATCATTCCCTGGTTCCGGGCGCTGTCGGACGGGGTGCACGCCCACGGCGCGGCCGTCATGTGCCAGATCACGCATCTCGGCCGCCGCACGAACTGGAACAAGGCGGACTGGCTGCCCGTGCTCTCCGCCTCGCCGGTGCGCGAACCGGCGCACCGGGCCTTCCCCAAGGAGGCGGAAGAGTTCGACATCCGGCGGATTGTCAAGGCCTATGGCGAGGCGGCGCGCCGCTGCCGCGAGGGCGGCCTGGACGGCGTGGAGATCGAAGCCTACGGACACCTCTTCGATTCCTTCTGGTCGCCGGCGACGAACCACCGGACCGATGCGTATGGCGGCAGCCTGGAGAATCGCCTGCGTTTCGGGCTGGAAGTGCTGGCGGAAATCCGGAAGCAGGTGGGGTCCGACTACATCGTCGGCGTCCGCATGGTCGTGGACGAGGCTCGGCATCGGGGCGCCGGCCTCGGCCGCGAAGAGGGGCTGGAGATCGCGCGCCGGCTCGTCGCCACGGGCCATGTCGACTTCATCAATGTGATCCGGGGCCATATCGACACGGACGCCGCGCTCAACGAGGTCATCCCAAGCACGGGCATGCCGGCCGCGCCGCATCTCGACTTCGCGGGCGAGGTGCGGCGCGAGGTGGGGGTCCCGGTCTTTCACGCCGCCCGGATCAACGACGTCGCGACGGCGCGTCACGCCATCGCCGAAGGGCTCCTCGACATGGTCGGCATGACGCGTGCCCACATAGCCGATCCCTACATCGTCGCCAAGATCGCGCGCGGCGAGGAGGATCGGATTCGCCCCTGCGTCGGCGCCAGCTACTGCCTGGACCGGATTTACGAGGGCAACGAGGCGCTTTGCATCCACAACCCGGCGACCGGCCGTGAGGCCACGATGCCCCACGTCATTCGCCGGACGGACGGGCCGACCCGGAAGGTGGTGGTGGTCGGCGCCGGACCGGCAGGCCTCGAGGCGGCCCGCGTCTCGGCGGAGCGCGGGCACAAGGTCGTAATGTTCGAGGCGGCGGACCAGCCCGGCGGCCAGATCCGCCTCGCCGCCGCGCTCCAGCGCCGCAGGGAGCTCATCGGCATCGTCGACTGGCGTACGGAGCAGTGCGAGCGCCTAGGCGTCTCCATGCGGTTCAACCGTCTGGCCGAGGCGGACGACGTGCTCGCCGAAAGGCCGGACGTGGTCATCGTCGCGACGGGCGGCCTGCCGAACACGTCGTTCCTGGAGGCGGGCGAGGATCTCGTCGTCACGACCTGGGACATCATGAGCGGCGCCGTGAAGCCGGGGGACGACGTGCTGCTGTTTGACGACAACGGAGCGCATCCGGGCTTCACCGCAGCGGAGGCCATCGCGCTCGCCGGCTCGCGGCTGGAGTTCGTCACGCCCGAGCGCATGCTCGCTCCCGACATCGGCGGCATGAACTACCCGGCCTATCTCCGGGCCTTCGCCGAGCACGGGGTCACGGTTACCCTCAACCAGCGCCTGATCGGGGTTCGGCGCGAGGGGAACAAGCTCGCGGCGACGCTCTACAACGAGTACGCCCGCACCACGCAGGAGCGGCTCGTCGATCAGGTGGTCGTCGAGCACGGGACGCTTCCGGCCGACGAGCTTTATTTCGGACTCAAGTCCCAGTCCAGCAACCTGGGGGAGCTGGACCTCGACGCCTTCATCGCCGTGCGCCCGCAACGGATCGCGGCCAATCCCGACGGCAGCTTTCAGCTCTTCCGCATCGGTGACGCCGTCGCGAGCCGCAACATCCATGCGGCGATCTACGACGCGCTGAGGCTCTGCGTCGCTCTCTAAGGCCGCAGGACGAGAGCCGCACCGTTTTTCTGCCGGCCCCCCGTCTGCGCGTTTGGCCGCGACGACGGCGTGTCGAAGGGAATACCACGCATGGTGCCAGACACGCCGGGCCGCGCTTGATGCAAGTTAAAGCGCGGTGTCGTGCCGCGATGGAATGCTGGCTATCGCCCGCGAGGATCGCGCGGCAGCCAGCCACGATCGGGCGGCACACCACATTGCGATTGGGGAGAACGGGTGAGAATCTCAGCCGGTTTGACGGCGGGGAGCGCAACCGTACCGATTGACCCAGAGACGCTGGTACGGCAGGTACGCCATCAGGTCACGGACGACCTCCAGGTCGTCATCGGCCTGCTCTTGCTGCAAGCCATCCAGGAGCCGAACGAGGCGATTCGGGAACGCCTGAGGGACGCCGCCGAACGGGTGCGCTCGCTCCCGGCGTTCTACGACATGCTGTGTCGAGAACGCGACTCCGGGCTTGTGGACGCCTCGGCCTATCTGCGCGAGGTCTGCGCGCAGCTCGAGGCCTTCCATGCTGCCGAGCGGCGGCCGATCCGCTGCCGGTTGGAGGTGACGGTCCGGCGCCTGCCCCTCGCCGTCGCGAGCCGGCTGGGTCTCATCATCAACGAGCTCGTCGTCAACGGCAGCAAGGAGGTAGCAGAGACGGCCGCCGAGACGCGCGAGATCCATATCGCGCTGTACGAGGACGGCGACGGATGCGTTCTGGAACTCTCCGACGGCGGGTCCGGGCCGAGGTCCGGGCGGCACCATGTGAAGTCGATGGGCACACGCCTGATCGCGGCCGTCGTCGCGCAGCTCCAGGGCATGCTGATCATCCACCGGGACCACCGGACGCGCTGGACCATCGCCTTTCCGCTGTCGGTCGCCTGCTGAGGGCGCTGTCGTGCGAAGCGCGTCGCGAACGCGCGGGGCCCGGCCAAATCCTGGGTGCTTTCCTTTATGTCGTACTGATCGCCGGCCTCGGATCCTGCATGCTCGGCGCCGGGCTGAACGCCGAGGCGAGACAGTCATGGGAGCATCTGTCGAGTGCGCGGGGCGAGATACCGCGGCCCGGCGATTCGGAGCAGCAGACCGCGGCGCTGGTCGTGGACGTGGATCGGGACGGGCTCAACGACATCGTCGTCGGAGCCCGCCAGACGGCGCCCGCGCTGGTCTGGCTCAAGCGTCGGACGGCCGGCTGGGACCGACGCATTATCGAGCCGGAGCGGCTGCCGATCGAGGCCGGCGGCGCCGTCCACGACATCGACGCGGACGGCGATCCGGACATCGTTCTGGGCGAAGATGCCCAGGGCAACGGGCTTTACTGGTGGGAGAATCCGTATCCGGACCTGGATCGGCCTTGGCGGCGGCGCGCGATCAAGCGGACCGGCCGGACCAAGCACCACGACCAGCTCTTCGGCGACTTCGACGGAGACGGGACGGTTGAGCTGGCCTTCTGGAACCAGGGTGCCAAGACCCTGTTCCTCGCCGAGATCCCACCGGATCCGCGTTCGACGGAGCCCTGGCCGTACCGGCCGATCTTCACGGCAAGCATTCCGCTCGAGGGTCTCGCAAGTGCCGATGTCGACGGCGATGGCGGCCTCGATCTGGTCGGCGCCGGGCGGTGGTTCGAGCACGTCGGCAACGGCGCATTCGAGGCGCACCTCATCGATCGCGACATGGGTGTGACACGCGCGGCTGCGGGCCAGCTGATTCCGGGCGGGCCGCCGGAGGTCGTCTTCGCGACGGCGGAGGGCGTCGGCCCGCTGAAATGGTATGAGCGGACGAAGAACGGCTGGATCGGCCACGACCTTCTCGATGGTCCGGTCGACCACGCGCACACGCTCGACATCGCCGACATGGATGCCGACGGCGCCCTCGACATCGTTGCCGCCGAAATGCACACGCCCGGGCCCGGTGGCCGCGCGAGGCTGTGCGTCTTCTATGGCGACGGGGCCGGATCGTTCCGAATGGAGATCCTGGCCACCGGACTCGGCAATCACGAATCGCGCGTGGCCGACCTGGATGGGGACGGAGACCTCGATATCCTGGCCAAGCCTTACACGTACGGCGCTCCCGGCTTGGCCGTGCTGCTGAACCGCGCCGTGTCGGCTCCTCACCGGACGCGGCGATCCGGATCGGATCGCGGGCCCTGAGGGGGCTTGCCGCCGGTTCGCCCGAAGGCGGCAAGACGCCTTTGGAGGGCGAAGGACAAGGCGGCGCCGGAGGTCGGGCGGCGCCGTCCGGTCGGTTAAGAATTTCTTATGCGGCAAGGGGATATTGGGAGTCTCACTGACGGCTCTCGAAGCGGGGGATAGCCGCGATGCCCTCTACGGCCGAGCTTCTCCGGGCCCACGTCGCCGACCTGTTCCTCTGCGTCGTCGCCGTCGCCATGGTCTACGACCTCGTCAGGTTCCGGATCCCGAACACGGTCTCGCTGGCGCTGGTCGGCCTCTTCGTCGTCGGTGCGCTGGCGGCGGGCGGGCCGGTCGACTGGTTGAGCCATATCGGCGCCGGCGCGCTGCTTCTCGCGGTGGGGGCGGTCCTGTTCGCCTTCGGCTGGCTCGGAGGCGGCGACGTCAAGCTCCTGGCGTCGATCTCCGTCTGGATGGGATTTTCGCTGTTGCCCGCCTATCTGGTGCTCGTCGGCCTTGCCGGCGGCGCCCTGGCGCTCCTCCTCGTGCTCCTGCGTCCGCGGCTCGTCCTGACCGAGCCGCTATGGACGCGGGTCGGTCTCGACATGCCGCGGGTCTTGCGGCCGGGAGAGGCGGTCCCCTACGGCATCGCCATCGGCGCCGCCGCCCTGCTGCTGAGTCCGCGACTGCTGCTGCCCTGAACCACGGCGCGCGGTGCCGTCCGGCCCAATTCGCCGGATCGAAGAGGGCGAGTTCGGCTATTGCCTGAGCTGCGGGAACAGGGGCGCCCCAAGCGCCAGGAGCTTGACCCGACGACCGCCGCCTGCATTAACGGCGCCGCGGCCTCCGGCGGTTGGCGGCGTTTCGGCGCTCAGCGCGCCGCGACGATGTCGCTCGACTGCAGGATGACGACCCCATTGTCCTTCATGTTGCGCATGGCAGCCGCGAGCGAGCCTTCGAGGTCGATGGCCCGGCAGGCGTCCTCGATGACGAAGGTCTCGAAGCCCTCCTTGCGGGCGTCGACCGCCGAGTAGTGCACGCAATAATCCGTCGCAAGCCCGACGACGAAGACGCGGCGAAAGCCGCGGTTCGTGAGATAGCCGGCCAGCCCGGTCGGGGTCACGCGGTCGTTCTCGTAGAAGGCCGAATAGGAGTCGATGTCCGGGCGGAAGCCCTTGCGAATGATCAACTGGCAGTTCGGCAGGTCGAGATCCTCGTGGAAGGCCGCCCCCGGTGTCTGCTGAACGCAGTGATCGGGCCACAGCGTCTGTTCGCCATAGGGCATCCGGACGCTTTCGAAGTGTCTCTTGCCAGGATGCGCGCTGGCGAAGGACTTGTGATTCCCCGGGTGCCAGTCCTGGGTCATGACGACGTGCCGAAAGGCCCGGCCCAGCCGGTTGATCACCGGGACCACCTCGTCGCCGCGCTCGACCGCCAAGGCCCCGCCGGGGCAGAAATCGTTCTGCACGTCGACCACGAGGAGGACGTCCTGCTCGCCGGGCGTGATCGCTTCCGTCATGGTTTGAAGCTCCCTTCCGATTCGATCCGTTACCGATTGCAGCAACAGGTTCGCATGTCCAGAACGTGGTGCCTAGAACCGACAAGGGAAGGCCCGGGTCGCCCGCCTGCCGGAGGGGGTCGAGATCGGCTCTTGCGGTCCACGAAGTCTTAAGGAAGAAGCAAGAAAATCGAGGATCAGGCTGATCGTCCGTCCGTCCCGCTGAGAGCGATGCCGTGCCGCCGGAGGACGGTTTGGCCGAGGGCGGAGGCTCGCTGTTGCGCCGACGGGCCGTCGGGCCTATTTAGCGGCTCGACCCGTTTCGGAGAGGGGATTGACCACCGGCGCGCAAGCCCGTCGCAACGCGCCCGTGCCCGAGGAGACAGAGGGAAGCCGATGACCAGTGCCGCCGCAGCGATCCAGATCGAACAAGACCACAAGAGACTCGACGGCAAGGCGCTTGCCCACGAGATCCGCGCCTCGGTGGCGGAGCAGGTTCGGGTGCTCAAGGAAGCCGGCTGGACGCCCCGTTTGGTCTCGATCGCGGTGGGCGAGACGGATGCCGCGAAGCTCTACATCCGAAACCAGCGGCGGGTCGCCGAGCAAGTCGGCATTACCTTCGAGGAACGCGCCTACTCGGACCGCGTGACCCAGGAGGAACTGCTCGCCGCCATCCGCGCCCTGAATGCCGACCCGCGGGTGACGGGGATCATCATCCAGCGGCCGGTGCCACGGCGGATAGCCGTCAAGGAGTTGCAGGCCGCGGTGCATCCCCTGAAGGACGTCGAGGGCATGCATCCGGCTTCCATCGGCAACATCGTCTACAACGAGCTGACTCTCGGGCCCTGCACCTCCGTTGCCGCGGTCGAACTTCTGAAGCGGACGGGACTGGAGCTGAAGGGGCTTGAGGTCGTGGTGATCGGTCATTCCGAGATCGTCGGCAAGCCCATCGCCTTCCTGCTGATGAGCGAGGGGGCGACGGTGACGGTCTGCCACCACATGACCCGCAACCTCGCCGTCCATTCGAGGCAGGCCGACGCCGTGTTCGTGGCCGTTGGCAAGCCGCGGCTGATCACCGGGAATATGATCAAGCCGGGCGCCGCGCTCATAGACATCGGCATCAACCAGATCGCCACGGACGACGGCGCCAAGGTCGTGGGCGACGCCGATTACGAGTCCTGCCACGAGGTGGCCGGCTGGATCACGCCCGTGCCGGGTGGCGTCGGCCCGGTGACGGTGTCGATCCTGATGCGCAACACGCTCACCGCTGCCCGGCTGCAGAAGCAGCATTACGAGGCGCAGTTCACCGGTTCCTGACGTCGGTCGCCCGGCCGGCGCGGCCAGGCCTTTCGGGCTTCTCCGCAAGCCCTGAATCGGACGATAGGGGCACGCCGGTTGCCAAACGGCTTGACCGGCACCCCGTCATCGCCGCCAAATGACGCGCATGACTGCGGTGGACGGGTTCATGCCGATCCGCGGTGCGGCGCAAGAACTGGTTGGCCGGCCGATTTCCCGCCGGGACCGGGTCAGGGAGCGGGGCCGGTCGTGACCGAAACGCCGTCGCTGCCGCCGGCCTATCATCTTCTGCCCATCCCGGCGACGGGGGAGGACGCGTTTTCCCGTGCCCGGCGCATCGCTGCCGAGGGCGCCGAGGATGGCACGCTCGTCTGGAGCCGGCTCCGGAACCGGCTTGATTGTGCCGTCGTCCTTGCACCCGAAGCGCCGTTGCGGGAGTCCCTCCTTGTCGTCTATGCGGCGATGCTGGGCCTTGGCGACGGGCTGGGCGCCCTCGCGCCGCCCGTCGTCGCCGTCACCTTCGGTTGGCCGGACCGGCTCGAGGTCAACGGCGGGACCGTCGGCGGCGTCCGGGTCGCCGCCGCGGCAGTCGAACGTCCCGAGGCGTCAGTGCCCTCCTGGATGGTCGTCGGGGTCACTGTCGCCATCGAAGCCGATCCGAAGGCGGCCGAGCCGGGGCACGACCCGTCGCGCACCACGCTTCGGGAGGAAGGCTGCGGCGAGATTGGGGCGGCGGACCTTCTCGAAAGCTTCGGACGGCATTTCCTGTCCTGGATCAATCGCTGGCAGGACGATGGCTTCGGACCGCTGCGCGATGCCTGGACCAAGCGCGCCTTGGCACGGGGGCGCCGGGTCGAAGTCGCGCTCCCTGGTGTGCCACTCTCGGGGCGCTTTGCGGGCATCGACGACGCGGGTGGCCTGCTGCTGATCGAGGAGGGCCGCACCCTGACGGCCCACCTGGCGGAGGCGTTGAGCGTGCCCTCCTGGTGCCGGTAATCTGGGCAACGGCAATTGGCGGCCGCGGCGTTCGGGAGGACTCCATGCGCTTACCACGGACGATCCGGCTCGACGCATCGGATGATTCGGTGTTCGAGGTTGCGGCCCGCGAGGGCGAATGGGCCGTGTCAGGTGTCTTTGCCTTCGCCGGGACGAACCCCGCGGCCTTGACGGGGAAGGCTTGGCAAGCCTTCGCCCGCGGGTTTCTCGGCACCGAATCCTTTGGCTGGTCGACCCTGGCGGCGGTCGCCGAGATCGATCCGGCCGGTTATGAAGGCGTGGTGACCGCGCTCGCCCGCCACTTCGTCGAGCGTTACGGCGCGCCGGACCTCGCCACGGCCCTGCCGGCCGCGCGCGCCGAGGTCGAGTTTGCCGCCGGTCTTTGCGAGCATAAGGTCAACACGCTGCTTGCCGTCGAGCGGTCGCTCGGCGAAGACGGGATTGTCGAGCGCTTCCGGGCCATCGAGCCGCCGCGCGAACCGATGCACGCCCGGATCTGGCGGATCGTGGAGGATGGTGATGGATAACGCAGGGTTAGGAGCGTCAGGATGCCGGACGTGTGGCTGAGCTCGGGCTTCCATCTTCTGCGGAGAGATGCGCAGGGCTGGCTCGCCGTCACCGACGACTTCCTGCGCGCCTATCTCATGCGGGCGGAACTGCGGCCGGTCGAGGAGTCCTGCCCCAATGAGCGGGCGCTCCACCAGGACCTGCTGGACGATCCACGGCGCCCCGTGCCGGCCGAACGACTCGCCGCCCTTGCCGATCCCGACGCCCGCGACAACTACGAGACCGTTCTGCGGTTCCGCGACCTGCTGATCGCACATGGCACCCTTGAGGCCTGCTACCTCGCCCTGTTTCGCGACGGCCAGGCCGGCACGGTTCCGCGGTTGTTCATCGACCATCTCGTGCATGCCATCCTGCGCAGCCTTCTCGATGGCGGCGAGGACCCGTTCCGGTTCCGCGCGGCGGAGCTGTTGTTTCGAAGCCAGAAGGTGAACCTGCAGGATGGCGGCGCGATCATGGTGGCGGACGAAGAAGTGATCGAGATGCGCGCTGCCGGGGGGCTCGGCGCACCCGGCCGCCTGCTTTCGGAGGGCGGGGCGCCGAGGTCGCGCAGCGTCGAGCTGGATGTGCTCGATGAGGAGAGCAGCGCGTCCTACTGGGAACGCAGCGACCGCTTCGACATGGTGCTCGACATCGGCTTCACCCGCCCCGGCCTCGACGCCTTGTGCCGGGTCCTCGAGTCCTGGGTGGAGCACTTTCTCGGCGTTACGGTGACGATCCATCCGGTGCAGGCGATCAGCGACGAGCGCTGGATCTGGCATGTCGGCCTCGACGCCGAGGCGAGCGGGATTCTCAACGACCTCTACGAAGGCCGCGAGGTCGAGCAGGCCCGGATAGCACAGATCCTCTCGCTCTTCCGGTTGGAATTCGGCGATTCCGCGATCATGCTGCCGGAGGTCGCCGGCAGACCGGTCTACCTCGCGCTGGCGATGACGCCGGGCCGGCGGCTGCGGCTGAAGCCGCAGAACCTGCTGGTGAATCTGCCGCTGGCGGCGGCGGCCTGAGAGGGCGGGACGGGCATGCCGTCGCGACCGCCGGATTCCTTCCTCGACCGGCCGGCCGCGCGTCTGCTGGCGCTGCTCGTCGTCCTTCTGTGCCTCGCGCTGTTGGGCTACATCCACCGCGACGACCTGCTTGCGACGGGCGGTGCGGAAGATGATCCCTTCGCCCTGTGTTTCGCCGAACGCGCCGACGACATCGCGCGGATGCGCGAGGAGGGCGTCATCGACGACGATCGGGCAGCGCTTTTCAGAAGCCGCGCCGAGGCGTTCTGCCGTGCCCAGGCGGAGCAGGGCGGCGAGGGGGCGCCGGGTGCGCCGTCGCTGCCCGGGCAGTAGATCGGGCAAGCCCGCTCAGTCGGCTCTGCCGTTTCCGCCGCGCCCGGCCCGAACCCGGGCCTGTGCTTCCTCGATTTCACGCTCCCGGAGATAGTCTTCCGTCGTTCGCGGGACGGGGCGGGGCGTTGTGGCGAAGGGGTGATCGCCCACCTCGAACTGCGCGATCACACGGCAGTCGCCGCACATCTTGATCCGGTCGATCGCGCTGGCGTCCTGGAACATCCAGTGCTTTTCGGCGAGCCGGGCGACGATCCGGTCGATCGAGCTCCTGGTACCGAAGGGCTTGCCGCAGCGAACGCAGTGAAACGGCTCCTCGCTCTTGACGACGAGCGCCTCGCGCGCCGCCGCGGTGAAGTTGAGCCGCGGCTCCAGGGTGATGACCTGTTCCGGACAGGTGACCTTGCACAGGCCGCACTGCACGCAGGCGTCCTCCTGGAACCGCAGCTCGGGCCGGTCCGGATTGTCCTGCAAGGCGCCGGTCGGGCAGGACCCGACGCAGGCGAGGCAGAGCGTGCAGCCTTCCGTATCGACCTTGACGGCGCCGAACGGTGCCTGCGGCGGCAGCGGCAGCAGGTCGACGGGCTCCGGCGCGACGGCGTGCAGATGATCGAGCGCAAGGCGGATGATGCTCCGCTTGCCGCCCATCGGCAGGAACGAGCCCTGGCGAGGCGGCTCGACGGCCTCCGACCGCTCGTAAAGTGCCCGTTCGATCGCCTCGGGGTCGGCCTCGGTCATCACGTCGATGCGGCCGCTGCCGAAGCCGAGGCCGACCATCACCGTCTCGACCAGGCTCGCCTGCGCGGCCAAGGCGTCGAGTTCGCCGGTCTTTCCCGGCCCGACAAGAACCGCCACCTGCGCCGCACCATAGGCGAAGGCCGCCGACAGAAAGTCGAAGCCGATCTGCGTCACCTCATTGACGGCGAAGGGCAGGACATTGGCCGGCAGGCCCCGTCCGTAATGGGCCATGAGCGCGATCGTCTCCTCGCCCCGGCGGCCGTCATGCACCAGGAGCACCGGCCGCCGGCCGCCGGCCTTGACGAAGGTCGTCAGCAAGGTCCGCAGGCGCTCCAGCAGCACCGTCGCCGGCGGCAGGGCATAGCTCGCCGCACCGGTCGGGCAGATGCTGTGGCAGGAGCCGCAGCCGCCGCAGACGAAGGGGTCGATGGCCACTGCATCGCCGTCGGGGCGGATCGCCGAGGTTGGGCAGACATCGAGGCAGCGGGTGCAACCGGTCTTGCGGCTGCGGGAATGGGCGCAAAGATCGGCGTGAAAATCGACGTAGCGCGGCTTTTCGAACTCCCCCACCATGTCGGCGAGTTGAAAGAGCGCGCGCTGCACCGCCGCCGGGTTTCCCGGATTCGGCCGGAAGTAGCCGTCGCGCCGCTCCGCACCTGGAAAGAGCGGGGCCCCACCGGTCAGGTCGAGGATCAGATCGCATGTCGACGCCGCGCCGTCGCGCGGCGCCTCGAAGGCGAGCCGCCCGCGCGAAGAGACGACCAGCGGCGCATAGCCGTCGACGACGATCTCGAAGGCGCCGAGATGACCCTTGGCCGCGACGATCGTGCCTGCGAAGATCGGCACGTCCATCACCCGCGGCGGCACGATGTCGTCCGGCTCGGAGAGGAGCACCGTGACGTCGAGGCGCCCAGCGAGCTGGCGCGCCGCCTCGATCGCCGTCTCGTCGCGGCCGTAGACGAGGCACACGCCTTCCGAGCGCATGGTGACGGTGGTCGTCTCGGGGATCGTCAGCGCCGCTTCGGCGAGCAGGGCCGCCATCTTCGGCAGCGCCTTGCTTCCCTCTTCCGACCAGCCGGCCCGTTCGCGGATATTGGCATAGGTGACGGCCACCTCGGGCGCTTCTTCCCGCGCCACCTCGTCGAACAGCGGCGATTCCTGTGTGCAGGCGACGAGCAGCGGCCGGCCCGCGGCCAGGGCGGTACGGAAATTGTCGATCTGCGCGCGGCAAAGCTGCGTGTTCGGATCGGCCGTGCCGGCGGCTCCGCAAGCCTTGGCGAGGCCCTTGCCGTCGAGGTCCATCGTCCGCTCGCAGTTGCAGACGAGAACCGTCTTGCCCTCGAGTTCCATCCGTGTCCTCTCCCGGCGAACTGCCGCTCGCTCGTCTTGTTCGTTCCGCACTCGCCGCGGTTAACGGACATCATATCGCCGCGACAGGCGATCATGCCAGAAGAGTTCGGCCCAAACCGCGCATCACGCGGGATCGATTGACGACCGGCCGCGGCGTGCGGCAGCCAGAGGTGGCAATCGCCGACGGCACTCGCTAACCTTGACCGAGGTCGCATTGGACGAGGTTGCGCGATAGCTTGGTGTCGAAAGGCGGATGCCGCGGAACTGGCCGTGAAAAACAGCGAAAGCATGCGGGTCGGAGTCGTGGTCGAGCGACGCCGGCTCCACAATCCCTGGCAGGAATACAGCTGGCGGCCGGTGGAGGTCGTGCCCGGGTTGGTGCCGGCCGAGGATTGGCAGATTCTCTACGAGACGGACGACCTCGGCCGATATCTGGCCGGCACGCTGACCATCGAGCTGTTTCCCGGCGAAACGGAAGGATACCGCCGCAACCTGTCGCAGCGGACGCCCGTCGTCTTCGTGATCCTGCGACCGTTGGAAGGGACATGCGAGGAACGGCCGAAGCTGTTCCTCGCGACCGTCTGTCCCAACGAGGCGCAGGAGTATCTCGAAGGCGGCGATGATATCGTGGAAGGCGTTCCCATGCCGACCGCGGTCGCCGCCTGGGTGCAGGCCTATGTCGCCCGGTACCATCATCGGGAACGGGTGTTCGAGAAGCGCAAGCGCAAGCCGTCCGATCCGCGCCGTGGCGATGGTCCCGGAGGAGAGAGGGGCGGAGGAGGCAGTGGGCATGACTGACGATCGCGGCGAAGGCTTCTTGGGGCGATGGTCCCGCCTGAAGCGGGAGCGCGCGGCCGGCGAGGATCGTCGCGATCGGCCGGAACACGAGGACGAGGCGGCCGGCACCGAGATGGTGCCAGCCCCGGCGGCGGACACGCCCGCGGATGAGCGCGCGGAAGGTGACAGCGAACCATTGGATCTGCCGCCCATCGACAGCCTCGACAAGGACTCCGACTTCACCGTTTTCCTGAAGGAGGGCGTGCCCGAAGAGCTTCGGCGGCAGGCGCTTCGCAAACTGTGGTTGACGGACCCCGTGCTCGCCAATCTCGACGGTCTGCTCGAATATGGCGAGGACTTCAACGAGCCCTGGCGGGCGGGGGGAGTCGTCAAGACGCTCTACCGCGTCGGACAGGGAATGCCGGGAGTCTTCGAGGCCATCGCGGAGGAACCGGCGCTCGATTCGGAAGGGGATCTGTCCGGGACGGCGGATCCCGAGGAGATGCGGACAACACATCAGAGGGCAGCAGCGACGGGATCGGGCGAAGCGAACGACGCCGGTTCCGGCGCTCAACAGGACGAGCCGTCCGAGGACGGCTCCGCCGACGATCCCGTCCCCCCGAATTCCGTTACAGGTGCATGAATCGGGCCTTACGCCGGCGCTTCGAGCGAACCCGACCATTTCGCATGCCGCGGCTCGGTGGCCGCACCATACGAAAATAATTCGCATTCTCAATTCATATGAAAATTTTCGTCGGATCAGGCAATCGGTAATCCGCTGCAGGCGCAATTTACGACTGTCAGAATAGAATTGTTGCGCCGCACAATGATCGACCATCGCGTATATTGTGTTTTGAGTAGACGCGTCCACCAAAGGGCGTTAACCTAACCGCGATAAGAACGAGTAAAACGTCCTGAGGATTGGGGAGGGAAGAGCCCGCGGTGATGACCGGCGGTGCGGCTGCGTCGATGGATTCGATTCCGGAAGAGGAAGCTCTTCGGGCGCAATTCTATCGATTCCTTGCGCGCTTCCTGGCGGCGCCACCGGATGCTGCGCTGCTGCGGCTCGCCGCCGATCTGAAAGGCGATGACAGCGAACTCGGACAGGCGCTTGATGCGCTGGCGGGAGTTGCCGCGAAGGTCACGCCGGCCGCGGCGAGCGACGAATACCAGACGCTCTTCATCGGCATCGGCCGCGGCGAGTTGGTCCCTTATGGCTCCTATTATCTGACGGGCTTTCTGAACGAGAAGCCGCTGGCCAATCTGCGTCGCGACATGGCCGATCTGGGCATCGCGCGGGCCGACGAGGTGAAGGAGCCGGAGGACCACATCGCGAGCCTGTGCGAGATCATGGCCGGACTCATCACCGGCGAGTTCGGAAAGACGAACGACCTCGAGGAACAGCGGCGCTTTTTCCGTCGCCACATCCTGCCCTGGGCGGGGCGTTTCTTCGAGGATCTGGCGGCGGCGAGGAGCGCCGTTCTCTATGCGCCGATCGGTACGCTCGGTCGCCTATTCGTCGGCATCGAGGAGACGGCGTTCGAGATGGAGGCTTAGCGGCCACGGAACCAAAGGAGCGGTGGCCGGGCTTGAGAACGTTTCCCCGACCGGGGCCGTTGGGCTGGGAGAGATGTCTTCAGGCGACGGAAGAGCGGAGGGAGGGACAATGGAAAAGAATCAGGACCTGAAATCGACCCGGCGTCGCGATTTTCTGAAGCTCGCCGGGCTCGGCACCGTGGCCGGGGTCGCGGCGGCGAAGGCGGGTGCGCCGGACCCGGCCGAGGCGGCGGCGGCGGACGGCAAGGCACGGGGTTATCGGGAAACCGAGCATGTGAAGAAGTACTACAGCTTGGCGCGATTCTGACGATCCGGCGCTCGCTGTCCAGACCAAGAACCCGACGAAAAGTCAGGAGAGGGCGATGCTTAGGAAACGGACCAATGGCGTGGCGAGCGGCCCCCGCATGGCGAGGGCAGTCGCAGGGCTTACCGGCGGAGCCATGGATCGGCGGACCTTCTTCCGGCGGTCGGGCCTTGCAGCGGGCGGCTTGGCGGCCGCGTCTACCCTTGGGGCCGGCATGGTCAAGAAGGCGTCGGCCCAGGCGGAGGGGAGCGGCACCGTTCGGCAGATCAAGTCGGTCTGCACTCACTGCTCGGTCGGCTGCACCGTGATCGCGGAGGTCGAGAACGGCGTGTGGATCGGACAGGAGCCGGGCTTCGACAGCCCGCTGAACCTCGGTGCGCATTGCGCCAAAGGCGCCTCCGTGCGCGAGCACGCGCACGGCGAACGGCGCCTGAAATATCCGATGAAGCTGGTTGACGGGAAGTACCAGCGGATCTCCTGGGACCAGGCGATCGAAGAGATCGGCGACAAGCTGCTGCAGATCCGCGAGCAGGCGGGCCCGGACGCCGTTTACTGGATGGGCGGCTCGAAACACAGCAACGAGGGCGCCTACCTTTATCGGAAGTTCACCGCGTTCTGGGGTACGAACAACACGGACAACCAGGCGCGCATCTGCCATTCCACGACGGTCGCGGGCGTGGCCAATACCTGGGGCTACGGCGCGATGACGAACAGCTACAACGACATGCACAATTCGCGGTCGATGCTGTTCATCGGCAGCAACGCCGCGGAAGCCCATCCGGTCTCGCTGCTGCACATTCTGAAGGCCAAGGAGCAGAACAACGCGCCGCTGATCGTCTGCGACCCGCGCTTCACCCGGACGGCGGCCCACGCCGACGAATATGTGCGCTTCCGCTCGGGCACAGATGTGGCGCTCGTCTGGGGCATCCTCTGGCACATCTTCGAGAACGGCTGGGAGGACAAGGAATACATCCGCCAGCGGGTGTGGGGGATGGACCAGATCCGCGAGGAGGTGAGCCGCTGGAATCCGGAGGAGGTCGAGCGCGTGACCGGCGTTCCGGGGTCCCAGCTTCGGCGCGTCGCGCAGATAATGGTCAACAACCGGCCCGGAACCCTCGTGTGGTGCATGGGCGGCACCCAGCATCACTCGGCGAACAACAACACCCGGGCCTATTGCGTCCTGCAGCTCGCGCTCGGCAACATCGGTGTCCCCGGGGGCGGCGCGAACATCTTCCGTGGGCACGACAACGTGCAGGGAGCGACGGATCTCGGCCCGATTCCGGACAGCCTGCCGGGCTATTACGGCGTGACCGAAGGGGCGTGGAAGCACTGGGCGCGCGTCTGGGACGTCGACTACGACTATCTGGTCAGCCGCTTCGCCTCCAAGGAGCTGATGGAGAAGAAGGGCATTCCGGAGTCCCGCTGGTTTGACGGCGTGCTCGAGGCCCAGGAGAACCTGGACCAGCCCACGACCATCCGCGCCATGGTCTATATGGGCCATGCGCCGAACTCGCAGACCCGGCAGCCTGACCTGAAGAGGGCGATGGAGGCGCTCGACCTGCTGGTCGTGATCGACCCGTATCCGACGGTTTCGGCGGTGCTGCACGACCGCAAGGACAACACCTATCTTCTGCCGGCATCGACGCAGTTCGAATCCGCCGGCTCGGTGACGGCATCCAACCGGTCGATCCAGTGGCGCGAGCAGGTGTTCGAACCGCTGTTCGAATCGAAGCGCGACCAGGACATCCTGTATCTGTTCGCGAAGAAGTTCGGCTTCGCCGACGAGATGTTCAAGCACATCGCGGTGGAGAACGACCAGCCGGTGGTCGAGGACATTACGCGCGAGTTCAATCGCGGCACCTGGACGATCGGCTACACGGGCCAGTCGCCGGAGCGGCTCAAGCTGCACATGCAGAACCAGTACACCTTCGACCCGACGACGCTGCGGGCCAATGGTGGACCCTGCGACGGCGATTACTATGGGTTGCCCTGGCCGTGCTGGGGGACGCCGGAGATCAAGCATCCCGGCACGCCGATCCTCTATGACACCTCGAAGCCGGTGGCGGAGGGCGGCCTCTGCTTCCGCGCCCGTTTCGGCGTCGAGCGGGACGGTCAGAATCTGCTCGCCGAGGGCTCCTACCCGGTCGGCTCGGAGATTCAGGACGGATATCCCGAGTTCACCATGGCCATGCTCCAGAAGCTCGGCTGGGACAAGGATCTCACGGCCGAGGAGAGGGAGGTCATCGCCAGGATCGGCGGCAACAACATTGGCGCGGTGAACTGGAAGACCGATCTCTCGGGCGGAATCCAGCGGGTGGCGATCGCGCATGGCTGTGCGCCCTTCGGCAATGCCAAGGCCCGCGCGGTCGTCTGGAACTTCCCCGATCCGGTGCCCATCCACCGCGAGCCGCTCTACACGCCGCGGCGCGATCTGGTGGCGCAGTATCCGACCTACGAAGACACCCACGCGTGGCGGGTGCCGACCCTCTACCGCTCGATCCAGGAGAAGGACTTCTCGAAGGACTTCCCGATCATCCTGTCGTCGGGACGTCTGGTCGAGTACGAGGGCGGCGGCGACGAGACCCGGTCCAACCCGTGGCTCGCAGAGCTCCAGCAGAACATGTTCGTCGAGATCAACCCGTACGACGCCAACCAGGCCGGAGTCCGGGACGGCGAGATGGTCTGGGTCTACGGGCCGGAAGGCGGCAAGGTCAGGGTGATGGCCCTGGTCACCGAACGGGTGGGACGCGGGGTCGCCTGGATGCCGTTCCATTTCGGCGGCTGGTTCCAGGGGCAAGACCTGCGGAGCAAGTACCCGGAGGGGGCCGACCCCTACGTGCTGGGTGAATCGACCAACACCGCGCAGACCTATGGGTACGACTCGGTCACCCAGATGCAGGAGAGCAAGACCACCTTGTGCCGGATCGAGAGAGCGTAGGGAGCGAAGCCATGGCACGGATGAAATTCCTGGTCGACGCCGAGCGCTGCATCGAGTGCAACGCCTGCGTCACGGCGTGCAAGAACGAGAACCATGTGCCCTGGGGCATCAACCGGCGCCGGGTCGTGACGATCAATGACGGCAAGCCCGGCGAGCGGTCGATCTCGGTCGCCTGCATGCACTGCTCCGACGCGCCTTGCATCGCGGTCTGCCCGGTCGATTGCATCTACAACACGGAAGAGGGCGTGGTCCTGCATTCGAAGGACCTGTGCATCGGCTGCGGCTACTGCTTCTTCGCCTGCCCGTTCGGCGCGCCGCAATATCCGCAGGCCGGCAATTTCGGAAGCCGGGGCAAGATGGACAAGTGCACCTTCTGCGCCGGCGGCCCGGAGGAGACGAACAGCCCCGCCGAATTCCAGAAGTACGGCCGCAACCGTCTCGCCGAAGGCAAGCTTCCCCTCTGTGCGGAGATGTGCGCGACCAAGGCGCTCCTCGCCGGCGACGGCGACGTGGTCTCGAACATCTATCGCGAACGCGTTGTCGCCCGCGGCTTCGGTTCGGGCGCCTGGGGCTGGGGCACTGCTTACCAGCTGAAGGCCGGCGGCTGAGGGAGGTTGCAACCGCAGAGGACCGCGGGGGGCGGCGACGGGTCGCCCGCCGCGGCTCCGTTTGTTTGAAGCGGAGAGCATGAGTGTGCGGACGGGGCATCGATGTTGCCTTCGTCGGCCTTGGGCAGGGGCATGAAGCGGGTAAAGGCGGTCGGAGCGAGAAGGTTGGTGATCGGCGCCTGTTGCCTCGTCGTCGGCTTGGCCTTGCAGGCCTGTCGGGACGAGGAGCAGGGGCGGGTCCTGTATTTCGAGAAGGGGACCTATCTCGGCAAGGCCGACCAGCCGCTGACCGAGGATCAGCTTCGCGCCCTTCGCCAGCGCGCTTCCAACCAGCAAATGTAAGCACGGGAAGGTTTTCGATGCGGCGGACCCGACGAACCCTGGCCGGCTTTGGCGCGGCGGCGATGGTGTTTGCGCTGACCTGCCTGATGATCGTGGCGCTTCCGGCGTTGCCGGATCTCGGCCATCCGGCCATGGCCCAGCAGGAGGGGCACGTACCGGGAGGTACGCTCGGCAACACCAGTGATGCCGAGTTCTGGCGGGCCATTCGCCAGGGCGAGCAGGGTTACGTCTCGATTCCGGATAAGCGGGCCGCCGTCCTCATTCAGTCGGAAGGCGAGAATTGGCGGGCCATCCGGAATGGCCCCCTCTCGACCTACGGCATCTGGGCGCTGCTCGGCATCATCGCGCTGCTGGCGCTGTTTTTCGCCTTGCGGGGGCGGATCCGGATCGAGCATGGGCGTAGCGGGCGCACGGTCGAGCGCTTCAACGGGCTCGAACGCTTCGGCCATTGGTTGACCGCAACGTCCTTCATCGTCCTCGCCCTCACCGGGCTCAACATGCTCTATGGGCGCTACGTCCTGAGGCCGATCCTCGGACCGGAGATCTTCTCGGCCGTGACCTTGGGCGGCAAGTACGCGCACAACTTTCTGGCCTTCGCCTTCATGGTGGGGCTGGTGCTGATCTTCGCGTTGTGGATCAGGGACAACATCCCCGATCGAAACGACGTCAAGTGGATCGCCAAGGGCGGCGGGTTGTTCACGAAGGGCACGCATCCTCCGGCGAGACGGTTCAACGCCGGCCAGAAGATCATGTTCTGGCTGGTCATTCTTGGCGGTGCCTCCGTCAGCCTCTCCGGCATCGCGCTGTTGTTCCCGTTCGAGTTCTCTCTGTTCTCGAAGACCTTCGCGTTCCTGAATCTCTTTGGATTCGACCTGCCCACGAATCTCGCGCCGATCCAGGAGATGCAGCTCTCGCAGATCTGGCACGGGATCGTCGGGTTGCTTCTGATCGCGGTGATCATCGCCCATATTTACATCGGCACGATCGGCATGGAGGGGGCGTTCGACGCGATGGGAAGCGGCATGGTGGACGAGAACTGGGCGCGCGAGCATCACAGCCTGTGGATGGACGAGCTCGAACGGACGTCATCTCGGGCGCGACCCGCGCCCGGGCCGGCCGCGGCAGAAGGCGGCGACTAGTAACCAAGCCGGGCCTCTAGGAGGCGGCGTTCTTCCGAGGTGACGACGAGAGGCGGATGATGTTCTGGGGGGAGCGGGGCAGCGGCACGGTGCCGGCGATCGCGGCTGCCGTGTTCGCTTTGGGGCTTTGGGTTGCGGCGCCCGTGGTGCAAGCGGCGGAACCGATGTCGAAGGACGCGGTTGCGGCGCGCATCGCCGAGGTCTACGGCGTCGAAGTGCTGCGTGTCCAAGAGGTAACGGTCGATGGTCGCGCCGCTTACGCGATCACGGTGATGAACCCCGGCGGGAATTCCAATGCCGCCTTTCAGGTCAATACGCTGCTTGCCGATGCGGCCACGGGCAACCTGCTTCCGGTATTCCGGCACCGGCCCGCCGGCTACGATCCTCCGGGTGCCGCGACTTATGAGAGCAAGGTGGACGGGTTGGCGCTGCGCCGGCGGAGCTTTGCTGAATAGCGGCCACCGCGATCGCGGAGCCCTGATCGCGGCCCGTTCCAAAGGCGCGCCCGCGGCTCTCGTGACGGCGGCAACGGCCTTGCCACCGAACCTGCATACCAACCGGCCGTCAAATTTGATAACAAGGGCGTGTTGAAAGCGAGTGCGGCGCCGCGAACGGATCGCGGCGGCGAGGCGACCCGATCGGACTGTGTGGGTGCGAGACGATGCGCTTGCGACTCCTTTCCCTCCCCCTGCTTGCGCTGTTCTTCGCCATCACGACCGCCGAGGCCGAGCTGGCGGGGCATGGTGGCGCCGTCAGGAGCGTGGCCGTGTCGCCGGATGGCCAGCGCATTCTTACCGGTGGCTTCGATTACAGCCTGATGCTGTGGGATCTTGAGACACAGCATGAAATCGCGCGTCTTCATGGCCACGACGCGGCCGTGAACGCGGTGGCCTTTCTGCCGGATGGCCGCTTCGCCGTATCGGCAAGCGACGACGGCACGGTGGGTCTGTGGGATCTCGAGGATCGTCGTCTCGTCGGGCGCTTGCGCGGGCATGCGGGAAAGGTTGCCTCGGTCGCCGTATCGCCGGACGGCCGGCTCGCCGCATCGGCCGGCTGGGACCATACGGTGCGGATCTGGGATCTGCGGCAGCGCCGCGAGATTCGGGTGCTGCGCGGCCATCACAGCTATGTGAACGCCGTCGACTTCTCGGCCGACGGTCGGCGTGTCATCAGCGGCGGATATGAGGGGACCATCCGCGTGTGGGACGCGGCGACCGGGGCGCCGCTGACCGAGATGACCGCCAACGGTTTCGGCATAAACATGCTGGCGGCGCTGCCCAGGGGCGGGGTTGCCTCGGCATCGATCGACGAATCGGTTCGCCTCTGGGATCTCGGATCAGGCCGGGACCTCGCCGAGCTGATCGGGCATGAGGGCCCGGTTCTCGCCGTGACGGTTTCGCCTGATGGCCGCCTGGCTGCATCCGGAGGAGCGGACGGCCGGCTCCGTCTCTGGATGCTTGCCGAAAGGCGGACGGTGCATTCCTTCGAAGGGCACACCGGCCCCGTCTGGGACGTCGCCTTTTCGCCCGACGGAAAGACTCTCCTGTCGGCCGGCGCGGACGGGGTGGTGAAGCTGTGGGACATAGCGGCGGAGGATGAGGTCGGCACCGGGGATGCCGGTCAAAGCGCGCCGGCGGCGGCGTCGCGCGGCAAGGGCGGCATGGGTGCCAGCATGTTCCGGAAATGCAGCGCCTGCCACAGTGTAACGGCCGACGGCGAGAACAAGGCCGGACCGACGCTCTATGGCCTGTTTGGCCGCCCCGCCGGGTCCGTGCCCGGCTACCCTTATTCGAAGGCGTTGCGCGAGAGCGATCTGGTGTGGACCGAGGAAACCGTTGCGAAGCTCTTCGACATCGGACCGGATGCGTTGACGCCGGGGTCTAAGATGCCGCTGCAGCGGATCCCCGACCCGCATCGCCGCGCGGCCCTGGTGCGTTATCTCAAGAGTGTTACCATGCCAAGCACCGACGAATGCCCGGCCGCGGCGGATCGTTCCGCGTCGCGGCCGGCCGATTGCAACGTTCTTGATGGAGGAAATCGATGAAGGCGTTCCTGGCCAGCATCGCCGCCGCGCTCGTGATCGCGGTCATCGCGGGGCTCGCGCTCAACGCGATGGATTGGAGCTCGGCGAACATGTTCCAGTCGCCGCAAGGCAGCGTGCGCCTTTGATCGTTTCGGGCCGACCGGCCATGTGCCGGCGGTCGCGCGCTGGCGGCCCGGGCGCCGTCACCGCGGCAAGTCATTGCCCCTCGATGGAGGGAGGATTACAGTCTTCAACCAGTAGTTTGTGACCACCGCTCGGGCGCGACGGAGCGTTCGCTCATTCCATCGGTGCTGAATGCGATGAAATCTCGCCCGTGCCCTCGCAGCGGCCAGTCTCGATGAGTCCGACTCCCGCAATTCCCGCGAGCTACGATCTCGTTCTGGTCATTTTCTCGGTGGCCATCGCGATTCTCGCGTCTTATACAGCGCTCGTGGTTGCCGGCCGAATCCAGATGACAGCCGGCATATCCCGTTATCTGTGGCTGCTCGGCGCGGCGCTCCTGATGGGGGGCGGAATCTGGTCGATGCATTTCGTCGGCATGCTGGCTTTTCGGATGCCGCTGCCGGTGACTTACGATCCGCAGCTGACGTTCTTGTCGCTGCTGGTGCCCGTCTTCTTCACGGCGGTGGGCTTTTACATCTTGGCCGCAAGGGGAAGTGCGCCGCTCACACTCGTCGGGGCAGGGCTCTTGATGGGGCTCGGCATGGTCGCGATGCATTACACGGGCATGGCGGCCTTGCAGGCGCCGGTGCGCATCGAGCACCGGCCTCTTCTGGTCTCTGCGTCCGCGCTGATCGCTTTCGTTGCTTCTGTCATGGCGCTCGGGTTGGCCTTCAGATCCAAGGCCGCAGCCTGGCACAACGCCGCCGGCGCGGCGACCATGGGCGCGGCGATCACCGGCATGCACTATACGGCCATGGCCGCCGCCGAGTTCACCAGGGACCTGTCCGCGCCGGTGCCGGCCTCGGCCACGATGCTCAACCCCGCCCTGTTGGGTATCGTGATCACGGCGGCGGCGTTCGTTCTGCTGTTCCTGGGCCTGCTGGCGGCCTTGTTCGATCGACGCTACATGGCATTGGCCCCGTCGCAGACGGCTGTCCGAGGAGCAACGGAGTCACCGAACCTTGGTCACCGCTTCGACGGATACAGCCCGAAATTCGCACTGCTGGTGATCATTCTGTTCTTCGTCGTCGTCGTGGGGGTTGCCTGGGGCCTGACCGCTTGGCGCGACTACAAGCAGGCGATCGAAGACGTTCAGATCGTCGCGCAAAGTACTGTGCGCCTCGTGGAGGAGCACGTGGACCGCGCGATGGGCGCGGGCGATCTGGTGATGCAGCACGTGATCGGCCTGATTGATCAGCTGGGACTCGAGGCGGTCGTCTCATCCCCTGCCGTCTGGGAGAGCGTTCGGCGGATGGAGGCGTCGTTACCGCATCTCGGCAATGTGTCCATCCTCGACGCGCAAGGGAATCTAGTCTTCACGACGCGGCAGTTCCCGGCGCCCGACGGCCGCAACTTCGCCGCCGAGAGCTATTTCCGGGCCCTGCGGGTGGATGGCTCCGCAGAGCCGCTGGTGAGCCGGGTCGTGAAGGGCGACTCCACGAACGGGGATTTCTTCAACGTCGCCCGGCGGCTGAAGGGGGAGGACGGCGCGTTCGCCGGCGTGGTCCTGATGGCCATCCAAACCGATTATCTCTTGGACTTCTACGCGGACTTGAATCTTGGCCCAACCTCGGCCGTTGCGGTCTTTCGGGAGGACGGCTCTCTCGTGACGCGCCAGCCTCCGCCGGATTCCGATGCTGACCCTTCGCCGGGCCAGCTTGTCCGGATGCACCTGCAGCGATCGCCCTGGGGTACGTTTGAGAGCCACTCGGCGCTCGACGGGGTGGAGCGCGTGGTGTCCTATCGGCATGCGGCGAGCGTGCCTCTCGTCGTCACGGCCAGCATCGCCAAGGACTCGGCGTTGGCGGAATGGCGCGCGCGTCTGCACCGGAACGCCGCGCTCGGACTGGTCATCGTGGCGGCCCTCGGAGCCTTGTCCTGGCTTGCCGTTCGCAGCCTCCGGCGAGAGGAACTGGCCGCGAACGCCCTGCGGCTGGCACGCGACGACCTGGATCGGCGCGTCCGCGAGCGGACAGCCGAACTGGAGGCGGCGCTTGCCGACAAGGAGATCCTGTTCAAGGAAGTTCATCACAGGGTGAAGAACAACCTCCAGGTCATCTGCAGTCTGCTCAACCTGCAGTCCAACCGCTTCGACGAGCCGGCGGTGCGCCGGGCGTTCGAGGAGGCCTACAACCGTGTTTACTCCATCAGCCTCGTTCACAAGGCGCTCTATGACCAGAACGCTGCCGCGCAGATCGATTTCGCGAGCTACCTGCGGGACCTGTGCGACAACCTTTCCAGGCTCTACGGCGCGTCGGCCCGAAACATACAGATCGAGGTATCGGCGGCCGAAAGCACGCTGGATCTCAACCGGGCAGTGCCGCTTGCGCTGATCGTCAACGAGGTGATTTCCAACGCGCTGAAGCACGCCTTTCCCAACGGGCGCGCAGGACGGATCGAGATTGGCTTCGCCGCCCGCGGCTCGAAGTTCCACCTGACGATCCGCGACGACGGGATCGGCATTGGCGAGGACGCTGCCCGAAACCCAGCGAAGAGCCTGGGCCTGGTCATCGTCAATGCGCTGGCCCACCAGGTCGACGCCACCGTAACCTACCGCAACGACGGCGGAACCTGGTTCGAACTCTTGAGCGACTCGGGGCAGGCAGATGCCTGTGTCGCCGGCGAGTCCGGCACCGACGGCGGCGCCCGGGGGCAGGAATCCGCCGCGGCTCAGTGACGCGAAGGGGTTCCTGAACACCGCTTCGTCACATTGGAGAGCGGCGCGAGGAACCGGGCGGTCCGCCGTACGTTAGCTTTGCAATGCCGGCCTCCTTCGGGGCCGCTCTGATACGGGACCGAGGAGCCGGTGCAACCGGCGCGAGGGCAAAGCCTCGACCCGTGGAATCGTCGGATTCGCCCAACCACAGGGCGGCGAACCGCGGACGAAGCCGCCCGTAACCTGCCAACCCAGGAGGGCGCTGATGCAGGCACAGAATCAGGATCGCTCCCTCGGCTCTCTCTTTGCGGACCTCACCCAGGAGACGACCGGACTGGTCCGCCAGGAGGTGGACCTGGCAAAAGCCGAGATTTCCGAGAAGGCCTCGCAGGTCGGATCGGCCATCGCTTCGCTTGCCGTCGGCGGCGCGTTGGTCCTCGCGGGCTTTCTGGTGTTGTTGCAGGCCGCGGTTGTGGCGCTGTCGAACGTGATGGAGCCGTGGCTGGCATCGCTCATCGTTGGCGGCGTGGTCGCCCTCATCGGCATCATTCTGATGCTGAAGGGACGCCGCGATCTCGCGGCGCAAAACCTCGCTCCTCGGCGAACCATCGAATCGGTCCAGGAAGACGCGCGCGTAGCCCGGGAGAGACTTTGATGGCCGAACGGACTCCGGATCGGCCGAACGCCGAGGAAAAGAGCGCCGCTCAGATCGAGCGCGATATCGATCGAACCCGCGCCGAGATCGACGATACTCTGGACCGCATCTTCAACAGACTCACGCCCGGCGAGCTGTTCGAGCAGACCATCGACTACGTTCGAAGCTCGCACGGATTCACCCGATTCGGGGCGGTCTTGAGGGACAATCCGGTGCCCGCGGTGCTGGCGGCCCTCAGCATCGGCTGGCTCATCGTCGCAGGCCTGCGGGCAAGGCCGGAGGAGGCACCGTCGCAGCGGTCGCTGCCGCCTCCTCCCAGATATGCGGAGCCAGCGGCGTCCACGGCGGAGGTCCAGCGCGGAGAGAGCGTGGCGGGGAGCGGCGATCTCGCGCCTTCGGCCGCCGGGGGCGCGTCGGTAGAGCGGGGGGAGCCGTCCGTCACCTCGACGACCTCGCGAACTCTCGACGTGGAGGGTAAACCGACCGGGACGCCGGCCATCGACCGGTCGAGCTGATGGCTCGGCGCGGCCCTACCGTATCCTGCCGCGGGCCGAGCCCCCTCGGCCGGGACCGGATCGGGCCGCCTTCCCCGCGCGTCCGATCCGTCGGCGGGCGGTGCCCGGCCCGCGCCGATTCGTCGGGGACGAGGCTTCCGTCCTTGTAATCTCGGGCGCGGTTCCCTTATTGTCCGCCCCGGACGTATTCGCACGTGCCTATGGCCCCTGGTGGCTATGCAACGACGTAACGCGGCCTCTTTTGGTTTACTCGGCATGGCGGTGCCGGTTCCGATCGGGGAAGTGATTGGTTGCTGCGAGCCGCGGGGGCTTATCCCCGAACGGGCTTCGTATTGAGGGGAGGGCCGGCACCCGGTGCGACCGCTCCCGTCGATTTCAGCCGCATTTCCGAGATCCCGAGCCGCGCTCCGCGAGGTGGACCGTTGCTTCCGTCCCGGCGGGTATCGTCTGCCGGACGGATCGGATGGATATGGAGGGAAGGATACGGATGCGGATGTTCTTCTTCGGCAGCCTCAGAGACCAGGATCTGCTCGCGGTGGTGCTCGGGCGGTCGATCGACGATCTCATCTTCACCGAGGCGACGCTCCTGGGCTTCGAGCGCCGGCGGGCCCGCGACGAGGCCTTTCCGATCATCGTTCCGCATCCCGGCGGGCGTGTGGACGGGGTCGTGGTGGATGGCCTCACCGCGGCTGACCTTGATCGCATCCAGTTCTATGAGTCCGACGACTATGAGCTTCGTCCCTTCGCGGTCGAGACCCCGGCCGGACGGGTCGAGGCGCAGGTCTTCCTGCCGACAGAGGCGCTCGAGGACGAAGGGGTGACCTGGGATTTCGAGGTTTGGCTGGAAGAGGAAAAGCCGATGTGCCTCTTCCTGGCCGAGGAGCTGATGTCGTACTACGGCGTCCTCACGCCGGAGCAGTACGAGGCGCTCTGGCCGGAGATGAAGGAGCGCGCCCGCGAACGACTCGCCCGTGAGGCTCCGCGTCACAAGCGTGCGTTGGGCGGGCGGATCCGGTGAAGCGGCCAGCCAGTGCGGATGATTCCGGCCAAGATCGAAAGGGATGAGACACTTCGATCCACCGAGAACATTCGGCGATGCGGGCCTAACCGTGGCGACGCAGCGTGAGAGCGTTTCGCCGCTTTCGGTTACTACGCCCTAAGATGCTCAACGCAGGAGTCCCGAACGGACGCGCGACCGCGGCGCGGTCGGCCTGACATAGAGCGAGGCGCCCCTCCTCCAGGGCGGAGGAGGGGTGCCGTCGGGCGGGTCGCGAAGAAGATCCTTCGGACGTCGCGCCCGATTCAGTCGCGACCGCAAGCGACGACCATCGACCGTTCTCGCGGCGGCGGATTCGTCCGGCCGCGGATGGTCTTGCCACCGTCACTTCCGCTTTATCAGCGCTTCGGCGATCACCGACTTCATCGGACCGGCCAGGATGCTCGTGGACAGGTGGTTCTCGGTCCGGATGCGGCGCGCCCGAGGGGCGCTCGCCTTCTTTGCGGCCTTCGCGTTCTTGGCGCTTTTTGCCTTCGCAGAACTCTTGGCCGCCGAGCTCTTGGCCGTCTTTGCGGTTTCGGCGCTCTTCACGCCCTTGGCCCGCACGGGGCTCTTGGCACTTTTCTTGCTCACGACGCTCTTGGCGCTCTTGGTCCCTGCTGTGCGCTTCACCTTCGCCGCGCCCTTTGTCTTCTTGGACGCTGTCGTCTTTCGTGCCATTCGTTTCTTCCTCCATGATCACATAGGCCGAGCTGCCATCCTGCACAGCCAATGGGCCAGCATGCAGCCGTGCCGCGACCCGAGGGTGTATTCGGTTTACGGCAGCCCGTCACGCACCATGTAACAACTTTCCGACGAAACGGACAGTACTGCTTGCGCTCCATTGCGCGCTTTCCTCCGGGCACGAGCGGTCACCTTGAATCGGCGGCGGGGCGGACGGGGCGGAACCGCGCTCCGTCCGCGTTGTTGTTCGAATGCCGACCGGGCGACTGTGCCCGACCGCAACACCGCGAGGCCGCAATGGCGATCACCACCGCGGATGTGTTGGTCGAGACGCTGATCGATTGGGGTGTCGACGTGGTGTTCGGCATTCCGGGAGACGGCGTCAACGGCGTGATCGAGGCGTTTCGCAAACACAGAAGCGAGATCCGATTCATCCAGGTTCGCCACGAAGAGGCCGCGGCCTTCGCTGCTTGCGGCTATGCCAAGTATACGGGCAAGCTCGGCGTCTGCGTTGCCACCTCCGGGCCGGGCGGCATCCATCTGCTGAATGGACTCTACGACGCGAAGCTCGATCTTCAACCGGTCCTGGCGATCACCGGCCTGCAGCATCACGACCTGATCGGCACCGCGACCCAGCAGGACGTGGAGCTCGACAAGCTCTTCATGGACGTGGCCAAGTACAACGCCCGGGTCATGGGACCGGCGCATATGCGCAGCGTGGCCGACCTTGCCTGCCGTACGGCGCTCGCATATCGCGGCGTCTCCCACATCACGATCCCGGTGGACATCCAAAGCATGGCGACCGACGAGGCGCAGAGGTCGGAACGGAACGTCCCGGGCCATAGCGTCGACGCCTTCGCTCGGAGCGCCCGTCTGCCGGCGGAGGCAGATCTTCGGGTCGCGGCCGACATCCTCAATCAGGGGCGACGCGTCGTCATCATGGCCGGCGCCGGCGCCTTGCACGCGACCGACGAGCTGGAGCGCTTGGCCGATCGCCTCGGCGCTGTCATCGTCAAGGCCCTGCTGGGCAAGGCGGCGGTGCCGGATGACAGCCCCTTCACGACCGGGCAGATCGGGCTTCTCGGCACGGAGCCGTCCCAGAACGCGCTCGAGTCCTGCGACACGCTGCTGATCGCCGGAAGCTCGTTTCCCTATATCGAGTACTATCCGAGGCCCGGTCAGGCGCGGGCCGTCCAGGTCGAGCTGGACCCGATGCGCATCGGCCTCCGCTATCCGGTCGAATGCGGCCTCGTCGGCGACTGCAGGCGGACGTTGCAGGCGCTGCTTCCGCTCGTGCGGCCGAATGAGGACCGCAGCTTTCTCAAGAAGGCCCAGAAGGAGATGCGCAGCTGGATGCGCCTGATGGCTGAGCGCGGCACCCGTACCGATACGCCGATGAAGCCGCAGGTCGTTGCCTGGGAGCTCGGCCAGCGCCTGAGCGACACCGCGATCCTGTCTTGCGACAGCGGCACGATCGCAACCTGGTGGGCGCGCCAGATCCCGGTCAAGCGGGGGCAGATGCACTCGCTATCGGGTACGCTGGCGACGATGGCGCCGAGTCTGCCCTATTCGATCGCGGCGCAGCTCGCCTATCCGAACCGGGAGGTCGTCGCCTTCGTCGGTGACGGCGGATTCTCGATGCTGATGGCCGACTTCGTCACCTGCGTCAAATACGAGCTGCCGGTCAAGGTGATCATCATCAACAACGCTTCGCTGGGCCAGATCAAGTGGGAGCAGATGGTCTTTCTCGGCAACCCGGAATATGCATGCGATCTGGCGCCGATCGACTTCGCCCTCTTTGCCGAGGCTTGCGGCGGGGCCGGCTTCACGATTCGCGAGGCCGAGACCTGCGGCGCGATCCTTGACGAGGCGTTGCGGACGCCAGGCCCGGTCATCGTCAACGCGGTCGTCGATCCGCACGAACCGCCGATGCCCCCGAAGATCAAAGCGAGCCAGATCAAGGCGTTCGCCAAGGCGCTCGCCCGCGGCACGCCGGCCCGCGGGAGGATCGCGCTGACCGTCGCGTCCGACACGATCCGCGAACTCCTCTAGAGAGCGGTCGCACCCGCAAGCGCCGCGGCCGAACGTGGGCCAGTCTCGGGCCCGCGCTCGGAGGAACAAGGCGACGCTGCCCGTCGTTGTGCGACTGCGTCGGTCCGAGTCGATCCCTGGGAGTGCCGATGAAGATTGTCGCCGCGCTGGCCGCGTTTGTGATCGTGATGATCGTGCTCGGCGCTCTGTTCATGTATTCGGGCATCTACAACATCGCGGCGACGTCCGGCCATCTCCCGATGACGCGCTGGCTCCTGACCGTCGGGATGGAACGGTCGGTCGAGCAGCACGCCGACGGGATCCAGGTGCCGCCGCTGTCGGCCGGCTCGCAGGTGCTGCGCGGGCTGCGCCACTTCGAGGCGTTCTGCCTGCCCTGCCACGGTGCGCCCGGTATACCGCGCACGCAGATCGGCGAGGGCGAGACTCCGGTGCCGCCCGAGCTGTCGGATGCGGTTCCGAAATGGAACGCGGCCGAGCTCTACTGGATCGTGAAGCACGGGATAAAGTACACCGGCATGCCCGGCTTCGGGCCGTCCCACCGCGAGGATGAGCTATGGGCCATCGTGGCGTTCCTGCTGCGGTTGCCAGGCCTGACGGCTGCGGAATACGAGGCCATGACGAAGGACGTCGAGGTCCTGACCGGCGAGGGAGAGCTGATCGCCCTCGCCGGACCGCCGGGCGAGGGGCTGACCGCCTGCGCCCGCTGCCACGGCCTGAAGGGGGCCGGGAAGGGTGTGGGCGCCTTTCCGCGGCTGGCGGGACAGGGCGAGACCTATCTCTACGAGTCGCTGAAGAGCTATGCGAGCGGTGCCAGGCCGAGCGGCATCATGCGGCCCGTCGCCGAGGCGCTGACCGACGATCAGATGAGGGCGGTGGCCGCCTATTACGCGGGGGTCGATGACGCGCCTTATCCGCCCCTGCCTGGGGCGGATCCCGTGTCGCTTCAGCGGGGCGGCGCGATCTCAGCGGTCGGGTTGCCCGAACAAGGCGTGCAGGCCTGCCGTGACTGCCACGGACCGTCGGGCGTTGGACGTCCGCCCGCCTATCCGATGCTGGCGGGCCAATATGCGAACTACACGGCGCTTCAGCTTTCGCTCTGGAAGAAGGGTATGCGCGGCGGCGGACCGGGATCGGCGGTGATGGCGGATATCGCCGCGGCGCTGACCGACGCGCAGATCGAGGCGGTTTCTCTGTACTTCGCGACGGTCCGGCCGAGCACCGTCATGCATGACCCGATCGTTCCGCCCGGGACAACGGAGCCGGAAGAGACGGCCGCCGGAACGGCGCCGGAGTGAGCAGGTTATCTCGGCTGCGGAACGCATCGGAAGAACGGGTTCATGCAGTCGCTTCGGCACCGGTACGTTGTCATCACAGGCGCATCGGCCGGGTGTGGCCGCACCGCGGCGGTCGCCCTCGGCTTCGAGGGCCGGGGTATGAAGCGGTGCCTCGGGCGGCCGGCGATTGCACCGTACCGCCGAATGCTTATCTAAATCTCGAATTGGAGTGTCCGACGAGCCCGCACCGGTCCTGAAAGGCGCCGTCATCGCTACGGTCCACCGAGGCACCAGGGCGAGTTCCCGGTATGTTCATCCACCCGACCTGTCCTGCCGCGTCATGTGAAGGAGTTCCGATGCCACCGCGTGATCCTGGAACCTGGATGTGGATCGAGGCGTGCGAGCTGCTCGATCGAGCGGAGCGCCTGCACAGGCAGTTCTTTCAGCTCGGACGGTCGCAGGCACGGCGCCCGACCTGGGAGCCACCGGTGGATGTGTTCGAGACCGACCGCGACCTCTGGATCCTGGTGGCGCTGCCGGGGGTCGAGCCGGATCAGGTGGAGGTCGTCATCGACACCGACATGTTGATCGTCACGGGAGAGCGGCGGATCCCGGTGGCGTCCCGGGCGGTGATCCATAGGCTCGAGATTCCCTACGGGCGTTTCGAACGCCGAATCCGGCTGCCGTCGGTGCCGGCAGGCGTCGGGCGACGCGAACTGTTAAACGGCTGCTTGCTGCTGACGCTGCGCAAACAGCAATAGCAAGGGAGCAATCCGCAGAATGAAAACCGAGGCGACGAGGAACAATCTTCCGCCCGGAGAACAGGGCCGGGCAAAGGAAACGGGCGACGCATCGCCGCAGGAAACCTCAGGTACCGCGCCCGAGATCCCGGCCGACGCCATCATCATCATCCCGGTCCGCAACACCGTCCTGTTTCCGGGGACCGTCCTACCGCTGTCCGTGGGGCGCGAACGGTCGGTCGCCGCCGCGCAGGATGCTGCGCGCAACGAGCGTCCGGTGGGCATCCTCCTGCAGCGCAGCCCGGAGGTGGCTGACCCCGGTCCCGGCGATCTCCACGAGATGGGAACGGTCGCCGGCATCCTCCGCTACGTCACGGGCGACGACGGGACGCACCACATCGTCTGCCAGGGCCTCGAGCGGTTCCGCGTCGTCGAGTTCCTGGAGGGGTATCCTTTCCTGGTGGCGCGAATCGACCGGATTCCGGAACCTGAAGCCGCGGGCCCGGAGATCGAGGCGCGGCTGCATCAGCTCCGGCAGCGCGCCGTCGAGGCGCTGCAGCTCCTCCCGAACGTTCCGCAGGAGCTGATCGGCGCGGTGCAGAACATTCCCTCGGCGCCTGCATTGGCGGACTTCGTGGCCAGCGTCATGGACCTGAAGCCCGAGGAGAAGCAGGACGTCCTGACGACGGTTGACCTCCGGGCGCGGCTCGACAAGGTGCTATGGATGCTCGCCTACCGCATCGAGGTGCTGCGGCTGTCGCGGGACATCGGCCAGCAGACCCGGGAGGCCATGGAGAGCCGCCAACGGGAGCATCTGCTGCGCGAGCAGCTCCGGACCATCCAGCGGCAGCTCGGCGAAACGGACGAGAGATCGGCCGAGATTGCGGAGCTTGCCGAAGCGATCGACCGGGCGAAGATGCCGCCGGAGGTAGAGGAGCAGGCGAAGCGGGAACTGCGGCGCCTCGAGCGGATGCCTGAAGGCGCGGCCGAATACTCCATGATCCGCACCTATATCGACTGGCTTGTCGAGCTGCCCTGGTCGGTTTCCACCGGAGAGCCGATCGACATCGCCGAGGCGCGAAGGGTGCTCGACGAGGACCATTACGGCCTGGAGAAGATCAAGCGGCGGATCCTCGAATACCTTGCGGTCCGCAAGCTCAATCCGCAGGGCAAGGGCCCGATCCTGTGCTTCGTCGGTCCGCCGGGGGTCGGCAAGACCTCGCTCGGCCAGAGCATTGCGCGCGCAACCGGGCGAAAGTTCGTGCGCGTGAGCCTCGGCGGCGTCCATGACGAAGCGGAGATTCGCGGTCACCGGCGCACCTATATCGGGGCCCTGCCGGGCAACATCATCCAGGGTATCCGGAAGGCCGGCGCGCGCGACTGCGTCTTCATGCTCGACGAGATGGACAAGCTCGGCGCCAGCTTTCGCGGCGACCCGTCCTCGGCCTTGCTCGAGGTGCTCGACCCCGAGCAGAATGCAACCTTCCGCGACAACTATCTCGGCGTGCCGTTCGACCTCAGCCAGGTGATGTTTATCGGCACCGCCAACGTTCTCGATGCCATTCCGGGGCCGCTGCGCGACCGGATGGAGGTGATCGAGCTTTCGGGCTACACCGAGGACGAGAAGATGCAGATCGCCCGCCGCTATCTGGTCGCGCGGCAGCTCGAGGCGAACGGACTTTCCCCCGAGCAGCTCGAGATCACCGACGACGCGCTGCGGGCGATCATTCGCGACTACACGCGCGAGGCGGGTGTCCGCAACCTGGAGCGGTTGATCGGCGCCGTCTGCCGCAACACGGCGATGCGGATCGCGGAGGGCGCGGTGGAGCACGTCCGCATCGACGCCGGCGACCTGCACGGGATCCTCGGACCGCGTCGCTTCGAGAGCGAGACCGCCATGCGGACGAGCGTACCCGGGGTGGCGACCGGGCTCGCCTGGACGCCGACCGGCGGCGACATCCTCTTCGTCGAGGCAAGCCGCGTTCCCGGAAAGGGACAGCTGATTCTCACCGGCCAGCTCGGCGACGTGATGAAGGAAAGCGCGCAGGCCGCCCTGAGCCTCGTGAAGTCGCGGGTTCACGAGCTTGGGCTGTCGCAAGAGCTGTTCGAGAAGAGCGACATCCACATCCACGTGCCCGCCGGCGCGATCCCGAAGGACGGGCCGAGTGCGGGGATCGCGATGTTCGTCGCGCTCATCTCGCTTCTCAAGGACAAGACCGTCCGTAGCGATACGGCGATGACGGGTGAGATCAGCCTGCGCGGCCTCGTGCTTCCCGTTGGCGGGATCAAGGAGAAGGTCACGGCGGCCATGCGCGCGGGCATCAAGACGGTTCTGCTGCCGGCCCGCAACAAGCGAGACTTCGAGGAGATTCCCGAGGAGGTCCGGAACCAGTTGAATTTTATCTGGATCGACCGCGTCGACGAGGCCGCGGAGGCGGCGCTCGGCGACTGGGAGCCGAGCTCGGCCGAAAGCCCGACCGAGTCGCGACCAGCCGTGCCGCCAGGGCAGCGCCCGCAGCCGGAGGCCGCCCAGGGATAGGGGCGGGGGATAGAACGATCGCCGAATCGCCGACCGGGGCTAGGAACCGGTTGGGCTCGGGTTTTGTTCTCCCGACAGTGTCGGCATCCTCAGGTGTCCCGATGACGCGTCCTTATTGGTGCCTCGCGCTCGCCGTCGCGCTGCTGGTGGCCGGAAGCGGCGCCTTCGCCGCGACCTGCAGCGAGCGGGCTGCGGCGTTCGCCCGGGACTACGACCTTCAATGGCCAAAGTCGCCTGCCACTGTAGAATCCCGTGGCACGATTGCGACGGACGAGGTTGCTCCCATGGAGGAGCCGGTCGAACCGCCGGCCGGCGATACGGCGATGTCCACGGAACCGCCGGACGAACCTTCGTCCGAGGTCGCTCCGTCGCCGCCCGGAGGGCGGGCCACGGGCCTCACCGCGGAGCAGCGCACGAGAATGGAGACGTTGCTCCTTGAGGCCGTCAAAGCCGCGGAAGAGGGCGATTCGGAACGGTGCTTCGAGCGCCTGAACGAAGCGAAGACCATTCCTTAGGCTCCTGAAGCTCCGGACCGTTCGGGCATCCCTGCCGGACGGTCCTCGAAGACGAACCGCGTGGCCGCGCATGGCCGTGCTTTCCGAACCGTGCACGTCGCGCGGCGCCCCGAAAAAGCGAAGCCAATCCCCGCGGCACGGAAGAAGACCCGCAGAATTGGCCCAGCGGATGAGATGAGGGCGAGATCATTGCGGGAACCGTTACCGCTGGAGTCTTGTTCATTACAACGGCGGGAGCCCTGGCGACAGGCGCGGACGGAGTCGTGCGGGAGGGCAGGCAGTCGACCCGTGCGAGCACCGCACGACGAGCGACGGTGCGAGGCTTGCGCGGCAAAAGTGGGCGAGAAAGCCTGAGAGACCGGGGAATCTGAAACGAGCGGTGCCGTCACTGCGTTCATACCCGCGAAGGCGAGAGGAATCCGAGATGCCCGAACTCCGGCGACGACGCTTACGCTACGCGAGGAGGCGAGTGGCCGGGCGAATCGAGCCGGCGGCAACCGCCGAACCGGGCTTCTGCGAAGATGGGCGGAACGGCGGGACCCGGTCGGGCCCGTCTTGTCGGCCAGCCGAGCGAGGCCGCCATTGAGCGATCGGAAGATTCGCGTCGCCGTCATCGGGGTCGGGAACTGCGCGTCCTCTCTGGTACAGGGCGTGACCTTCTACAAGACCGCGCGCGAGACCGAGTCCGTCCCCGGGCTGATGCATGTCAGCCTCGGCGGATATCACGTCAGGGACATCGAGTTTTCCGCCGCCTTCGACATCAACGCGACGAAGGTCGGCAAGGATCTGTCCGAAGCGATCTTCGCCGAGCCGAACAACACCTGCCGGTTCGCCGAGGTCCCGCCGCTGGGCGTCACGGTTCACCGCGGACGGACCCTGGACGGGCTCGGGCGGTATCTGCGGGACTCGATCGTCGAGGCAAATGGCCTGCCGGACAATGTCACCGACATTCTCCGACGGACACGCACGGACGTGGTCGTGTCCTACCTGCCGGTCGGATCGGAGCGGGCGACGCGATGGTACGTGGAGCAGATCCTCGAGGCGGGCTGCGCCTTCGTCAACTGCGTGCCGGTGTTCATTGCATCGCGCGAGGAATGGCGCCGGCGTTTTGCCGATCGGCGTCTACCGGTCATCGGTGACGACATCAAGTCCCAGGTGGGGGCGACGATCGTCCATCGGGTGCTCGCGAACCTGTTCCGAGAGCGGGGGGTGCGGCTTGACAGGACCTATCAGCTGAACTTCGGCGGCAACACCGATTTCCAGAACATGCTCGAGCGGGAGCGGCTGGAGTCCAAGAAGATCTCAAAGACGAACGCCGTCACCAGCCAGCTCGATCACCCCCTCCCGCCGCAGAACGCGCATGTTGGGCCCAGCGACTATGTCCCGTGGCTCGGTGATCGCAAATGGTGTTACATCCGGATGGAGGGCACGACCTTCGGCGACGTGCCGATCAATTGCGAACTCAAGCTCGAAGTGTGGGATTCGCCGAATTCCGCCGGGGTCGTGATCGACGCGGTGCGTTGCGCGAAGCTGGCGCTCGACCGCGGGATCGGCGGCGCCCTCTACGGACCGTCGAGCTACTTCATGAAGAGCCCGCCGAAGCAGCTCACCGATCACGAGGCGCGCTGTCGCACCGAGGCCTTCATCGGCGGTGATGAGTGGTGACGATCGGCGTCGTAATCGGCCTCGACGCCGTAAGAGGACGGCGGAACGGTGACGGTCCTCCATCTCATTCGCCACGGCGTCCACGAGCTGCAGGGCCGGGTCCTGGTGGGGCGGATGCCCGGGGTGCATCTTGGCGACGAGGGCCGGCGGCAGGTGGCCGTTCTGGCCGCGCGGCTGGAGCACGCGCCGATCGAGGCGATCTATTGCAGCCCGCTTGAACGGGCGCGCGAGACGGCGGAGCCGATCGCCCGGCGCCTCGGGCTTGAGGTGGAACTGTCCGAGGACCTTACCGAGATCGACTTCGGCGATTGGACGGGGCAGCGGTTCGAGGCGCTCATCGGGCTCGAGCGTTGGCGGCTGTTCAATGCGTTTCGGAGCGGCACGGCCCCTCCGAACGGCGAGCCGATGATCAAGGCGCAGCGCCGTGTGGTCGCCATGATCGAGAGGCTGCGGGATCGTCATCCCGACGGGCAGGTCATCCTTGTCAGCCACGGCGACGTGATCAAGGGCGCGCTCGCCTATTGGCTAGGCGTTCCGCTCGACCTGTTTCAGCGCATCGAGGTCGATCCGGGCTCGCTCAGCACCGTCGAGATCAGCGTATGGGAGCCACGCATCTTGCGGATCAACGAGGGGTCAAGCCTGACACCGCGCCCGAGATCATAGCGTGCCGGCGCGCGGACGCTCCAGAAGGTGGAAGGCTGGTCGGACCCGTGCCGGACCTCAGACGGCAGCGACCGGTCGCATGTCGCGCGGGCGGGACGTGTTCGATCCGCTGGCATATCGGCGCACCATGGCGGCGCAGAACTCGGCGTATTCCTCCTTCACCTGCGGCGGGCTCGTGTGGTGAGGGACGATGCCGCGGTGTTCCGGGGTGAAGCAGAAGGTGACGGTGACGTCGAATTCCTCCAGGGCGGCCATCTGCCGGTCGAACCAGGCGTCGGCGTTCGGGCGAAAGCTGTCGGCCCAGCTCAGCCCGGTTCGCACATGCTTGACGCCGAGGGTCCGTAGCCACTGGACCGCATCGTCGAGGCGGTGATCCTCGAAGTGGAACCACTGGCAGATCCCGAGATCCGGCGTGTATCGGGCGAAGTGGTCGAGGGCGCGTTTCGGCGTGCCGTCCTCGCGTAGAAGCCCCATGTAGAAGTGCCGGTAGTAGGACGAGCCCTCCGCTTCCCGGTGCCGCGTCGTTGCCGGCCAGGCGCGCGGCAGGTCGTAGAGGCTGTACCAGTGGATGCGCGGAGCCCGCCCGATCAGCAGGTCCGCCATCCGCTTCAAGCCGAACTCTTGGACTTCTTCCGCCCCAAAGGTCGAGGTGCCGACCTCGGTCACCCAGACCGGAAGATCGGTGACGGACTGGATTTCCTTCAGCTTGTCCGGCCACTCGTGCACCATCCAGTGGTTCCAGTCGAACGGGAACCCGTGCACGGCGACGACGTCGAGCCGGTCGAGGGCGCCCTGTCCCTGCATGTTCTGGATGAAAAGCGGATCGATCGGCGAGATACCCCCGAGGGCGCGCAGAACATACGGGTTCTCCGCTTCCACCGCCTTGGCCGCGAGCTTGACCATCTCGGCATAGGCCGACCAGTCCGGGTCGAGCTCCGGATCCCAATGGGACTTGTTGTTCGGCTCGTTCCAGAACATCACCGCTTCAATCACCGGCTTTCCCCCTTGCCGGATAGACGGCGCCGGCTCCGCGGCCCGGTTTGCCGCACCGGCAGATGAACACTTCCTCCTCGGGATGATCGATGATCTCGAAGCCGGCGCTGCGGAGCATGGCCTCCGAGCAGGCGCGGTTCGGAATCCACCAGTTCGTTTGGTCGTCCGAAAAGCGGTTCTCGATGAAGTGCAGCCGCGGAAAGCCCGGCCGCTCAAACACGTCGTACTCCCAGAACGGATAGTTCTCCTGCAGGGGGGCCACCTCCGGGCTGCCGCGCTGCAGCGACTGGAAGACGAAAAGGTCCTTGACGACGTGCTCGCGGATCAGATCGAGCGCCAACAGCGGATGCCTGAGGTGGTAGAGCACCCCCATGAAGAGCACGATGTCGAAGCGCTCACCGAGTTCGGCGACGTCGTAGACGGAGAGCTTCCGCAGCTCGAGCTCGACACCGCAGAGGTTCGCCGCAAACCGCGCCTGCTCCAGATACATGTCCTCGAGGTCGATTCCGACGACGCGATCGGCGCCGCGGCGCTTCATCTCGATCGAGTGGAATCCGGCGTTGCAGCCGATGTCGAGAACCGTCTTGCCCTGCAGATCGGTCGGAAGGGCGTTTGCGAAGCGCCGCCATTTGACGGCCGGATAGTCGCCCAGGAAATGATCCGGCGCGGTCTGTACGCCGCCGAGGTTGATGTTGTGGAACCAGTTGCCGAGCTCGAGTGCCCGTTGACGGATTTCCTCGGAGGTGAGGTTGCGGTTGATGTTGTCCATGACGCCTTTCCGATGTCGGGTCCGATTTCAAACGCCGCTGTCGTCCGCGAGGATCAGCGTCCGCTTGCCGCCGCGCAATCGGGCCGGCAGAACGTCAAAGGAAAGCCTCTGGCTCTCGGATCGCGCCGCGAGCAGGTTTATCGCCGCGCGGTAGCCGTGGAGCGTCCCGACATCCACATAGGCCTCACCGGCGCGCACGCCGTACGCTTCCCCGCCGCGGGAGACATAGGCGTTGATCAGCGAGCCGATGTACTCGTCGATGCGGTTCCGCTCGCACCACAGTTCGAAGAGCGTGTGGAGAACCGTTCCGGGCACCTTGAAGGCGCCCCAGACCCAGTGGGAACCCGGACTCCGGTGCTTGACCTGGATCTCGTGGATGATGCCCTTGCTGTCCGTCACCACGGCGTCGAAGATCTCCGGATGCTCCACGGGGAAGAGCAGGAAGGAAAGCCGCTCGGCGTCGAGAGCGCAAAGGCCGTCCTCGGGAAACCAGATCGTGTCGGGAAGGCCGACGACCACGGTTTCGGTCGGATGGACCAGCGGCAGGGCCCGGAAGATCGCGTCGCACAACCCGCCGGGATGAGGCTGGACGACATAGGCGATGTCCGCGAGCCCAACCCGACCGCCATAATACTCGAGAATGTCCGACTTGCCGGGCGCGATGACGAAGCAAATCTTCCGCGCGCCGCCCCGGATCATCCGCTCGACGAGATATTCGCTGACCGCGCGTGGCCGTTCCGTGTCGGCGTCGAATCGGCTGCCGACCGGAAGCAGCTCTTTGGAAAACGCCAGCGGTTGGATGCGCGTTCCGCTTCCGGCGGCCGGGATGATGCCCCACATGGATCAGGCCTCCTCCATCAGCGACGATACGTCGCTCGCCGAGGGGCCGGCGGGCTCGCCAGATAGCGCCGCCTCGAACGCCGCTTCCAGGTCCTTGGCACGCTGGTCTGCGGTGTGCTCCGCGAGGACCCGCTCGCGCGCGGCACGGCCGATCCGGTGCAGCTCCCCGTCGGGCAGGTTCAGGGCGTCGACGGCGTCGCCGCTGCCGCCGGCGACGAGAATCTCGGAGCCGGGCTCGAAGAAGCCGCTAAGCCCTTCCCACCGGTCGCTCAGGATTGGCACGCCGCAGGCCGCGGCCTCGAAAAGCCGGCCCGACGGGCAATACCCCATTTCGGCCATTACCCGGCGCGTCACGTTCAGGGTAAGCCGCGACGAGCAGTAGAAGGCGGGGTGCTCGGCCGGTGGCAGATGCCGGACGAAGAAGATGTTCTTGGTCCAGGGGAAGGACTGCGGATACTGCGCGCCGCCGATCACGAAGCGGCGGCCGGGGAGCCGTCGCGCCGGTTCGATGAACAGCTCGGCCAGCGCCCCTTGCCGATCTTCCGCGTAGGTGCCCAGATAAGAGAGATCGGCCCGGTATTGTGGCGCCGCCGGCATGGGTCGATGAATCGTCAGGTCGGCGCTTCCGTAAAGCGGCGCGGTTCGGCGGGCGCCGAGCATCGTCCGAAGGTCCGAAAGGGCGGCTCCGCCCGTGTAGCTCAGAACCAGGTCGAAGTCCGAGAGCCCGCGCGGGCCGATGTAACTGATCGGTTCGCCGGCCCGCAGGCATGCCAGGGTCACGGGCGTATCCAGATCGTAAAAGACGCGAAGGCGGGTCCGGGACGCGAGAACCAGCTCCGCGGCCGGAATCCCGTCGGGGCAGAAGGAGGTCACGATCGCGACGTCGGCATCCGCCAGATGGCGATCGGCTGTCTGGCGGGCGTCGCGCCAGTCCGCGTAGAGATGGAGTTCTCCATCCGCGAGCTTCGTCAGGTCGCGGTGCAGGGCGTAGTAGGGAACGTCGCGCTCGAAGAACACGGTTCGATGGCCGCGCCGGCCGAGGGCGGCGCACAGGCCGCGCCAGAGCGTTGCATGCCCGTTTCCCCAGGAGGAGCTGATCGAAAGGCCGAAAACTACCAGTTTCATGCCGCGGTCTGTTACGCGCCCCCCTGCCCGGCGGTGCCTCCCGGTCCATACGGGCCCGGGCGGCTGTCACATTCAACGGAATACGGAGCTGAAGGTTCCGGTCCGCCCGCGCGTGTTCGGAAGGATTTACTCCGGCGCGCGCAATATCGGCGCGGGCCGGCAGGTAAACCCGAGGCGATAGCCGGCGGGAGCGTAAGGGCGTGGCCGCAGTCGCCGAATGATTGTCGAGAGAAGACTTCGGCCCGAAATGTGCCGATCCGGGCTTGTTCTGGGGAAGGGCAAAGCCGACGGACGGAGAGGAGGGATGTTCTTGAAGAAGATGAAGCTCGGTCGCGGCGAACTATTGAGGTTAGACATGGATCGGGTCCCGTGGCCGGAACCCTGGCCGCCAAGCCCGAACAAGGGCGCCGACGCCGGCGCGAAAGTCGCCCCGAAAGACGGCATTGCTCGTCTGCAGCGCCGCCGCACCTGGTCTCAACGGATTCCTGCCGTGATCTCGGCCCGGCGCCGCTCCGCTGCCTCGGTCTGCGCCGGGGTCATCGTCCTGACAAGCTCGGACCGCCTCGCCGATGCCTGTCGGCCGGAGTCGGAAGCCTCGTTCTGCGCGATGGTGAGCCAGGCGTAGGCCTCGATCGGATCCGCGGCCACGCCGCGCCCCGTCATATACATGGTGCCCAGACGGCACTGTGCTTCGCTATGGCCGCGCCGGGCCGCCTGCTCGTACCAGCGCGCTGCCTCTGCGTCGTCCTGCGGAACGATGACGCCCTCGTCATAGGCGCGGCCGAGCTCGAACTGTGCCCCGGGATGTTCCCGCTCAGCGGCTTTGCGGTACCATCGGATGGCTTCGGCTTCGTCCTGAGCCACGCCCCGCCCTTGCTGATACAAACGGCCGACGAGGTACTGCGCCTCAGGCTCGCCGGCTTCCGCAAGTGGCCGCAGAATACGGAGCGCCGTGGCATCGTCGCCCCGCTGATAGGCCGCGATGCCGTCGCCGAGGCGCTGTTCCGGCGACGGGGATCCGATCGCTCTCAACCAGCTTCGAAGCACGCGGCGCTCTCCAGACGCGTGGCTGACCGCATTGCCCCGGCGGCCGGGGCCGGGTCGTCTCGGTTTCGCCCGATCGTCCAGAAGAGTGGAAGCGATCCGCCGTCGATTGGTTCCGCGCCGACCCGAGTCGGGTCGAAGAAAAGGTTAGTGCCCGTCGAGGGCTGGTGGCGCCGCGTCGGTCGCTTTGCCGCTGACGGTTGGCGCCCCTGCCGCACACTCCGGCGCCGGCCCCTTGGCGATGACGCCGTTGGCCGTCACCGGTTCAGGAGCCAGAGGATGAGGGTCAGTACGACGCTGATCAGGATGGAGGTCCCGAGCGGAATGTAGAGGCGGAAATTTCCGCGCTCGATTACGATGTCGCCGGGCAGACGCCCGAGGCCGAGCGACTGCAGCAGCGGCCACAGCAGTCCGGCCGCGACGAGAATGAGCCCGACGAGGATCAACCAACGAGACATTGCCAAGAGATTTAGGTCACGCCCGGGATCATGAAAAGACGGCAATTGGTCGGGCGACCGGTGGCCCTGGTATCTCGGCCGCTTCAAATCCGGCTCCGCCGCCCTTAAGATCACGCCGCCAGCCGTTTCACGGTGAGGGAGCCGCGCCGTGCCGTTCGACCTGACGCCGATCGATGTCATCGCCCTGATTTGGTTCCTGGCCGTCTGGCTGACCTACAATCTGGTGCTCGATCACCTCGTTCATGGGCCGGTGACCCTGAATCAGAACATGAAGGCCCTGCGGGGCGTCTGGATGCGGCGGATGCTCGAGCGCGAGAACCGGATCATGGATGCGCAGTTGATCGGGCATCTGATCTCCAGCGTCTCCTTCTTCGCCTCGACGACCGTGCTGGTCCTGGCCGGCCTGCTGGGCGTCCTCGGCGCGGTGGACGACGTCTACGCGGCGATCGGCCGGCTCAGCTTCACCGTCAAGACGACAAAGCTGCTGTTCGAGTTCAAGATTCTCGTCCTGCTTGGCATCTTCATCTTTGCGTTCTTCAAGTTCACCTGGGCCCTGCGACAGTTCAACTACAGCTGCGCCGTGATCGGCGCGGCGCCGCTCGCGCCGGTTCCCAAGTCGCGTCGGGAAGGCATCGCGGCGCCGGCCGCCGACGTCCTGTCGCTGGCCATCAGCAACTTCAACGGCGGGCTGCGGTCGTACTATTTCGCGCTGGCGGCTCTGAGCTGGTTCATCCAGCCCTGGCTGTTCATTCTGGTGACGGCGTGGATCCTGCTGGTCCTTCTCCGCAGGCATCTGCTGTCGGCGGCCTTTCGGGCTGTCCGGCAATACGTTCACGCGATTGCCGATGGTGCGCCGGCTGACGCCGGCCCGGGCGCTCCGGGAAGGCCTCTCCATCTGGGAGCGTCGAAACGAACGGCCGATGAGCTTGAGGGCGGCCCGGCGCGTGCGACGGCTGGCGATCCCCGGGCATGACGCGCGCGGCGTTCTCGTCCGGCATTACCAAAGCCAGCGGCGGCGTCGGGTGAAGCTCAGGATCTCCTGAAGCGAGAGCATGACCTGCTGGTGCCGGAATGCCGATTGGCGGTCGCGCTCTTCCTCGGCGATCTGGCGCTCGCTCTCGGAGAAGCGGCGCTCGTTGTCATGCGCTTCGATAACCTGGACGATCGCAGACAGGATCTGCCGGATCATCAGGTCGCGAGCCTCGATCGACGCCTGCAGATCCGTCAGTCGCCGCTCGAGAACGGAGAGTTGTCGCTGCATCTCGGCGGGCGACGATCCTGGCGCCACCGCTGGCACGGGCGAGCGGGTGACGCTCGCCCCATTCGCCGGATGCAGAACATCTTCGATCCGTGGCGACGCAGGCGGGGGACGGTTCGGTGGCCTCGGCGTGCCGCCGCCGTCGGCGGTGTACTCCGCGAGCGCTCCGCCGGCGACGAGGAGCGCGGCCGTGCCAAGCTCATCCTCGACAGCCGCCGCGCTCCGGCCCGAATCGTACATGCGACGGATCCGTTCCAGGACGGGCAGGGCCGATCGCGCGACGAGAACCTTCTTTCCCGATCTCGTCCAAGGTACGTACCGGCCGTGCCGGTCGAGGTAGCGACGGAGGCTGCTCAGCGGGATTCCGAGCTTCTGTCTTGCCTCATCCAGGCTGAGCCAGACTTCGCCGTCGGCCTCCGGCGCCTCGGCGTGATCGGAGCTGCAGTTGCTGCCGGTTCGTAGCGGCACGACGCGCTCGAGATTCGCCATCCCTCGACCTCTCTGCCGATGGAGCCAGTCGAGCTTTGGCGGGCCCGGGGCGGGACATGGCCGCGGCGCGGTGAATCGACGACAAGACAGGGTCAGCCCGCGAACGGATCAACAGGACCGGCGGCCGAGTTGGCTCTCCAGGCGCCCCAATGCTCCCCTCGACGAGGGATAGTAGTTAACATTAATGGTAAAGCAAGCGTAAAGAACAGGCGGTGGCTTTTCTTTCCACCATCTCAGAGGCGCAATACAAACCGCAAGAACCTCAATTCGGTGGCGAAAGACTGCTAACCCGGGCGACGGGTTGAAGGCGCGTGGCGCCTTCCGGGGGCCGTGGCGGATAGGCAGTAATTCGCTCCACCCGGTATTCCTTCAGCTTCCGGGCCTGGGTGAAGATGATCACCTCGGCGATCAGCCCGATCGCGAAAATCTGAATACCGAGCACCACGACCAGGGAACTGATGACCAGGGCGGGCCGGTCGCCCAGCGGCATGCCGAAGAGCAGCCGCTGGACCACGAGAATGGCCGTCATGATGAAGCCGATCAGAAACACGGAGAACCCGACGAGGCCGAAGAAGCGGAACGGCTTGCGGATGAACCGCAAAAGGAAGGCGGTCGATGCGATGTCGAGCAGGCGCCGGACGTAGACGCCCATAGGATAGATGCGCAGCGCCTTGTCCCGCTGGGCCTGCCTGACGTCGACCTCGCAGACCTTGAAGCCTTGCCGGTCCGCCAGCATCGGCAAGAAACGATGGAGGTCGCCGTAGATCGCGACCTCTTCCGCGACGCGCCGCCGCAGAGCGCGAACCCCGCATCCGAGGTCGAGGAAGCCGAATCCCGTCGCCAGCTTGACCAGGCGGTGGAAGATCGAGGATTGGATCCGGTTCAGCTTCGGATCCTGCCGCGGCGATCGGCGGGCGATGGCGACGTCGCAGTGGTCGAGGGCCGCGAGGACCTTCGGGATTTCCGAGGCTTCGACCTGTGCGTAAGCCGGCAACGTCAGAAGGACATCGGCGGAAGCTTCCTCGAAGCCCAGCGCCAGCGCCGTGGCCTCTCCGAACCACCGGCTGAGCGTGATGATGCGGACGCGCTCGCCGCTTTCCTGCAGCGACCGGAGCGCGGCCGCGACCGTCGGGTTCTCGCCGTCCAAGACATAGATGAACTCGTAGTTCCCCGTCCACGTCTCGACGGCGGTCTTGTACTGGTGGAAGAGCTCTTTCGGGTCATCGTACCGATCCGTGACGGGGACGATGATGGATAGTGCGCTGGACGTGACGTGGCTCATCCCGACCTCCCCACGGCGCCGCCGATCCACTGCGTGCGGCGCGGCGTGACGGCGGCGAAATCCTTGAGTCTGAAGTCACCCGATCGCGATCCGTATTCACCGATCAGGCCAAGTGAGAACAGGGCGATGCCGAGCGTTCCGAACAGCACCGACAACCCGCCGATGACGACAAAGTGCGGCTCGGCCACCAGCCATTCCTCCACGAGCAGAGAGAGCAGGAGGCACAGGCTGGTAAGGCCGGCCAGCAACCCGGCGGTGCCGAAGAAGTAAATCGGTCGCTCGGCCACGGTGAGGATCGTCTTGATCGCGATGAGATCCAGAAGAACCTTGTAGATCCGGGAGAGGCCGTATTTCGATTTCCCGAACTTTCGGGCGTGGTGCCGGACCTTGATCTCGGCGATGCGCGCACCCGTGATCGAAGACATCGCCGGGATGAAGCGATGCATCTCGGAATAGAGCGGGACCTGCTTGATGACCGACGCCCGATACGCCTTGAGAGAGCAGCCGTTGTCCCGGATCGGTACGCCGGTGACCTTGCCGATCAGCCAGTTGGCGATCCGAGACGGGATCTTCCGCCGGATAAGCGCGTCCTGCCGGCGCTGGCGCCAGCCGACGACGATGTCGTAGCCCTCGGCGATCTTCTCGAGGAAATTGGGGATGTCCGCGGGGTCGTTCTGAAGGTCGCCGTCCATCGTGATCAGGATCTCGCCCTCGGCGTGATCGATCCCGGCCGCCATGGCCGGGGTCTGGCCATAGTTCCGCCGCAGCTTGATGACCCGTACCCGGCTGTCCTTGCGCGCGATCGCCTCGAGCCGTGCAAAGGATTGGTCGACGCTACCGTCATCGACGAAGAGGATTTCGTATCGAAGGTTCAGCGGGTCGACCGCACGCACGATTGCGGCGTAGAGCAATCCGCAATTGTCCTCCTCGTTGTAGACGGGAATGATCAAGGATAGGTCGATCGGCATTCACCCGGTCCTGCGAAGCTTGCGCCGCGACCCGGCTCCCGCTGGAACGGGCAGCATGTCGCCAAGCGCGAATCCAGAGAAAACCGCGGATCTGGAGGCAGCCAGTGCCGGCGGATAGCCGCCCCGGTGACGAACCCTTTGCGGCCGGGAGGCGTTATTCGGCATACGGCTCCGGGCCGAATGGCACGAAGGCGGTGGGAACTTGGGGCAGAAGCGAGGGGATCATGAACGACACGAGCCTCGTGGCGGTGACCGGGGCGACCGGATTCTTGGGCAGTCATCTCACGGAGCGGCTCGTCCGCGACGGCCATCGGGTTCGTATCCTGGCGCGCGATCCGGCCAAGGCCGAGGCGCTTCGCGGGACCGTGTCCGGTGGAATCGTCCTCGGCGACATCACCGATCCGTCGGCGCTTGCGGCTCTGGTAGAGGGCGCGGACACGGTCTTTCATCTCGTCTCGAACTTCCGAACCGCATCCGGACCGCCGTCGAGCTACAGGGCGGTGAATCTGCAGGGAACGGTGACCGCGCTGGATGCGGCGCGGGCGGCCGGCGTGCGCCGGTTCGTGCACTGCTCGACCATCGGGGTGCACGGTCACGTCCGGGCGACGCCGGGCGATGAACGGTCGCCCTACGCCCCAGGGGACCTCTATCAGGAAACCAAGATGCAGGCGGAGCAGGCCTGCTTTGCCGAGGCGCGGCGCGGCGGGATGGAGATCGTCATCGTCCGTCCCTGCTCGATCTACGGTCCCGGCGACCTGCGCATGCTGAAAATGTTCAAGATGCTCCGCAACGGGCGGTTCTTCCTTCTGGGCCCCTGCCGCGAGAACTTTCACGCCGTCTACATCGACGACCTCGTCGAGGGATTCCTGCTGGCAATGCGGACGCCGGACATCTCCGGCGAGGCCTTCATCATCGGCGGACCCGAGTATCTGCCTCTGCGCGAGTATCTGGCTACCGCGGCCCGGGCGGTTGGGGCGCGGCCACCCGCCCTCCGGTTCCCTTATGCCCCCTTTTACGCGGCCGCGGCCGTTTGCGAGGCGATCTGCGTGCCGCTCGGGCTGGAACCGCCGCTGCACAGGCGCCGGGTCCGGTTCTTCCGGAACAACCGGGCGTTCTCCATCGAGAAGGCTCGCGCGGTTCTGGGCTACGCGCCGGCGGTCGATCTCGAGGAGGGCATGAAACGCACGGTTTTGTGGTACCGGGAGAATGGCTACCTCCCCTAATCTGATCCGGTGGCGCGCCGGACGGGGGTTCTGCCGGATCGGGCGCGCCGATCGGCGGTTACCTGCGCCGGAACCCCCACCGCGACCGCGAAATCCGGCACGTCACGCGTGACGACTGCGCCGGCGCCGACGATGGCGTCGCGACCGACATTGACCCCATCCATCACGGACGTGCCGGCCCCTATCCACGCGCCGTCGCCGATGGTGATTCCCCGGATGATCTGACCTTGCTGGATAATGGGTATATCCGTCCGATCGGCCCGATGATCTCCGCCGCCGACGACGTAGCAGTAGGCCGCCATCAGCACATTCTTTCCGATCCGTACCGTTCTGCCGGACTGGATGACGCAGTTCATGGCGATGTTCGAGTTGTCGCCGATCGACAGATCGCCGTCCTTGCAGCTGAGGATGCTGTTACGGCCGATCATGACGTTGCGTCCGATGTGAATCCCCTCGTTGCGTTCGCCCTTTGCGTCCAGGACCGCGTAGTCGTCGATCAGAACCCCGTCGTCGATGGAGATCTTGTGGGGATGGCGAAGCGTTACGCCTTGCCCGATGACGACGTTCTTCCCCATGTGCCGGAACAGGCCGCGATAGAGGAGCCTTCGCAGCAGCAGCCCAAGCGCGCCGGGCACCAGCGCCGCGAACGTAACGATGATCTCGTATTTGAGGAGCGCGCCGTAGCCACGGCGTCCGATGACGAGGTCCTGATACGTCGCCAGCGCGGAGCCGTTCGCGTCTGTGACCTTGCTCTGCAGGGCGGTCCGCCCGTCGGGCGTTCCATACTCCTTCGGGTGCAGCGTTGGGTCGGTCATCCGCTAGCGCCTCTTCTACCTGAAGCCGCAGAACAACCTCTCTGCGCCGAAGCGTTAGACGGTGAAACGAAGTGGCGGCGCTACAAGCCTCTACAACCATCCGAATGCACCAGTAATCGTCCCGTGTAGAACGCCCTTCGGGGCGGTCGGTTCCCCGCGGGTTTCTCCAACGCGCTCCGGCCGGTCCTAGCGGCGTTGAAAGACGACCCTTCCCGGATCGCCTTGAACGATCGCATTGTCCGGGATGCGAGAGGAGACCACGGCGTTGGGCGCCACGATGACTCCGCTCCCGATCTCCGCTCCGTCGAGGATGCAGGCACCGGCACCGATCAGAACGTTCCGGCCGATTCGAATGCCCTTATGCGACACCTTGCCCTGTTCCCGGAAGGTCATGTCCAACCGGTCGTAGCGGTAGGCGTTGCCGACGATCGAGACGTTCGGGCCGATCAGAGAGTCGTCGCCGATCTCGATTCCATGGACGTGCGAGGCGATGAAGCAGCCGGTTGCGATGTCGACGCGGGCGCCGATCAACAACGGGCCGTCCGTCGCCTTGATCTTGGTGAAGGAGCCGACGGCGCTCTTGCGGCCGAGGCGGAGCTGGCGGCTGATCTCGACCTCGGCGCGAGGGCTCACCAGTGCGCCGTAACGCAGAAGATAGTACAAGGTAGCGACGAATCGCGGGACGGCGAACCTCCGCAGTACCGCGGACCAGCCCACGGCGAATCACCGGTACCGGTTGATGACGCTGCGGATCTGCTCGAACGTCACCATCTCGCTGACCTCCTGCATCGTCATCTTGATGCCGAATGCCTCTTCCAGGGCGGAAACCAGACGAAGGTGATTGAGCGAGTCCCAGAGCGGTGCGTCGTCCCGGCCGAACGCCGTTGTGATGACCTCTGGGTCGACGTCCAGCATTTCCGCCATGATCTGCCGAATTTGCGTTTCGGTCTGAGTCGCGTCCATTGTCACTCCACCATCTCGACCCATGCGCAGGGCATCGGCGTCGCGTCCTCGCGCCGCAGGACGTAGGTCCGGCCGGCGTCCCTCTCGCCGGTTCGCCGAAAGCCTTGGTCATCGAAGAATGTCGCGGCGGGCATGTTCTTGCTTGTCGGGACGAACTGCGCCGTCAGCTCGGTGCAATCGGGCGCTTCGAGAAGCGTCGCCTTGATCCGGTTCATGATCGCGGTTTCGATCCCGCGCCCCATGGCGCGGCAGCTCATCAGGAAGCTGTCGATCTCGAGCCGCCCGTCCGCCCTTCGCAGCAGATAGGCGGCGATGGTTCCGAGTTCCCCGAACCGGTCCGCCGCCCAGACGACGTCGAGCTCGCAAGAGGGGTTCGCGAGAAAGGCCTCCAGCTCGCCGGGCGAATAGCGTCGGGTCGTCACGTTGAACTGGTTCGTCTTGCTGAAGAGCTGATGGAGGCGCGGCAGATCGGCCGGCGTTGCCGGTCGGATCCGCAGCTTTGTCTGGAGGCCGGCAAGATAGTCGTTCAGGTTGCCGGCCTGTCTCTCCAGCGCCCGGCGTGCGCGCATCTGCCGGTACTGCTCGCCCTTCTCGGTATCCTCTCGCAGGATCCAGGGCTTCTCAAACGCGGTGAGGCGGTCGAGGGTCTCGACGAACCGGGCCGGGTCGGGCGGAAGCTGAACGGTCTCGACCTCAGGCAGGAACTCGTTGACGAGCGCGACTTCCGCCGGGTTGTCGTCGACGAACACCAGGCTGTCCGTGCCGATGTTGAGCTCCTTGGCGATGGCGGCCAGTCCGACATGCTTTGGCTCCCAGCCGATGGCCGTTACGGCGAAATCCTCAGGCCGCAGCGGCATTTCGGGCCGCAGGCGGAACACCTCTTCGACGTCCGCGGGGTTGTTCTTGCTGCACAGCGCAAGCAGAATGCCGCGCTCCTTGATGGCGCGAATCCGGTGCTGGAATGCAAGATAGGCCTCGCCTTCGGGGTCGCCCGGGCCGATCCTCACGCCGCCCGGACCGTCCTCGCCGACCACGCCGCCCCAGAGCGTGTTGTCGAGGTCCAACACCAGGCATTTCTTCGTAAGCCCGCGGATCGCCTTGACGTGGCGCAGGATCTCGTCGGCCAAGACCGGGAGGAAGTCCTCCGACCATTCCATCTTGGCGAGATGGTACATCCGGAGGTCGGTGACGCGATCCTTGCCGAAGAGGCCGGCCAGCCGGTCGAGGTCGAGGACATGGACGCGCGTCTCGGCCTTGAAACGGCGCAGCAAGGCGAGATTGAGGTCGAGCAGGAACTCCGTCTCGCCGTACTCCGCCTTCAGGTCGGCGGTCCCTGCTGCCGGACGGGCCGGCGTCACGAAGTTCGTGATCAGGATCGTGGCGTCCAGTTTCCGCAGCGCGTGCGCCGTCCATTCTTCGATATGGGCGAGCACGTCGTCGCGAAGCGCCACCCGCGCTTCCACGGAGAGGGAGCCAAACGCCGCGACGGCCTGCGGTCGGAGCTGTCGAAGCGAAAGCGACAGCAGAACAATGTCCGGCGTGAAGGCGCGCAAGGGTGCGCCGTCCGCCAATATCTCCTGAAAGTACTGGTTGAACGGGCCCACATATGCGGCGGCGGGCAAGCCCTCGCGGGCGCAGCGGACGTTCACATAGGCCGGCAGGAGATCGACCGTGAAGTTGCTGAGATAGGCAATCTTCACGGTCGAGCCGCTTATCACGCGCCGCAGCGCGCGGTCACAGGCTGCGTAATTCCCGCTGCTCAGCCGAGCGAGATCGCAGTCGAGCAGGGCGCGATGGGCCTGCGAGAAATCGGCCGCTTCCGCGACCTTTCTCAAGGCTTCCTGCATCCGTGAGGATCCCCTACCTTGGATCCGGCCGCCGCCACCCCTATGCCATATACGCCCGAAAGGCCGCGCGTGTTCCACAATCACTGATTGCGGGTCTGCGTCGGCGGGTGTCCGTCACGGCGCGCCGGGCGGTGCTCCGGTTCCAAGGACCGCGTAGGCCGCCATCAGCCGGCGCTCGAACTCGGCGTGGCTGTAGCGCTCCCGCGCCAGGGCGGCGGCGGCCCGGCCGAGCCTCGCGCGGAGATTCGGATCGCGCGCAAGGCGCTTCAGCCCCTCCGCCAGCGCCGGCGGCTTCGGCTCGGCGAGCAGGGCACAGGAGTCATCGAGGACCTGTGTGTGCGACCCGATATTGGATGCCAGGATCGCGCGGCCGGCGAGCAGGTAGGCGTAGATCTTCATGGGCGTGTTCTGGCCCTTGAGGCGCGGCGAAAGGAGGATGTCGGCCTGGGTCAGGTAGTGCGGCAGCAGCGCGAGTGGCCGTGGCCCGATGAAGTGCGCCCGGTCGGCTACGCCCAGTCGGTGCGCCAGCGCGCGGTGGCTCTCGATCTCCGCGCCGTTGCCGCCGATGACCACGAGGTCGATCCTCTCGTCCGGGCCGAGCATCGCGAACCCCTCGAGCATCGGCCCCATGCCTTGATAGCGCTCGAGATTGCCGACATAGAGTGCCATCAGCCCCCGCAGGCCGAGGCTCCGGCGAAGATCCTCGGCGCGGTGGGCGGCTTCGGGCTCCGGCTCGAAGGCGATATCGTGCAGGATGTGAACCGGCTTCCCGGGGGCGTGTTGCGCGGCTTTGTCGGCGAGCGCCTGGCAGACCGGGAGAACGAGGCTCGACCGCCGAACGGCGAGACGCTCGAAACCGTCCAGCACGGGCCGGAGGAGGCGCATCTGCGGCCATCGCTCCATCAACTGGTCGGCCATCGATGAATCCATGTCGTAGACGAGGCGTTTCCGCGCGACGAGATTGGCGAGCAGGGCCGGAAAGATCGCCTCTTCGACGGCGTGGATGACGTCGTAGCGCTTGGCCGCCAGGCAAGCCGGTATCCGGGCGCTCAGATACAGGTCGCAAACGAGCTTCTTCCAGGACGGGCCGATCGGCACGTTGGAAACCAGGGGCGGCTTGGGGATGCGAAGGATACGCAACCCCTCCATCTTCACGTCCTCGCCCTCGTGATAGGTCAACAGGTCGACGCGATGCCCGGCCTTGCACAGCGTCGCGAGGGCAAACCGTATGGCGATCGGCGTTCCCCGCTCCTGATAGAACGGTTGCGGCGCGATGAAGAGGATGTCCATCTAGCGCAACCGGATACGAATCTGGTTTCGCAGGAAGCGCAACGGCCGTTCGAGTTCGCCATAGGCGAAGACCGGCTGGCCGGGCTCGTCGAGACGGCGCAACAGGTCGGCCGCGGGCCGCTCTCCGGACAGGGCGCCGGACAGGCCGAATCCAAACCGCCCGACTCGTGCCGCTTCCGAGGCGAGCGGGAGCGGGTCCGACCCGGGCAGCACCTTCAATCCGCGGCGTTCCGCAATCCGGAACGGCCGCGGCCGCGGCCAGAAGACCGGCCGGCCGGAATTGTCTCCGAGATGCGGTCGTGTCGCTGCCCCTTCGCTCCCGCCGACAGCACGCTTTACCAGCCGGCCGCGTCGGCCGAGCCATTTTCCGACGCCCCAGGGCAGGACGGGGAGGGCGCCGACCGCCCGGATCCGCCGGATCGTCTCTTCGACCGGCCGGCCATCGTCGAAGCGCCGATCGGTGCCGATCGCCAGGACTTCGAGCCCTTCGCGCGTGACGATCTGCCGGCCTGCAACGAGTAGCAGCCGAACGCTGCCCCTGCATGCAAGAAGCGAGATGTCCTCCGAGGTCCGGACGAGATGCCAGCCCGGCGACGCGTTCCTCGCCGTTGCCGCGTCGGCCGGGGCCGCCGACCGGAACAAGTCCTCGAAGGCGTGTTCGCGGCCGGTTTCCGTCAGCAGAAGGGCGCCCGAAAAGTCGTCGTTTCGTCCGCGGCTTGCCGCGACCGCGGCGAAGTTCGAAAACGCCGCGTCGAACAGCCGCGGCAGGTCGAAGCAGGCATAGAGATGCACGTGTCCGTCGGCGAGAATGAGGGGATCGTCGGTGTCCATGCTCAAACGACGCGATCGCGGCACAGAGTTCTGCCGTGCTCGGTCAGGGAGCGATAGAGGTGATAGACATGGGCGACATCCGTCGGTGAGGCGACCGGCCAATCGAGGCGCCGAAGCACCAAATCCTCGAAATGAACGACGGACTCCGCCCGAATGATCCCTTCGATATAGGCGGCCGCAGCGTCCGGCCGTTCGCTGACCAGCCGGGCGAAGTCGGCCGGCGAGCGACGCGGCCGCATCGCCGGCGGTCCCTCGTCCCGATAGGGCGGGAGCGAACGTCCTTGTCGGCGGCAGATCATCCGAAGCAGTCGCTCCGCGGTGAGGCGCGCCGTCGTGAACTTGATTCCCGACAGGCTGAAAAGTCCGGCGGGGCCGCCATGCGCCGCATGATCCCAGAGGATATCGCGCGTCGCCAGGGCCTCGGAGCCGTCCCGAATCCCCGGCAGGAGCCCGGCGAAGACGCGGGCTACATCGTCCCGGCGGAGCCGCAGGGCCGGTGCGGCGCGGTTGATCGCGGTGAGAAGGCGGGTGATCTGACCTTCGCTTGGCTGCGGTCGCCGGGGATCGCCGGAGGGTAGATCGTTCCAGGGCGCGTATTCCGTGCCGACGAGAAGGCCGTCCTGCCACGGTCGCAGGAAGTAGCTGCGTCCGCCGCTGGGGGGCGTCAGGGCGACTGTGGCCGTCATCGGCCTCCGGCAGGCCAGAAACAGGTTGAACGCCAGGACCGGCCGGAACAGGGCCGGGATGTCGCGATCGAACCGCGCGGCCAACCGGCGCGCCGCCGGGCCGGCGCAGTTCACGACGACCGGTGCCTCGAAGGCGAGCCGGTCGCCGGTGAGCCGGTCGATCGCGACGAGGCCCGAAACGCGTCCCCCGGAAACGAGCAGGTCCACGACCTCCATCTGGTTGAGGGCTCGGCCGCCGCACCGCGTGGCCCATAGGAGGAGTTCCATCAGCAGGCGCTGCGGGCTTGCCATCGCGCCGTCGTACCACAGGGCGCCGCCGCGCAGGCCATCGCGTTCCACCGCGGGGAAGTGCTCCGCCGTTGCCGCCGGGTCGAGCAATCGCCCGGCCGGAAGGTGGCGGTCGTCAGGCACGCCCCGATTCCGGTCTCGGGCCAGCCAACGGTCGAGCAGGAAGGCGGCCCGGAACGCCTCCGGCCGTCTCAGCCCTTCCCCGTAGAGCGGCATGAGGCAGGGCAGGGGATCGACCAGGGGCGGGAAGTGGCGGAACCACCACCGCCGCTCGCCGACGGAATCGCGGAAGCGCTTGAGGTCGAGCCGTTGCAGGTAGCGCAACCCGCCGTGGAGGATTCCCAGGCTGTTCGCGCTGGTGCCTTCCCCGAAATCCCCCCGTTCGAGCAGCAACGGTCGCAGGCCGCGGCGGGCCGCTTCGAGGGCCAGGGCGGCGCCATGAATGCCGCCGCCGATAACGGCGAGATCGTAGCGCGCGCCGGCGGCCGCGGCGGGCTCCCGAGCGATCATTTCCGCCATCGCCATATGGAAGACGGTCGGTATGATGCCAATCGGGAGCGGGCGTGACAATGGAACCTCACGCCCCGTCGGCTCGTTGACCCCGGCGAACGGAATATCTCATAGCGATGTCCTCACGGCCAATTCGCGTTCTTCACGTCTGCGACAAGTTCAGCCTGGACGGCTCGAGCATCCACGGCGTTTCCCGCCTCTTCTCCTGGTGGTTCCCCAGGTATGACAAGTCGCGCTTCGACGTGCGGCTCGTCGGGTTGCGGAAGCGCGATGCGGCGGGCGCGCTCCTCGAACAGGGCGGCATCGACGTGATTCACCTCGGCAAGGGCAAGTTCGATCCGTCGACGCTCGGCGCGCTGCGGCGCGTGATCCGGGCCTTCGACGCCGACATCCTGCACCTGCACGGCTATGGTGCCGCGACCTTCGGCCGGATCGCGGCGCGCCTTCACAACCGCCCGGCCATCGTGCACGAGCATTTCGTCGATCCGGCCATGCCCGCTTATCAGGGCTATGCGGAGGCGGCCCTGGCGCCGCTCACGAGCTACGCGATCGCCGTGGCCGAATCGGTCAAGAAGTTCTGCATCGAAAAGCGCCGCATGCCGCCAGATCGGATCGGCGTCATCTACAACGGGATCCCGCTCGAGGAATTCCGCCCCGCGGCGCCCGAGCGGGTGCGGGCGCTGAGGGAGGAACTCGGCATCCGTGAGGGCGAAGCGGTCGTCGGGGCGGTGGGGCGGCTGCATCGGCAGAAGGGCTTCGTCTACCTCATCCAGGCGATGGCCCGGGTGCGGGCCGAACATCCCCGGACGCGTCTCGTCATCGTTGGCGACGGAGCGTTGCGCGATGAACTCGAGCGGGCGGCGGTCGACGCCGGCGTGCGCGAGGCGGTCGTCTTTGCCGGATTCCGCCCGAAGGTCGCGGAGATGCTTTCGGTCTTCGACATCATGGCCATCCCTTCGCTCTACGAGGGCGTGCCTCTGACGGTCTTCGAGGCGCTGGCGCAGGCGAAGGCGATCGTCTCGACCGGTGTCGACGGGTTGGGTGAGGTGCTGAAGGACGGCGAAACCGCGCTTCTGGTACCGCCCGCCGATTCGGAGGCCCTGGCGGCGGGAATCGGCCGGCTTCTCGCGGATCCCGACCGGGCGGCGGCGCTTCGGCGGCGCTGCGAGGTCGAAAGAACCCGGTTCGAGGTGCAATCGGCCGTCGACCAGATGCAATCGCTTTACGAACGGTTGGCGGCAAACCCGCGCGGGGCGCCGATCTGATCGCGCGATACCGGCGCAGTTGACCGGAATCGGCCAGTCTGGACGGCGAGGGGGCGATGGAGCAAGTGATCAAGGCGCTACGCCCGGCCAAGGCGGTCGCTCGCCGTTTCCAACGCGGCCTTCGAACCCTGACCGCGGACCGGCGCGCCGACCCGAAATTTCTGATCATCGGCGCCCAGAAGGCGGGCACCACCTTTCTTCACAGCCTGCTCGTTCAGCACCCGAGTGTGATCGCGCCGATGCAGAAGGAGGTTCATTACTTCGACCTCAATTTCGAAAGGCCGCTGCAGTGGTACAAGGCGCATTTCCCGGCGCAATCCGAAATCACCCGCCGGGAAGACAAGCTTGGTGCTCGCGTCGTCACAGGGGAATCGACACCGTATTACATTTTTCATCCGATGGTGGCGGAGCGGGTCCATTCGGTATACCCGCGCATCAGGTTGATCGTCGTTCTGCGGGATCCGGTCTCGCGCGCCATTTCCCATTATGCCCATTCCGTGAGGTACGGTTATGAGCGCCTTCCCATCGTAGAGGCCTTTGAGCGAGAGGCCGAACGGCTTGCGGGCGAGGAGGACAGGCTGAGGCGGATCCCCGGCTATCGCAGCTTCGGCCATCAGCACCATTCCTATCTGTCGCGCGGGCTCTACATGGACCAGCTGGAACGCTGGACGAGGTTCTTCCCGCCGGACCGGTTCCTGCTGCTCCACAGCGCGGAGCTGTTCTCGCGGACCGAAGAGGCGCTGGACCGGGTCTGCGACTTCCTGGGGCTGCCCCGCCACCGCTTCCCGAGCGAGGGGAACCGTAACGCCGGCTGGAAACCGGAGGTTCCGGCAGAGCTCCGGGGGCGGCTCGAGGCCTGGTTCGACGAGCCCAACCGGCGCCTCCTGGCGCGGACGGGGATCCGGTTCTAGGGGGCAGTTCCCGCCTTCGAAATCTTGGCTTCTCGCGCTTGCCGCGGTCGGTTCCTTCCCTCGTGGCAGGGATCGCGAAGCGACTTGCGGCAATGGCTTGCTTTCGCGACGCGAGAGTGCTCCAATCGCCGCGGGAGACGCTTCAGGAAAGAGATCCTTCCGCTTCGACGCCAGTCCGAGTCGGGCGCGACCGCGGTAGAGCCAAGAAGAATCTGGCAAGACAACTAGAAAATCGGGTCTGGGAGGAATGGCCGAGGACTATGTCATCGAGACTCGGGGGCTGACCAAGTCGTTCAAGGGCTTTACCGCGGTGCGCGGCGTCAATCTTCGGGTTCGGCGCGGCACGATCCACGCGCTCATCGGCCCCAACGGGGCCGGAAAGACCACCTGCTTCAACCTGATCACAAAGTTTCTTGCGCCGACGCAGGGGCGGATTATCTTTCGCGGGCGCGACATCACCGCCCTCAAGCCGGCGGCCGTTGCCCAGCTGGGGATGGTCCGCAGCTTCCAGATCTCGGCAACGTTCCCGCACCTCTCGGTGTTGGAGAACGTGCGGGTCGCGCTGCAGCGCAAGCTCGGTAACTCGTTTCATTTCTGGCGCTCGGAGCGCGACCTCGACCGGTTGAACGACCGGGCGGCCGCGCTGCTCGACGCCGTCGGGATCGGAGCGTTCGCCGCTCTGCCCGCGGCCGAACTCCCCTACGGCCGCAAGCGGGCGCTCGAAATCGCTACGACGCTGGCGCTCGAGCCGGAAGTGATGCTTCTGGACGAGCCGATGGCCGGCATGGGACGCGAAGACATCCAACGGGTCAGCGACCTGATCCGCCGCGTTGCGGCGAATCGCACGATTCTCATGGTGGAGCACAATCTCAGCGTCGTTGCGGACCTGTCGGACACGATCACGGTCCTGCAGCGCGGCGAGATCCTTGCCGAAGGTCCCTATGAACGCATCACGCGGGACCCCGCCGTCATCGAAGCCTACATGGGCACCGGACATGTCTGATCGGACCGGTGATCCGCTCCTCGCGGTTTCGGACCTGCACGCCTATTACGGCGAGTCGCACGTCCTGCACGGCATGGAGTTCGTCGTGAACCGGGGCGAGGTGGTGACGCTGCTCGGCCGCAACGGCGCCGGAAAGACGACGACGCTTCGCTCGATCATGGGGATTCTCGGTTCCCGCCGCGGCTCGATCCGCGTGTGCGGACTCGAGACGATCCAGCTGCGGGCGGACCGCATCGCCCGGCTCGGTGTCGCCTACTGTCCGGAGGAACGCGGTATCTTCGCGTCGCTCAACGTGGCTGAGAACCTGTCGCTGCCGCCGGTAATCGGCAAGGGCGGCTTGGCCACGGCGGAGCTCTATGACCTGTTCCCGGCGCTCCGGGAGCGGCGGTGGAGCCCGGGGACACGGCTGTCGGGAGGCGAGCAGCAGATGCTGGCGATCGCCCGCATCCTGCGGACAGGGGCCGAGCTGCTGCTGCTCGACGAGCCGACCGAAGGACTGGCGCCGGTCATCGTCGAGCAGATCGGCGCCGTCATACGGACGCTGAAGGACAGGGGCTTCACGATCCTGCTCGTCGAGCAGAACTTCAATTTCGCGGCCGCCATCGCCGATCGCCACTGCATCGTCGAGCACGGCCGCGTGGTGGACCTCGTTCCACGGGCCGAGGTCGAGGCCAGCAAGGAAAAGCTGAAGGCATATCTTGGCGTGTGAGCGAAGCGCGCTTCGCGGCACGAGAACGAAAGGAGGAGACGTATGAGGCGTGGATGGACCTTTCTGGCGGGGGCGACGGCGACGATGCTGCTCGCCGCCGGAGTGCAGGCGCAGGTGTCGGATGACGTGGTCAAGCTGGGCGTGCTGAACGACCAGTCCGGCGTTTACGCCGACCTGGCCGGCCACGGTTCCGTCGAGGCCGCACGGATGGCGGTCGAGGATTTCGGGGGCACCGTTCTGGGCAAGTCCATCGAGGTGATCTCGGCGGACCATCAGAACAAGCCCGATGTCGGCGCCAACATCGTTAACCAGTGGATCGACGTCGATCAGGTCGATGCGGTCGTCGACGTGCCGACCTCCTCGGTCGCGCTGGCGGTCCAGGAGATCACGCGCCAGAAGAACAGGGTGCACCTGAACTCCACGGGCGGGACATCCGACCTCACCGGCAAGGCCTGCTCCCCGACCACCGCTCACTGGACCTACGACACCTTCGCCCTGGCCAACGGCACGGGCCGGGCGGTGGTGCAGGACGGCGGCGAAAGCTGGTTCTTTCTCACCGCCGACTATGCCTTCGGCCATGCACTCGAACGCGACACCGCCGCCGCGGTCGAGGCGGCGGGCGGACAGGTCCTTGGCACGGTCCGGCACCCGTTCCCGAACAACGACTTCTCCTCCTTCCTCCTGCAGGCGCAGGCCTCCGGCTCCAACGTCATCGGTCTCGCCAATGCCGGCGGCGACACCATCAACGCGATCAAGCAGGCGCGTGAGTTCGGCATCACCCAGGCCGGCCAGCGGCTCGCCGGGCTGTTGATCTTCCTCAGCGACATCCACAGCCTGGGGCTCGAGACGGCCCAGGGGCTGGTGCTGACGACCGGCTTCTACTGGGACCTGGACGACGAGACCCGCGCCTGGTCGAAGCGCTTCGCCGAGCGCAACAACGGCCGGATGCCGACCATGGTCCAGGCCGGAGTCTATTCGGCGGTCCTGCATTATCTGAGGGCGATCGAGGCTGCCGGAACCGACGAGGCGAAGGCCGTCATGGCCAAGATGAAGGAACTGCCGATCGACGATTTCTTCGCGAAGAACGGCAAGCTTCGTCAGGATGGCCGCATGGTCCACGACATGTACCTCGTCCAGGTCAAGACGCCGGAGGAGTCCAAGGGGCCGTGGGACTACTACAAGATCCTGCGGACGATCCCGGGCGACGAGGCGTTCCGTCCTCTGCAGGACGGCAACTGCCCGCTCGTGCAGTGATCGGCTGAGCCCGCTGCGATAGACGAGGGGAGCGATCGGTGGTCGAAATCCTGGGCGTGCCCATCCAGGCGCTCTTCGGACAGCTCCTTCTCGGGCTGATCAACGGCAGCTTCTACGCCGTGCTCAGCCTGGGGCTGGCGCTGATCTTCGGGTTGCTCAACATCATCAACTTCGCCCATGGGGCGCAGTACATGATGGGGGCCTTCGTCGCCTGGCTGTCGCTCCGGTATCTGGGGCTCGGCTATTGGTACGCGCTCGTGATCGCTCCCCTCGTCGTGGGCCTCTTCGGCATCCTGATCGAGCGCCTCCTGCTCAAGCACCTGTACCATCTGGACCACCTGTACGGTCTCCTTCTGACCTTCGGCCTCGCCCTCATCTTCGAGGGCATCTTCCGCGAGATTTACGGCATCTCGGGGCAGCCTTATGCGGTGCCGGCCGAGCTGGCCGGCGGCTACAATCTGGGCTTCATGTTCCTGCCGCTCTACCGCGGCTGGGTCGTGGTCGCCGCGTTCGCGGCCTGCCTCGGCACCTGGCTCCTTATCGAGAAGACGAAGCTCGGCTCCTATCTGCGGGCGGCGACCGAGAACCCGAAGCTCGTCCAGGCGTTCGGCATCAACGTGCCGCTTCTCGTCACGCTGACCTACGGTTTCGGCGCGGCGCTCGCCGCCTTCGCCGGGGTTCTGGCGGCGCCCATCTACTCGGTCAATCCGCTCATGGGGTCGAACCTGATCATCGTCGTCTTCGCCGTCGTGGTGATCGGCGGGATGGGGTCGATTCTGGGGGCGGTGGTGACCGGCTTCGGCCTCGGCCTCATCGAGGGCTTGACGAAGGTCTTCTATCCCGAGGCATCGAATACCGTCATCTTCGTCATCATGGCGATCGTCCTGCTGCTCAAGCCGGCGGGTCTGTTCGGAAGGACCGCGTAACGATGGCGGTGCCGCGCTATCTGCTGATCGGCCTGCTGGTCGTCCTGGCCCTGGTTGCGCCGTTCTTCATCTATTCCGTGTTCCTGATGAAGGTGCTGTGCTTCGCGCTGTTTGCCTGCGCCTTCAACCTCCTGCTCGGCTATGTCGGGCTGCTGTCCTTCGGCCACGCCGCGTTCTTCGGCTTCGCCGCCTACGTGACGGGCCACGCGGTGAAGGTCTGGACGCTGGCGCCGGAGCTCGGCATCCTTGCCGGCGTCGCCGTGGCCGCGGGGCTCGGCTTCCTGTTCGGCGGGCTGGCCATACGCCGGCAGGGGATCTATTTCGCGATGATCACGCTGGCCCTCGCGCAGATGATCTACTTCCTGTCGCTGCAGGCCCCCTTCACCGGCGGGGAGGACGGCATCCAGGCGATCCCCCGGGGCCGGCTCTTCGGCGTGATCGACCTCCGCGACAATTTCAGCATGTACTACTTCGTCCTGCTGGTGTTCGTGCTGGGCTTCCTGCTGATCTACCGGACCATTCACTCGCCCTTCGGCCAGGTCCTGAAGGCGATCCGCGAGAACGAGGCGCGGGCGATCTCGCTCGGCTACGAGGTCGACCGCTACAAGCTGACCGCCTTCGTGCTGTCGGCGGCGCTGTCCGGCCTTGCCGGGTCGGTCAAGGCCCTGGTCTTCCAGCTGGCATCGCTGACCGACGTGCACTGGCACATGTCGGGCGAGGTCGTGCTGATGACCCTGATCGGCGGCGTCGGAACGGTGGTCGGGCCGGTGGTCGGGGCCGCCTTGGTGGTGTCGATCCAGAACTACCTGGCGCAGGTCGGGGCCTGGGTCACGATCATCCAGGGCGTGATCTTCGTGGTCTGTGTCATGCTGTTCCGCCGCGGCATCGTCGGCGAGATCGGGGCCTATGCGGCAAGGCGCCGCGCCCGCCGGGAGGAATCGCTCAAGGCCACGGGGCAGGCGAAGGAATCGCCGCTGTAGAGGCGGGGCACCGCCGCGCTCAGGACAGGCCTTCCAGGGCGCTGCGGAGCGCCTCGCGGGCCCGCGACAGCCGGGAGCGAACTGTGCCGACGGGCACGTCCAGGACGGCGGCCGCCTCCTCGTACTGAAGACCCTCGATCCCGATCAGCAGGATGACCTGGCGATGGTCATCCGAAAGTTGGTTGAAGGCGCGGTCGAGATCCCGCAGCCGGAGGCGTTCGTCCTGGCTCGCGACGGTTTCGAGGGACGGGTTGCTCTCCGACATGTCCGAGGCAAGCGGCATTCGCGTGGCGCGGCGAACCTCGTTCACATAGACGTTGTGGAGGATCGTGAACATCCAGGCGCGGAGGTTCGTTCCGGGTGTCCAGCTATCGAAGCGGCTGACCGCACGAAGCAGGCATTCCTGCACGAGATCGTCCGCATAAGCGGCGTTGCGCACGAGCATTCGGGCGTAGCGCCGCAGTCGGGGGATCTCCGGTTCGATCAGCGCGCCGATATCCTCGATCGGCGCCGCCGTCTTTTCCTTGGACGGCGGAGGGGCTTGCTGGGCGTGCTGCGATTGCTTGTGTCGGCTGGGACGCAAGGCCATCAATTGCTCGGCGCTAGTACTCTACGGGCGGTTATGCCGGGGAGCGCGTCTGACATCTCGATGGGCTCTATCTGTTTGCAGAGCCGTCGTTCTTGACAACATCGACTCCGCCCGTCCTCGGCCCGTTCGAAGGCGCAGCATCGGTCACTTTCAATCAACGTATCAGGGGAGCGGAGGTTCCCGCCCGCGGTTTCGCCGGCGGCTCTGATGCAACGGCGCCGGTCGGTCCGTCTCCGGAGCGTGGAACTTTCCGGCGAGCGCGACGTTGCTTTGGCAACGATTGTATCAGCGGTCGAGGTCATCGACCGGATCACTGAGAAAACCTCTAGGGAACTATTGGAGAAATAGAAATGCGGAAAGTTACGGCAAAGATAGAGCGAACAAACCCGGTTCCGATCCTTGTCATCGGCGCCTTTAGTCTGATGGCGATAATCCTGTCGGCCTGCAACACGACAGAGGGCTTGGGCGAGGATATTGAATCGGCCGGCTCCGCACTGGAGAATGAGGCCGAGGAGGCCTCGGACTAAGCACCGGGGCGACGCCTGCACCCCGGGGGATCGCGACCGATGGTTCGGCCGGGGGCGGATGCCCGGCCATGGGGAGGACCGCCGGTCGAGAGCCCCGAACGCGGCCATGCAATGGTCGTCTTTCTGTCACCCCTCCGCTTCGTCTTCTGCTTTGTTCTTTAACGCGCGATCTTCGTCGCAGGCCCTTCGGAACTCCGCGTTCGACACGGCGTTCTGGAGGACGTGACCGTCGGCCGACCCGGCTTGCGACGTCGATAGCCATGGCTCGTCGCGGGACGGTTGGCTGAATCCGGACGACGAGACGAGGGACCATGGAGATCAGGACAACCGCGGAACTGGAGCGGGCCATACACGAATTTCAAGGCCTGGAGAAGGCGGAACCGGGCAGCCCCGAGGCCAAGCGGCGCGATGACCTCGAGGCGGCGATCGAGGCCTATTACGCCCAGAATCGCGGGACGATCGAGAAGGGGAAGCCGAGGAGGGCCGACTTTGACCGTTCGGTAAAGAGGCACCCTGGGGAAACGGAGTAGCGCCGACGGACGGATTCCGGTACGAGGCGGATCCCCAAACCTGCCTTCCGTCCTTTTCGGGTGGCTCGAAGGCATGGCCGGGGAGGGCGGGCGTGAATGCGCGGCTGCCCTATCTTCGCACCAGCGTGAGGACCGGCTTCTGGCTCGGTCCCGGCATTATGCCGGTCGGTGCGATCACGCTTTCGTTCATCATTCTGTATCTGGACAGGCGCTTCATCGGTGCGCACGCCGCGGCCGTCGGATGGCTCGTGCCGACCGGAACCGAAGGCACCCGGCCGGTGCTGGGGACCATCGCCTGCATCGATCGCTGACTCCACCATAGAACCGGTCGATCGCCGTGACGTGGCCGAGCGGCTACAATCCCTGGACGAAGCGCTGAAACGCTGGGGTTCCAGATACAACGCCCGCGCGGAACGGGTACCGTCTTGAAACCCAAGCCACTTGGCGGAGGCTATGCGGGATGCCGAAGGAGTCCCATCGCTCCAACTGGAGGACGAGCAGTCCGGTGCGGCTTGCCCGCGCATTATGGTCGGCCGGCTATGCCGTCGCCATGGGGAACGACGTCCATCTGGCGGGCCACATGGCATACAACGCCCTGCTGGCGATCTTCCCCTTCCTGATCTTTCTGGGGGCGCTCGCCGGCGTGCTGGGGAACGAGGACACCGCCCAGCGCTTCGTCGAAGCGATGTTCGAGTTCATGCCGCCGGACGTCGCCGGGACGTTGTCGCCGGCGGTCACGGAAGTGCTGACGACGCGCAGCCGCAGCCTGCTGACCGTGGGAATCCTGGTGACGCTGTGGGTGGCCTCCGGCGGCATCGAAGCCCTGCGGGCCGGCCTCAACGACGCCTACAATGTGACCGAGTCCCGCCCGCTGTGGCGCCGACGACTGCAGAGTGTCGCCTTCGTGGTCCTGGGGGCGCTGGCCATTCTTCTGTTGTCCGTTCTCATCATCTTGGGTCCGATCGTTTGGGACTTCCTGACGCGCGTTCTCAAGCTTCCGCTCGAGCAGAGGATCGTCTGGGACGTTGCCCGTTACCTCTTTGCGACCGCGGTGCTCGTGCTGGCGCTGCTGGCGCTGCATCGATGGCTGCCGAACACACGGTTGCGCTGGCTGGACATTCTGCCGGGCGCCATCGCCACCACGGTCATCTGGGTGCTCGGCGGCAGCCTGTTTTCGCTCTACCTCCAACGTTTCGCCAGCTACAGCATCACCTACGGCAGTCTCGGGGGAGTCATCATCACGCTGCTCTTCTTCTATGTCAGTGCTCTGATCTTTCTCTTTGGTGCGCGGTTCAATGTTGCCTTTCGCCGCGCCTTCCGCCGGGGCGCCGAGAGGGAGAGGGATTAGGCCGGCGCGGATCACCCGCGTCATACGGGTCAGGTGGGCTGATGGGGGAAGTCCTTAAGCGGTGACAACTCGTAACGATCGCGGGACAGCGTGGGGCCGCTCTGCATGTAGAGGGTGAGGAGTTCCGTCAGCGCCTTCAAGGCGTCGAGATGGATGCGTTCGTAGCCGTGGGAGGAATCGATCCCGAAGCACAGCAACGCGGTGCGGATGTCGTTTCCGGCCTCCAGGGCCGATGCCGCGTCGGTTCGGTAGTAGCGGAAGATGTCGCGCTGATGCGGGATTTCGAAGTCCCGGCACAGCCGAAGCAGCTTGTGGGTCAGGTGATAATCGAACGGGCCGCTCGCGTCCATCATGGCGATCGTGACGCCGAACTCCTTCGAGTTCTGGCCGGGGGCCTGGGTCCCGTTGTCGATCGCGACCATCTCGGAAACGTCGCCGTGCAGCACCGCCGAGGCCCCGGACCCGACCTCTTCCGAAATGGTCAGCAACAGGTGGCAATCGATCGGAAGCTCGGCGCCCGCATCGACGACGGCCTTCGCGGCACCGAGCATGCACGCGACGCCGGCCTTGTCATCGAGGTGGCGTGAATTGATGAATCCGCTGTCGCACAGCTCCGGCGCCGGGTCGATGGCGACGTAATCGCCGATCTGGAAGCCGATGCGCGCCAAGTCGTCCGCCGTGTGCGCCACTTCGTCCATCCGAATCTCGAGGTTCTCCCAGGCAACCGGTTGCGTGTCGATCTCCGATCCGAAGGTGTGGCCAGAGGCCTTCAGCGGCAGAATCGTGCCGCGCCGGCTGCCGTCGTCGCTGAAGATCGTCACCCTTGCGCCCTCGGCAAAGCGGGCCGACCAATGGCCGATCGGGACGACAGCGAGGCGCCCGTTCGGCTTGAGCTGCTTGACCATGGCGCCGAGGGTGTCCAGGTGAGCGACGATGGCCCGGTCGGGGCTTCTCTGCTCGCCGGCGAGGTCGGCCCGGATTGCGCCGCGCCGCGTGAGTTCGAACGGGATCCCGAGGTCGGAGAGCCGATTGCCGGCGAAATGCACGATCTCGTCGGTGTATCCGGTCGGGCTGGGGATGGCGAGCAGTTGAAGAAGGGTCTCCTTCACGTACTCCATGTCGATGGCAAGCTTTCGCACGGCGTCACTCCGTCGCCTGGGCGCTGGCCGAAGACGGCGCCATCGGTACGGTCTGCGGGAAGAGCAGGTCGATGAACCGTTCGGCGGTCGGCTGCGGTTCGTGATTGGCGAGACCCGGCCGCTCGTTCGCTTCGATGATGGCGTAGACGTCGCGATCGACCCGGGGGACGATGAAGTCGAGGCCGACGACCGGGATGTCGAGGGCGCGGGCCGCGGCCTCGGCGGCCGCGGCGAGCGCCGGATGAAGCTTCTCCGTCACGTCGTGGATGGTGCCGCCGGTGTGCAGGTTGGCGGTCTTGCGGACCGCGATGACCGTCCCCGCATTCGGGATCGAGTCCAGCTCGTACCCCGCCGACCGGACGCATCGCTTGGTCTCCTCGTCGATCGGGATCGAGCTTTCTCCGCCGGTCGCGGCGGCGCGCCGGCGACTCTGCTTCGCAATGAGATCCCGAACGGTGTCCCGGCCGTTGCCTCGGATCTGCGGCGGCTTGCGGATGGCGGCGGCCACGACCTTGTAATCGATGGCGACGATCCGCAGGTCCTGCCCCTCCACCAGGGCTTCGATGAGGACCCGGCCGCCGTGGCGACGGGCGCGCTCCACGGCAGCCTTCAGCTCCGCCGGCGTCCGGACGTCCACCGCGATGCCCGCACCCTGCTCGCCGGAGGCCGGTTTCACGACGACGCGCCCGTGGCGGGCGAGGAACGCTTCGCTTTCCTTCCGGCTCGCCGCTTCGATCTGGTCCGGGACGCGCAGCCCTGCCTGGGCCAGGACGCGCCGCGTGACCGCCTTGTCGTCGCAACGGCTCATGGCGATGGCGGTGGTGAGTTCGCTCAGGGACTCCCGGCAGACGATGGAGCGGCCGCCGAAGGTCAGGCGAAAGTACCCGGCTTCGGCGTCCAGTACGGTAACGGCAATGCCGCGCCGGCGTGCCTCCTCGACGATGATCGTCGCGTAGGGATTGAGCTCGGCATCGGGCCGCGGGCCGATAAAAAGGCGTTCGTTGAAGGCGTTCTTCGTCTTCAGGCAGAAGACCGGGACGCGCTGAAAGCCCAGCTTCTCGTAAAGCGCGATGGCCTGCACGTTGTCGTGCATGACCGACAGGTCCATGAAGTTGCGCCCACGGACCTGGTAGTGCTCGGCCAAGGTCCGTACGAGGGCCTCACCAACCCGGGGATGCGACGCCTGCGGATCGACGGCGAGGCACCACAGACTGCTGCCGTTTTCCGGGTCGCCGAAGGCCTCGGCGTGATCGACGCCCGTGACCGTGCCGATGATCTCGCCCGTCGCGTCGTCCTGTGCGACCAGGTGGGTCAGCGTTCGTGAGCGCCGGTTCTCCATGAGGAAGTCCACGTCGGCGGAGACCATGCGCCGTTGCCGGTAGATGCGGTTGACGGCCTGTGCGTCGCGCTTGGTTCGCAGCCGGCGCACGGTGAACCCGCGCGGGCGGCTGCGCGCGCTCCGGTAATGCGACATCCAGAGACGATAGGTGTGGGACGGATCGAGAAAGAGCTCCTGCGGTGCCGCCGCCAGGACGACGTGGGGATCGCGGAGATAAAGCGCGATGTCGCGCTGGTCCGGTCGCTCCTGGCGCAGGACCTGTGCGACCGCTTCCGCCGATCGGAAGGTGTGGGCGAAGATCAACCGGCCCCAGCCGCATTCCACGAGCACATCGGCGGGCAGCGGCTCTCCGCCCGGCGGTCGCGAGGCTGGTCCCCAATTGCGCAAGGACGGAGCGTTCTGGCGGTCCAATCGGTGATCTCGGCGGAGACGCGTCATGTTCATGGAAACCTGCGTTCCTCCGTTATCCGTTAGTGGAGATGGGTTTGGAACCAGAGCTCCAGCAGCGCGAGCTGCCACAGCTTCGAGCCGCGGAGCGGCGTGATGTGTCCCTCCGGGTCCTGGAGGAGCGTCTCGACGTAATCGCGATTGAAGACGCCGCGCTCGCGGGCGGCCGGATCGTCGAGGATCTCGCGCACCCGGTCCAGATAGGCGCCCTTCAGATACTTCAGCGCCGGAACCGGGAAGTACCCCTTGGGCCGGTCGATGACCGCGTGCGGAATGACGCGACGCGCGGCCTCCTTCAGGACGTGCTTCCCGCCGTTGCCGACCTTCAGCTCGGCAGGGATCCGGGCCGCCAGTTCGATCAGATCGTGGTCGAGGAACGGGACGCGCGCCTCGAGACCCCAGGCCATGGTGTGGTTGTCGACCCGCTTGACCGGATCGTCGACCAGCATCACCGTCGTGTCGAGCCGGAGTGCCTTGTCGACGGGCCGCTCAGCGCCCGGAAGAGCGAACTGCCGCTCGACGAAAGCGCGGCTGTGATCACCGTCCACGAAATCGGGATGCACGGCGCGGGCATAGTCGGCGTGGTCGCGGTCGAAGAAATGGGCGGCGTAATCCTCGACCGCGTTCTCGCTGTCCAGCAGCGGTGGGTACCAGTGATAGCCGCCGAAGACCTCGTCGGCGCCCTGGCCGCTCTGGACGACGCGGACGTGCTTCGAAACCTCCTGCGCCAGGAGGAAGAAGCCGATGTTGTCGTGACTCACCATCGGTTCGGACATCGCCGCCACGCAAGCATCGAGCTCCGGCAGCACGCGCTCGCGATCGACGAAGATCTTCCGGTGGTCGGTGGCGAAGTGGCGCGCCACCAGGTCGGAATAGGCGAACTCGTCACCGGCTTCGTCGTTGACCGCCTCGAAACCGATCGAGAACGTCATGAGAGCCGATTGCCCCGCCTCGGCAAGGAGGCCGACAATGAGGCTGGAATCGAGGCCGCCGGACAGCAGCACGCCGACCGGGACATCCGCGACGAGCCGTCGCTGCACGGCCGTTCTCAGCGCCGACAGCACGCGGTCCTGCCAATCGCCCTCGGAGAGGTTCGCTTCCTCCGGGCGGGGCGTGAAATCCACGCTCCAGTACTGCCGGAAGTGCCGGCGGCCGTCCGGCTCGAGCCGCATCACCGTGGCCGGCGGCAGCTTGCGGATCGCTTTCAGCATGGTGTGCGGGGCCGGCACGACCGCGTGGAAGGTCATATAATGGTGGAGGGCCACCGGATCGATCGTCCTGTCGACGTCGCCGGCCCGGAGCAGGGCGGGCAGGGTCGAGGCGAATCGGAAGCCGTCCGCGACCTCGGTATAGTAGAGCGGCTTGATGCCCAGCCGGTCGCGGGCGAAGGTCACGCGTCCGCTGTCGCGTTCCCAGAGCGCGAAGGCGAACATGCCGGAAAGCCGTTCGACGCAACGATCCCCCCAGGCGTGGAAGGCCTTGAGGATGACCTCGGTGTCGCCCTGCGAGAAGAAGCGGTACCCCTTCGTCGTCAGTTCGGCGCGAAGCTCGGGGTAGTTGTAGATGCAGCCGTTGAAGACGATGCCGAGGCCAAGCTCGCTGTCAACCATGGGCTGCTGTGCCTGCTCGCTGAGGTCGATGATCTTCAGGCGGCGGTGGCCGAAGGCCATCCGGCCCTGCGCGAAGAGCCCGCTTCCGTCGGGCCCTCGCGGCGCGAGACCCTCCGTCATGGCTTGCACCGTCGCGACGGAGGCGGGGCGTTCGCTGAACGTTATCTCACCGGAAATTCCACACATGAGTCTCGCTGGGGATTGTTTCGGATTCGGAGGATGCCGCCGCAAGGCGTCGATAAGGGCGAGGTGAACGCCCGGCAGGCGGCTTCGCAATCAGCGGGAGCCGGGAACTCGTCCCGTGCCGGATGTTCGGAAGGGATCTGCGCGCCGCGCAGAATCGGTGTGGGAGGTCTCGATCGCCAGCTTCATCCGGACGCGGGCACTGTCCCCGCCGGTGCCATTGGCATTCATGAATCCGTTCCTTCCCCGGAAGGTGTCAGGGTACCATAGCGGGTCTCTGGATCGCTTTCCACCCCACAGGGAGAGAACGGGACCGCACCGCGGCAGATCAGGGCAGATAGGGATCTGCGCCGGTCATTTCAACATCGGCCCCCCGAAATCCGGCTTCGTCTAACGCGCCCGCGGCGACGGCATGTCCCCGGACAGCGATTCCGTGTCGGGCAGCCCGATGTCCTCCTGCTCCTCGAATTCCAGTTTGAGAGACAGAAAGCTCAGCATGTCCTTCAGCGTGATGATCCCTGCCAGCCGTCCTTGATTCGCGACGAGAAGGCGCGAGTTCCTCGATCGGTTCATGAGCGCCATCGCCTCGACGGCATCGAGATCGGGCGACACCGTGTTCTCGGATGATGCTTTGCGCATGATTTCGCCGACGGTCGTATAAGGCCAGCGTTCGCGCGGGAGGTCCCTGACGTCGCCGCTGGTCACACAACCGAGCACTCGCTCGCCATCGACCACCGGAAACATCTTGAAGTAGTACCGATAGAAGAAGTTCTCGACGAGATCGGACACCGGAAGGGACGGTGATACCGTCACCGGAGTGCGGTTCATAAGCCGTCGGACGGGTACGCCCTCCAGCGCCTGCCGGACCACGACCTGACGATAGGACGTCCCGGCGGCCGCCCGCAGGAAAAGCCCGATCAGAAACCACCAGAAGCCGCCGATGAAGTTTCCCGCGACGACGTTGAAGATGCCGAGAAAGATGAGGACGAGGCCGAAGCCGGAGCCGATGTTCGAGGCGACGCGCGTTGCCCAGCGCATCCGTCCCTTCCATGCCCACAGCGCCGCGCGGAGCATGCGGCCGCCGTCGAGCGGGAAGGCGGGGACGAGATTGAACGCGGCCAGGACGACATTGATGATCGCGAGGTAGGCGACGACGCCCGCCGCAGGCACCGGCCAGTCGGCAGACGCGCCGACGGCGCCGATGCCGTAGAAGATCGCCGCCAGAACGAAGCTGGCGATCGGACCCGCCGCGGCCATCAGGAACTCGACCTTGGGGCTGACCGGCTCCTCCGTCATTTCCGCGACACCGCCGAAGATGAACAGGGTGATGCCCTTGATCGGCAGCCCGTATCGCCGCGCCACGAGCGAGTGCGACAGTTCGTGGAAGATGATCGAGACGAAGAGGCCCAATGCGCCGACAATGCCCATCCACCAATACGTGTTGGCTGCAAGGTCGGGATACCAGGCCGGGAACAGTCCGACCGCGAGCGTCCAAGTGACGAGGATTGCGAGGATCAGCCAGCTCGCATCGATCCGCACCTCAAAACCAAGGATCCGGAACAAGCTGACACGCTGTTCGAACATCGGCCATCTCCGTCGTTGACCCCGAAGGTCACAATAGATCAACGAACGGGGGCATGATTCGATCCAGATCAATGAATGGTCGCACCAAACGATCCGTGGACGGGATGACCAGGGGCAATGGCACAGTTGGAACTACTGTGTGCCCGCCGCTCTCTCTTTGCCGAGGCGTGCTCGGCGGCCGGCGAATCGCCTAGAGTCGCCGCCGCACGGGAAAGGGAGGTCGGTCCGGATGAGGGGCAGCGGCATTGACGACAGGACGCGGGCCAGGATTGCGGCCTTGCCGCCCTTCGCCGACCAGGCGCCGGAGAGCTGGAAGCTCGAACCGCTTGGCGGCATGACGAACCGGAACGTCAAGCTGTCGCGCGACGGCGAGAGCTATGTGGTCCGGCTGGCAGGGAGGGGGACCGAGCGATACATCGACCGCGAGCGGGAGGCCCACAACGCCGGCGTCGCCGCTGCCCTCGGCCTCTGCCCGGAGGTTCTCTTCGTCGATCCCGAGAGCGGAACGATGGTGAGTCGCTTCGTCGAAGGGGCGGTCGCGCTGAACGAGGAGCGGCTCCGCCACCCGGAAGTCCTCCGTGCCGTGGTGGAGACACTGAAGCGCCTGCATCGGTCCGGCCGGAGGTTTTGCGGGGAAATGCGCCTCTTCCCGCAGCTGGACGCGTATCTGTCGCTGGCCAAGGAGGGCGCTGCCGCGCTCGTGCAGGAACTCGCGGCGGCACGAGCCGAAGCCGAAACGCTGCGCGTGGCGCTGGAGAGACACCAGGAGGCGCCGGCGCCCTGCCATATCGACCCGGCGCCGCACAATTTCATCGCCGAGCATCGCGTCGACGGACCGGCGCAGGCCGAGGTGGGACGGATCTATCTCATCGATTGGGAGTATTCGGCGATGTGCGAACCGATGTGGGACATCGCCGGCCTGTCGATCGAGGGCTCCTTCGATCCCGATCAGGACGCGGCCATGCTCGATGCCTATTACGGCGATGCAACGGGCGCCCGGGCAAGCCGGCTCGCCCTCTACAAGGCCGCCCTCGATCTCCTCGCGGCCGCCTGGGGCGCTGTCCAGCTTGCGGACGAGAACCACAACGCGGACTTCCGGGCCTTCGTCGCCGAACGCCTCACGCGGTTCCGGGCGGCGACGGGCGACCCGCGCTTCGGGCGCCACCTGTCGGAGGCGAGTCGCTGAGGGCCCCATGCGGGGCAGAGTCCGGCACGCTTTTCTTTTCCCGCACGGCGACTATAGTGGGCGCGTCTCAACGGGGTGCCTTTGCGGCTGAGAGGGGCCCGGCGGTCGTTGCCGGGCGCCAACCCGATGAACCTGATCCGGGTAATGCCGGCGGAGGGAGCATGAGCACAGAGATTCCTGTTGGTCCTTCCCACGCTGCCCGGCAACGGAGGACCGTCATGCGGAAGAGTCTCGCTTTCATCATCGGGATCGCCACTCTCGGGCTTGCGGCTCCGGCCTGGGCCCAGACACCGACCCTGACCGTCTACACCTACAGCTCCTTCACCGCCGACTGGGGACCCGGCCCGGCGATCAAGGACGCCTTCGAGGCCGAATGCGGCTGCCGGCTGGAGTGGGTGTCGGTCGACGACGGGGTGACGCTGCTCAGCCGGCTTCGTCTGGAGGGCAGGAACAGCAAGGCGGACGTGGTCCTCGGCCTGGACATGAATCTCGTGAGCGAAGCCCGCGCCACCGGCCTGTTCGCACCGCATGGGGTCGATCTTTCGCATCTGAGCCTGCCGGTCGCCTGGGAGGACGAGCTGTTCGTTCCCTTCGACTACGGTTACTTCGCCTTCGTCTACGACAAGACGCGGCTTGAGGATCCGCCGGCCGGCCTCGCGGATCTCGTCGGCGGAGACCCCGATCAGAAGATCGTGATCGAGGATCCGCGCACCAGCACGCCGGGTCTTGGCCTGCTGCTCTGGATGAAGAAGGTCTACGGCGACGAGGCGGCTGACGCCTGGCGCCGGCTGCGGCCGCGCATCCTCACCGTCACCAAGGGGTGGAGCGAGGCCTACGGCCTCTTCCTGGAGGGCGAGGCGCCGATGGTGCTGAGCTATACCACCTCGCCGGCCTACCATATCCACACCGAGGGTGAGCACAAATACGCCGCGGCGCAGTTCGAGGAAGGCCATTACCTGCAGGTCGAGGTCGCGGCCCGCGTGGCAAGCTCCGACGTTCCGGAGCTGGCAAAGCGGTTCCTCGAGTTCGTCGTCTCGCCCGGGTTCCAGAGCGCGATCCCGACCGGCAACTGGATGTATCCGGTGATCGAGCTGGAAGGCGGGTTGCCGCCGGCCTTCGATACGCTGGTCACGCCCGAGGAATCGCTGCTCTTCCCGGCCGAGACCGTGGCGGCGAACCGCGACGGCTGGATCGACGAGTGGCTCAGGGCGATGAGCCAGTGAGCGGACCCGCGGCGAATCGCACATGATTCGCCTGCTGCCTGGCGGCGTCGCGCTCGCTGTGCTGGCGGCGCTGGTCGGCGGCGCCCTCGGTGCCCTGCTCTGGGCTGCGCCGGAGCTGGACCCCGGCGCCCTCTGGGGCGACGCCTATCTGCGCCACGTGATCGGCTTCACGGTGTGGCAGGCGCTGCTCTCGACCCTGCTCAGCGTCGGACCGGCGATCCCGGTGGCCCGTGCCCTGGCGCGGCGGCAGGCCTTCCCCGGTCGCGAGGCCGTCCTGCGGCTGTTCGGCCTGCCCCTCGTGATCCCGACGATCGTGGCCGTCTTCGGGATCGTCGCCATCTATGGCCAGGTCGGCCTTCTCAACCGGCTGGCGACGGCGTTGGGGTTGCCGACCTGGCAGTACCTCTACGGGCTGCCGGGCATCCTGATCGCGCATGTCTTCTTCAACCTGCCGCTGGCGGTGCGCCTGCTGCTGCCCATCTGGCAGGCGGTGCCGGGGGAGCTGTGGCGGCTCTCGGCGCAGCTCGGCATGCGCTCGGGCCAGATCTTCCGGCTGATCGAGTGGCCGCTTCTGCGCCAGGTCCTGCCGGGGGTGGCCGGGCTCGTCTTCATGCTGTGCTTCACCAGCTTTGCCGTGGTGCTGACGCTCGGCGGCGGGCCGGCCGCGACGACGCTGGAGGTGGCGATCTACCAGGCCCTGCGGTTCGAGTTCGATCTCGGCCGGGCGGTGCTGCTGGCGCTGCTGCAGCTGGGCTTCTGCGGCGTCCTGATCGCCCTGGGCCAGCGCCTGGCCCGGCCGGCGCCCCTGGCGGCGACGGCGCAGCGCCCGCATGACCGGCCGGACCTGGCGTCGCCCGGCGGCCGGATCGCCGACGCGCTGGCGATCGCGGCGGCGACGGCGCTCGTCCTGCTGCCGATCCTGGCGGTGTTCTACGCAGGGGCGGTCGGGCCGCTGGGCGCGGTGCTCGGCGATCCGGTGCTGTGGAGCGCAACGGCGCGCAGCCTCGCCGTGGCGCTCGCGGCCGGCGCCCTCTCGCTCGCTCTGGGCTGGCCGTTGCTTCTCGCCAGCCGAGAGCTGCGCTTCCGGCGATACCGGCCGCGCGCGGCCGAGGCGATCGAGGTGAGCGGCTCCGTCGTCCTGGTGGTGACGCCGCTGGTGCTCGGCACCGGATTCTTCGTCCTGCTGTCGCCCTTCGCCGACGTGTTCGCCCTCGGCCTCGCGCTCGTGGTCGTCGTCAACGCGGTCATGGGGCTGCCCTTCGTGATCCGGATCCTCGGCCCCGCGGTCATGCGGGTGGCGGAGCAGCACGACCGGCTTTGCGCCAGCCTCGGCATCGTCGGCTGGAACCGCTTCCGGCTGGTGGAATGGCCGTCGGTGCGCCGCGCCGTCGGGCTGGCGCTGGCGCTCAGCGCGGCGCTCGCCACCGGCGATCTCAGCGCCATCGCCCTGTTCGGGACACAGGACACGACGACCCTGCCGCTCCTCATGTACCAGCGGATGGCGAGCTATCAGATGGGCGAGGCGGCCGTGACCGCCCTTGTCCTCGTCTCCCTGAGCCTGGGGCTTTTCGTGGTGATAGAGCGGAGCGTTGGCGGCCGTGGCCCGGCTTGAGGTCGAAGACCTGCGGTTCCGCTACGAGGACATGGAGATGTCCTTCACGCTGCGGGTCGAAGCCGGCGAGATGCTGGCGATCATCGGGCCGAGCGGGGCAGGGAAGAGCACGCTGCTCTCGCTGATCGCCGGTTTCGACCGGCCGGAATCGGGGCGGGTGCGGATCGACGGGCGCGACGTGACGAATCTGCCACCGGCCGAGCGGCCGGTGACGACGCTGTTCCAGGACCACAATCTGTTCGCCCATCTCGACGTGGCGGCGAATGTCGGCCTCGGCATCCATCCGGGGCTCCGGCTGAGCGCGGCCGACCGCGACCGCGTCAACCGGGCCCTGAAGCAGGTCGGGCTGGAGGGGTTCGAGCGACGGTTGCCGGGTCAGCTCTCCGGCGGCGAGCGGCAGCGCGTCGCCCTGGCGCGAAGCCTCGTCCGCAACCGCCCGGTCCTGCTGCTGGACGAGCCCTTCGCCGCGCTGGGGCCGGCGCTGCGGCGGGAGATGCTCGACCTCGTGGACGCCATGCGACGCGAGCGGGGGCTGACCGTTCTGCTGGTCAGCCACCATCCGGAAGACGCCCGCTACGCGGCGCCGCGGACGGCATTCGTCCATGACGGGCGGATCCTGCGGATCGACGATACCGAGCGCCTGCTGTCGGACCCGTCGATACCGGAGTTGCGCGCCTATCTGGGGGAGATTGAACGGTGAACCGATCCTATCCCAGGCATCCGGTCGTCGGCGTCATCGCGGTCGTCTGGCGCGGCGATTCGGTGCTGCTCGTTCGCCGGGCGAACCCGCCCGATGCCGGGAAGTGGGGCTTTCCGGGCGGCGCGCAGCATCTCGGCGAGACCGTCTTCGAGGCCGCGATGCGCGAGCTCGCCGAGGAAACCGGGGTCGCGGCCGAGCCGGTCGAGGTCCTGACCGCCATCGACGTGATCGAGCGGGACGAGGAGGGGCGCGTGCGCTACCAGTTCACGCTCATCGCCGTCCTTGCGCGCTGGCGCGCGGGGGAGGGGGCGGCGGCGGACGACGCCGAGGCGGTCGCCTGGGTCCGGCCGGAAGATCTCGCGCGCGGGGGCATGCCGCTGTCCGCCGATGTCGAGGAGGTCGTCCGCCTGGCGGCGCGGCGGCTCTCCGCGTCGCGCCGGTGAAGCGGGGAGAGTATGTCCATCCCACTCTACCGGCGAAAACAACCCCATGCAAAGGCGAAGGTACCGGGGCCCGGTGTCCTCGTCAGGCGCAGATCGCGTCGATCTCGGTCAGCTCTTCGTCCGTCAGTGTCCAGCTTGCCGATCGCGCATTGGCCTCGACCTGCTCCGGCTTCGTGGCGCCGGCGATGACGCTCGTCACGATGGGCTGGGCGAGCAGCCACGAGAAGGCGAGCTCGAGGATCGAATGGCCGCGCGCCTCGCTGAACGCGATCAGCTTCTCCACGCGCTCCAGATCGGTCTCGCTGAGCTTCGCCCGGAAGCGGGGGAGGCTCATGCGCGTGCCCTCGGGGATCGGCTGGCCCTTCCGGTACTTGCCGGTCAGAAGCCCGCTGGCCAAGGGGAAGTAGGGCAGCAGCGTCATGCCGACGTGGCGTATTGCCGGGAACAGGTCCGCCTCCGCCCGCCGTGACAGCAGGTTGTACTCGGCCTGGGTCGATTGAAAGCGGTGCAGGCCGTTATGCCGCGCCGTCCAATCCGCGTCGACGATCTGCCAGGCCGAAAAATTCGAGCACCCGATATATCGGACTTTGCCCTGTCGCACGAGGTCGTCGAGCGCGCGCAGCGTCTCCTCGATCGGCGTCAGCGGGTCGGGGAAATGGTACTGATAAAGGTCGATGTAGTCGGTCCTCAGCCGCCGCAGGCTGTCCTCCACCGCCCGCATGATGTAGCCGCGGGAGCCATTGAATCGGCTGCTCTTCGCACGGTCCAGGGGCGAGGCGAACTTGGTCGCGAGAACGATGTCCTTGCGCCGGTCGCCCAGGATCTCGCCCAGCATCTTCTCCGAGCCGCCGTCGGTGCCGTAGGAATCCGAGGTGTCGAACAGGGTGATGCCGGCGTCGAGGGCGGCGTGCACCACCTTGCGCGTGCGCTCGAGGTCGAGCCACTCGATCATGCCGCCGAAGTTGTTGCAGCCGAGGCCGATGACCGAAACCTCCAGGCCGGAACGGCCCAATGTACGATGGTCCATCGCGATCTCCTCTCGGTTCATGCGGCATAGATCGCGATAGGCGCCCGCCGGTTCCGCTTCCGTGGCCGCGATAGGTCGGTCGGCCACGGGGCGAGCGCCGGATTCGGTGCTCGGTCTCCCTCTTCCTCCGGTGCGTCGGGTGCGGTCCGGCAGCGGGAGAGCGGCCGGCATCGGGGGGCCTGCGGGTCAGTCGGTGGAGACGTAGGACAGCGGCAGGGCGGTCGTGTATTTGATGCGTTCCATCGCGAAGCTGGAGCTTACGTCCGACAGATCGGCGGCCTTTATCAGCTTCTTGTAGACGGCGTCATAGCCCGCGATGTCGGGCACGACGACACGGAGCAGGTAGTCGATATCGCCGCTCATCCGGTAGAACTCCACCACCTCCGGTATCTTCGCGACGGCGGCGGCGAAGGCTTCAAGCCATTCGATGTTGTGCTGATTCGTGCGGATGCTCACGAAAACCGTGACGCCGACGTTCAGCTTCTCAGGATCGAGCAGCGTCACACGTTTATCGATGACGCCTGATTCTTCCAGCTTCTGGATGCGCCGCCAGCAGGGCGTCGTCGAAAGCCCGACCCTCTCCGCGATCTCGGCGATCGACAGCGTCGCGTCCTCCTGCAGCAGCGTCAGGATCTTCTTGTCAATGTGGTCCATGGAATGTCATTCCGATGATACATCAGTTGAAAGAATATTTTACTATAATATTGCGCGCGCAGAGAGAGATTAAAACAAATTTCCGGGCGGTTTTGGATAGACTCCCGGTGTTGGGACGCCAATCGGGAGTCACGCTATGTGGACGGCCTTCACGAAGCATCCCGCATCGGTCGGGGAGAGCTATCTTCAGCACATGCGCATGGCCGGGGCCTTCGCGACCCGCATGCTTGGCGCTGCCTTGGCCTGCTACGTCCACGCCGTCTTTCCGTTCCTGTTCGAGAAGACAGGGAGCACGGCGATCGCAGAGCTTCACGACCGAATGGTCGTCAACCGGAGGCGCGCGGTCCGAAACGCCGGCGAGAGACGCGCGGCGGCTTGATCGCCGGGCCGGGCGTCACTCCGCCTCGGCCGTTTCCCGCTGGAGGGCAGGGCTATCTGCCGGAGTCCCGGCGTCGCCCGTCCGGAGGGACGCGAAGAAGTTGTCGATGCACCGGGGGGCCACGCTGGCAAAGTCGTTCTTGGACGGGTCCTCGAGCCAGTTCACGAACAGGCCGACCAGCATGCCGTGAAGGGCGAGCGCGGCCAGCTTCGGGGACCAGATCGGATTGAGCGTCCCGGCCCCGGCGGCCCGTTCGAAGACGGTTTCGAGGCGCCTGATCATGCGATCGGCGTTGCGGCGGCGGCGTTCCTCGGCCGCCTTCATCTCCCCGACATATTCGCATCGGAGCAGGAGGATCGTGTAAACGCGGCGGCGGTGCTCGTCCGCCGCGGTCCGGCGGATCGCGTCCTTGCAGGCTTCGCGCAGCCCAAGCAGAGGATCCTCGTACTCGCTGAGTTGGGCCTCGAAGACGGCTTCCTCGGGAAGCTCGACGCGGGCCTGCATGGCCTCGAACAGATCGTCCTTGTCCCGGAAGTGCCAATAGACCGCGCCACGAGTGACGTTCGCGGCGCGGGCAATCTGTTCGAGCGAGGTCCGGCCGACTCCCTGCTCGAAGAACAGGGCCTCGGCCGCATCGAGGATGCGGCAGCGGGTCCGTTCGGCTTCTTCCTTTGTCCGGCGCACCATTGCGGATCAGCCCTCGCCTGGCCCTTCGACCGTGCAATTGGGACGCATCCGGCATCCCTGGGGCGCCTGCAATGACCGCATACCAGACCCGCTCACGTTGAGGATTTACAAACAATCGTGTATGTATATAACCCGCCCCTGGGGGAAAGCCAAGCGCGTCCACCCCCGATCTCGTACCCCGAAACAGCGACACGGTTCCCGTCGTGGTTAAGAACTCCTTGCTCCGGGCGTTCGCGCTCCTCGCCGCGGTGGGCTCGGCACCGCTTCTCGCCGGCTGCTTCGACGGCGAAGCGCGGGAGGAGGCGGTTGCCCCACCGCCGCCGCAGGTCGCGGTTGCCGAAATGCACCCGCATCCGGTGCCGCTGTCCTATCGCTATGCCGGGCGCGTCTCCGCGTTCCGCGAGGTCGAGGTCCGCGCGCGGGTCAGCGGCATCCTCCTGGAGCGCGCCTATATCGAGGGGGCGAGAGTCAAGGCGGGCGATGTCCTGTTTCGCATCGATCCCGCGCCCTACGAGGCGGAGGTTGCGCGCGCCGAGGCGCAGCTCCAGGAAGCGGAGGCCCAGCTGTCGCGCGCCCGGCGCGACGCCGAGCGGGCCGTCACGCTGTACGAACGGAAGGTCGGGACGCTGAAGGCACGCGACGACGCGATCTCGGCCGTCGAGCAGGCCGAGGCCGACGTGGCGGCGGCGCGGGCGCAGCTGCGAGCCGCGCGGATCGACCTCGACTACACGACGGTGACGGCGCCGATCGACGGCATCACCAGCCTCAAGGTGTTGCCGGAAGGGAGCCTGGTCGGCACCGGGGCCGGCGACAGCCTGCTGACGCGCATCAGCCAGTTGGACCCGGTCTATGTGAACTTCTCTTTCAGCGGCACGGAATACGCCGAGATCCGCCGCCTTCTGGAGAGCGGCCAGGCGGAAGGGCCCGAGGACGGGCGCCTGACGGCCCGTATCAGCTTCGGCGACGGGCAGGTTTACGAGCGCGAGGGCTACATCGACTTCACGGACAGCAGCATCGACCTGCAGACCGGTACGATCCGGGCGCGCGCCGTCGTGCCGAACCCGGAGCACCGGTTGCTTCCCGGGCAGTTCGTGCGGGTCACCGTGACCGGCGTGACGCTGAAGGACGCGATCGTCGTGCCGCAGGCGGCTGTCATGCAGGGACCGCAGGGGCAGTTCGTCTATACGGTCGATGCGTCGAACAAGGCCGGCATCAAGCCGGTCACGCTGGGCCGCGAGGTGGAGGGCGGCTGGATCGTCGCAGACGGCCTCCGGGCGCGAGACCGCGTCGTGACCGAAGGCGTCATCAAGGTGCGGCCGGGCAATCCGGTGGCCGTCGCGGAAGCCCAGGAGACGACCGCCGCGAGCGCCGCCCGATGAGCCCGCGCTTCTTCATCGACCGCCCGGTCCTCTCGGCGGTCCTGTCGATCGTCATCGTGCTCGCCGGGTTCGTGGCGCTGCGCGTCCTGCCGGTCACCCAGTATCCCGAGGTGGTCCCGCCGCAGGTCGTGGTCTCGGCGACCTATCCCGGGGCCAGCGCGGAAGTGGTGGCGCAGACGGTGGCGGCCCCGCTGGAGCAGGAGATCAACGGGGTCGACGGCATGCTCTACATGCAGTCGTCGAACAGCGGCAGCGGCACGATGCGGCTGACCGTTACCTTCGAGATCGGGACCGATCCGGACCAGGCGACCATCAACGTCAACAACCGGGTGCAGCGCGCCATGTCGGCGCTGCCCGAGGAGGTCGTGCGCCAAGGCGTCGCGGTCGAGAAGCGCTCGACCTCGATCCTCGCGGTCCTGAGCATGTCCGCGCCCGACGGACGCTACGATTCCATCTACATCAGCAACTACGCGCTGCTCAACGTGATCGACGAGCTGAAGCGCACGCCCGGCGTCGGGGATGCGTCGCTCTTCGGTGCGAAGGATTACGCGATGCGCGTCTGGCTGCGGCCCGACAAGCTGGCCCAGTACGGCCTGACGCCGGGCGACGTCGCCGCCGCGATCCGCGAGCAGAACGCGCAGTTCGCGGCGGGCCGCTTCGGCGATCAGCCGTCCGGCAAAGAGCTGGCCTTCACCTATTCGGTGGCGACCGAAGGACGGTTGCCCGACGCCGCGGCCTTCGAGAACATCATCCTGCGGTCCGACGAGAACGCCGCGACGCTGCGCCTCAAGGACGTGGCGCGGGTGGAGCTTGGGGCGCAGGACTACAGCTTCAGCGCCACGCACAACGGCCGCCCGACGGTCCCGATCGGCATCTATCTGCAGCCGGGGGCCAACGCGCTCGCGACCATCGCCGCGGTGAAGGCGCGGATGGATGAGCTGTCGCTCCGGTTTCCCGAGGGCCTCGAATACGCGATTCCCTTCGATACGACGCTGTTCGTCGAGGTCTCGATCAAGGAGGTCATCCACACCTTCATCGAGGCGATGATCCTCGTCGTGATCGTGGTCTTCCTGTTCCTGCAGAACCCTCGGGCGACCGTGATCCCGCTCATCGCGGTGCCGGTGTCGATCATCGGCGCCTTTGCCGGGATGTACGCGCTCGGCTTCTCGATCAACCTCCTGACCCTGTTCGGCCTCGTCCTTGCCATCGGCATCGTGGTCGACGACGCGATCGTCGTGCTCGAGAACGTCGAGCGGGTCATGCGGACGGAGAAGCTGTCGCCGCGACAGGCCGCGATCAAGGCGATGGGCGAGGTCACGGGGCCGGTGATCGCCATCGTGCTCGTGCTTTGCGCCGTCTTCGTGCCCGTCGCCTTCATGGGCGGCCTCGCCGGCGAGATGTACAAGCAGTTTGCGGTCACGATCGCCGTTTCGGTGACGATCTCGGGAATCGTCGCGCTGACCCTGACGCCGGCGCTCTGTGCGCTGATCCTCAAGCCCGGCCATCGGGAGCCCGCCGCGCCCTTCCGCCTGTTCAACCGGCTGTTCGAGAGAATGACCGCCGGCTACACGAGCGGCGTGCGCTTCTTCCTGCGGCGCACCGCCCTTGGCCTGGTGCTGGTGGCGGCGATGCTCGGCATCACCGCCTTCCTGTTCCTGCGCGTCCCGGGCGGCCTCGTGCCCGAGGAGGACCAGGGCGTCGTGTTCGCCGTTGCCATTCTGCCGCCGGCCGCTTCGCTCAACCGCACGGAAGACGTCATGGCTGCGGTGAACCAGAACCTGATGAGCCATCCCGCGGTCTCGAGCGTCGCCAGCTTCGCCGGGTTCGACCTGCTCGCCGGGGCGCAGAAGCCCAGCGCCGGCGTGTCCTTCGTCCAGCTCAAGGACTGGTCGGAGCGAACCGACCCGGCCGAGGACGCGCGCGTTCTGACCGGCGCCTTCATGGGCATGAACGCGCCGATCCGGGATGCGTTGGTCCTGGCCTTCAATCCGCCGCCGATCATGGGCATGAGCACGACCGGCGGCTTCGAGCTCTACGTCCAGGACCGCGGCGGCGCGGGCGTGCCGGAGCTGATCGCCGCCACGCAGCGGCTGGTAGAGGCGGCGGCGCAGCGACCGGAGCTGAGCGGCGTCCGGACCACCTTCGACGCCAGCGTGCCGCAGTACCGGATTCACCTGGACCGCGAAAAGGCCAAGGCGCTGGGCGTGCCGATCGCGTCGATCTTCGAGACGATGCAGAGCACCTTCGGCAGCCTCTACGTCAACGACTTCACCCTGTTCGGCCGGAACTACCAGGTCAGCCTGCAGTCCGAGGCGGAATTCCGTGAACGCCCGGAGGACCTGAAGCAGGTCTTCGTCCGCTCCGACGGGGGGAGCATGATCCCGCTCGATGCGCTGCTGCGGGTCGAGCGCATCATCGGACCGGACCAGATCGAGCGATTCAACGCCTTCACCGCCGCGAAGGTGATGGGCGGTCCGGCGCCCGGCTATTCCTCCGGCCAAGCCATTGCGGCCATGCGGGAGGTGGCGGACCAGGCGCTGCCGGAGGGCTACACGATTGCCTGGACCGGCTCCGCCTACCAGGAGCTGGCGACCGGCGGCACGGGCTCGCAGGCGCTGATCTTCGGCATCGTCATGGTGTTCCTGATCCTCGCCGCCCAGTACGAGCGCTGGTCACTGCCGCTTGCCGTCATCCTGGCGGTGCCTTTCGCCCTGTTCGGGGCGCTGCTCGCCATCTGTCTGAGGGGGCTCAACAACGACGTCTACTTCCAGATCGGACTCGTCACGCTGGTCGGGCTGGCGGCCAAGAACGCGATCCTGATCGTGGAGTTCGCAGTCCTGAAGCGGCGCGAGGGGCTGAGCGCGTTCGAGGCGGCCGTCGAGGCGGCGCGGTTGCGCTTCCGGCCGATCATCATGACCTCGCTCGCCTTCATCCTGGGCTGCGTCCCGCTTGCGATCAGCAGCGGCGCAGGCTCGGCCAGCCGCCACGCGATCGGCACCGGCGTGATCGGCGGCATGCTGGCGGCCACCTTCATCGCCGTGTTCTTCATTCCGCTCTTCTACCGCCTGATCGCGGGGCGCGAGTGGGGGCAGGAGGCAGAGGACGCCCTCGGCGCGGCGCAGCCGGAAAGCGGATAGCCGGAGCCTGAGCCCGCCGGTCGGCGGGTCGGGCGCGGGGCGGAAATAAAGGCTTCCCCTTCGGTTCGAGGGGAAGCCTTTTTCTTGGAACGGCCCTTAAGCCCGGCCCTAAACGTGGAAGGATTCGCCGCAGCCGCAGCGGCCCTTTTCGTTGGGGTTGCGGAAGACGAAGCCGGACTGGAGCTTGTCCTCGACATAGTCCATCTCGGTGCCGAGGATGAACATGACCGCCTTCGGATCGATGAAGATCGTGACGCCCTTGTCCTCGACGACCTCGTCGTGCGGGCCCTTCGCATCGGCATATTCGATGGTGTAGGACAGGCCCGAGCAGCCCTTCGACTTCACGCCGAGGCGCAAGCCCATGCCTGGCTTCTCGCTGCGGGCGAGCAGCGCCTTCGCGCGCGCGGCGGCAGCATCCGTGAGGGTGATGAGGGCGGGCGTGGTTCTAGCCATGCGAGTCCTCTCCTAATCCTCAGATCATTCCAAGTTCCAGGCGGGCGATTTCCGACATCCGCGAAGGGTCCCAGGGCGGGTCCCAGACGATCTCAACCTTCACCTCCGTCACGCCCTCGACCTTCGACACCGCCTCCTGAACGACCCCGGGCATCGTCCCGGCGACGGGGCAGCCGGGGGCGGTCAGCGTCATCTCGATATCGACCCGGCCGTCCGCATCCACATCGGCCCGGTAGATGAGCCCGAGCTCGTATATGTTGACCGGGATTTCCGGGTCGTAAACGGTTTGCAGCGCCTCGATGACGCCCTGCCGCACGACCTCGATCTCGTCGGCATCAAGCACCTTGGCCGCGGCGTCCCGGGTCGGTTCCGTTTCGCTCATCCTCTGCCTCCGATCACTCGGTCTCCGTGCTCACCGTCGCGCCGTTGCCGTTCGCCATGGCCGCCGCGAGGGTGTGCCAGGACAGCGTCGCGCATTTGACCCGCATCGGATACTCGCGGACGCCGGAGAGAACGGCGAGCTTGTCGAGGTCCTCGTCGCCGCCGACCGCCTCGTCCTGGCCGGTCATCGCCGCCTGGAAGCGCCGGAACAGCGCCTGCGCCTCGGCCGCGGTCTTGCCCTTGACCATCTCGGTCATCAGCGAGGCCGAGGCCATCGAAATGGCGCAGCCCCGGCCCTCGAAGCCGACGTCCTTCACCACGCCGTCCTCCAGCGCGAGATAGACCGTGACCTTGTCGCCGCAGAGGGGGTTGTCGCCGCGGGCCTCGCAGTTGGCATGCGGCGGACGGCCGAAGTTCCGCGGCTTGCGGTTGTGGTCCAGAATGACCTCCTGATAGAGGTCCCGCAGGTCGGACATCAGCCGAAGATCTCCTTCACCCGTTGAATCCCCTCCGCCAGCGCATCGACCTCCTCGATGGTGTTGTAGAGCCCGAAGGAGGCGCGCACCGTGCCGGCCACCCCGAACCGGTCCATCAGCGGCTGCGTGCAGTGATGCCCGGCCCGGACCGCGATGCCGGAGCGGTCGAGGATCGTCCCGATATCATGTGGGTGCGCGCCCTCCATCGTGAAAGAGACGATGCTCGCCTTTTCCGGCGCGGTCCCCAGGATGCGCAGGCCGGGAATGCCGGACAGCCGGTCGGTCGCGTAGGCCAGCAGCGCCTGCTCGTGGGCGGCGATCCGATCCTGGTCCAGGCCCGTCACGTAGTCGATGGCGGCGCCGAGGCCGATGGCGCCGGCGATGTGCGGCGTGCCCGCCTCGAAGCGCTGCGGGACATCGGCATATTCCGTCTTCTCGAAGCTGACCGAGCGAATCATGTCGCCGCCCCCCTGATAGGGCGGCATCGCTTCCAGGATCTCGGCCTTGCCGTAGAGCACGCCGATGCCGCTCGGCCCGTAGAGCTTGTGGCCGGAGAAGGTGTAGAAATCGCAATCGATCGCCCGCACATCGACGGCCTGGTGCGGGACCGCCTGGCAGCCGTCGATCAGGACCTTGGCGCCGTGCTTGTGGGCAAGGCGGGTGATCTCCGCCACCGGCGTTATCGTGCCCAGCGCGTTCGAGATGTGCGTCACCGCGACGAGCTTCGTGCGCGGGCCGAGGAGCTTCTCGTAGGCGTCGAGCCGGAGCTCGCCCGCGTCGTCGATCGGCACGACGCGGATCACGATGCCGATCCGGTCGCGCAGCAGCTGCCAGGGCACGATGTTGGAGTGGTGCTCCAGGGTCGAAAGCACCACCTCGTCGCCTTCCTTCAGGAAGCGGCCGCCATAGCTCAACGCGACCAGGTTGATGGCCTCGGTCGCGCCGCGCACGAAGACGATCTCGCGCGGGTCGCGGGCGTTCAGGAATCGCTGGACCTTGGCCCGCGCCTCCTCATAGGCCGCCGTCGCCCGGGCGCTCAGATAGTACACGCCGCGATGGATGTTCGCGTACTCCTCCTCGTAGCAGTGGCGCACGGCATCGATCACCGCCCGCGGCTTCTGGGCGCTCGCCGCGCTGTCGAGGAACACCAGCGGGCGGTCGTAGATGCGCTTGCTCAGGATCGGAAAGTCCGCGCGCACCCGCTCGACGTCGAAGGTCGAGAGGTTGGAGCCGAACACCGGAGACGGCTGCGGATGTCCCAGGGCGCTCATCGTCCGGTTCCTCCTAAATCGCCGTGAGCCAGTCGGAGACGCGGCGCTCCAGGGCGGCACGGGCCGCCGCGTGCGGCAGGTCTTCGCCCAGGTCGGCCAGGAACGCCTCAATCAGCATCCGCCGTGCGGCGCTCTCGTCGAGGCCGCGGGCGCGCAGGTAGAACAGCGCGCTCTCCTCGAGCTCGCCGGCCGTCGCGCCGTGGCTGCACTTCACGTCGTCGGCGTAGATCTCGAGCTCCGGCTTCGTGTCGATCTCGGCGTGGTCCGACAGCAGCAGGGTCCGGTTGAGCTGGTGCCCGTCGGTCTTCTGCGCGTCCTTCTCGACGACGATCCGCCCCTGGAAGACGGCGCGCGCCTGCTCGTCCAGCACGCCCTTGTAGATCTCCTTGCTGGTGGTGTGGGGCTTGGCGTGGACGATCTCGGTCGTGTTGTCGATATGCTGCCGGCCGCGGGCCAGATAGCCGCCGATCAGCCGGCATTCCGAGCGCTCACCGTCGAGCACGGCCTCGATCTCCTGGCGCGACAGGCGGCCGCCGCTCGTCAACACGAAGCTGCCATAGCGCCCGCGGGCGGCGATCTCCACCGCGGTCAGGGCAATGTGGAAGGCGTCCGGGCCTTCCTCCTGGAACTTGTAGTGCTCGAGCGCGGCGCCGTCCTCGACCGTCACCTGGGTCACCGGGTTGGACCAGTAGATGCCGCCGCCGGCATCGACGTGGCTCTCGAACAGGACGGCGCGGCTGTCGCGCTCGGCGAGGATCAGGTTGCGCGGGTGATAGGCCGGGGCGCCGTCGCCGCCGGCGGCGACGAAGACCAGGTGGATGGGCTCCTCAACCGTGACGCCGCGGCCGATCCGCAGAACGCAGCCATCGGCCATCAGGGCGGTGTTGAGGGCGAAGAAGGGGTTATCCGCCGATCGGGCGGCGTGCTCCAGCAGGGGCGCGAGCGCGTCCGCGCCGCGGGCCAGGGCGGCGCCCAGGCTCTCGAGCGTCACGCCGTCCGGCAGGCGGCCGACCTGGGAGAGGTCACCCCGGAACGCGCCGTTCACGAAGACCAGCCGGTGCGCGGCCGTTTCCGCCGGCAGAACGTCGGCGAGGGCTTCCGAGGGGATCGCTTGGCCGTTTCGGAGCGCCGGCTCGAACGTCGCCTTCGTCAGCGGGTTGAGGTTCGTGTATTTCCACCGCTCGACGCGTGTCGTTGGCAGCCCGAGCCGGGCGAAGCGCGCGAAGGCACCCTCGCGCAGCTCGCGCAGCCAGGGGACGCCCTGTCCCGGCAGGGCGGTGACGATCGCCGGGAAGCGATCGGCGTAGGGCAGGCCGGTCGTCACAGAGCTCATGGCTATGCCGCCGCTCCTGCGGACTCCGCCGCCTTGGCGACGAACGCGCCGTAGCCTTCCTTCTCCAGCTGCAGCGCCAGCTCCTTGCCGCCCGACTTGGCGATGCGGCCGCCGGCCAGCACGTGGACGCGGTCGGGAACGATGTAGTTGAGGAGGCGCTGATAATGCGTGATCAGCACCATCGCGCGATCGGGCGAGCGCAGCGCGTTGACGCCATCGGCGACAACCTTCAGCGCATCGATGTCGAGGCCGGAATCGGTCTCGTCGAGCACCGCCAGCTTCGGGTCGAGGAGCGCCATCTGCAAGACCTCGGTCCGTTTCTTCTCGCCGCCGGAGAAGCCGACGTTGAGCGAGCGGCGGAGCATCTCCTCGCCGATGCCTAGGAGGTTGCGCTTCTCGCGCATCAGCTTCATGAACTCCATGGCGTCGAGCTCGGGCTCGCCGCGGTGCTTGCGCACGGCGTTGACGGCCGTCTTGAGGAAGCTGGTCGTGGCGACGCCCGGGATCTCGACCGGATACTGGAAGGCGAGAAAGATGCCGTCGCGGGCGCGCTCCTCGGGGCTGAGCTCCAGCAGGTCGCGCCCCTGGTAGAGGATGCTGCCCTCGGTCACCTCATAGCCGTCGCGCCCCGCCAATACATAGGCGAGCGTGCTCTTGCCCGAGCCGTTCGGGCCCATGATCGCGTGCACTTCGCCGGCGCCGACGCTGAGGTCCAACCCCTTGAGGATCGGCTTGCCGTCGACCGTGACGTGCAGGTTCTTCACTTCCAGCATTGCCGCCATCTCGTTCCCTTTTCTTGTCCACCCCGGCTCAGCCGACGCTGCCCTCGAGGCTGATGCCCACCAGCTTCTGCGCCTCGACCGCGAACTCCATCGGCAGCTCCTGCAGCACCTGCTTGCAGAAGCCGTTGACGATCAGCGAGACCGAATCCTCCGCCGACAGGCCGCGCTGCATGCAGTAGAAGAGCTGATCCTCGTCGATCTTCGAGGTCGTCGCCTCGTGCTCGACGCGGGCGGTGCTGTTGCGCGTCTCGATGTAAGGCACCGTATGGGCGCCGCACTTGTTGCCGATCAGCAGCGAGTCGCACTGCGTGTAGTTGCGGGCGTTGGCCGCGCCCGGCAGGATCTTCACAAGGCCCCGATAGGTGTTCTGCGCCTTACCGGCGGAGATCCCCTTCGAGACGATGGTGCTGCGCGTGTTCTTGCCGATATGGATCATCTTCGTCCCGGTATCGGCCTGCTGATAGTTGTTCGTGATGGCGATCGAGTAGAACTTGCCGACCGAGTTCTCGCCCTGGAGGATGCAGCTCGGATACTTCCAGGTGATGGCCGAGCCGGTCTCGACCTGCGTCCAGGAGATCTGCGAGTTCCGGCCGCGGCAGGCGCCCCGCTTGGTGACGAAGTTGTAGATTCCGCCCTTGCCGTTCTCGTCGCCGGGGTACCAGTTCTGCACCGTCGAGTACTTGATCTCGGCGTCGTCGAGGGCGATCAACTCGACCACCGCGGCGTGGAGCTGGTTCTCGTCGCGCATCGGGGCGGTGCAGCCCTCGAGGTAGCTGACGTAGCTTCCCTTGTCGGCGATGATGAGCGTCCGCTCGAACTGCCCGGTCTGCGCCGCGTTGATGCGGAAATAGGTCGAGAGCTCCATCGGGCAGCGCACGCCCTCGGGCACGTAGACGAAGGAGCCGTCGGTGAATACGGCCGAGTTCAGCGTCGCAAAGAAGTTGTCGGAGTAGGGGACGACGCTGCCGAGATACTTGCGCACCAAATCGGGGTGGTTCTGCACGGCCTCGGAGATCGAGCAGAAGATGATGCCCTTCTCCTCGAGCTTTTTCTTGAAGGTGGTCGCGACCGAGACGCTGTCGAACACCGCGTCGACGGCGACGCCGGCCAGCATCTCCTGCTCCTTCAGGGGGATGCCGAGCTTCTCGTAGGTTCGCAGCAGCTCGGGATCGACCTCGTCCAGGCTCTTCGGCCGCTCCTTCATCTTCGGCGCGGAATAGTAGTAGGCATCCTGGTAGTCGATCGGCGGGTAGCCGAGCTTGGCCCAGGACGGCTCCTTCATGCCGGTCCAGACCCGAAAGGCCCTCAACCGCCATTCGAGCAGCCAATCCGGCTCGTTCTTCTTCGCCGAGATGAAGCGGATGATGTCCTCGTTGAGGCCGCGAGGCGCGGTCTCCGTCTCGATGTCCGTGACGAAGCCGTACTTGTACCTCTCTCCCGCGATGGACCGGACCGTTTCGGCGGTGTCGGTGGAAGCTGCCATGTCTCTACCTGTACAGCGGATCTCTTAAGGTTCTGATCGGGTTCGGAAGGCGGCCGAACGGTCGGTTCCGTGGCCCCGGTGGATCGTCAATTGATCGCCGGGGGGCCGTCGCGTTCCTTCGGCGGCTCGCCCGGCACCGACGAGGCGGACGGGAACGCCATATCGGCCAGGGATACCCCTTCCAGCGCCTGCCGGACCGCGTCGTTGATCCGGCGCCAACTCCGTCGCGAGGGGCAGAGCGATTCGACCTCGCACGCCCCGTCGCCATGCTCGATACACAAGGTGAGCGCCACGGGACCATCGAGGGCACGGACGATGTCGGCGGCGGAAATCTGCCCGGGGCTGCGCGCAAGCTGATAGCCACCCTTGGCGCCGCGGTGGGAGACCAGCAGCCCGGCCCGGGTCAGCGTCGCCAGAATCTTGCTGACGGTCGGGGCGGGCAGCCCCGTCGCGGCCGCCAGATCGAAGGCGTTGTGGCATCGCTCGGCGTCGGCGGCCATGTAGCTCGTCAGCACGACGCCGTAATCCGTCAGCCTGCTCAGCCGTATCATCGACCGCCTCTTGCTCTTTGCTCTTCGCCCGTAATCCTGACTGATTCGTTCGTGTTTAAAAGTGGGGGGAAGCGCCGGCTTGTCAAGCGATAAATCCGACGGATTTGGTCGGTTTTCGAGCATTCGAAGCCGGTCCGGGCGCCGTGGCGGCTCTCGGCGCCTAAGTGCCGTGGCGGACAGGGCGCGAGGCGGTCGAAACATCGGCGCGGGTATGCTAGGCGGACGATCTTTCGGCCTCGACCGACCGGTCCGGCAAGCCAGCGTCGATCTCCGCCGGAACGGCTGCCTGGGCCGTCCGTTGAATACCGTGGGAATCCGGGATGCTGTCCCCGCTGCGGAATCATACCTACCGCCATCTGTTCGCTGCCCAGGTCGTTGCGCTGGTCGGCACGGGCCTGCTCACGGTGGCACTCGGCCTGCTTGCCTACGATTTGGCGGGCTCCGAGGCGGGCGCGGTGCTCGGCACGGCGCTCGCCATCAAGATGGTTGCCTATGTCGGCGTCGCGCCGGTCGTCGGCGCCTTCGCCGATTGGTTGCCGCGCCGGGCCTTCCTCGTCGCCATGGATGTTCTGCGAGCGGCCGTGGCCCTGTGTCTGCCCTTCGTCACCGAGGTCTGGCAGATCTACGTTCTGATCTTCGTCCTTCAGGCGGCGTCGGCCGCGTTCACGCCGACCTTCCAGGCGACCATCCCCGACGTGCTGCCGGACGAGGGCGAATACACCAAGGCGCTCTCGCTGGCGCGCCTCGCCTATGACCTCGAGAGCCTCGCCAGCCCGGCGCTCGCCGCGGCCCTGCTCGCCGTGGTCGGCTATCACGACCTGTTCGCCGGGACCGTGCTCGGATTCGTCGCCTCGGCCCTGCTGGTCGGAACCGTCGCGCTCCCAAGCACGAAACCGGCCGAGCGGCGCGGCGGCGTCTACGACCGGATGACGCGTGGTGTTCGTCTGTACTTGAAGACGCCGCGGCTGCGCGGCCTGCTGGCTCTCAATGGCGCGGTCGCGGCCGCCGGGGCCATGGTCATCGTCAACTCCGTCGTTCTCGTCCGGGGCGTGCTGGGCGGCTCGGACGCGGACGTCGCCGTCGCGCTGGCCACCTACGGTGCCGGATCGATGGCGGTGGCATTGGCGCTGCCGCGCCTGCTGGAGCACGCCTCCGACCGTGCCGTCATGGTCTCCGGCGCATCCGGGCTGGCCGCCGGGTTGCTGATGGCCCCCGTTCTCCTCGGCGGGCCCGTCGCCACGCTTCCGCTGCTCCTGCCGGTCTGGTTCGTCCTGGGGATGGCAAATGCGGCCGTGCTGACGCCCTCTGGCCGCGCCTTGCGGCGCTCGGCCCACGCCGAGGATCGTCCGGCCGTGTTCGCGGCGCAGTTCGCCCTGAGCCACGCCTGCTGGCTGGTCGCCTACCCCTTGGCCGGGTGGTTGGGGGCCGAGGCCGGGCTCAGTATGACATTTGCAGTGCTGGGCGTCCTGGCGGCGGCGTCGACGGCGGTGGCGGCGCGGCTCTGGCCACGCGGCGATCCGGTGGAGGTGGAGCACCTCCACGAGGCCCACGCCCACGAGCACCTGCACGTCCACGACGAACACCACCGGCATGATCATGCGGGCTGGGAGGGGCCGGAGCCGCATGCGCATCCGCACCGACACGGTCCGCTGCGCCACCGCCACGCTTTCGTGATCGACGACCACCACTGGACGTGGCCCGCCGAGCGCGGCTAGAAGCAGGCGTTCGGCCATCTCGCCGTCTCGTCTCGTCATCACAGGGGCACCGGCCGCCATCCGTCGGCGGCGTACCGGGGCCTTGCGGACCGTTTGCAACCTGACTAAGCTGGTTTCTACCGGGGATGGGCAGACTCCCCGTTAGACGGTTTCCCGTCCAAGCTCTGCGCAACTCTCGCTGAGCGAGGTGCGCACATGGACGGCCGAATCCCCGCTTCCATTTCCCCTCAATCCCTGTATTTCCGGCTCGGCGTCGCCTCGGCGCCCGTCGTTGTCGACGTGCGCCGGGCGGTGGCGTTCGACTCGGACGACGCCATGATCGTCGGCGCGATCCGGCGTGCGCCCGAGGACATCGAGCGCTGGGGCCGGGAGCTGCCGCCGGGACGCCCCGTGGTCGTCTATTGCGTCCACGGCCACGAGGTCAGCCAAGACGCCGCCGCGGCGCTGCAGGTCGCCGGTGTGGACGCCGCCTACCTCGAACACGGCATTGCCGGCTGGGCCGAGCTCGGTCTGCCGACGCGGCGTAAGATCGGGACGACGCCGGGCAAGTGGGCGACCCGCGAGCGGCCCAAGGTCGACCGCATCGCCTGTCCCTGGCTCGTCCGCCGGTTCATCGACCCGGAGGCCGCGTTCCTCTACGCGCCGACCGAGCGGGTCTTCGCCGTCGCCGAGAAAACCGGGGCCGTGGCCTACGACATCCCCGGCGCCGAGCCGTTCTCACACGACGGCGAGCTTTGCTCCTTCGACGGCTTCCTGAAGGTCTACGGCATCGCCGATCCGGCGCTCGACAGGCTCGCGCTCATCGTGCGCGGCGCCGACACCGGGCGGCCCGACCTCGCGCCGCAGTCGGGCGGGCTGCTTGCGGTCTCGCTCGGCTTGTCCGCCAACTTCGCGGATGACGACCACGCGATGCTGGAGGTCGGCATGCACGTCTACGACGCCCTTTACGCCTGGTGCCGAAGCCTGCAGGGCGAAACGCACACCTGGAACCCCGCCCTCTGACCGGAGGGCATGATGGCCGAGGAGTCGATGGCGACCGCCGATGCCGTCCGGACACCCGGTCACGGCGTCACCTTCCGCGAAGCGTTCTGGGTGTGGACGCGCGTGGCGCTCCTGAGCTTCGGCGGCCCCGCCGGGCAGATCGCGGTGATGCATCGCATCCTGGTCGAGGAGAAGCGCTGGATCGGCGAGGCCCGGTTCCTGCACGCCCTCAACTACTGCATGCTGCTGCCCGGCCCGGAGGCGCAGCAGCTGGCAACCTACATCGGCTGGCTCATGCACAGGACGATCGGCGGCATCGTCGCGGGTGGCCTGTTCGTCCTGCCGGGCATCGTCGCCGTCATGGCCCTCAGCTACGTCTATGCCGCCTGGGGCGACGTGCCGCTGATGAGCGCCCTGTTCTTCGGGCTGAAGGCCGCGGTCCTCGCCGTCGTCCTCGAGGCCGTCGTCCGCATCGGCCGGCGCGCGCTCCGGAACCGGGTGATGCTCGGGCTGGCCGGGCTCGCCTTCGTCGGCATCTTCTTCCTCGCCGTGCCGTTTCCGGCCATCGTCTTCGGCGCCGGGTTGATCGGTTTTCTCGGCGGCAGGGCCGGCGTCGCCGCATTCCGGGTCGGCGGGCACGGGCACAGCGACGCGGGAGGCGGGGGCGTGGTGGACGGCTTGTTGGGCGAAGATCTACCCGAGCACGCCCGGCCCACCGTCAGCCGTGCGCTGCGCGTCTCGGCCGTCTGGTTGGTGCTCTGGCTGGTGCCGGTGTTCGCGTTGCTGGTCTTTATTGGCGCCGGCAGCACCTTCAGCCGGATTGCGGTCTTCTTCTCGAAGATGGCGCTGGTGACGTTCGGCGGCGCCTACGCCGTACTCGCCTACGTCGCCCAGCAGGCCGTGGAAACGTACGGCTGGCTCCGGCCCGGCGAGATGCTCGACGGGCTCGGCATGGCCGAGACCACGCCGGGACCGCTGATCATGGTGCTGCAGTTCGTCGGGTTCCTGGCGGCCTTCCGCGACCCCGGGGCCCTGCCGCCGATGCTGGCGGGGACGCTCGGCGGCCTACTGACGACCTGGGTCACGTTCGCGCCCTGCTTCCTCTGGATCTTCCTGGGCGCGCCCTTCATCGAGCTGCTGCGCGGCAACAAGGCCATAAGCGGCGCGCTTGCAGCGATCACCGCCGCCGTCGTGGGCGTGATCCTGAACCTTGCGATCTGGTTCGCCATCCACACGCTCTTCGACACCGTGCGGCCCGTCCGCGGATTCGGGTTCGACTTCGCCGCGCCGGTGCCGTCCAGCGTCGATCCCTGGGCGCTGGTCTTGTCTGTTGCCGCCCTGGTCGCGCTCTTCCGCTTCAAGGCGGGGATGCTTCCAACGCTCGTGGCGTGCTCGGCGACCGGGATCGCGCTCCATCTTGCGGGGGCGATCGCGTCGTGATCCGCTTGCGGGGCGGGCACGGCCGCTTTGTGTGCTCGATGAGTGTTGGCGCCGCCGGGAAAGCGCCTGAGGAATCGACGGTCGACAAACAACCGTCGTCGACCGTCAGCTTCCACATCGTAAGCGCATGGCATGCCGGCCCGGGCCGCCCCGACCGGGAAGACCGGGCTATTCGGGCTGATCGGGCCGTTTCGCCGCCGCGAATCGGCCCGCCGGTCTATTCGAGAATCCCGAGAACGTCGGTCTCCCTCAGGATCAGGAAGTCCTCGCCGTCGAGGCGCACTTCCGTGCCCGACCACTTTCCGATCAGGATCTGGTCGCCGGGCTTCACGTCGAGCGGACGGATCTGGCCGTTCTCGTCCCGGGCGCCGGGGCCGACGGCGATGACCTCGGCCTGCATTGGCTTCTCCTTGGCGGTATCGGGGATGATGACGCCGCCCGGCGTTCTCTCTTCGGGCTCAACGCGGCGGACGAGGATGCGGTCGTGCAGCGGTCTGAAGTTCATGCGGATTCTCCCACGGATGCTGGTCTGCCCATTCCATCTAACTAAGTCGCCCCGGCCCCCTCGCGCAAGAACACCAGCGGGCGGCAAGGTTCAAGCCTGGGGTCCCTGAGGTTCGCCCTGCCGGACGGATGCAGGTGCGGACGATTTGGCTTCCTGCCACAGCGCCGCTTCGACGCGGCTGACGAGGCGGTAATAGAGCGGCATGCTTTGCGGTGGGATGGCGTTTTCGATTATGCCGAGCCGGTCGCCGAAGACCTCGCGCACGGCCTGCTCGGCCCAGTAGAACCGCGTCGCGCGCGGCTGGGCCCGTTGGGCGCGATGCGCGGCCTCTAACGCCCGGGTGAAGTCCTCCGCCGTGATATCGTCCCTCTCCATCGCCATTCCTCTCCTTTGCGCCGCCGGTCTCGCCGGCGAGCGGCCCCTCGAATCGTGTCGCGGATGGTGATATCGCAGACGGTGGCCGAATGCCACGCGGCCGCGCCGCCCGGCGAGGGCGGGAGTTCGCTTGACCACGGTTCTGCCCGGAGACTTAAATACGCGGAGCTTCGATACCGGACTCGTCGCACCGCGACGGAGGCGATCAACGGCCCGTCATCCCGGCCGATCACGTCGGCGGACGCGACCAAGCGGCCGAAGAAAGAAAGGGAGGATTTCGACAATGATCGATCGGCGCAGGTTCATCCACGCGGCTGCGCTGTCAGGGACCGGGCTGGGCCTGACGGCCCTGGCCGCAAAAGCCGGACTCCTGCGCCGTGCCCGTGCGGCCGAGTCGCTGCAGGTCCTCAACTGGCAGGGCTATGGCACCGACGAGTCTTGGGCCGTCAAGGCGTTCGCCGACATGACCGGCGTCGAGGTGGTCCACGACTACTTCAACTCCGAGCAGGAGATGCTCACCAAGCTGCGGACCAGCCCCGGCACCTACGACGTGGTGCTGATCAACAGCGCCTTTACTGAGCCGGCGGCGCGAGAGGGGCTCATCCAGCCCGTCGATCCCGGCAAGATCGGGAACTTCGGCGATCTGGTACCGACCCTGCGCGATTCGCCCCGCTTCATGATCGACGGCAAGCTCTACGGGATCGCGTGGGTCTGGGGCATGACGGCGATCGCCTACAACACCGAGGAACTGACAACCGCGCCGAAGACCATCGAGGTCCTCTGGGACCCGGAGTTCGCAGGCCGGGTCGGCTGGCGCGACGATGCCGTGGAGGCGGTGAGCCTGGCCGCCATCGCCACGGGGCAGGACATGAACCACCCGGCCGATCTGGATGCGGTGCGCGAGAAGCTCCGTGCGCTCAAGCCCCAGATCAAGGCCTTCTGGTCGTCCGAGGACGAGTGGAACAAGTTCTTCTCCGCGGGACTGTTCGACCTTTCGCCCTATTGGAGCGGGTCGGCGGCACGCAGCGCGACCAATTTCGGCCTGCCGGTCGGCTATTTCGTGCCGCAGGAAGGCGCGATCGGCTGGTTCGATGGCTTGTCGGTCGCGACCGACGCGCCGAATCCGGACGCCGCGCACGCTTTCATCGACTTCATGGTCGATCCCGAGTTCTACGTCCGCTGGGCGACCGAGGTCGGCGCCCCGGCTTCGGCGAACGCCAAGGCGCTGTCCGCGCTTCCCGAAGACAACCGGGTCCGGCAGATCCACAGCGACGAGGAGGCGATGCAGCGGCTGCAATGGATGGCGCCGTTGAGCGACCAGGAGCGGCAGACCTACACGCAGATATGGAACGAGACGAAGGCCCATTTCGCGCGGTAGGTCGGGACCATCCATAGCATCCGTCCGACGTCGGACAATGCGGATCGGAACGCGGCGTCGGCTGGCGCTGATCGGGTTGACGGCGCCTGCTTATCTGTGGCTGGCGCTGACCATCTTGCTGCCGCTGTCGGCCATGCTCTATTTCAGCTTCCTCACCGTGGCGCCGATCGGCGAACGGGAGGCGTCGTTCACGCTGGCGCAATACGCGACCTTCTTCGAGCAGGAGTTCTACCGCTTCCTCACCTGGCGGTCGGTGATGATGGGCGTGCACGTGACGCTCGTCTGCGTGCTGCTCGGCTATCCGGCGGCGCTGATCCTCGCCCGCCATCTGCCCGGACGCTGGCGCGAGGCGCTGTTCCTGCTGATCGTGCTGCCGTTCTGGAGCAACGCGCTCGTCCGCATCTTTTCCTGGACCATGGTGCTGCGCGAGGGCGGCCTGATCGATCGCGGGCTGCAGTTCGTCTTTCCGGAGGCGCCGTCTGTCGGCATCCTGTTTAGCTATCCGGCGATCATCGTCGGGCTGGTGCATTCCTATCTGCCTTACATGATTCTGACCTGCTACATCTCGCTGCAGGCGATCGACCAGTCGCTGATCGAGGCGGCGCGGAGCCTGGGCGCGCCGGGCTTCACCGTCTTCCGCCGCGTGGTGCTACCGCTGAGCCTGCCCGGCCTTCTTGCGGGGATGGTGCTCGTCTTCATCCCGGTGATCGGCTCGTTCATGGAGCCGCGCATCCTCGGCGGGCCGGCCGGCAGCATGATCGGTACGGTCATCGAGGACCAGTTCACCGCGGTCTTCAATTGGCCGCTCGGGGCGGCGCTGTCCTTCATCCTGCTGGCCATCGTGCTGGCGATCCTCGCGATCGCCTATCCGCTCCTGCGGCGCAACCTGCAGCCGGTGTAGGAGGGTGATGTGAAGGGACTGTCGTCCGCGCTGGCGAGGGGCTATCTGGGGCTCGTCCTGCTGTTCCTCTACGTGCCGATCATCGTGATGATGGTCATGGCGTTCAATCAATCGCCGCTCTATCGCCTGCCGATCGTCTGGGACACGATCTGGTTCGAGCAACTGGCACAGAACGACCGCCTGCTGGGCGCGAGCCTGAACAGCGTCCTGATCGCGCTGGTCAACGCCGTGATCGCCACGACGCTTGGCACCATGGCGGCGCTCGCCTTCGCGCGCTACCGGTTCCGCGGGCGGACGCTGCTGCAGATCCTCCTGTTCCCGCCGATCACGATCCCGTGGCTCATCATCGGAACGGCCATGCTCGTCCTGTTTTTCTGGATCGGCATCGGCCGCGGGCTGCACGCCATCCTGCTCGGCCACGTGGCGTTGTCGCTACCCTATGTGATCGTGGTCGTCGGCGCGCGCCTGCGAAGCGTCGGGGTGACCCTGGAAGAGGCGGCGGCGACCCTCGGCGCCACGCCCTGGCAGACCTTCTGGCGGGTCTCGGCGCCGCTGATGGCGC